>Ga0079224_100015069_pt1 | contig 10813 bp, 6 predicted proteins | sample Stecom2015_FD_80414 | JGI IMG/M metagenome (GOLD analysis project Ga0079224, IMG submission 80414) | Agricultural soil microbial communities from Utah to study Nitrogen management - Steer compost 2015 | ecosystem: Environmental > Terrestrial > Soil > Agricultural land | place: USA: Utah...
TACCAAAAATGTCTTGCATCAATAGCAATGCCGAAGGATGAAGTTGAAAATTATGTAAAAGCAATTTATGAGCCTTTTACTGACGAGGAAATTTCACAGGAAATTGCTCGTATTGTTAAGCCTCATAATTTGAATGCAGAATTGGAAATTATCTTCCAAACTTTAGATAATTTACATAAAGCTTGTCCAAACCATAAAGGTGATTGGTATTTCTCTGGAGATTATCCTACACCAGGCGGTAATAAAACTGTGAATAGAGCGTATATGAATTGGGTGGAAGGAAAGAATGTAAGAGCTTATTTCAGTAATTAATAAATCCTATATATTAAAACTAAAGCTAATCGAGAAATCGATTAGCTTTTTTGCTAATTACCTAATAGCTTCAATGGTGTAAGTGAAGCTATCAGCTCTATAGTATCCAATGTTATACTCGATTGCTTTATTATTGATGTCAAATACAAATCTCTTTCGTATTAAAATAGGATCGTTGGGTTTTATATCAAGTTTCTTTGCAATATATTCTCCAGCGAGAGACGCAGAAATTTCTTCTTGAGAAGTTTTGGCAATAATATTAAAGTCTTTCTCTAAAATTTCATATAATGGACGGCTAAAATTTTGTTGGCATTCCATTGGAATAATTGGATTGAAATAAGAAATAAAATAGACAAATGGAAAGTCTGCGTGTCCTCTGACTCTTTCTAATGTCAAGCATGGTACAGATTCATCTATATTAAAAAAGTGTGTTACCTCTTGGTTAACTTTTTTTAAGCTTACTCTAAGCTCGTAATTCTTTATTTCTAGTCCAAGCATTTTCATTTCTTGAGAGAAACTCAACCAATTTTTTATCCCTCCTAAAACACTTTTATTAGCAACTTTTGTACCTACACCTTTTTTACGTACCAACAAACCTTCGAATACTAGCTTGTTAATCGCTTGTCGTAATGTATTACGAGAAATCCCAAGTTTCTTGGATAATTCGACTTCGTTTGGTAATAGTTCTCCATTCTTATATTCTTCTTTCTTAATGAGTTGCCTAATTATGTTTTCGGCTTGTGCATGAAGGGGTATTGAATTGTTGTGATCTATTTTTAGATTCATGATTTGTAAAAAGTTGGTTCACAAAAATAAAAAAAAATTTGCAATGTTCGTATTTATATAATTATATTTGAACAAACTTAATATGTTCATACATATTGTAACCAATTTATATTATATATTATTATGAGGATCCCAAATTACAATCGATTTCCGAGTACACATATTGATGCTAATGCGTGCGTTGGGTGGAATTCGTTATACTTAATTTTTGAAGAGCTTGTTCAAACAAATGATACTATATCGTTAGAGGTTTATCCTGGTGTAGATATATTAGCAATAATTGAATTTGTTAAATCTTCAAATCTTGGAGCTATAATCGATGTTCGGTCTCTTTACAAATCTGAGGAAGAGGTAAGAAAAATGACAGAAGTCTTCTTGACAAATGATGTTTTGTTTGGGTACATAAGTCCACTAAGAATTGATGATTATTTTGATACCGAAAAACTAAATGCATTAAAGATAACTGAGAGTGGTCAAGTAAAATTTATTATCGGAACGGGATCGAGTATAGCTGCCGGGAATGAGGTGCCTGTTGTTTATTTTGATTTGAGTAGATGGGAAATCATCCAACGGTTTAGAAAGAATGAAGTTGACGGGCTGGGTGTTAACTCGAAAAATGAACCTGTTTCTTTGCAATATAAGCGAGGCTATTTTAATGATTGGAAGGTAGCGGATAGGTTAAAGGAAAAATTATTTTCTTCAATTGATTATTGGGTTGATACGCATAATCCCTCAAGTCCGGTTATAATTAATCATGCCAGTTTTTTGACTGGAATTGAGAAAATTATTCAAGCACCATTTAGAGTTGTACCATTTTTTGATGCCGCTCCTTGGGGGGGACAATGGATGAAGGAAAAATTTGGTTTGCCTGATGATAAAGAGAATTATGGTTGGGGTTTCGATTGTGTACCAGAGGAGAATAGTATTCTTTTCAATTTCAACGGTGTCAACTATGAATTTCCTGCTGTAAATCTCGTTTTGCTAAAGAGTAAAGAGTTATTAGGGGAGCCTGTAGAAGCGCGGTTTGGCAAAGATTTTCCTATACGATTTGACTTTTTGGATACTGTAGAAGGAGGTAATCTAAGTTTGCAAGTTCACCCAACAATACATTTTTCCAAAGATAATTTTGGGCTTCACTACACTCAAGACGAAAGTTATTATATCGTAGATGCTAAACCAAAATCAGTTGTTTATTTAGGTTTAAGGGATTCTGTAGGAGATGGAGATGAGATGTTTAAAGAGTTGGAAGAGGCACAACAAGGTAAATGTTCATTTAATGCAGAAATGTTTGTTAATACATTCCAAATTAAAAAACATGATCATTATTTAATACCAAGCGGTACTATACATTGCTCCGGTACTAATTCGGTTGTTTTAGAAATTAGCTCCACTCCAAATTTATTTACTTTCAAATTGTGGGATTGGGATCGTTTAGGGTTAGATGGTAAACCAAGGCCTATAAATATTGAAAGGGGGAAACAGGTTATTAACCTAAATTGTAAAGAAGAATACACTAAAAACTATTTGGTCAACCGAATTGAAAAAATTGCAGAAGGGGAAGGATGGCTAGAAGAGAAAACAGGTCTGCATCCTAGTGAATTTATCGAAGTTCGGCGTCACAGCTTTACTTCGAAAGTAGAGCATTTCTCAGGTTCTAGTGTGAACGTCTTGAATCTAGTTGAAGGAGACGAAGTTATTGTAGAAAGTCCTACTAATTCATTTGAACCTTTTGTCGTGCATTATGCAGAGACATTTATCGTACCTGCCTCATTAGGTGCTTATACGATTAGACCCTATGGGATTGCTGAAGGAACTCAATGTATCACATTGAAAGCTTTTGTTCGTATTTAAAAAGGATATTATGACTACTTCAAATTCAATAAGATCCTCACTAATAGTACTGATGTTATGTTTCTTTACAATGGGGGTTGTAGATCTGGTTGGTGTTGCTACTAATTTCATAAAAGAAGATTTTCATTTAGATACTTTTACAGCCAGCTTAATACCGATGATGGTGTTTGTTTGGTTTGCAGTGTTTTCTATTCCTTCTGCCTTTTTGATGAATCGAATCGGTAGAAAAAACACTGTTTTAATTTCTGTGATAATAACATCCGTATCTTTAATCATACCATTTATATGGTATGATTTTATTTTTATATTGATCTCATTTGCATTAGTAGGAATTGCAAACACACTTTTACAAGTTTCTCTAAATCCTTTGGTGAGTGATGTTGTGTCATCACAAAGATTAGCAAGCACGTTAACATTTGGTCAATTTGTCAAAGCAATTGCTTCTTTTTTAGGACCAATCTTAGCCAGTCTTTTTGCTGCTCAGTTTGGTAATTGGACATACGTATTGTTTGCTTATTCATTATTTTCTATAGTTTGTTCAATTTTACTTGCCAATACAAAGATCGATGAGACAAGCGGAGATCAATCAAATTACCAGCGAGCTACTTTTTCAAAAACATTGATACTTTTAAAGTCTCCTTATGTTGCTTTTTCTTTTCTTGGGATTTTAGTTATTGTGGGTATTGATGTTTGCATGAATACAAATATAGCTCTTTTACTAAGCGAAAAGTTAGGTGTTACAGTCCAACAAGGAGCATATGGCATAAGTGTTTATTTTGCTGCAAAAACTGTGGGTGCTTTCTTGGGGGCAATAATCTTATTAAAATATAACAGTAATAATTTCTTTAAATGGAGTATGCTTATTTCTTTCATTGGTTTTTTTCTTTTGATTGGAACAAGCGTTGCGTGGTTGCTGTATTTAGGAGTTGTGCTTATAGGAATAAGTTGTGCAAATGTATTTTCAATTATTTTCTCAAATGTTTTGAATTATAATAAAAAAGAAGCCAATGAACTATCATCATTAATGATAATGGGAGTAGCTGGGGGCGCAATAATAACACCAATAGCAGGTTATTTATCTACACAATTTGGTTTGTGGTCGGCCTTTCTACTTATGCTTGTTTGTGCTTGCTATTTGTTTTCCTTAACGATATTCTTATATAAAAATCTGCATCATGAGAACAATAGATGATAGTATAGTCATGACACTGGATGCTGGTGGCACGAATTTCGTGTTCTCAGCTATTCAAAATTATAAAGTAATAACACCAATGCTGACAAAGCCTGCATTTTCTGATGATTTGGATCAATGTCTTAGACAAATTGTAGAAGGATTTCAGGAAATAAAGAATATGTTATCAGAGTCTCCTGTTGCCATAAGTTTTGCTTTCCCAGGACCAGCAGATTATACACAAGGTATTATTGGGGACTTACCAAATATGAAAGCCTTCAAAGGAGGGGTAGCTTTAGGTCCATATCTTGAAGAAGTGTTTAATATACCCGTCTTTATTAATAACGATGGAAATTTATTTGCATATGGCGAAGCATTATGTGGTGCTTTGCCTATCTTGAATCGAAGGCTGGAATCTGATAACATTAATAAAAAATACAGAAATGTAATAGGTTTGACGTTTGGTACTGGTTTTGGTTCTGGGGTGGTAATTGATGGGAGACTTTTGACCGGAGATAACGATTGTGGTGGAGATGTATGGGTGTTTAGAAATAAATTTTATCCAAATAAGATTATTGAAGAGAGTGTAAGTGCACGTGCTATAACCTCAGTATACAACGAGCTCACTTCGCAACAAGATAACAGTTTGACGCCTAAAGATGTATTTTCAATAGCAGAAGGCGAGTTGGAAGGCGACCAAAAGGCGGCTCAAATGAGTTTTAGTAGATTAGGTGAGGCTGCTGGAGATGCAATTGCACATATACTCACTTTTATAGATGGTATAGTTGTTTTGGGTGGAGGGCTTATGCGTGGTTCAAAATATATAATGCCAGCATTATTAAACGAACTAAATTCTACTTTGGAATTGAATGCTAATGAAATTACAGCTCGATTGCAAATGAATGTTTTGCATTATGAACCAGAGATTAAAATAGATAACCTTTTAAACAATCAAAAAAATATTAAAATTCCCTATTCAATACAACAAATCCCCTACAATCCTATAAAAACAACATTTATTATGAAAACCACATTAGGAACAAGTGCATCAATCTCACTTGGTGCATATGCTTATGCATTATACAAGCTTGGGTATTTACCTAACTAGTTGTAAACAATTTAATTATGATCTAATGAAAGATTTAATACCAATTCAAAGAAACTGGTACAGGGATTTTAATCTCTGTTCTTTCCAGCACATTGTAAAATATCTTATTATATTTTGCACGACATTTCTGTTTTTTAGTCCGAATTTATTGGGCCAAACAAATCATTCACTAAGAGGACTTTTGGTTAATTCTACTCATGAGCCAATCAGCGGAGCTTCTGTAACTGGATCCGATGGAATAAGTGTAAGTTCAGATGCCAACGGAAATTTTACTATTGAACTCTCAAAACCTGATGCCTCTATTAGTATCAGTCATGTCAGTTATGACACTAGAGTGGTAAAATTGAATGGTGAAACATTTTTAAGGATAGTCTTGCAGTCCATTGAAAATACTTTGGATGAAGTTGTTGTGGTCGGATATGGTACACAAAAAAAATCTAACATAACTGGCGCCATTTCTTCTGTGAACGTCAAGGAATTAGAAAGCAAGCCCGTACTTAATGTGGTTGAGGCTTTGCAAGGTATTACACCTGGACTAACAATTCAGCAAAGTACTTCTCAGCCAGGGAGTCGGCCAGCAATTAACATTAGGGGAATAAATACTTTGAATAACAATGACCCAATGGTTATTATAGATGGTATAATTGGAGATATTCAGAATGTAAATATGTCGGATATTGAAAATATATCAGTCTTGAAAGATGCATCCTCAGCCGCAATTTATGGATCAAGAGCTTCAAATGGCGTTATATTAATTACAACAAAGAGGGGTAATAAAGATTCTTCTATCATCCGTTACAATCTTAATTTAGCGAGCCAAACTCCAACTTTCTTACCCAGTATTGTAGAACCTTGGGTATATGCAGAATTAAGAAATGAAGCTTTATATAATTCTGGACGTCCTGTACAATTTTCTGCTGATCAAATCATGGATTTCAAGCAGAATTATAAAAATACAAATTGGATGAAAGAAATATACAAGGAAACGTCACCTCAATCAGCCCATGATTTATCTATATCTGGGGGAAATAATAAAACAACTTATTTAGTCTCCGGTGCTTATACCCAACAAGAAAGTATGCTTAAAGGACATGATTACGGATTAGATCGTGCTAATTTTCGATCAAATATAGAGTCTCAGGTCACAGACCGATTTAAAATTGGATTATTGGCAGCTTATGCGCGTAATATAATTAAGGATCACGCCTACTGGACAGAATGGATAATTGAGCAAGCTACGCGCATGCCTTCAATTTATCCAATTTTGAATGCTGATGGAACGTACAATTATCCAAGTGGTAGTAATTCTAATGCGTTAGCTCGGTTAGAAAAAGGTGGTTTGAGATCTAGTGCAAATGATGATCTATCAGGAATATTAAATGCAGAGTTTAAAATTTTAGATGGACTGAAGTTGAAGGGAATGTTAGGAAGTCAGTTGTATTACAACAGATTAAAAGAGAATAGAGCAGCAATTCCTGGTTCTGGTGATTTGGAAAATAGAAGTACAAACAGTTCTCAAAAAATCCAAAATATTACTTCTAATTTATTATTAAGTTACGACAAAAACTGGGGGGCTCATACGTTGTCTTCATTAGCGGGATTTAGTTACGAAGGAGGTACGGACAATCGTTTCGAGACCTTTAGAATAAAAGATAGTAACGATTTTGATATTATGGGAGGCTTGCAAACTACCAATACGGGTAATCAAGAGTGGCAGTCTGAATGGTCGATTTATTCATTTTTAATGCGTTTGAATTATGACTATGCTAATAAATATATGCTTGAGCTCAATATCAGAGATGATTTTTCTTCTAAGTTTAGAAAAGGTAATCGGTCGGCATGGTTTCCGTCAATGTCAGTAGGATGGCGTATTTCGGAAGAAGATTTTTATTCCGAGAATTTGAAAAATATATTGCCATCTGTTAAGCTTAGGACATCTTGGGGATTAGTTGGTAACAATCGTATTGCTGATTATCAATATCAAGCTACGGTTAATGTCGTGCAAGGTTACAATTTTGGAAATACGATGTTTCCAGTAGCATCATTTGATGCCGTAAATCCTGATTTAAGATGGGAAACTACAAGTATGTTTAATATAGGAGCTGATTTAGGATTATTAAAAAATAAACTGACCTTATCTGCTGAATACTATGTAAATGATACTTATGATATTTTGATAGCCATTCCTGTACCAAGTTTATATGGAGCTGGAGCGCCTATTCAGAATGCAGGTAAAGTACAGAATAAGGGATGGGAATTTGCAGCAAGATATTTATTCAATACAGGAAATGTAAATCACACTCTATCCGCGAACATTTCGGATAGTAAGAATAAAGTTATTGATATAAAAGGTACGGAATGGATTAGTGGTTTTGATGTGAATACTATAGTTAGAGAAGGATACCCAATACATTCATATTATACATATCGTGCTGATGGATTTTTTCAGAATAATGAAGAGGTGTCAAGTGGACCACATCTGACTGGTATAACCCCTAAGCCTGGGGATATTAGATATATTGACAAGAATGGCGATGGAACTATTAAAGAAGATGATGACCGTTTTATATTAGGCAATAGATTCCCCCGAATTCTATATGGAATTAACTATGCTGTCAATTGGAATAGTCTTGATTTCTCTATGTTTTGGCAGGGTGTAGGGCAAAGAAACGTGTGGATGCGCGGCGAATCTGTAGAAGCTTTCCACAATAATAATGAGGGCCCTGTTTTCGATTTTCATATTGATAGATGGACTACCATGAATCCCCATGCGACTTACCCTAGACTTACAGTAGGAGCTGAATCTGCAAATAATGCTACAAAATCAAGTTTTTGGATTGATAATGCAGCGTATCTGCGATTAAAAAATATTCAACTTGGATATACACTTCCATCAGAATGGACAAACAAAGTTTCTTTGAACTCCATGAGAATATACTCAAGTATTCAAAACGCGTTCACAATAACCAAAATGAAAGGAGGGTGGGACCCCGAAGCTTCTGATGGTTCCGGAAGAATTTATCCTGTCAATCGAACATTCTCTCTTGGATTAAGTGTTAACTTTTAATTTCTACACCATGAAAAGTAAAAAAATAATATATGCATTAGTGTCATTGCTAACGGCTAATATTGTCACTTCTTGTAATAAATTGGATCTCATACCACATGATCGAACTACAGATGTTGAATATTGGAATAATCCTGAATCTGCATTGTATATGGTTAATAAATGTTATCAAGGACTAAATAATGCATATGAGGTTTTATACGCAGATGCTATGACAGATAATGCTTATACCAAAGTCACAAATAGCTATAATCAATATATAGGAAATGGAACCTATTCTACCGCTGATGGCTATGTTCATTCAGTATGGGCTAATCGATATGCAGGTATTCATCAATGTAATCAATTACTCCAAAATATTGATTTAGTTCCCAATTTAAGTGAAGCGCTAAAGAATAGATTTCGAGGAGAGGCACTATTTATTCGTGCATATCACTATTTTGAATTGTATACTAAGTTTGGTGATATTCCATATTTTACCCACGTAATTTCCATTGATGAATCAAAAAATATCGGTCGGACAGCTAGACAAAATATTGTTGAAAATGTGCTGAATGACTTGGATGAAATTATCAACAATAATTATTTGCCCACCGATTATGATGAGCAAAATGTAGGAAGGATAACACGTTGGGCAGCTATGAGCTTGAAAGCTCGCATACTTCTTTTTGAAGGTAATGGTAAATATGCTGAAGTTTTGTCCATTACCGATAAAATAATAAATGAAGGTGGATTCAGTCTTCATGGGAATTACGAAAGTTTATTCACAGTTGAAAATGAGAATAATAGCGAGGTCATACTTGATGTACAATACAAGTCGGTAGATAGAGAGCATCAGGTGCAATATCATTTTTTGCCACCATCTTTAGGAGGCTACTCGCAATTATCACCTCTGCAGGAATTAGTAAATAATTACATTACATTGGATGGTTATTCAATTACAGAAGCCCCAGTTACTAGTTATGATCCATCTAATCCTTTCGAAAATAGGGATCCTCGATTAGCAGCTACAGTCATGTATACTGGAAACTCCTATACACTTGAGAATGGAACTCAACATGTAGTGGATACTAGAAAGGGATCATCGCCAGATGGTTTTGGTTTTTCTTCAGATGCATCTGCAACTGGATATTATTTCAAAAAATATTGGGATAATAAGTATAGGTCAAATTTATATTCAGGTCTAAATATAATTTTAATTCGTTTTGCCGATATCTTATTAATGCGCGCAGAAGCATTAATTGAATCAGGTGCGATGAATAATACAGAGTGGAATAGAACAATCAGACCTTTGCGCGTAAGAGCAGGTTTTACAGAAAGCAGAGCCCTTGATTTTCCCGGAACTAGTGATTTGCGCAAAATAATTAGACAAGAAAGAAGAAGTGAGTTGGCTTTTGAAGGACTTAGACATCTAGATATTATGCGATGGAAAATTGCTGACCAAGTCTTGAATGGTTGGGCTCATGGTATGTATACAGGAGATGCTGTAGGAACGGATAATGGATTTATCCGTGTAGAAAACAGAAGTTTTGATCCGGCCAAGCACTATTTATGGCCTATTCCACAATCCGAAAGAGATTTAAATAAAAATTTAACTCAGAATCCTGAATGGTAATCTTAACCTAATCAAATTATGAGAAACTTATTATTATGTATACTAGTAGTTTTTGTTACCGTAAGCTGTGAGAAAAACTATGAATTAGGCACTGCATTTAACGTGCCGTCCACTCTTTCTTCACCGACTAAGGTTGAAATTGATGTGACTTCAACTCAAAACGTAGAGTTTAGTTGGGATGGAGGTGGTGCTGAAGATGGATCCTATGTGCTATATGAAGTTCAGTTCTTTAAAAAAGATACGAATATGAAGGATCCTATAGAAGTGATGCAAAGTGATTTAGGAGCATTGTCAAAACTTACTATGACACATGCAACTTTAAATGCTATAGCGCGTAAGGCAGGTGTTTTACCTGGAGAAAACGGTGTCATTACTTGGACTGTAAGTGCTTCTAAAGCTGGCGTTGTAAAAATAACAGAAGCCTCTAGAGATATCGAAGTCGTAAGGGGTGAAGGTATTGACAATATGCCTGAGTCTCTATATTTACATGGTGCTGGTAATGAAAGCCAAGGGCAACAAGGTACATTGTTTCGTAAGGCGAAAGATGGGGTATATGTAGTGTATTCGAAAGTTGGTGGAAATGGTGATTTATTGTTAAAAGGCTTATCTGGAAATGAATCGTTTGATTATACAATTGATAATGGTAAACTAAAAGAAGGTAGTGGAAGCTTACAATTAGCACCTCAAACTAATCCATATCGCATTACTGTAGATTTTAATACATTGTCTGTCAACTCAGAGCTGATTTCAAATGTAAGATGTGTTTGGGGAGCCACCTTCGATGTAATTGGCAATTTAGCCTACACAGGTAATGGCAAATTTACTGCTTCCAATAGCTTAATTCGTTTTATTGATCCAAATGTACCTGCTACCAATCCTCCAAGCTGGCTGTCATGGATTGAA
>Ga0079224_100015070_pt1 | contig 10813 bp, 4 predicted proteins | sample Stecom2015_FD_80414 | JGI IMG/M metagenome (GOLD analysis project Ga0079224, IMG submission 80414) | Agricultural soil microbial communities from Utah to study Nitrogen management - Steer compost 2015 | ecosystem: Environmental > Terrestrial > Soil > Agricultural land | place: USA: Utah...
CCTGAAGTAGCATCGCGTATGCGGAAACCGGCGTAACACGGATTTTTCGACTTGATGTTATACACACGCATAGCTACGTGCATCGAGCCTCTCGCAAGCTTAAAGTTACCAGTTCGGAAAGTACCGATGCCGCTGTAAAGCACTTGTTCGCAATCAAAGTAAAGACCGATATCATCGTCAACAGTCCCATCGATAAAGAAGGTTCCGCTGTAAGGTATATTGATGTTTGTTTCGGCTCGCCACCAGCTGTAATGAGCGTTGGGCCAAATAGACAAACACGGGAAACCGTTGTACCAAGTTTGATACGGGCGCTGCCAGCTGGCGCTTGCCGCCGACATTGATTCCCACCCATCCGGGTTAGAATTATACCAGACAAGTCGACTGCTTGGTTGGGCAATTGCAAACCGAACATAGGCCGGGGTGCCGCCGGGAACGTTGCGGTAAATGGCAGTTAATTCCTGCTCGCCCTCATACGCGTAGAACGAACCCCAGTACATACCGTTGCCTGATACCGCAGGCTCCATAACAATCTTATCGCAGTTAATAAACATTTCCGCCGAGTCGTCGGCAAACATCGCAATATTGTAGACACCAGTCCACGGAAAGTACATTTTATTACGCAGCACGAAAGCGGAATTTGCTGGGGCGCTATTCGGAGCGTGAGCTGTGCTGTAGAGGTTTTGCGAAACGGTTTGACCTTCCAGATAGATTGCACCGAAGCCACCGCTGCCGTTCGCAGCAACACCGTGGGTAGGTGTAAAGTCTGCGCAAGCGTCAATGAATTGTTTGCAGGATGGCGGATTGCCCGGAACAGTAACAAGGCCACGCCATTGAGACGCGTTAGAAATGTGACACAAGTTGCCAAGAGGGTCGAAAATTGCAAGCGATGCAAAAGCTTCTCTGCGTTTACGCCCACCGTCCGCATAGTAGTTGATATAAAGATGGCGATTACCAGCGTAGAAGAAATAATTCTTCGTCACCGGCAAGTCACCGACACTACGCGCGATCAGGTTACAATCGTGGAAAAGCTCAGCAGAGTCCTTTCCAAAGAAAACAAAACGATAAGTCCCTGTGTACTGGAAGTTCAGGATGGTTTCCATGACGGTTGTGGAGCCGGGATTTGCCTTCGGGCGCTCGCTGTAAATCTTGCGTGCACCGAAACCAACCAGAAAATCCTCACCACCATCGTAAACGGCAATACCACCTTGATTACAGTCTGCAACGTTTTCGTTTATGATCGTGCCCAAAGCAGCCGCTCGCGCAGCTTCTCCACCAGTAACGTCAATAATGTTGAGATTCATGGTTACGTCAGGGCCGACAAGTTCCGTACCGCAAACAGGAATGCAAATTTCTTTTTCCGTTTCGCACGGCTCGAAAACAAGCCGTCCGCGCGTACGCGGATAGTCAACAGGCATGTACCGGTTAAGTTCTTTGATAACGTCTTCAAAATAAAGGTCACGGAAAACAGCATGTGCCTGACTCTGGCACGCGTAGCCGAACGCGCAGGGCTTGTTGAACATTGCCAATTCTGGCGTATTCAGATCGAGCACGATTTCGTAGCCAAACGAGGGCATGGATTGCGTGTTCGGATTCCAGTAAGGGGTGCACAGTACACGGATAATTCCGTTTTCTCGCGTGGCTCGTAGGCGTGTGCACGTGTTCGGACTCCAGTTACCGCGCCCGTTTGCGCCATCCACAAGTTTAGTGGTCAGCATATTAGAGCCGTTGTAAGCCAGCACACCATTCGGCCCGGTAATACCGAAGTCCCACTTCCATTGCGATCCGCTATAACGTACGCGCCACGCAATCAGGCTTACTTGCTTCCCGAGATGCTGCGTTGTTGCCAGAACAATACCGATTGCATCATCGTCGTTAGAAGAAGCAGTTGCAGTAAGCGTAACTTCAAACGTGTAAACATCGAATTCTTGCGGGCTAGTCAAGCAAACGATATCCGACGTGTTGTCGCTGTTGGAAATAGAAGGCGCACCATTCAGCGAGGCCAAATACCAAGCGCGTGATTCACTTGGATACGAAGAGCCATTCGGGTAGAAGTTAAAGCCTTGAATGCGGTTCCATGCGGCCAAAACTTCGGCGTGAGGAGGATGAACGTAAGAGGCATCCTCTTCAATTTCACCCAAACCGTCACCGAGTTTGGTACAGAAATCAAGGCCAACAGCGGGGCGCATAATTTCGTGCATTTGCAGAGTACCGCACGGCGACGCGAACGATATACTGCCTTCGATGTTTTCCCAAATGATGTGATTGGAACTGCGTGCGTTGAGTCTACGCATATCCACTTCACCAAAGGCTTGCGAACCGCTGACGCTAACACCGAAATATTCGGTGAAAATGTTGAACGCAGCGCCGTACTTGAAATCAACCGTACCGAGGAACAGGCGGCCGCCAGCATCAGCATACTGCACTACCGCTTCGACCGTACTCGGCGCCAGCCGGGTGTCACTCGGATCGGAAGTCTCGTGCCCTGAAATAATGGCAACAACTGCAAAGCTTTTCAGGTAATCCACTGACAGGTTAATCGGCGCACCCGCAAATGCAACAGTCGTCACGTCAAAGCTAGACCAATACCGCGTGAAATTGATCTGGTTGACGCCCGTTCCGTTCGAATATGCTTCATTATTGCTGGTCGTGATCAGCAGCAATCTACGCTGAGCCCCTGTTTTGTACAGCAATCCTGCAATTTTGGTTAAGTATGCGGCGTTATTCTCGTTGATTACAACGTTGCGGAATCGCGAAATGGCGGTGTCAAAGAAAATGCGAGCACCGTAGTATTCAAGATCAGCAGCAAAGAAACGGTTTGCGCCGTCACTACCAACCAAGGTCGCTTCCCCTGCAACCAAGTAGTTGCCCTGCCCTTCTACGGCTGTGATAGGCGACGTGGAATACTCAACAATTACAGGTTCATCACTAATGCGATTCAACGTGATCGGGAAGCACAGGTGGCGAATTTCACCTTCGGGACCACGCACTACGGAATCGTCCTCGATATGAACGTGAGGCTCCATAATGGGCGTGGAAATAGACAGACGCCAAACAGGGCAGCACGCACCTATAATGCGAATACGTACGTTTGTGCCTCGCTCGATATCGTACCAGAACGTAAAGTAGTTCTCGCCTTTAATCGGTTTGCTGCCCGTGTAAAGAACGTCATTTTGATACACAAGAATCTGGATTTCAGACTGCGCGTAAAACGACACGTAGACTTTCCCGTTAGGTTGACCAGTAAAGTCTACGTTTAGATCAGTGGTCGGGGCACTGCCATTTATCTGATTATCCGGGAAGCGCTCGCCGGTACAGAAAGGCGAAACTTCCAGCGGGATAAGAGGCAGCTTATTAGTGCGGGAACCCTGTTGGTTCGGGCAGTAGAGCGAGTACGTCCAGTCGCTATTCTGCGGCTCTGTTTCCACACGAACAACAATGTGCTCGACGGGCGCTTCGTACGGGAACAGGAAAGAAAAGCTCCCTTCCCCGCTAACGTCCTTCGCTTCAGCAAGCAGCACACCAGCGTAAAATACACGGAACGTTACTGGGATAACATCGACGTTATAATCGATGTTCATTACGCCCGCTTCGTTCCCGATATAGTGGACGGCTTCATAAGCTTGGTTAGTGTAATAAAAGGAGTCCGACGCTTCAATCGTGCAGCGCATTTTCCCGCCAAAGGTGCCGAGGCACGGTGACGGATAAACGAAAGTAGTGTAAGGTTCGACATTCACTGCGTTAGCGCGCACGCTCCAAACACTGTTCTCAGGTGCGTCAACACGAACTGTAACGTAACCAAGTTCTTCCTTGGCGTTATACATTACGTGAAAACTGTTCCCGTTAACCCACGAGTCGCCGAGCAGCTGACAATTTTGGTAAACGCGCAAGCGAAAGTTTTTATCCTTCGCCGCAATACCATAAGCCAAGCAATCGAAAAAGATTGGGCCGCTTTCAGAGCCGCAATCTAGGGCGATTTCGTTTACCTGTGCTTTACCGCCGAACCATGTGAACGGCAAAGTATTGTGAACAATGCCTTCGCGCTGGGACGTTACAACGAACGCACCACCGGCACGATTGAATTGGTCGGTATGGCCGGAATACGAAACACAAACACTGTCGTCGCAATTGCACAAAACAAAGCCGGTTTCTCCGCCACCTTTAACCCGACCACCGTCGAAATTCCCAGTAAAACCGGGCCAACAACTCGGATCAAGATCAACAGGGCAATAGTCAACTTTGCGATCACACTCGATATCAAGCCAATAGGAATTAGAACCGTGGCGCACTTTCATGTCTTGATTGGGTGCAATCTCCCGCCACACTCCGGTATCCATAAGGACACGCCATTCGCTATCACAAAGCCCAAGCCATTCGCCTTGAGCGGTACGTACGGTTAGTTTGCTCATACAAACCTCAGACTAGCATTTGTAATTAAATTACTGAATGAACGAAAAAAGGGCGTATTTAACGCCCTTTTGTTTTAAGGTTTGACCCAAATAGCACCGGGTTTTACCATTTCGCCTGAAGTTGAAGTAGGGTCTTCGCTTTGAATAAAGATTTGAACGAAACCATCATCGCCTCTCGGACCTTGCGGACCTGTTGGACCTGTTGGACCTTGTTGTCCTTCCGGCCCGCGTGGCCCTTCCGGTCCTTGTTGGCCGCGTGGACCTGCCGGCCCGATGCAGCCTGTTGGACCTTGTTCACCGTCGCGACCATCCAAACCGTCGCGACCATCAGCACCTTTCGGACCCGGCACACCTTGCGGCCCTTGCAAAATAGAATTGGACGTGAAAAAACCACCAATTTTTATTTCGCTGCCGTTACTAAGTGCAATAGTCAAAGTGCCGCTGGCGCTGTCAAGATTGCCGCTCACCGGGTACGGCGAATTACCGTCCTGATCTGCGTCGCTGACTTCTACGTTTTTCCCTGCGTTTTTCAGTACACCGCCAATACGCCCACTTCCGCGTATCATCGATGTAGGAAGTCTAGTTACAGAAGTCATGTTTTACCTCACACATTTCAATGTGTATGCCCAATTTGCTTCACCCGTCTCCGTTGTAACTACAACGCGCGCTGCGTGGCTTTGAGCGGCTGGATTGAATTCGAATTGCAGCGTTTGCGGATTTACTTCGTCTACCGTAACGGCGTCCTGTGTAGTTGCGACAATGGCACCGTCAATATAAACTTCGATTTTGCTGCGCGTGTTGCCGCCAGCAATGGCAGTGAAGTATTCGAGTTCAACAGTGCCAGCTACCACGCCCAAGTAGTGGTAGTTTTCAGCCTGTGCTTGCGCTGCATTTAGCGAAATACCACACGGTACTGCACAAACGTCATTTACGTTGAACTCCGGCTCCGATGTTTCGATTGTCCCGTCAGACCACACGGTTTCCACAACGGTTCCTGTTATGTAGGGTTTACCGTTTAGTATTCCATTCATTGTGTGGGCGTACGGGCACGGAATCTGCGCGCCCGTTTTGGTTTCTGTCCTGACCGGAAAACGAGGGCCGCTGAAGTAACAATCGTAATCGGCGGCAGGGTCTATCCAGAGCATGCCTTCAGCAGAACCTACGGGTTCAACAGAAGTTACAAGGATATTATTGAAACCCTCGGGGCCTTGCGGTCCCGGACGGCCGCGCGGACCTGTATCGCCTTTTGGACCTTGTAAACCCAAAAGACCTTGTGGACCTTGCGGGCCTGTAATTCCACGTGGACCCTGTGGGCCTTGCGGTCCAGTAGCTCCACGCGGACCTTGTGGACCTGCTCTTCCTTTCGGACCTTCCGGTCCTGTTTGTCCTCGAATGCCTTTTCCGCCCGCACAACCTTCGTCGCCGCGCTCCCCGTCTTTTCCGTCTTTTCCGTCTTTTCCGTCTCTACCAGCCGGCCCCTGCGGACCTGTAGGCCCACGCGGGATTTTATCAGGGGTTAAAAAGCCGGTAATGTTTACCTTAACTCCATTGAAATGCCGGATCGAAAGAATGCCTTGAGCCGGATCATACAGAGCGCTTTCGATTTCAGAAACATCAACCTCAGCGGGCGTTTCATTCGTAAGAACACCGGAGCTGACTACAACAATGTCATTGTCGGAAGCGCCGGCAGCCTTCAGCATGTGTGCCGGTAGTTTTGTTATCGGCATAAAGCTTCCTCAATAAGTTATGGCGCACATGTTGCCCGATCCTACGATATAGGACGCGCTCGCATACTTGCCTGCACCAACAATACGATTCGCCGATTTCATACAACCGTAATTCAGCTTGGCCAGATGTTCCGTACTACCGTCGCCTGCTGCAATCTTGGCTGCATAAATCATTTCGACAACTTCGTCGATGGTATGCTGTACGCCGGTCGGAGACGTTTCGAGAATAAGGTGATTAAGCCAGAATTCATACTCGCCAACTTCAGGGCATCGACCCGAGCCATCAGGAACAGTGCGAAATGCGCTAATTACTTTCATGCGCTGTGCATCAGTAACACCTTCAGGCCCACGTTTGTAGTCTTGAGCGGTTTGCCCGCAAACTGTCCGCACAGAAGTGTCTTCGATAATGGCAGGCGTGCTTATTTCAATATCTTCACTAAAACCACAAGGATAGAAAGCTTCTGGATTTACCCAAAGCATACCGTTTTCTTTCTCTTCCGGTTCTTCAGTAGATACAACGATTTTCATTTTCTTTTCGGGGCCGGGTTTTCCCACTCGCCCTCGCGGACCCATGGGACCACGCATTCCTTTAGGGCCATCAATTCCGCGTTCGCCTCTAGGTCCAGTAGGCCCCGGCGCACCTGCCTCGCCTTGTGGTCCGGTCGCACCGATTGGACCTTGCTGTCCTTGGCGACCTTCGGTGCCTTTCTCGCCTGTAATTCCAGTATCACCCTGCTGGCCGTCGCAACCTGCCGGCCCCGGCGCACCCTTCCGTCCGGGCGTGCCGTTTTTCCCATCTTTTCCGTCAGGGCCAGCCGGCCCCGTAGGGCCAGCCGGAATTTTATCAACGGTCGGAAAACCCTTAATTTGCACACTTGTCCCGTCGAACAAGTTAAGGGTAAGCACGCCTGCGGTTTGGTCAAACAGACCGGATTCAACTTCCGTCAAATCCGTTGCATCGGGGGCACTTGAAACGACACGCTCGGCACGAACGGTCAGAACGGTCTCTTTAATGTCGCCAAGCGTTTTAACCAACTGCGGAGAAAGCTTTGTCGTTCCCATGTCATGTCTCTTTATAACGGATTGAAAACGTGTAAGTGGCTACTGCTAGCGGAGTAGCTTCCATACGCCGCACGCGCCAAGTACGCGGCCCGTTACCGTCATCGAAAACAACATCCAAAACACTGGGCAGGTTAGGATCGTATTCAGGCATGCCTTCGTAGTTACCGAACTGGTCATTGCGCCAAAGGATGCCTTCCCACGTCGATACAAAACCAGCTGCAACATCGATAAGCTCAACGTCGCCCATTTCCGCCGGCCACATGATATACGGGTATTCGTCAGGTTTTACCGTAACCGTAAACCGTGTGTTATGTACGTTGGTTGGGGTTACGTTAGCCTTGAAAACGTCAGCTGCAAACTCTTCTAAGCCAGACCAATGCTTATACGGAGTGCCATTCGGAGCCGTTGTCAGGCTGAGCCCCCAATCTAGTTCTTCTTGAGTCACTTCATCTGCAATCGGGCCGCCTGTAAAATTCCGGTTAGAGAATGTGGCAACGCCGTAATAAACACGCGGTTCAAACGGCGTAGGCTCGCGGCATGTCTGCTGCGGGATCACAGGCCCTTGCAAAACAAAACCATCTGAATAAGTCGTGTCTGTACGCAAGCTTAAAAACTCCGTCTGTCCTTCGATACCGTCTACAAAAGTTCCATCAGGGCACGTCCCGTAAATTTCCACGGTTTCGCTGCCAACCACGTAAGGAGCGCGGCAAGTTACCGATACATTAAAAGTGCCAGTGCCTGTAGTCTTCACATAGAAAACATCATCCGCGTTAGCCAGCAGCTCAACGCCCGTGTCCACTAAGATTACAGCATCATTCTTGAACCATTCGAATACGACGCCGCCGTCTGAGGAAAATGTGAAAGTCCTATGAATGTGATTACGAATGCCGGCGAGCGTGTTGGAAAAACTTACAGTGTCACCAGCTTTACCAGCAAGGCTTTCGCCGCAACCGAGTGTGCCGTCTTCAGGACAAGTTACTTCGACGTACCCTATTTGCACTTCGCTGGAAGGCTCCGGCGTAATGTAATGAATCTCAACTGGAGTGCCGTCGTAATAAAATTCTACTTCAGTGCCCACACCGACAAGATTAGAATCCCGGTAAACCGCAACGCTTATCGGCGAAGAAACAATTACGTTGCCTGCGGTTGTAATAGGTGCCATCGTAAAAATCGTAGTGTTAGCAGCTGCCTTACGTTGTCCGCAATAAAGGATATCCTCTTTTGGGGCAGGACAATCCACGGTCAAGGAGGCAGCACCGCCACGGGTTTTCACCAAAATACCAGTATACACAGGATAAGCATACGCCTTGTAGCGCTTGCTCTCAGTGTAAGTGACTTTCGACGCGCTCCCGATTATTTCAATTTCAACGGCCGTGGTTAGCTGCAAAACAAAATCGTAAAAGCCAGATTTCCCGTTGAAGTAGATGGTTGTATCACCGTAGGCGGGAAGCTCATAAGTGCCGCCGCAATCGTATTCAGCTACAACAATTTCGGGTTCGGGGGCAGCAGGGCAACCAACGTCAATCACAAGAGTACCTGAACCATCGGCAACTACAGTAACGGGACCGAGCGATGGGTCGTAATCAAGATCGAATGTGTATTCGCCTTCGTAGCCAGCTGCACGCTGCAATACTTTGCCGTCCTGCATTACAGCCATCGTAGTCTCAGGCTGTAACAACGCAGTAAAAGAAACCAAACCTGCGTTATCAAACAGAGGATAAACGGCACACGGTACTCCGAATTCTGCCATCCCGCTCCCACAATAAAGCTCGTGAGAACTGTACTCGATGTTGGGCTTTGGACAACCTACTGTGATAGAAGCGCCGCCTGTACCGTGCGTGACAACGTAAACGTTTCCCAAGTAAGGATCGTACCAAAAGGTTTCTTTTCCAGCACGGTTAGCTCCGCACCGGAAAAGACGAGTCTCTGCTTGGAAAACGTCAAGAATTACATTGCCTTTGGTTTCCCACTCAACCTCAACCATGCCTGCGATTCCACCCATAAGGATGGTGTTGTCAGGTGTCCAGCCGTCTTGATCGTGCACAACTCCGCACTTTGTTTGAAACGGGTTTTCCATCGGCTTTTGTGGCTGCGGTTCGATACACCCGCGCGGGCAGCTGACCCGTATATTCAAACGACTTTCTACGGAGGACGCATAAAAGACTGCATAGATTTCGTCGTCAAGACCGGTCATTGGGTCAAATTCGAACGAAAAAGAGCCTTCCACCAAGCCGGCTTCAGCGTGCCCTAAAAGCGTACCGTGATGGTAAACCTCAACAGTATCGTGCTGGAATGCTCGTTCGAACCACACCGTAACCTTTTCATCATGCAAATTGCCCATGTCGAAATAGATTACCTGCGTACCGAAACCACACAAACCAACAGGCACACCACAAGGTGCGTAGCGTTTGTCGGGCTTCGGCGGCACGACAACCATATCGGTATCAGTTGAACAGAGCATATTTCCACCTAATCAAACTCGCCACACAGATCAAATATCCATGTGTACATGTTGGAGTTGACCGTATAGCTGCGAAGCTCGCCTTGCCAAAGTCTTCGACCATTCACAACAAACGGATCAAGCTGCGTGAAATTAAATCGCGCGTGTTTGGAGTAATGAATAAGGCGTCCTAGGATCGCCCCGTTGCGCACGAACGTATAAGTGGCGTAGTTGTCACCCGCAAGCCTGTCGCGATGTTTGATGACGTACGTTTTATCTTTCGCGTACGCACACTGCACTATAGGAGCTGGGTAGCGGACAGGCAAGCAGAAAGCGCCACCATAATCAGGCTCCGTGCGTTCAACACGGCCATCGGAATAAATACGCTCGAAAACAACGCCTTGGATTGTTGTGGGCGCACCGTATTCGCCACCAACCGACTGACCTTCGGGGCAAACCAGCACAGGAGCATCCACAATACGTTCGATCAAAACGTGCGCTTCAGCGAACTGATTATAAACAACGTCGGTCGGATCAGACGGGCAAATACAATCCTCAGCCGAGGCCCAAATTAAATCAGTAGAGGAAGGAACGTCGGACACTGAAACGAATTCATTCATTTCAACACCTTCAGGTCCATCTTCACCAACCAAATCTTCGGGGCAACTAAATCCGCACGGTCCTCGCAATCCTTCAAAACCGATAATTCCTTGCGGACCTTCGGGGCCGGTTTCTCCTTTTGGGCCTACGGGGCCTACGGGGCCGGTCGCACCGATTGGACCTTCATCCCCATCGATACCTTTGTCACCTTGTCGCCCCTCGTCACCTTGAGGGCCTGCGCACCCGGCTGCGCCGTCTTCCCCATCTGCGCCATCTTCCCCGTCATGCCCATCTTTTCCCGGTTCGCCTTTAGGGCCGGGCGGGCCGACGCCAAAATCAATTTGACGCATAAAAGACGCGATAGAAACAGTTTCCCCGTTCCGGCGCGTAAACGATACAACCCCTGTCGAATCGTCGAAAGCCCACTCGGATGCACGGCGCGCATTGTTGTCTACAGGCGTAGCAAATGCGACACCTTCACCCATCCCCGGATCGACTTCAACAACGTTGCCTGCTGCGTCTACAGCGGTAGTTTCTCCGCGAACATCGGAAACAGGTAATCCGGCAGCGGTTGCTCC
>Ga0079224_100015071_pt1 | contig 10813 bp, 11 predicted proteins | sample Stecom2015_FD_80414 | JGI IMG/M metagenome (GOLD analysis project Ga0079224, IMG submission 80414) | Agricultural soil microbial communities from Utah to study Nitrogen management - Steer compost 2015 | ecosystem: Environmental > Terrestrial > Soil > Agricultural land | place: USA: Utah...
CGATAGAGGGCAATTAGCTCAGCTGGTTCAGAGCACCTCGTTTACACCGAGGGGGTCGGGGGTTCGAACCCCTCATTGCCCACACAATTAAAGCTTCCATTTTGGAAGCTTTTTTTTTGGAAATTATTTAAGTCGGGGGTTCCCCCGATGGCTATCGGGGCTCATTGCCCACACAATTAAAGCTTCCATTTTGGAAGCTTTTTTTTTTGGAAATTATTTATGTCGGGGGTTCCCCCGATGGCTATCGGGGCTCATTGCCCACACAATTAAAGCTTCCATTTTGGAAGCTTTTTTTTTGGAATTTATTTAGGTTGGGGGTTCCCCCCGATGGCTATCGGGGTCTCAATGCCTTCAAAGACTTCCGAAAGGAAGTCTTTTTTAGTCCCCCTACCCCCAATGGGAGAGTTTTTTTACTCGGATGCAGATAATTGTTATCATTCTGAATAAACTGCTATCAAGGGTACGTAAGGGTGGTCATCCCTACCCCTCAAAGGGGAGATTTATTACTGGACGAAATATTAACCTGCCTAAACCCCGTTTGTCATTCTGAAGAAACCGCTACGAGCGGGTTCTGAAAAAATCTCTTTTGAATGATGAGAGTTTTTGGTATATATATGGAGGTTCTTCGGAATGGAGAAATTCTTCGCTGAGATCCCCTTTGGACAAAAGCTTATATTATCCTTCATACATGTGGAAACCCTCCGTCTTCTCTTCCTTTACAGGAAGAGAAGCCACCTCCCTTTGAAAAAAAGGGAGGAGCTTTTTATTGTTTTCACTTCCTAAAAATCCTAAGCCCCGAAGGGGTAAAATAAATAAGCGATGGGTGCAGCCCATCGTCTCATTGCAGACATTAATAAACAGCCCTGAAGGGGCGCAATAATACCCGTGGATAAAAAAGATCGGTATAATCATTGCCGTTCCACATAAAGGAGCGTTCCTTCCCTCGCTCTGGATGACAAAAGTCTTTTTTTATCTAACAAATTTAGATACTTTTGCCCTTTAAAGGGTGATTAGCTCAGTTGGTTCAGAGCACTACCTCGACAAGGTAGGGGTCACTGGTTCCCCCGATAGCTATCGGGGCAGTATCACCGAAAATCTCTTAAGTAGAGATTGCCGGGAAAGTTCTTAGTTTAAAATGTAGTTTATAAAGGGTGATTAGCTCAGTTGGTTCAGAGCACTACCTCGACAAGGTAGGGGTCACTGGTTCGAACCCAGTATCACCCACTTTAATGGAATTTATTGTCCACTGGTTCCCCCGATAGTTATCGGGGCAGTATCACCCACTTTTTATTAACTGGCAAAATTTTATTTTTAATCCCAGTCCAGCAGTCTCTTTTCTCCTTCAATATTTTTAATTTCTGTGATATCCTGAGAGATTTCTATAACTCCTTTATAGTTCTTATCTGCATCGCGTACTGCAAAATATCTTATGTAAATGAGCCTGCCCTTGATATTGATCCAGAAACTGGCATCGTTACGATTACCTTTTCTGAATTCTTCAAGGATCTTTAAAACTGTCCCTACACTTTTGGGAGGGTGGCAAAACTTTACCTCTCTTCCAATGATCCCCGGGCTACGTGGAAATAACCTTTCCTCACCGCGGTTGTAAAAGATCACTTTGTCATTCTCATCAACAAAAGTAATGTCAAGCGGCATTGTCTTAAACAGGAGGTTAACCTGTTCTATACTCATATAGCCTTCATCAAAATGAGTATTTGTTTTAAAATTTTCGGAAGGAAATGATTCTTCAATAGTCACGGGGATGGTATTTTCTGAAATCCCGCTTACACCCATCCAGCCTATCTCTGCTTCTCCGGCACTAATTTTTTTCCAATCGTTTTCACTGAGTTTTTCGAGACTGTACGGAAATAACATTTCATCTTCCATAAGAAATAAGCGGTTTATGCCATCTGCAAAAAACCGGATGTCAGGATTCAAAAGATCATATTCCCTTCCCTCTATCTTCTTCCTTAGAATCCTGAACTGGGCCCGTAATGTATCATGAAAGGACCACATTCTTTGGGTATGACTGGACCAGCCATCTTCTTCAAGATAAGGAAACAGTTGATTTTCCTTTCTTTCAAATCTTTTTTCTATACTGTTAAGCTGATTGAAAATGTTGTAAAACTTCTGCCCTTCTTTCCCGGGATCGGTAATTTGCAACTCCTCCAAAAGTTGAAGTATTAATTCCTTTTCTTTTAAATAATTTTTTAAAGGATGATCCGGCTTTATATTGGCATAGGAAATAAGCGTATCCATAGTAACATATTTTCCTGCAAAGAAAATCATAAGCTCAAAATTCAAATATGACCTGCCTCATATTAAAGCAATTAGAATGTTTTCAATTTAGCATGCTGTGAAAAGGACTATTTAATTGCCACCTTATTATATAAAAATGGGAAATACTGCTACACAACATTTGGCTTTAACCACCATACGCTTGGAACATGATGAAAGTCTGATTTTTTGTTCCAGAATCAGGACCGGGCTTATAAAAAATGTGGAACCTGAGAGGATACGGAATTACACCAATTGGTTTACAAATAATTATCTTGATCCTCACTTTGAAGTGGAAGAGAAATTGATTTTTCCTGTTTTAGGTACAAATGCCAGAGTTAAAAGAGCATTGGCAAATCACCGCAGAATCAGACGGCTGCTAAGTTGCGGCTGTGAAAACCAGAAAGTACTCAACCTACTGGAGGAAGAACTGGAAGCATATATTCGCTTTGAAGAAAGAATTCTTTACAAGGAGATTGAAAAAAATACCAATGCAAAGCAGTTTGCAGAATTTGAGGAACTTCATGAAAGGCAGCAATTTTCAGATGAAGAATGGGAGGACAAGTTCTGGCTTGAATAATATTCTGTTCAAAATTCTCATTATAAGTAATTAAAAGATTAAAAACCTGATTTTCATCAGTTCTACAATGCCGGAGGTATTTTACTTTCGTTTCATAGAAGAAATGTTATGAATGTACTTTTACTGTCAGACTTTTCGCCGGTAGCTATAAATGCGACCCTATACTCTATGGATCTTCTTCATGATCAACAGGTGAACTTTCATTTGCTCAATATTTACGATCCGGATCCTGAGGTAAAGGAAGGAATGAAAGAAATTACACTTGGGAGATTAAAAGAAAGAGTGGAAAGGCTTCAGCAAAGAGCGGGTAAACAGCATAGGATTACCGGCCATTATTCCGAAGAAAAACTTGTTAATGCTGCACGCAATTTTGTAGAGCAGTATAAAATAGATCTCATCGTGATGGGAGCTGTTGGAAGTAAGCAGCGCCACTCTACTATATTAGGAAGGCATACATTTGAGATTATATCCAAGATCAAATGCAATATTCTTGCGGTGGCCGAGGACAGTAGGTTTAAAGTACCTAAAAAACTATTGATGCCCTTTGATAATTCTGCCAGCTTTAGTGAGAACAATGTCAAATTCCTGAATCATCCCGGAATCTTCAAAAAAGCCCATCTTGAAATTTGGGAATTTGCAGGTTCAGAAAATGTGATTAATGCTAATAAGGATGGTAAGAAAGAAGTCTTTGCAGGGTTAAATAATTTTAAGGTTAATTTCTCCATACTTGAGGAACCTTCGATACAGGATGAAAATATATGGTTGGACGTTCAAAAAAGGTTTGATATGATTGTGCTGTTAGGTAAAAATATTAGAATATGTAACCGGCTGCTTCATAACAGGCACGGCTTATATGCTACAGTTCCCAACGATTTGCCTATCCTCGTCCTGCACGATTAGGATTTTAGAAAAGAGGGGGCAGTTAGAATACAGAGGTTAGGAAAATAATGATTCTTGCTATATTTTTTCTTCATTCATTTGAGAAGAGATGAACGGTATCCTTGGAGCCAGAAAGTAACCGGTAAGACTGGCAAATAAAATTGGAATAAAATATCCAAAACCTGTTAAGGTCGCCAGTAATATCGTTGTGCTCATAGGGGTTCTGGTTACGCAGGCATTTATTGCAGCCATACAGGTTATCACGGCAAGTGAAAGGTTGGTTGAGGGAAAGATCTGGTGAATGATCAACCCCAAAGTCGCACCAACAAAAAATAAAGGAATAATAAATCCTCCCCTCCAGCCCGAGGTAACGGTAATTGCAATGGCTAAAATTTTAAATACGAGAATAGCTGCCAAAAATTGCAGGCTAAAATCATTTAATAAAAGATCATTGATCTCATGGTGACCAAAATATCTCGTGATGGGAAAATAAAAAGCGATGACTCCCAGAATAATGCCTCCTAAGAATGTTTTGTAATAAATGGGAATTTTCATTCTGTAAAAAGCAGATTTAAATATCCTGGTACAAAAGATAAACACCCAACCTACAAAGGTGGCAACCATTCCGAAGATTACAGCATAAGCAAAATCAAATTTATCTTCCATGATATAAGACGGCAAATCCCAAATAGGACCTAATCCCAGGTGAATGATAAGCGCAAAAATAATATAGCTGAAGCAACTTGCCACAAACGCAGGGATAATAGCCTTGTAATATTCTGCCGCATGTTTATGATGAAGGATCTCCAGCGAGAAAAGACTCCCACCTAATGGTGCCCCGAAAAGAGCCGTAAATCCTGAAGCCATCCCCGCAATACTTAAGGACCGCAACTCTTCTCCTTTCAATCTCAACATTTTTCCCAGCCAGCTTCCTGTAGATCCCGTTACCTGCACCAGGGGGGCTTCAGGGCCTAAACTCCCGCCAGATCCTACACAAAGCAAAGAAGAAAGTACCATGGAAAGGTTATTCTTAGGATCCAGCTTACCATTGTTAAACCTTATGTTATTCACTATAAGTGAAATTTCTCCCGGATCTCCAATATAATGTATGATCAGCCCGGCCAGTAATCCGGCAAGTGCCATGGTGGGTATAACCTGCCACCCGTCAAAAAATGCCAGGCCGTGCATGAGCATTTCGAGCACGATCCAATAAACCCCCGAGATCAAACCCCCTGTTATACCCAGGATCGCCCAAAGAAAAAAATTCCTACTAAAAACGAATGGGTTGAACTTTAATGGTTTGTCCAGAACATCCAGGTAAGTAATTAATTTTCGTTTAGTTTTTATTTTCACTTTTTAATGGTTTGATTTCAGGTAAAATTATTCTTGATCGACTTCTTTATAAGGGCTCAACTTATAAATTTCGGCTAAGCTATAACAGTTTTTTAATTTACCTTTTGGTTCTTACCGCTAATTTGGGAATAGGGAAAATTTTTATCTTTTAATTAAAGTGCTTATCTTTTTTAATAATTGTCGAAATATCAGAGTCTCAAATATGGATTAAGAATCATAAAGTTTTTTAATGTTCTTGATTTTATCATATTTTTTTATTCTTAAAACTTTTTGCTTTGCCACCGGAATAATTATAACAAGAAGTTTTTAAATTATTAAAACTGTAATTATTAAACCTTCATCAGGTATGAGTAAACCTTCATCTACTTCGCACAAAATGCTATTTTTAAATACCCTGGCATTTACTATATGTTTTGCAGTATGGATGTTCAATGGGGTTACTGTAACCTTTCTTGTAGATAATGGGGTTTATGACTGGTCCTCGGTACAAATAGGATGGCTGCTTGGTATTCCTGTCCTTACAGGGTCAATCTTCAGGCTCCCATTGGGGATTATGACCGATAAGTTTGGAGGGAAATGGGTTTTTGGAGGATTACTTCTTGTAAGTGCCATCCCGATGTTCATGCTGCAATATGTAGATTCCTTCCTTGGCTTTGCCTTATGTAGTTTTGGGTACGGACTTACCGGTGCCGGGTTTGCAGTAGGAATTGCCTATACCTCGGTATGGTATGAGAAAGACTGGCAAGGTCGTGCTTTGGGAATTTTTGGAGCCGGGAATGCCGGCGCTGCCCTTACCACCCTTATAGCCCCCACCTTATTATTAAGTTTAACCAACAATGGTGAAGATATGGATAACTGGCGAATACTCCCGGTTATTTATGCGGGCGTGCTGGTTCTTATGGCAATCATTTTTGTGGTTTTCGCGAAAAATAAGAAACCCGCAACCCAGCGAACCATCAAAAAGCTCATGCAGCCTCTTAAAAGTTTAAGGGTCTGGCGATTTGGCCTTTATTACTTCCTTGTGTTTGGTTGCTTTGTTGCTTTTTCGCAATGGCTTGTTCCTTACTATGTAAATGTTTATTACCTCCCTTTGGTAACTGCAGGAATATTGGCGGCAGCCTTTAGTTTCCCATCAGGAATCATCCGTGCCCTGGGCGGGTGGATGTCAGATAAATGGGGTGCACGTAAGGTTATGTACTGGGTTTTGGGAACTTCGGTTGCTGTGAGTTTTTTATTGATATTTCCCAAGATGGAGATCTATTCCCCCGGAAACGGTATAATGGCCAAACAAGCCGGAGAGGTAACTGAGGTTAATGAAACAAAGATCATCGCGGCAGGCATTAAATACCCGGTGATAGCGAGAAACGAATCAAATTTTGAAACTGCTGAAGGAGACTTTGTATTTCCCAAAAAGGAAACCTGGCAGGAACCCGTAGTGCAGGTAGGGCAAAGGGTTGAAAAAAGAGAATTGCTTGCCAGCGGGGAGACAAAGATCTTCTTCCAGGCCAATGTTTGGGTATTTACTTTTTTAGTTGTGATATTGGGTAGTATCTGGGGGATTGGTAAAGCCGCAGTGTACAAGCACATTCCGGAATATTTTCCCGATGAAGTGGGTGTTGTTGGTGGTATGGTGGGTGTTCTGGGTGGTCTTGGAGGCTTTGTATGCCCAATCATCTTTGGATACTTATTAGATGGCTCGGGATTGTGGACAAGCGCGTGGATGTTTACCCTTGTGGTATCTGTCATTTGTCTTTGGTGGATGCATAGAACCATACAAAAAATGATGCACAGGGAACACCCCAAATTAATGAGGCAAATAGAACCGAAAAAAGGAAATAAAACCAGTTAAATCAAAATAGTATGAAGACTAATCTGGAGGAGTGGAATGTAGAAGATCCCGTTTTCTGGGAACAAAAAGGTAAGAAGATAGCATATAGAAATCTTTGGCTTTCTATTCCTGCACTGCTGCTATCTTTTGCAGTATGGATGATGTGGAGTATTATCACTACCAAAATGAAAGAATATAATTTCCATTTTGGGATGATCTCCCCGGATATGTCTGAAGACATGGTCAATGAACAATTGGCGATAATTAATAACCTGTATTATACACTTCCTGCTATTGCGGGACTCGCGGGAGCTACCCTCAGGATTCCCAACTCTTTTTTAATAGCTTTGGGAGGGGGCCGAAATGTTGTTTTTACTACAACCACCTTATTACTCATACCCGCATTTGGGGTAGGCTTTGCTCTTTCAGATCAAAGTACATCATATTTTACCTTCGCGGTATTAGCATTACTTTCAGGTTTTGGAGGCGGGAATTTTGCTTCCTCCATGAGCAACATTAGTTATTTTTTTCCGAAGAGAATGCAGGGAACCTCTCTTGGCTTAAATGCGGGAATAGGTAACCTGGGAGTGGGAATTATGCAGAAAATGATCCCTTTTGTCATAGGGATATTTCTTTTTTCGGCTGTTGGAAGCGGTGGGGAAGTTGTTGAAGATCAACCCCTGGCCGGTTTGCAAAATGCGGGGTGGATCTGGATTCCCATAGTGTTTGCAGCTATAGCAGCCTTTTTTGGGATGAATAACCTTGTAACCGGAACCCCCAAATTGCCAACTACCATTCAGGGAATTAGTAAAACCCTTTTTATGGTGGGAATAGGTTTGAGTACTGCGGCTGTTGGATCTTATTTGCTTGTGGGACTGGAGATCAATATGTGGATAGTTTTGCCGGTAGTAGTGATACTTTCCCTTCTCCTCATGAAATATCTTAGCCCTGCAGATATAAAAGAAAGCCTGAACAAACAATTCTCCATACTTTCAGATAAGCATAACTGGATCATGACTATAATCTATACCATGACCTTTGGTTCATTTATAGGTTTTTCGGCAGCCTTTCCGAAGCTTTGCCAGGATATATTCGTTTATACAGATCCTTCAAATCCGCAGTATGTAAATCCCAATGCGCCAGATTTCCTTACATGGGTATTTATCGGGCCTATGTTAGGAGCATTGGTAAGACCTGTAGGCGGGTGGTTATCCGACAAGATCAATAGCGGATCCCGGGTTACCACATACAGTACGGTGGTTACAGTGATAGCAACCATGGCTGTGGCTTACTTTGTTGTTCAGGCAAGAGACAGCGCCACCCCGGAAGTTTACTGGTGGCCATTCTTTGCCTGTTTCATGGTGTTATTTGTAACCACGGGAATTGGGAACGGTTCCACTTTCAGGAGTATACCCTATATTTTCAGTAAAGAGAAAGCCGGGCCCGTTTTAGGATGGACTTCGGCAATTGCTGCCTACGGAGCTTTTATAATTCCGCAGGTATTCGGGGAGCAAATTCAAATGGGAACTCCCGAATTTGCATTATATGGTTTTGGTGTGTATTATATTATTTGCCTCGGTTTAAACTGGTGGTATTATGACAGGCCCAATTCAGGTATCGAGTGCTAAATACCAGTCAAATAAAATGGGAAAACCTCTCGAATTCTGTCCGGGAGTTTTTTTGATAACAGTAAACCAGGAGATCAATTTAATCAATAATTTTATCCGGTTTAAAACACAAAATACTCTAATCCTCACTCAGTTGGCCGCAACCTACCGGCAAGGTAACATGGGGAGGTAATCCTTTAACGCTATTCACTGTTTCCGGCACAGCATTTTCCTCTACCCCGTGAATGAGATAGGTAAACTTGCTGAAATCCAATTCTTCCCAGTCAAATCTTTCATTAAAGGAATTTCGCAGTTCATTGAGATCTACTGTTTGCTTATAGGAAATATTTCCATTTTCATCAGCGGTGGGATAGGTTTGTGTATCAACTTCCATGTTGGGAGGGTTGTTGTGAAAGGGGATCATGGTAACGCCCGCTACATCGTAAGCTTCTGTTATATCAACTAATCCGTCATTATTGTTATCGGCTGAAGGATCAGGGCAACTAATTCCATTTCCTTCTTTTAAACCGTGAAGGTGCTGAAGGTGCATCATATCAGGTTCAAGGCCACTGGCTTCGACGGTGATATGTAATTGATCTCCCTGTACTTCCAGGGTAACATTTCCGGTTACATTTCTATTCCCGTTGGCACCGGCATTTATAGATGAGATCTGGGCCCGGTAAGTTCTGGTAGAAGTGTCTTCGCCCTGCGTAAGAATCTCCTGGTTTCCGGATATGGTATCTTGCTCCCTATTGTTCTCTTTACAGGAGATCAGGGAAAGTCCAAATACAAGTATTATTGTGAATATTGTCGTGTTGGTTTTTAAATTTTTCATCTTAACAAATTGTTTTAATGTGTTTATTCAATAAAGATAATGCTCTTTATTTTTTTAAGCTATTCAAACAAAAATTATTTAGACTGATTTTAAATTATTGTACAAGCCTAAAGCATTTTTGCCAGTCCTCTTCAATTTTCGTTATATTTATAATACCCCGATTATTTGGACCTCTAAAAGCCTCTGAATATGCTAAAACTATTTAGAACATTAGATAGAATTGCTTTGATCAAAGCCACAATTGCGGCGATTCTTACAATAATTTTAGTGCTCGTAGGATCGAGAAATCTGCAGAATTTTGATCCGGCTTTAATCGCATACCTTATTGGAACCGTATTTGCCATTTTTGGTGTTGCCTACAGGTATTCGGTTTGGCTCCAAAGACCGCCAACCCGGTTATACTGGCGTAGAAGTATGCAGTTTCTTTTTAGCCGATTCTTTTTTCCATACCTCTGGCGTTCCACAAAATTATTCTTCAGGAACATATTGGCCCAAAAGTTTATCGCACATCGCAGCAGGACAAGATGGTTTGGCCATTTTATGCTGGCAACCGGGTGTTTACTCGCCTTTGCCATAACCATCCCATTAACTTTCGGGTGGATACATTTTGTTTTAAAACCGGGAGACGACACTACTTATTATGCGCTGTTATTTGGATTTGAAGCAGGTTCTTTCAGCCTGGGGTCACCTCTCGCATTTATTGCCTTTCACGGGTTAGTCTGGAGTTCGGTTCTGGTTACCATAGGGGCGGTAATAATGATGAAAAGAAGATTTACAGATGGGGGACTTATCGCCACGCAAACTTTTGAAAATGACTGGCTTCCGCTGATTCTTTTAATTGCGATCTCAGTTACCGGGTTAGGTATTTCCTATGACTATACTTTTTTAGGCGGAAAAACGTATCAATTTATGGCCGTAACTCACGCGATAACAGTGATCCTGTTCTTAGTGTGGTTGCCCTTCGGAAAATTTTTCCACATCTTCCAAAGGTTGGCCCAGTTGGGTGCAAATCTTTATAAAACTGAAGGTAAGCGTAGAGGGATGGCGGTATGCCCCCATACTAAAGAAGAATTTGCAACCCAAACACATATTAATGACCTGAAAGTTGTTACCAAAGATCTTGGATTTGATTACGATAAACAAGATGGATCAAATCATATTGACCTTAGCCCTGAAGGAAAACGTTCGGCTTTGGCAATGGCACATTTAAAAGCAAGAAAAGAAGCCGGAAAGTTTTTCGGCTAAAATTACAGAAGAAATATAATGGCAAAGCTTCCGGTTTCAGTCGATAAAATAATAGAGGAATTTGGACCTCATAAAGCTTACGCACCTCAAACGGGGTTCCAGGGAAACAAGGAACCCGATAAATTGGTGAAAACACATTGTTGTTACTGTGGTATGCAGTGCGGTATTCAACTAAAGGTAAAAGATAATAAAATCGCAGGTTTTGAACC
>Ga0079224_100015072_pt1 | contig 10813 bp, 12 predicted proteins | sample Stecom2015_FD_80414 | JGI IMG/M metagenome (GOLD analysis project Ga0079224, IMG submission 80414) | Agricultural soil microbial communities from Utah to study Nitrogen management - Steer compost 2015 | ecosystem: Environmental > Terrestrial > Soil > Agricultural land | place: USA: Utah...
GGCCAACTTCGCCGAAGGCAGGGAACTGGGCGCCGCCGTGTGCGTCTACCGCGACGGCCGCCCGGTGGTGAACCTGTGGGCCGGAGACACCGGGCCCGGCGGCGCCCCGTGGCGGAGCGGCACCATCGCCCCCATCGCCTCCGCCACCAAGGGGATGGTCGCCGCCGCGGCGATGATCCTGGTGGATCGCGGGCAGCTCGACCTCGACGCGCCCGTGGCCGCCTACTGGCCGGAGTTCGCCGCCGAGGGCAAAGACCGCATCCCCGTGCGCTGGGTGCTCGGCCACCGCTCCGGCGTGGTCGCCTTCGACCCGCCGCTCACCATCGACGACATCGAACGGGGAACGCCCGTCGCCGACGCGCTGGCCGCCGCCCGGCCCGTCTGGGAGCCCGGGCGCGGGCACGGCTACCACAGCCTCACCATGGGCTGGCTCGTCGGCGAGATCGTCCGGCGGGTCACCGGCCTGTCCGTCGGCCGGTTCTTCGCGAAGGAGGTCGCCTCCCCGCTCGGGCTCGACCTGCACCTCGGGCTGCCCGCGTACGAGGAGGAGAACCTCGCCACACTGGTGTGGCCGACGCCGCAGCAGGTGGCGGCCGGGCGTCGCGATCCCGCGTTCGCCGAGCTGAACAGCGCGCTGCGCGACCCGTCGTCGCTGCTGTACCGCTCCACATACGGCAGCGTCGAGCTGACCGACGGCATCCTGGAGGACGTCCGCGTCTTCCGCGCGGAGGTCCCCTCCTGCGGCGGCGTGGGGAACGCCGAGAGCCTGGCCCGCATGTACGCGGCGCTGATCGGCGAGGTGGACGGCGTGCGGCTGGTGCGCCCGGAGACCGCGGACCGCGCCCGCGCCGTCGAATCCCGCGGCCTCGATCTGGTCCTGCGCTGCCACACCTGCTACGGGCGCGGCTTCATGCTGCCCGGCGGCCCCATGTGGCCGGACCCCGGCATGCCCGCGGCGTTCGGCCATCCCGGTGCCACGGGCGCGTTCGCCTACGCCGACCCCGACACCCGGCTCGCCTTCGCGTACGTGCCCAATCGGATGTCGGAGCTGATCGAAGGCGGCGACGACCGCGTTCTCCGCCTCATGCGCGCCGCTCACGCCTGCGCCACCGCCCTGCCCGCCCCGGGCTGATCCGTCCCCTTCCGGCGGATCGCCTCCCCGCCGACGGTCCGCAGGGCCGCGGAGGGGAACGCATGATGATCGGGAAAGCCGTGGGGCCGTCCCTGTGGTTTCATGAGCACCCGTGAACGCGCATCCGACGGCCGGGCGGGGAGACAGGCGGAGAAGACGGCTCGTGCTGTTCGCGGCCGTCCTGGTCGTCCTCATGCTGGCGGTGACGGGCGTCTACCGGCTGATGAACGCCCGCACCTTCCAACTGGCGGGACAGCTGACCCACCGGGTGGAGACCGGTGAGAAGGTCGTCGCCCCTGACCTTCGACGACGGTCCCGACGAACACACCCGTGAGATCATCGACATCCTCGCCGAGCAGCGGGTCCGCGCGACGTTCTTCGTCGTCGGCTCCGAGGTCGAGGCCAGGCCGCAGGAGGCCCGGGCGCTGGTGGCGGCGGGACACCAGCTCGCCAACCACACCTACACCCACCGCAGGATGATCTTCGTCTCTCCCGCCACCGTGGCCGAGGAGATCGAGCGCACCGACGCGGCCATCCGCCGGGCGGGCCAGCGCGGAGACATCCTGTTCCGCCCGCCGACGGGCAAGAAGCTGCTGACCCTCCCGCTGTACCTGGCGCAGCACCGGCGGCACACGATCATGTGGGACGTGGAGCCGGACTCCGGCAGAACCCCCACCGCCGCGGAGATCATCGCCACCGTGCGCGAACAGGTCAGACCGGGGTCGATCATCCTGCTGCATCCCTGGTACGGCGGCGGGGCGAACACCCGAGAAGCGATCAAAGGCCTCGTCACCGGTCTGCGGGAACAGGGGTACCGGTTCGTCACGGTCTCCGAGCTGCTCACCCTGGGCGGAAGCTGACGCCCTCCGCCGCCGACCCGGCGCCCGGCCGGCGCAGGCGGCCCGGCGAGGGGAGCCTTAGCGAAGGGTGGACGGCGGGCGGCGTTAACCATACGGGCGCCGGGGTATCCGCCGGGAATGGGACCGGGAATGGTACGCGGCTCGCGGACGCCGCTCGTGGCGCTCGCGCTGGTGCTGGCCACGGCCTCGTGCGTGGGCCCGTTCGAACAGCTCGAAGGCCAGGAGTTCATCCCCAACTACGCGGCGAACGCCTCCAAGAGCGGCATCCTCGTCAGGGACATGTACGTGGTCGGCCCCCCGGCGGGGGAGCGGGTGGGCCCCGGAACGGCCCTCCCCGTCTACATGACCGTGATCAGCCAGCTCGGTCATGACGACCGGCTCGTCGAGGTCCGCGCCCCGGGCACCTTCGAGGGCGGAGAGGTGAACGGCGGCACCATGCAGGTTCCGCCGAAGGGCATGGCGGGCGGCGGTCCGGCTCCGCAGGCGCGCCTGACCGGCCTCACCCGGGAGCTGCGCAGCGGCGTCTACATATCGGTCGACCTGCGCTTCCAGCGGACGGGCACGATCCGCGTGGAGACCCCCGTCCTGACGCCGGACGACTGGCGTGCCACCCTCTCGCCGTGGCCGGCGGCCCCGGCCCCGCCGTCCCCGTCGCCCAGCCCGCTCCCGGCGTCCCCGACACCGGTCGCCCCCACGGCTCCGGGCGGTCTCACTCCGACCCCCACGCCTTCCTGACCGTCCTCGACCGGCCCGCCCCGGGCGGACGGGCGGCGCGCGGGCCGCGGGCACGCCGCCGCCCCCGGCGCACCTGGGAGAAGGACCCGGCGCGAAGTGTGCGACAGTTGGCGTCATGACTCCTGGGAAGAGCCGCGAAGGCGGGCGTCGTGGCCGACCGGGCTACGACCGCGACTCGCTGCTGGAGGTCGCCGTCGCCGTCTTCAACGAACGCGGATACGACGGCACCGGCATGGAGGAGCTGTCCCGCCGCCTCGGCATCACCAAGTCGGCCATCTACCACCATGTCTCCGGCAAGGAGGAGTTGCTCGACCTCGCCGTCAGCCGGGCGCTGGACGCGCTGTTCGCCGTCCTGGACGAAGAGCAGGACGCCCCCGGCGGCGCCACCGCCCGCCTGGAGCGCACCGTGCGGCGGGCGGTGAAGGTCCTGGTCCGCGAGCTGCCGTACGTGACGCTGCTGCTGCGCGTGCACGGCAACAGCGAGGCGGAGAAACGCGCTCTGGCCCGCCGCCGCGAGTTCGACCACCGGGTCGCGGAGCTGGTGGCGCGGGCCGCCGCCGAGGGAGGCATCCGCCCCGACCTCGACCCCCGCCTGGCCAGCAGGCTCATGTTCGGCACGGTCAACTCCCTCATCGAGTGGTACCGCCCCGGCGGCGACCTGTCCGGCGACGCCCTCGCCGACGCCGTGACCACGTTCATCTTCGACGGCCTGCGGGCCGCCGCGCCGCCGGACGCGGGAGGGTGACCCCCGGGTGACACCGGCGACTCGGCGGGGCCGGTGGCCACCGCGGGACCGCCCGCCACGCCGTGTCCGCCTTCGCGTTCTTCCGCGTCCGCTCGACCGGCGCGAGCCGCGACCGCCGCAGTATTCTCGAGGAGACGATCCGTCCGAGGAGGCCGTCCCTGATCCTCGCGACCCCGACGAGCGGCCTCACCGGCCCGTCCTCCGCGCCGCCGGTGGAGCCCTTCGCGTTCGCCGTGGCGGTGGTGACCGCCGCGTGCTTCCTCTGCGCGGGCGTGGTGGCCTGGCGGCTGCGCCCCCGTGAACGCACGGGCGCCCTGCTCGTGACGTTCGGCGTGCTGTGGTCGCTCTACCAGATCCCGCTGCACCGGTACGCGTTTCCCCGGCCCGCGGCCGAGGCCGTCGCGGTCGCGGTCGGCACCTGGCCCGCCGTGCTCGCCCACCTCGTGGTGGCCTTCCCCACCGGACGCCTGGCGAGCGTGTCGGCCCGCGCCGTGGTCGCGTTCGCCTACCTGTGCGCCCTCACCGTGGCGGTATGGCGGGCCGTCGCGCCGGGCACGGGCGCGACGACCGCCGGAGCGGTCGCGCTTGTGGCGCTCGGCACCGCGGTCATCGGATCACAGGCCGTACGGCTGCGCCGCGGCAGCGCCACCACCCGCCGCGCGGTCGCCCCGGTCCTCGCCGCCGCGCTGGTCGCCTCGGCGCTGCTGGTGGTCGGCAAGCCGGCGATGGCCGCCGGTGCGGCCGTGCCGTACCTGGCCCCGATCATCCAGCTCGCCCTGGCGGGGATCCCGCTGGCGTACCTGGCGGGCCTGCTGCGCCGCCGCATCGACCGCGGCGGGGTAGCCGAGCGGGTCGTCCGGCTCGGCGCCGGGTCCCGGCGCGGCGACCTGCAGGCGGCGCTCGCCCGGGCGCTGCACGATCCGAGCCTGCAGGTGGGCTACTGGGTGCCGGAGGCGGAGCGCTACGTCGACGCCGACGGCCGTCCGCTGCCCGTGCCCACCGGGCCGGACCGCGCGGTGACCCGGGTGGACAGGGACGGGCCGCTCGCCCTGCTCGTGCACGACCCGGCGCTGCTCGCCGAACCGGAACTGATCGAGACCGCGTGCGCCGCCGCGTCGCTCGCCCTGGTGAACGAACGGCTCACCGCCGAGCTGCGGGCCCGGCTGCGGCAGCTCGCGGAGTCCCGCGCCGAGGTGCTGCGCGCCGCCGAGGCCGAGCGCCGCCGCCTGGAGCGGGATCTGCACGACGGCGTGCAGCAGCGCCTGCTGGCGATCCCCATGACGCTCACCCTGGCCGAGACGGCGCTCCGCTCCGATCCCGGGCGGGCTGAAGAGCTGATCGGCGAGGCCAGGCGCGCCAGCCTGGCCGTGCTCGACGAAGTGCGGGCGCTGTGCCAGGGCATCCACCCGCCGGTGCTCACCGAGCGCGGCCTGGCGGGCGCCGTCAAGGAGCTGGCCGCCGTCGCGCCGCTGCCGCTGGACGTCACGGTCGAATGCGGCGACGGGCTGTCCCCCGAGATCGAGACGACCGCCTACTACGTGGTGGCCGAAGGCCTGGCCAACCTCGCCAAGCACGCGGCCGCCGAGCGCGGCCGGATCCGGGTCGTCCGGGACGGCGGGCGGCTGGCGGTCGAGGTCGGCGACGACGGGCGCGGCGGCGCGGACCCCGAACGCGGGTCGGGGCTGCGCGGGCTCGCGAGCCGGGTGGCGGCGAACGGTGGCGTGCTCCGGGTGGACAGCCCGGTCGGTCACGGCACCACGATCCGGGCCGAACTGCCATGCGGGTAGTCATCGCCGAGGACAGCACGCTGCTGCGTGAAGGCCTGGCACGGCTGCTCGTCGAGGCCGGTTTCGACGTGGCCGCGACCGTCGAGGACGGCGAGGCGCTGCTGGCCGAAGTGGCGCGGCACCGGCCGGACGTGGCCGTCGTGGACATCCGCCTGCCGCCGACCCGCACCGACGAAGGGCTGCGGGCCGCGCGGGAGATCCGGCGCGGCCACCCGGGCACCGGCGTCCTGGTCCTGTCCCAGTACGTGCGGGTCAGCTACACCGTCGAACTGCTCGACGCGGGCGCCGAAGGCGTCGGCTACCTGCTCAAGGACCGGGTGACGGACCTCGAGGAGTTCGCGGCGGCGCTGCGCCGGGTGGGCAGCGGCGGATCGGCGTTCGACCCTCTCGTGATCGACCAGCTCGTGCGGCGGCGGGCCGCGCCGCAGGACCCGCTGCGCGACCTCACCGCCCGGGAACGCGACGTGCTCGCCCTGATGGCGGAGGGACGCACCAACCAGGCCATCGCCGCACGGCTCGCCATCGCCGAGCGGACGGTGGAGAAGCACTGCACGAACATCTTCGCCAAGCTCGCCATCCCGGCGCGGCCCGACGACCACCGCCGCGTGCTGGCCGTCCTGCGCTACCTGAACGCCTGACCCCGCATCCCCCGGCGGAAGGTGCGGCTACCCGCACCTTCCGGGTGCGGGCGGCACGGCCCGTCGTGCGGGGTGGCCCGGTTCCCGGCGCGGGATCGGGGAAGCACACTCCTGCGGCGTGGGCACCTGCCCGGTCGCGTGCCGAGGAGGCCGCGGAACCCGTGAGAAGGAAGGAACGAAGTGAACGTCCTGTCCGTGGCCAGGGGCGTCGCCGCCGTCATGACCGTGATCATGGTCGTGTATCTCGCGCTGGACGGCGCCCACCGGCCGGCCAACCCTTTCCTCGTGCCCGACATCGCGGTGGCGGTGCTGCTCGCCGGGGCCGCGCTGCTGCCGAGACGGGCGGCGCCGGTCGTGCTCGTCTTCGCCTTCGCCTGGACGGCGGGCGTCATCACCGTGTCCCTGTTCTCCTACGTCGTGCGCGGCGAGTTCTCCTGGGGGAACCTGGCCCTGGTGCTCGCGGCGCTGGTCACGGCCGCGTCGCTGGCCGGGGACACGGTACGCGACGGGGAACGGGAACCCGTCCGGTGAACCCCGCCCTCCCGCAAGCCCTGCGCCGGTGACCTCCTGCGGGCGCGGCCCGGCGGCCCGGCCGCTCCGGGCCGCCGGGCCGGCTCAGTCGGCGACCAGGCGGGCGCGCGGCCCTTCCCGCTCGCGCTGCCGCCGTACGACGTAGACACCCGGCGCGCAGCCCGACGCGCCGTGCTCCGGATGGAGCAGGTAGACGGGGGCGGTGGCCTCGAACATGCCGATCGCCAGCCACGCGGAGTCACGCACGCCGGTGGTCCACCGGCAGGTGCCCGGGTCGGCGACGAGCGTGTGCGAATGACCCCCGGCGACGCCGCGCACCAGCTCCACCCCGTGCGGCGGCACGTCCCCCCAGACGGCGTCGGGCCGGAGCGAGATGGACGAATCGATGATGTGACGCGGGATGACGATCAGGTCGCCCTGGGCTTGCAAACCGTCCACGACGGGGATGGCCACCTGGCGTTCCAGATGGTCGAGCACGGCGAGCCCGGTCCGCGTGGTAAGCGATTCGAGGGTAACGGTCATGGCGATCACCTCAGGTGCGGCGGACAAGCTGGGAGTACTGCTCCGCCGACAGGCCGTAGGTCCAGCCCGCGGCGGCGATCGGATCACTGAAGTGGCCGGGCACGGTCAGGCCGTACCGGCGGCGGTGCCCGTCGCGCTCGGCGGACCCGTTGACCGCGAGGAGCACCCTGGTGTTCCCGCGCATGTCGTACAGCCGAAGCTCGGCTCCGGGATTGCCGGGATCGGGCGCGGAGGCGACCAGCCGCAGTCCGGCCCGGTCGATGTACTCGGCCCAGCCGACACGCTCGATCGCGCACCGCCTGATCTCGACGTTCTCCTCCCGCGCGATCCGCTCCACGCTCGGATCGTCGATCACCCAGGAGGGCACCGACGTGCCGTGCCAGGCGTGTACGTCCCACCCGTCGGCGTACCGCACGGCCGGTCCGTCCGCGTGGTGCAACCGCACCTCGCCCTCGTCGCCCCACACCTCGGTGTGCATGGCGACGGGCCGCTCGGAGACCGTGCACGTGTCCGTGCGCGGCCACCACAAGATGCACGACCGGTTCACCGTCGTCCACGGGTCGAGCACACGCTCCTCCCACGGACCGAAGGCCATCCCGGTCATCCGGCGCAGCGCGTCGTAGTAGGCCATGTGGGAGACGCACAGCATGCCGTACCAGGAGGGGAAGCGCCACGGTGGGAAGAGGTAGGCCGCTCGGATCTGGGTCCGGGCGACGGCGTCGAAGGAACGCGCCAGCGAGACGCTGATCTCCTGCTGGATCAGCGTGTCCAGCAGCCGCCGCGCGCGGAACCGCAGGTTCTCCCGCATCCGCCGGTCGACCTTACCGCGCAGCTCGCCCAGCAGCCGGGAGAGCCGCGCCGGGACGGGCCACTCGTCCAGGCGCTCCAGCACCTCGGTAGCCCGCAGGCGCCTTCTCGGCGGAACGGTCAACAGGGCTGCGGCCGGGGAGGAGACCCAGTGGAAGCGGGGAGGATCGAGCCCGATCAGGAGATACAGCTCGGAGATGGCGGCCTCTGCGGCCGGACGGTCGGCGGGCCGGGTGGACAACAGGTGGCCCAGCCATTCCCGGCGAATCGCCGCGGCTTCCCGCCGCACGATCGCGCTCACCGGTTGAGGGCGGCACCGCCCCTTTCGTCGATCACGTCGATCATGTCGATGATGGTGACACGTCCGGCCCGCGCGTGTCCACCCGTAATCCACCCTGTTCGGCGGCGCCCGCCGGCTCGATCAGCCGCGGTCGGTGAGGACCTGCTCGATCGTGTGCCGGGCGTTGGCCGCGAGCACCGGGTTCGTCTCCCGGTAGTAGGGGAGCTGGACGAGCGCGATCGCCAGCGCCCGCCCGCGGCCGCGCGCCCAGGACGCGTCGTCCGCCCCCACGGCGGCGCGGAAGACCTGCCGGGCCTTCGCGGGCAGCAGGTTCCACGCCACGGTCAGATCACAGGAGGGGTCGCCCACCCCGGCCGTAGCGAAGTCGATGACACCGCTGAGCCGGCCGTCCCGGACCAGCAGATTGGCGGGCATCAGGTCGGAGTGCACCCACACCGGCGGGCCGGACCACTCCGGCGCCTTCAGCGCCGCCCGCCACGCGGCCGCCGCCGCACCGGTGTCGATGATCCCGCCCAGTCGGCCGAGCGCGTCCCGTACCGCGGCGTCCAACTCCGTGAGCGGCCCGCCCCGGTAGGCGGGCGGCGCGCCGTCGGTCTCCACCCGGCGCAGCGCGCCGATGAACCCGGCCAGATCACTAGCGAACCGGACAGGGTCGGCGAACCGGGCGAGATCGGGGACGCCGCCCGTCTCGGGCGTGTCGCCGTCCAGCCAGCGGTAGACCGACCACGGCCACGGGTAGCCTTCGCCGGGCCGTCCCTCGCCGAGCACGACCGGGATCTCCACCGGAAGCCGAGGGGCCAGGAAGGGCAGCCAGCGCCGTTCCCGCGCCACGTCGCCGACGCCCCACTCCACCCGCGGCAGCCGTACGGCCATGCCGTCCCCGAGCCGGTAGACCGCGTTGACCGTGCCGGCCGACGGCACCCGCTCGACCGGCAGCCCGGCCCACTGCGGGAACTGCGTCGCGACCAGCCGCCGCACGAGCGAGGCGTCGATCACCCGCTCGCCGGGATGCATCAACGTCTCAGCCACAGACCGGCCCCCGCGCACATCCGCTACCACGCATACGCGCCAGTCTCCGGGTGTCCGCGCGGCCGTCTCAACCGGTTTTCCCCGCGCGAGGTCACGGCGCGACGCCTTCTGAGCCCGCAGCACGACCGCACGGGCGTTTTCCCCGCGCGAGGTCACGGCGCGGCCCCGCGCGGACCGGGCATCACGCCCGGCTCGCCGCCCGGTCCTCGGCGCGGCGGAGGGCGGTGAGGTCGTGGGCGGGGAAGATGTGCACCTTCTCGCCGTGGGCGCGGGCGAGAGCACGCAGCCGCTCCTGGTTGGCCAGCCGGGGCTCGCGTTCGGTCTCCATCATCCGCTGGAACCCGTCCAGGCCGGGCGGGCAGTACGGCCGCACGGGGTCGGTCTCCCGATGGAAGAAGATCGCGTCTCCGGCGTGCAGGAGCCACCGGTCGCCGAGGTCCACGGCCACCCCGGAGTGGCCGCGGGTGTGCCCGGCAAGCGGGATGAGCAGGATCTGCGGCGGCAGGCCGTCCAGCTCGCGGACCGCTTCGAAGCCGAACCACCGTTCGCCGTCCGCCGCGCCATAGGTCCGCCAGTCCGGGCCGTGCGCCCAATGCTGCGGGCGGTAGCGGGACCGCTCGGCGGGGGTGGCGCGGGCCATCGCGGCGCGGTGCTCGGCCTGGTGGACGTGCACGGTCGCGTGCGGGAAGTCGGGCAGGCCGCCCGCATGGTCCACGTCGAGGTGGGTCAGGACGATGTGCCGGACGTCGACGGGGTCGTAGCCGAGGCGGGCGACCTGGCGGACCGCGGTCTCCTCGATGTCGAGGACGGGCTGGGCGATGAACCTGAAGCGCGGGGTGAGGGTGGCGTCCGGGTCGGTGACGTCGCCGACGCCCAGGCCGGTGTCGACGAGGACCAGGCCGTCGTCGGTTTCGATCAGCAGGCAGTGGCAGACCATGGTGGCGCGGTGGAACAGGCCGCCGCGGCCGTCGATCAGGCGGCCGCCGTACGGGCGCATGGTCGCGCAGTTGAGGTGGTGAACACGCATGAGAGGTTCCTTCCCGAAGCGTGGTTAAGGCGCTTGTCCCGGCAGGTCAGGCTTGTTGCGGAGAGGGCGGGTCGAGGAGGGGGCGCAGTACGGCGGCGGCGTCGCGCAGCGGGGCGAGGTCCTTCCTGGTCTTGGCCAGCAGGAGAGCGCCCTCGATGGTGGCCAGGACCGTGGTGGCCAGCGGCCCGGCGTTCTCCTGCGGCACGCCGCGGGAGGCGAGGTGGTCGGCGATGATCCGCTCCCAGGAGCGGTAGGCGTCGTCGCAGGTGCGGCGGATCGTCTCGTTGCCGGTCGCCTCCAGCGCGACCGTGGCGATGGGGCAGCCCGCCGCGTAGTCGGACTCCACGAGCCGCTCGGCCAGGTGGTTCACGATGGCGTCGACGGCCTCCGCCGTGGTCGCGGCCTGCCGCAGGTCGTCCTCGAGGCGGCGGCTCAGCCGCGCCCCGGACATGGCCAGCGCCTCGGTGGCGAGCTGCTCCTTGCCGCCGGGGAAGTGGAAGTAGAGGGACCCTTTGGGAGCCCCGCTCTCGGTGAGGATCTGGTTGAGGCCGGTGGCCTCGTATCCCTGCTGCTGGAAGAGGACGGCGGCGGTGTCGAGCACCCGCTGCCGCGTGTCCGTGCGCTTCGGCATGCTTTTACTATATAGACCGGTCTAGTTGCTAAGGGAGACCTGCCGCGAACGTCACAGCACGATCGAGA
>Ga0079224_100015073_pt1 | contig 10811 bp, 9 predicted proteins | sample Stecom2015_FD_80414 | JGI IMG/M metagenome (GOLD analysis project Ga0079224, IMG submission 80414) | Agricultural soil microbial communities from Utah to study Nitrogen management - Steer compost 2015 | ecosystem: Environmental > Terrestrial > Soil > Agricultural land | place: USA: Utah...
CGGCGAACAATGGATCGACGTGCAGCGTGTACCGATCTGCACGACGCCGAGTCGTTGATGCAGCGCGGGGGTCATACACCACGGCGTGCGGGGGCTGGCGCTCCGTGTCAGGTCCCGCGCAATGCGATTCAGCCCCGGTATTTATCGATGGCGAGCGACCTGCCAAAACGAGGTTGGCTGACCACAACCCGACCGGGTCAGCGATCGAGCTGCAACGCCAACCATGAACATCACCAATTGAACACTCGCCGGCCGATCGAGCATCGAACGAATGCTTTGACTTTGCGGAACGAAACTGAGTAATCAGTTTGCATGAATCTGTTCATCCGTCGCGATGCCCGACGCCCCAGGGGCTTGATCCACGCGGCGGTGCTCGGGCTCTCGCTGACCGCGATGGTCGTGACGGCCTGCACCGAGGAGCAGGAGCAGGAGCTCGCGCGCGCCATGATCGGGCCCGAGGGCGGGTCGATCAGCGGTGGCGGAATGACCATCGAGTTCCCGGCCGGAGCGCTGCCGGTCGAGACCGAGATCGTGCTGCGGCGCAGCTCGACCCCCCTGACGATCGGCGAGTACAGCCAGCGTGGGGACGGCGTGTCGATCGAGCCCAGCGGCCTGCGCCTGGCCTTGCCGGCGACCGTCAGCGTCGACGGGGGTGATGACGGCTCGAGCGTGCTGGTCGAGGCCGCCGGGCGCACGGTCGCTCATCCGGGCGACGTCGCCTACGTCGAGTACCTCGGCAACGTCGCGCTCGCGCGCTCCGGGACCCCGACGATCACCGTGGTCGAGCCCGAGCTCGGCAGCAGCCCGAGCAGTCCGGGCGGCAACTACGTCGACAACCTCCACTTCGAGCTCGACCTCGCCGGCACCCATCGCGTCGATCTGATCATCACGGCCTGGGACTTCAGCGGCGAGCAGACCGTGCTCAACGGCAAGGGCCACTGCGGCTTCAAGCTCGCGCAGCTCGAAGGCGGCAGCCTGACGACCGGCTGCGCCAACGGCAAGCTGACCGCGTCGATCAACGCGGCCGGCGATCACGTCTCGTTCGACGTGCTACCGCTCCACGCCCCGGCGATCGACGATCCGGTCAGCGTCGGGGTCATCGCCGGCGACGAGCAGCTCGGCTACGCGCTCGGCTACTTTCAATTCGACACCGGCAACTGCTACCTCGAGGAATGTAGCGGCAATGGTGTGTGCGTGGTCGACGGTGGCGAGCCGCAGTGCGAGTGCATCGAGGGCTTCGCCCAGCCGATGGACGATCCGCTGGCCTGCGCCTGCGTGCCGCAATGCGACGGCCGCGAGTGCGGATCCGACTCCTGCGGTGGCAGCTGCGGGAATTGTGGCGCGGGCGAGATGTGCGGCTACAGCGAGGGCCAGTGCGTGCCCGAGGACACCGGCGACGGCGACGGGGATCCCGGTGACGGCGACGGCGATCCCGGTGACGGCGACGGCGATCCCGGCGACGGCGACGGCGATCCCGGTGACGGCGACGGCGATCCCGGTGACGGCGACGGCGATCCCGGCGACGGCGACGGTGATCCCGGCGATGGCGACGGCGACATGCCGTGAGTGCACCCGAGTGAATTTCGAGATCGAGCGGAGCGATAAACCATGAGCAAGCATCGAATCCAGCGCGCGCGCGAGTATCGAGCGATCGGGTACGGGGCGATCTTCGCCCTCGCGACCCTGAGCATGGCCGGCGCGACCGGTTGTCAGGCCGAGGAGCCCGAGGAGTGCGTCTCGACCGAGACCTTCTTCAAAGAGCAGGTCTGGGGGCCGATCATGTCGCAGAAGTGCATCACCTGCCACTCGCCGACCGGCGCGGCCAAGGACTCGCAGTTCGTGCTGCAGTCGTCGGATTGGACCGGCTACCTCGAGGCCAACCTCGCGACCGTCGAGCGGCTCGCCAAGCTCGAGTACGAGGGCCAACCGTGGATCCTGGTCAAGCCGACCATGACCGTCGAGCACGGCGGCGGCGTTCAGGTCGAGCGGGACAGCAAGGAGTACGAGGCGCTCGCCGAGCTCGTCGACCGGATCAAGAACCCGGTCGAGTGCGCCGACGCAGGGACCTCGACCGAGGAGTACCTGTCCGGCGTCGTGATGCTCGACGAGGTCGAGACCCTGCGCAAGGCCAGCCTCAGCCTGGTCGGCCGGCTGCCGACCCCGGAGGAGGAGCTCGCGGTCGCGAGCGGCGGGTTCGAGGCGCTCGACCTGATCCTCGACGAAATGATGCGCGAGGAGGCGTTCTACGATCGCCTGGTCGAGATCTACAACGATCACTTCCTGACCGATCGCTACCTGCCCAACGTCGACGCCATCGACCTGCTCGACGGCGAGGACTACCCCAACAACTACTGGTTCGAGGCGATCGAGGACGACGGCGAGCGCAACCTCGCGCGACGACGCAGCAACGAGGCCGTCGCCCGCGAGGCGCTCGAGCTGGTCGCCCACGTGGTCCGCAAGGATCGGCCGTTCACCGAGATCCTGACCGCCGACTACGTGGTCGTGAACCCGTACTCGGCGCAGGTCTACGGGGTCAACGCCAACTTCGAGGATCCCAGCGACCCCAACGAGTTCGTCGAGGCCAAGCTGCCGAACATTCCCCACTCGGGCGTGTTGACCTCGCACATCTGGCTCAACCGGTTCCCGACCACTGCGACCAACCGCAACCGTCATCGCTCGCGGATCATCTTCAAGTTCTTCCTCGCGACCGACGTGCTCAAGCTCGCCGAGCGACCGATCGACCCGACCTCGATCCAGGACTTCAACCCGACCCGCGAGAGCGAGGCCTGCACGATCTGCCACGCCAACATCGACCCGGTCGCGGGCGCGCTGCAAAACTGGGATGAGGCCGGTCGCTATCGGCCGCCGGCCGAGGGCTGGTACGCCGAGATGTTCGCCCCCGGCTTCGGCGACGCCGAGCTGCCGTCGAGCGAGAAGTTCGAGGCCAGCTCCTGGCTGGCGCAGCAGATCATCGCCGATCCACGGTTCGCCATCTCGCAGGTCCACATCGTGTTTCAGGGGCTGACCGGCGACGCGCCGCTGCGCGAGCCGAGCGACGCCTCGGCGTCCGACTACCGCGGCCGGCTCATCGCCTTCGAGCAGCAGAACCTCGAGCTCAAGCGCATCGCCGACGAGTTCGCCGCCAACGGCTACGACCTCCGCGGGGTGTTCCAGCAGATCATCAAGTCGCCGTGGTATCGGGCCAAGCAGTTCGAGCACGGCTGGTCCGAGGAGCAAGCCGCGAGCCCCGAGGCCGAGCAGCGGCTCGCCGAGCTCGCGCCGCTCGGCACCGCGCGCTTGCTGACCCCCGAGCAGCTCGAGCGCAAGATCGAGGCCGTGACCGGCTACCCCTGGCAGCCGTCGGTCAACGGCGACAACTACCTGCTCGACCTCGACCAGTACCGGATCTTCTACGGCGGCATCGACTCCGACACCATCATCGAGCGGATGACGGTGCCCAACGGGATCATGACCAGCGTGGCCGATCGGATGGCCAACGAGGTCGCCTGCTGGAACACCGCCCGCGACTTCACCAAGCCGGCTGCGATCCGCAACCTGTTCCCCTACGTCGAGCCCGGCTACGAGCCCGAGGACGACAACGGCTTCGAGATCCCCGCGGTCACCGAGGCGATCCGCGTCAACATCCAGTACCTGCACTGGCGGCTGCTCGGCGAGGAGCTCGACATCGACGATCCGGAGATCGACCGGACCTACGCGCTGCTGCTCGAGGTCTGGCGTGACGGCAAGCGCGGGCTCGCGATCGACGAGTACCCGGTCGCCCTGCCCAATCCCTGCCGCGCCACCACCGACTTCGCATCGGACCAGCCGCTCGCGAACAGCGAGCGCATCGCCGACGATCCAACCTACACGATCCGCGCGTGGATGGCCGTGATGAGCTATCTGCTCTCGGACTACCGCTTCCTGCACGAGTGAGTGGACCATGCTGCGCACGGACCACCCCTCGACTTCTACTTTGTGATGAGCCCCGGAGGACCAACACCATGAACCGAAGGTCTAAACATGGCCGGCCCGTAGGGCCGCAAGCGCAGCGGACCCGCACGCGCAGCGGGCGGAGGACATCATGAATCGCCGAGACTTCTTCAAGTTGGCCGGCCTCGCAGGCCTCACCCTGATCCCCGCCTCGAGCGCGGCGACCAGGGGCATCGGACCCAAGCCGATGACCCCGCGCGCCTACGAGGGCACCTTCTGGATCTTCGTCAACGCCAGCGGCGGCTGGGATCCGACCATGATCTGCGATCCCAAGGGCCGCGCCAGCGAGGACACCCCCGATCCGATCAACACCTACCTGACCGACGACATCCTGACCGCCGGCAACATCAATTACGCGCCGATCGGCTACAACGACGCGTTCTTCCAGGCCCACTACCAGAGGCTGTTGATCATCAACGGCATCGACATGCAGACCAACGGCCACGACAGCGGCACCCGGCACTGCTGGAGCGGCCGCCTGGTCGAGGGCTTCCCGAGCTTCGCGGCCCTGATCGCGGCGACCTACGGACCCGAGCTGCCGATGTCGTACCTGAGCTTCGGTGGCTACGACGACACCGCCGGGCTGGTCGCGCGGACCCGCAGCGGCAACACGGCCGCGCTCGGTCGCATCGCCTACCCCGATCGTATCGACCCGCAAAACCCCGACAGCGGCTTCCACTCGCCCAAGGCCGCCGAGCTGATCCGCCACGCTCGCGACGGGCGGCGGGCGACGCAGGAGCTGTCGGCCACGCTCCCGTCCGAGCAGCTCGCGATGAACCACATGTTCACCGCGACCGAAGGCGCCAACGAGCTCAAGCTGCTGCAGGAGTACCTGCCCGATCCGCTGGCGACCGACAACCCGCTGCGCACCCAGGCCCAGGTCGCGCTCGCGGCCTACCGCGCCGGCATTGCGATCGCCATCAACCTCAACTACGGCGGCTTCGACACCCACGGCGACCACGACAACCAGCAGAGCGCCCGGCTGCAGGTCCTGCTGCAAGGCGTCGACGCGATCTGGCAGGAGGCCGAGACCCAGCAGGTCGCCGACAACATCGTCGTGGTCGTCGGCTCCGACTTCGGCCGAACGCCCCGCTACAACGAGAACGCGGGCAAGGACCACTGGTCGGTCAGCAGCATGATGCTGATGGGCAAGGGCATCAGCGGCAACCGAGTCATCGGCGCCACGACCGACGACTACCAGCCGCGAAGCGTCGACCCCGGCAGCCTCGCGGTCAGCGACAGCGGCATCCGCATCGAGCCGCAGCACATCCACTACGAGCTGCGCAAGATGGCCGGGCTCGACCAGGGGGACTTCGCGAAGATGTTCCCGATCAACCCGGTGACCCCGCTGAGCGGGTTGCTCGGCTGAGCCGGGCTCACATCGCCAGCAGGCCGCCGTCGGCGACCAGCGTCGATCCGGTGCAGTAGCTCGAGTCGTCGCTGAGCAGGAACAGCGCGGCCCTGGCCAGCTCCTCGTTGTTGCCGAGCCGGCGCAGCGGGATCGCCATGAGGAAGTGGGCGGCGACGGCCTCGAGGTGCTCGGGCGGCGCCATCTGGCTGAGCACCGAGCGCGACATCCGGTTCTCGATGCCGCCCGGCACCAGCGCGTTGACGCGGACGCCGAGGCTGCCCAGCTCGGCCGCCGCGGTGCGGACCAGACCGAGCAGCCCGGCCTTGCTGGCCCCATACGCGCTCATGCCCGGGACGCCCGCGAGCGCGCCGGTCGAGCTGGTCACGACCACGCTGCCGCCACCGCGGGCGATCAGGTGGGGGACGGCGTGGCGAAGCAGCACGAAGGGGCCGCGCACGTTGGTCCGCCAGATCCTGTCGAACTCTTCGATCTCCATCTGCGCGAGCGGGACCACCTTGCCCTCGTCGCCGGCGTTGGCGAACACGCCGTCGAGCCCGCCGAACGCCTCGATCGCCAGCGCGACCACGGCCGCGATCGAGTCGGCGTCGGTGTTGTCGGACACGATCCAGCGGGTCCGCTCGGGATCGCAGGCGCTCGCGGCCTCGCGCAGTCGAGCCTCGTCGCGACCGGTCAGGACCAGCCGCGCGCCCTCGGCAGAGAACAGCGCGGCCGCAGCAGAGCCCACGCCCCCGGTGGCACCCGTGATGATGATGACTTTCTGATCGAGCTTGGCCATGGGCCGGGAAGGTACTCCACGGCTCGCCCGCCGAGCCGGCCTCCCGCCGGGTCCTGCGTGAGAGTCAGAGCACGATCGCCGCGCCGGGCTTGGATCGCTAGCAGCCCTTCTTTTGCAGCGCCGCCAGGCTCTTCTTGGTGGTCGCGATGTCGTCTTCGTACTTGTCGGCCTCGGCGTACTTCAAGAAGTGCTCGTAGTACTCGATGGCCTTGGCGCAGTCGCCCGACTTCTCGGCCGCGACCCCGACCTTGAGCGCGAAGCCGTGCTTGCTCGGGACCAGGTAGTAGGCCTCCTCGTAGAGCGCCAGGGCGCCGGCCCAGTCGCCGTCCTTGGCCTTGCCTTCGGCCTCGAGGTAGAGCGCCTTGGCTTTGTCCATCTTCTCTTCCTCGGACAGGCCCGGCGCCGGATCGGCCGCAGCCTGCTCCGGTTCCTGAGTCTCGTCGGGCGTCCATTCCTTCTCGGGCTCGACGGTCTCTTTGGGCTTGCACGCGACGATGCTCGACACGAGCACCGCAGCCATCATCCACGGGGAGCTGATTCGCCGCACGTCGGCAGTATCGCACATCGAGGACGACGTTCGGTGGTTTTTCGCAAGAGCACGAACTTGATCCGTCGACGATCGCCCTCGGCCTCGCCGAACCACGCCTCGGGTACCGCGTCGGGTAGCTCCGCGGTCGCGAACGAGGGCGGGACCTTGGCCCACAGCGCGGCGTAGCCCGATGTCGCGATCGGCAGCAACGAGGCCAGCAACGGCAGATCTGCGAGGCCGCAGCGCTCGCGATCCCAGTCGCGACCCCAGGGCGGATCGACGTACAGGATCGCGTCGCGCGAGCCGAGCTCGGCCGCGAGCTCGACGGCGTCGCCGTGGACGAAGCGAATGCGATCGGCGACTTGGTAGATTTCCGCGTTGTGGCGGGCGAGCGCGAGCCGAGCAGCATCGGCCTCGATCGCCACCACTCGACAGCCCGCTCGTGCGAACGCGATCGCGTTGCCGCCGAGCCCACAGCCGGCGTCGATGATCGGTGCGTGAGCGGCAGTACCGGCGATGCGAAGCGCCAGCCGTTCGGGCGTCAGCGACCAGCGTCCCTCCTCGTCGAGCCGCACGCCCGGGCGCTCGAAGCCCGGCGTGGTCGCGCGTCGTCGGCGGGCGTCTTCGGTCCGCGCCCGACGAACGATCGCCCGCCGCAGCGGCGGCTCGATGGTGCACGCGATCGCCCGGCCGTCGAGGCCGATCCCCCGCAGCCGGGCTCCGAGATCCGCGGCCGCTTCGCTGCTCAGGCTCGCCCGGGCCTCGCGCGAGCCGTCGTCGAGCACCGTCACGCGCCAGGGATCCGCCGATCCGGACGGACCGAGCAGACGCTCGACGTCCACCCAGGTCGGGATCGGCGCGACGCGGACCTGGTGCTCGGCCACGTGCGCAGCATAAGCTAGCAACCGTGCGCTGGGCCTCCAGCATCAGCAGCGCCGACGAGCTGGCGGCGGCCGTCGAGCAGGCGAGCGAGGGGATCGAGCGACAGCTCGACGGGTCCTGCGACTTGCTGCTGGTGTTCGTGACGCCGCAGCATCGCTCGCGCTGGCACGAGATTCCCTCGGCGCTGCGCGATCGCTTCGCCAACACCCTGGTGATCGGCTGCTCGGGCGCCGGGGTGATCGGCGACGGCCGCGAGCTCGAGCAGTCTCCCGGGCTCGCGCTCGCGGGCGCCTCGCTGCCGGGCGTCGAGCTCACAACGTTTCACCTGCCCGCCGAGAAGACCCCCGATCCGGCCGAGCCCGGCGAGGATCCCAGCGCCGAGCGAGCCCGCTGGGACCGCGCGCTGGGTCTCCCGGACGGGCCCGATCCGCACATGATCCTGCTGCCCGATCCCTTCACCTGGTCCGGCCCCGAGCTGCTCGACGGGCTCGATCGGGCGTACCCGGCCGGCATCAAGGTCGGCGGGCTCAGCTCGGGCGGAGCGCGGCCCGGCGAGCATCGGCTGTTCTGCGAGCGCTCGGCTCATCACCGCGGCATGGTCGGCGTCGCGCTCCGCGGCGGGCTCGAGCTCGACGCCGTGGTCGCGCAGGGCTGCACGCCGATCGGCGCGCCGATGTTCGTCACCCGCCACCAGCAGCAGGTCATCTTCGACCTCGACGGACGCCCGGCGGTCGAGGTGCTGCAGCAGCTGTTCGAGAGCCTCGACGATCGCGATCGAGCCCGCGCCCGCCACAGCCTGCTGCTCGGCGTGGTCATGGATCGCCACCGGGAGGTCTATGATCGCGGCGACTTTCTGATCCGCGATCTGGTCGGCGTCGATCCGCAAAGCGGCGCGCTGGCCACCGCGACGCCGCTCTACAAGAACGCAGTGGTCCAGTTCCACCTGCGCGACGCCGAGACCTCGGCCGCCGAGCTGCGCGAGCTGACGGCCGCCAGGGCCCGCGGCCCCAGGCCCGCCGCCGCGCTGCTGTTTTCGTGCGTCGGTCGCGGCCGCGGACTGTACGGCCGCAGCAACCACGACAGCGCGGTGCTCCGCGAGCAGCTCGGCGCCGAGCTGCCGATCGCCGGGTTCTTCTGCAACGGCGAGATCGGCCCGGTCGGCGGCCGCACCCACCTGCACGGCTACACCAGCGCGATGATGTTCATGAGGGCCAAGTCCTGAAGGTGGCTTGCGCCGTCGGAGCCCGCCAGGCACCCTCGCGGAGCGCTCATGTCGATCCAGTTCTACAAGCTCCTCCACATTTTCGGCATCGTGCTCGTGTTCATGGCCCTGGGCGCGCAGGCCTTCCACGGCGCCAACGGGGGGACCAAGGACACCAACAAGGTCCGCGGCCTGGTGATGGGCACCCACGGGCTCGGCATGCTGCTGCTGCTGGTCGCGGGCTTCGGGGCGCTGGCCAAGCTCCAGTCGATGTCGGCCGGGCTCCCGGGCTGGCTGCACCCGAAGCTGCTGATCTGGGTGCTGATCGGCGCTGCGCCGGCGATCCTCAACCGCAAGCCGGAATTGGGCAAACTCATGTGGGTGGTGCTCCCGCTGCTGGCGGTCGGCGCCGCGTACTTCGGCCTCAATCACTGATCAGGTGCGACACACGAGGGCAGCGATCATCGGAGCCAAGCTGGCGATGCTGGCGCTGCCGGCTTGCGCGTGTGCCCACGAGCCGCTGCCCGAGACCGAGGCGCCCGCGATCGAGCCCGCGGTCGCGGCCCTGACCGAGGAGCTGTTCGAGCTGGCCGCTCGAGTCGAGGTGCCGAAGCTCGAGTTGCTGGCCGGCGACGTCGCGCAGGTCGACTCGTCGGTCGAGCCCCTGCCCGTCCCGCCCCCGCCGAGCCCGGCCGAGCTCGCCGAGCTGCTCGCGACCGCCAGGCAGCACCTGCGCGAGCTCGACATCAAAGCCCGACCGCGCGACGCCGCCCGCGGGCCGGTGCCCGACGGCTACCCGCTGAAGCGGGCCTACGCCGAGCAGCGGGCGTTCGTGCTCGAGGGTCGCGTCGAGCAGATCCGCGAGTGGGCGGCGCTGGCCAAGTTCGGCAGCCCCGAGCCGGGCCCGCGCTGCGAGTTCTCGCCGCTGGCTCGCTACGATCTGCTGGTCACCAGCGACGCTCGCAACAAGACCGCGTACCTGCACGTGATCGTGCCCGAGAGCGGCCTGGCCGGGCCCGGCCAGCGAGGCACCCACGAGGCGTGGATCGACGGCGAGCGCTGGATCAACCTGGCCGACGTGCTCGAGCCCGACCGCGAGTACCTGCCGTTCAAGACCAACGGCAACGAGTCGCTGCATCGCCAGTGGGCCCGGGCCGACGTGATCGAGGCGCTGGTCGGCATCGCCGACGAGTACCGCCAGCGCACCGGGCTGCCGCTCGGGATCGGCGATCTCAGCCACGTGACCGGCGGCAAGATCGAGGATCACTGGACCCATCAAAAGGGCGTCGACGTCGATCTGTACCTGCTCGATCCGGCCGACACCGACGGCAAGGGCCGCCCGCGGATCTGGTGGAACGACTTCAAGCGCGGGGTCTCGCGCTGGACCAGCAAGGAGGCCGGCAAGGGTGAGCGCGAGCCGGCCCTCGATCCCGACGACGAGCTCTCGCACACCCCGACCAGCCGGCGGCTCGAGATCCTTGCGCAGATCGTGTTCACGCTCGACGAGGTCGCGTACTTCGTCCACAACGATCCGGTCGTGCTCGCGCCCTTCGACGAGCAGGCTGGCGAGCGGCGACCGGGTCGACGATTCCTCCACGCGCAAAACCGCGGCTACTGGCCGGCCCACGCCGACCACGTGCACCTGCGCTGGGTGCTGGGCAAGCTGCCGGTCGGGGTCACGCCGAGGCCCTGATGAGCTCGGGAACAGCGACGCCCGGGCGCGCGTGGTCTTGGGGCATGCGCTGGGCATCCACCCTCTCGCTGGCGCTGACGCTGCTCGGCTGCACCTGCAGCCGCGACGACGGCGAGCTCGAGGTTCAGCTGGTCACGGGCATCGAGACCCCGCCCGATCCGCGCGAGTGTCCGAGCGAGCCGATCGCCAGCGACCGCGCCCCCGATGTCCGACCCGAGCACGAGGATCCCGAATTTTGGCTGGCCAAGCTGGGGGCCGAGGTCGCCGACGCGACGCTGCTGGACGCCGACGATCGAGCTCTCCTCGTCGATCGGGTCGCGGCCCTGCCCGGTGGTTGGCGCGACCCGCTGAGCGACGCGGTCGCCGACC
>Ga0079224_100015075_pt1 | contig 10811 bp, 10 predicted proteins | sample Stecom2015_FD_80414 | JGI IMG/M metagenome (GOLD analysis project Ga0079224, IMG submission 80414) | Agricultural soil microbial communities from Utah to study Nitrogen management - Steer compost 2015 | ecosystem: Environmental > Terrestrial > Soil > Agricultural land | place: USA: Utah...
ATGACATCGAAGGCGTCACGGCAGCCGTGATCGACGCCTCGTTCGAGGTGAAGCGCGGCGAGATCTTCGTCGTGATGGGCCTGTCGGGATCCGGCAAGTCGACGCTCATCCGCATGCTCAACGGGCTGCACGATGCGACCGCCGGCACGCTGACGATCGACGGCCAGGAGATCACCGACATCTCCGACAAGAAACTGCGCGAGATCCGCCGCCAGCACATCTCGATGGTGTTCCAGCACTTCGCGCTGCTCCCCCACCGCACGGTGGCGGAGAACGTCGCGTACGCGCTCGAGCTGCAGGGCATCGGGCGGGACGAGCGCCTCGACAAGGCGCGCGAGGTGCTCGACCTTGTCGGGCTCGGCGGCTGGGGCGAGAAGTTCCCGCACCAGCTCTCGGGCGGCATGCAGCAACGCGTCGGCATCGCCCGCGCGCTCGCTGCCGACACCGACATCCTGCTCATGGACGAGGCGTTCAGCGCCCTCGACCCGCTCATCCGGCGCGAGATGCAGGAGCAGCTGCTCGAGCTGCAGCAGAAGCTGCACAAGACGATCGTCTTCATCACGCACGACCTCAACGAGGCGATGTTCCTCGGCGACCGCATCGCGGTCATGCGCGACGGCCGCATCGTGCAGATCGGCACGCCCGAGGACATCCTCACCGACCCCGCGAACGACTACGTCGAGCAGTTCGTCCAGGACGTCGACCGCGCCCGCGTGCTCACGGCGAGCAACGTCATGGAGAAGCCCGTCGCCGTCGTCCCCGTGACCGCAGGACCCCGCACGGCGCTGCGCGTCATGCGCGACGCCTACTCGAGCGCGGCGTACGTCGTCGACCGCGACCGCCGCCTCGTCGGCACGATCGACGACCGGGACGCGATCAAGCTCGTGCGCAAGGGCGAGCGCTCGATCGAGGGCCGCGTGAAGAACGACGCGACGACGGTCGGCGTCGACGACGTCCTCATGGACCTGTTCGTCCCCGCCGTCGAGTCGAAGCTCGCCGTCGCCGTCACCGACGCCGACGGACGCCTCGTCGGCGTGATCCCGCGCGTGACGCTGCTCGCCGCCCTGGGCCCCGGACCCGGCGCGACCGAGGAGATCACCCTTCCGGCCCAGCCCGTCCCGACCACGGTCATCGACCAGGTGCTCGCGGTCAGTGAGGACGGCAAGCCGCTCGAAGACCACGCCGCCGGAAGCGAGGAGGCCCGCTGATGCTCGAGAACTTCCACCTGCCGATCGGCGACTGGATTTCGAAGCTCGTCGACTGGGTACGCGACAACCTCGACGGACTGCTCGACGTCATCTCGACCGTCGTGTCGTTCCTGGTCGAGGGGCTCTCCGACCTGCTCATCGCACCGCCGGCGCTCGTGATCATCGCGATCTTCGCGATCATCGCGTGGGTCGTGCGCTCGTGGCAGCTGGCGATCGGCACCGTCGTGATGTTCCTCGTGATCATCGGGGTCGCCCAATGGGACAACGCGATGAAGACGCTCGCGCTCGTCATCATCGCCACGCTGATCACGGTCGTCATCGCCATTCCCGTCGGGATCTGGGCGGCGCGGAACGACACCGTGAGCGCGATCGTGAAACCCGTGCTCGACTTCATGCAGACGATGCCTGCGCTCGTCTACCTCATTCCGGTCATCGTCTTCTTCAGCATCGGCTTCGTGCCCGGCGTGATCGCCACAGTCATCTTCTCGTTCCCGCCCGGCGTGCGGCTCACCGAACTCGGGATCCGCGGCGTCGACACGGAGACCGTCGAGGCCGGCCACGCGTTCGGCGCAACGCCGAACCAGATCCTGCGGGGCATTCAGCTGCCGCAGGCGATGCCCACGATCATGACCGGCATCAACCAGGTCATCATGCTGGCCCTGTCGATGGCCGTCATCGCGGGCATGGCGGGAGCCGACGGACTCGGGAAGGAAGTCGTCGCGGCGCTGTCGACGATCGACGTCGCGAAGGGCGTCGAGGCCGGACTCGGCGTCGTGTTCATCGCCGTCTACCTCGACCGCGTGACCGCTGCCGCCGGCGCACCATCCGACTACCGAGGGTCGCTGCTCGGGTACTTCTCTCGGCGGCGCACCGCACAGCGGAACGCTCGTGCCGACGCCGAAGCGCAGGCCGCAGCAGCAGTCGCTGCGACCGAGGAGCAGCTGGCCCGCGGCAATCGGCAGCCCTACTGACCAGCGTTCCGCACCACCCCCCATCCAAGAACTGTCCCCACACTCGCTGCCACGGCAGCGAACGAAAGGAAGCATCACAATGATGAAGAAGCACAGGATCACCGGCATCATCGGTCTGGGCGTCGTCGGCAGCCTCGCGCTCGCCGGCTGCTCGTCCGACGGAGGCTCGGATTCAGCCGGAGACGGCGGCGATTCGGGCGACAAGACGGTCGCGCTGGGCTTCCTGCCCTCCTGGACCGACGGCCTGAGCATGACCTATCTCGTCAAGGACCAGCTCGAGAAGCGCGGTTTCACGGTCGAGCTGCAGGAGCTCAGCGAGGCGGGCCCGCTCTACACGGCGCTCTCGCAGGGCGACATCGACGTGTACCCCTCGGCTTGGCCCGAGGTGACGCACGCGGCGTACATGGAGCAGTACGGCGACGATCTGGAAGATCTCGGTGCCTACTATGAGGGCGCCGTCCTCACGATCGCCGTGCCGACGTACATGGAAGACATCAACTCGATCGAGGACCTCAAGGGCCAGGCCGACCGCTTCGGCGGCGAGATCATCGGCATCGAGCCGGGCGCCGGGCTCACCAAGCAGACGCAGGAATCGATGATGCCCGAGTACGAGCTCGACGACGAGTACGAGCTCGTGACCTCATCCACGGCAGGCATGCTCGCGTCGCTTGACAGCGCGATGGCTGCCGAAGAAGACATCGTTGTCACGCTCTGGCGGCCGTTCTGGGCGTACAACGAGTACGACGTCAAGGACCTCGAGGACCCGAAGGGCGCCATGGGCGAGCCGGAGACGCTCAACTTCATCGCGCACGCCGGCTTCTCCGAGGAGTACCCCGAGGCTGCCGAGCTCATGGAGCAGATCAAGCTCGACGACGACCAGTACGGCACGCTCGAGGGACTCGTGACGAGCGATGAGTACGAGAACGACACCGAAGCCGCGGTCGACGCCTGGCTCGAGGACAACGCCGACCAGTTCGAGTGGGCCCAGCAGTAACGCCCACAACGCTTCAACCGGAGGGGGCACCGCGGCTCGCACCGCGGTGCCCCCTCCGCTGTGTTCAGCCGCACCACCCGCAGTAGAAGGGAAATCACTCCGTGAATCGCACGACCCGAATCCTCTCCGTCACCGCCCTCAGCGCACTCGCGATCGGAACAGCTTCGGCATGTACGAGCGCGAGCGCAGATGCGGAGGCGGACGGCCCGGGAACGATCACGATCGGCTTCCTGCCGTCGTGGACCGACGCCGTCAACAACGCATACCTCCTCGAAGACCAGCTCGAGAAGCTCGGCTATGACGTCGAGCTCGAGCCGCTTGCTTCCCCCGCGGTGCTCTACACCGCACTCGCCGAGGGGGAGGTCGACCTCTACCCGTCTGCGTGGTCTGACATCTCACAGGCCGAGTACGTGAAGAAGTACGAGGGACAGCTCGAGGATCTCGGCGCGTACTACGACAACGCCCACGGCACGCTCGCCGTGCCTGATTACGTGGACATCGATCACGTTGAGGACCTGCTCGGCCAGGCAGAGCGGTTCGGCGGCAAGATCTACACAATCGAGCCCGGCTCGGGGACGGCCACGATGGCCGAAGACAGTCTCTTTCCCGCCTACGGCCTCGGCGACGAATACGAGCTCACCGCCTCGTCACTCGCGGCAATGCTCACCACCCTCGAACGAGCCGTCAAGGATCGAGAGGACATCGTGGTCACGCTCTGGCGCCCCTTCTGGGCATACGAGGAATACGGCCTCAAGGATCTGGAAGACCCGCGCGAAGGAATGGGCGCCACTGAGGGCCTGCACTTCATGGCACACGCGGGATTCAGCGATGACTATCCCGAGGCGACGGAGCTCATCCAGCAGATCAAGTTGGACGATGCGCAGTATGGCGCTCTCGAGAACGCCGTCGTCAATGAATTCGAGGACGGCGACGAAGCTGCGGCAATCGATCACTGGGTATCCGAACACGCGGACGAATTCAACTGGATCATCGAGTAGCACACACGGCGCGCTGACCGTGAACGCGGGCGCCCCGAGGACTCGTCCTCGGGGCGCCCGCTTTCGCGCGTGGGATCCTACGGCGCCTCGAGCTCGCCGCGGATGGCGGCAGTCGCGCGATGGATCGAGTCCTCGATGACGCTCGCGGCGCGGTCGCCGTCCCTCGCCTCGACGGCGGCGAGCAGATCGTCCTGATACATCCAGGGCTCGCTGGCCCAGTCACCGCGCGCGCCGAAGAGCTTGAAGGAGCGGCTGCGGCGCCAGAGGCTCTGGATCGATTCCAGGAGCACGGCGTTGCCGGCAGCGCGGTAGAGCGCGGTGAGGAAGCCCTCGTCGTGCTCGAGGAACGCGGCCTGGTCGCCCGCAGCCGCGGCCGCACGCGCCGAACGCGCCTGCGAGCGCATCTCGGCGGTCACACGCGGATCCGCTGCTCCGCCGCCGCGGCGCGCCGCCTCGGCCTCGAGGAGACGCCGCACGTCGTACACCGCGAGCATCTCATCGGCGGAGAATGCCTTGACGACCGCGCCCTTGTACGGAATCGACTCGACGAGCCCGGCTTCCGCGAGCCGCGTCATCGCTTCGCGCATCGGCATGACGCTCGTGCCGAGCTGCTCCGCGACGTCACGGATCCGCAGCCGGGTTCCCGGCTCGAGCTCGCCGCCGAGAATCGCGGCGCGAAGCGACTCCAGCACCTGGTCGCCGCGGCGCGCGGTCGGCGCAAGAGGAGGCAGAGACATCTCGCTCATCCTAGGCGTCTCCGCGGCGCGAACTCGTCTTCGATAGGGTGGATGTGATCACAGATACCAAATGTACGCCAGATTAAGGACGACACAGCATGCAGATGACACGTTCGAAGACCGCCCTTGCCGCAGGATCCGTCGCCGCGCTGCTCGCGCTCGCGGGCTGCTCGGCCGATTCCTCGGCCTCCTCCGCGGCGGGCGAGGGCGGGGGCGAACTCGGCACACTCACGATCGGGTACATCCCGTCGTGGACCGACACGCTCGCGACCGCTTTTCTCGCGAAGAACCAGCTCGAGAAGCTCGGCTACGAGGTCGAGTTCGAGGAGCTGACCGAAGCCGCGATCGTCTACACCGGACTCGCGAGCGGCGACATCGACATCTACCCGTCCGCGTGGCCCGATATGACCCACGCGGCATACGTCGAGAAGTACGGCGACGACCTCGAAGACCTCGGCACGTTCTACGACCAGGCGCAGAACTTCCTCGCGGTTCCGACCTACACCGACGTCGACACGATCGAGGAGCTCGCGCAGAATCCGGACATGTTCGGCGGCGAGATCGTCGGCATCGAGCCGAGCGCCGGCCTCACCCAGCAGACCGAGGAGTCCGTCATGCCCGCGTACGGCCTCGATGAGAACTTCTCGCTCGTCACCTCGTCGACCGCCTCGATGCTCGCCACGCTCGAGGACGCGATGAGCAACGAGGAGGATATCGTCGTCACCATGTGGCGGCCCTACTGGGCGAACGGCTCGTTCGACCTGAAGCCGCTCGAGGACCCGGATGGTGCGATGGGCGAGTCCGAGACGATGCACACCTTCGCCACGAAGGGGTTCTCGGAGGAGTTCCCGGAGGCCGCCGAGTACTTCGCCGGCTTCGAACTGGACGACAGCGAGTGGAGCTCGCTCGAGGACCTCATCGTCAACGAGTACGGCGACGGCGAGGAGGACGCCGCGGTCGAGCAGTGGATCGCAGACAACCCCGACGCGTACGAGACGCTCGACGCCGAGTGACCGAGCCCGAGACGGCAGACGCCCCCGGATCTAAGTGGATCCGGGGGCGTCTGCCACCTCGCCGCGCTCAGTCGCGCGTGAGCTTGCGGTGCGTCGTGCGGTGCGGGCGCGCGGCGTCGGGGCCGAGGCGCTCGATCTTGTTCTGCTCGTACGCCTCGAAGTTGCCCTCGAACCAGTACCAGTTGGCGGGGTTCTCGTCGGTGCCCTCATAGGCGAGGATGTGCGTCGCGATGCGGTCGAGGAACCACCGGTCGTGCGTGACGACCACGGCGCAGCCGGGGAACTCGAGCAGCGCGTTCTCGAGCGACTGCAGCGTCTCGACGTCGAGGTCGTTCGTCGGCTCGTCGAGCAGCAGCACGTTGCCGCCCTGCTTGAGCGTGAGCGCGAGGTTCAGGCGGTTGCGCTCGCCGCCCGACAGCACGCCGGCCTTCTTCTGCTGGTCGGGGCCCTTGAAGCCGAACTTCGACACGTAGGCGCGCGATGGCACCTCGGTCTTGCCGACCATCATGATGTCGAGCCCGTCCGAGACGACCTCCCAGAGCGTCTTCTCGGGGTCGATGCCGCCGCGCGTCTGGTCGACGTAGCTCAGCTTCACGGTCTCGCCGACCTTCAGCTCGCCGCCGTCGAGCGGCTCGAGGCCGACGATCGTCTTGAAGAGCGTGGTCTTGCCGACGCCGTTCGGTCCGATGACGCCGACGATGCCGTTCGGCGGCAGGCTGAAGCTCAGGTCGTCGATGAGCACGCGGTCGTCGAAGCCCTTGCGGATGTTCTTGGCCTCGATGACGATGTTGCCGAGGCGCGGCCCCGGCGGGATCTGGATCTCCTCGAAGTCGAGCTTGCGCGTGCGCTCGGCCTCGGCCGCCATCTCCTCGTATCGCGCGAGGCGGGCCTTCGACTTCGCCTGGCGGCCCTTCGCGTTCGACTTGACCCACTCCAGCTCCTCCTTGAGGCGCTTCTGGAGCTTCGCGTCCTTCTTGCCCTGCACCTCGAGGCGCGCGGCCTTCTTCTCGAGATAGGTCGAGTAGTTGCCCTCATACGGGTACAGGCGACCGCGGTCGACCTCGGCGATCCACTCGGCGACGTGGTCGAGGAAGTACCGGTCGTGCGTGATCGCGATGACGGCGCCCTGGTACTGCTGCAGGTGCTGCTCGAGCCAGAGCACGCTCTCGGCGTCGAGGTGGTTCGTGGGCTCGTCGAGGAGCAACAGGTCGGGCTTCTCGAGCAGGAGCTTGCACAGCGCCACGCGGCGCTTCTCGCCACCCGACAGGTGCGCGATCTGCGCGTCGCCCGGGGGCGTGCGCAGCGCGTCCATCGCCTGCTCGAGCTGCGCGTCGAGATCCCACGCGTCGGCGGCGTCGATCGCCTCCTGCAACGTGCCCATCTCGGCGAGCAGCGCGTCGAAGTCGGCGTCGGGCTCGGCCATGAGCGCCGAGATCTCGTTGAAGCGGTCGAGCTTGCCCTTGATGTCGGCGACGCCGTCCTGCACGTTCTCGAGCACCGTCTTCGACTCGTCGAGCTCGGGCTCCTGCATGAGGATGCCGACCGAGAAGCCGGGCGAGAGCGCGGCCTCGCCGTTGGACGGCTGATCGAGACCCGCCATGATCTTGAGGATCGTCGACTTTCCGGCGCCGTTGGGGCCCACCATGCCGATCTTCGCTCCGGGGAGGAACGACATCGTCACGTCGTCGAGGATCACCTTGTCGCCCACCTTCTTGCGGGCGCGAACCATCTGATAAATGTACTCAGCCATCGTGGCACCCAGTCTACGGGGAAAACGCCCGCTCGCCCGGGCACGTGAGCGTCGTCACGCGATCCGCGCCGGGCGGCGGGCGCGGGACCAGACGGATCCTCGATCAGAACGGTGTGAGCGCCGCCTCCTCGAGCGCGGCGGGCGCGCCCTCTTCGCCGTCGGCGTCGGCCGGCGGATCCGGCGCCTCGGGCACCGCGGGCAGCCACTCCTCCCCCTGCGCCTCGGCGTCCTGCTCGGCTTTGCGCCCCGCCGATGTGCGCTCATAGCCCGTGACCTTGCCCCAACGCAGATCGATGCCGAGGGCATCGGCCTTCACGTTGACGTTAACGCCCGAGCGCTCATCGCGCTCCCAGTCGCGCACCTCGAGCGTGCCCGAGGCGACGATGCGCATGCCCTTGCTGACCGACTTGATCGTGTTCTCGGCGAGCGTGCCGTAGGCGAAGACGGTGTACCAGTTCGACGCGCCGTCGCGCCACTGCCCGCTTTCCGCGTCGCGGAATCGGTGGGTGCACGCGACACGGAAGCGCGTGTAGATCGTGCCCGTGTCGGTCTTCGCGACGATCGGCTCGGTCGCGACGTTGCCCGCGACCGTGATGTGTTCGGCCATGACGGCCTCCTCTCTGTGGACGACCGGGGATCCGGCCGTTCACAGCGTCACGCGAACGCCCCTCCGCTCGCGGGGCACGGAGGGGCGAAGTGGAACAACTCGGCGCGACGCGAGGATGTGAGCGCGCTGACCCGCGGATCAGGCGGCGCGGTACTCCGCGAAGCGAGCACGGACCTTGTTGACCTTCGGCACCGCGACCGCGAGGCAGTAGCCCTGCGTCGGGTTCTTCGCGAAGAAGTCCTGGTGGTACTCCTCGCCGTCCCAGAACGTACCGAGGGGCTCGATCGTCGTGACGACCGTGCCCTCGACGTCGCCGAGCGGTGCGTCCCACAGATCTGAGGCGCGACGGCGGGCGGTCTCGAAGACCTCGCGCTGCGCGTCGTCGGCGTAGAACATGGCCGAGCGGTACTGCGTGCCCGTGTCGGCGCCCTGATGATTGAGCTGCCGCGGGTCGTGCATCGTGAAGTACGCGTCGAGGATGACCTCCTGCGGGATCACCTCGGGGTCGAACGTCACCTTGACGGCCTCCGCGTGGCCGGTCGCCCCCGTGCACACCTGCTCGTAGGTAGGCTGCGGCGCGGCGCCGCCCGTGTAGCCGGAGACGACGGACTCGACGCCGCGAAGGGCGCGGTAGGCCGCGTCGAGACACCAGAAGCAGCCGCCGGCGAGGACGAAGGTCTGCATGGGAACACACTCCTTGAGGTCGGGATGGGCGCCGCTCAGCGGGCCTTCCTCAACGGTACGCGCGTCAGGGAAGACGGGCGCCGCGTGGCCTGTCAGTGATACCCGGTAACCTGGTGGGCGACCCCCAGTAGCTCAGTGGAAGAGCAGAGGCTTTCTAATCCTTAGGTCGGGTGTTCGAATCGCCCCTGGGGGACGGCTACGTCACGCTGGAGAGAGAAGAGTGCACGACTGTGGGCGCACCTGAGAACGATCGGCTCGTCTGGATCGACTGCGAGATGACGGGGCTCGACCCCGCAATCGATGAGCTGGTCGAGATCGCGGTCGTCGTGACCGACTTCGACCTCAAGATCCTCGACCCGGGCCTGCAGATCGTCATCAAGCCCTCCGAGGCGGCGCTCGCGAACATGGGCGACTTCGTGACGAAGATGCACGCGACGAGCGGCCTCGACAAGGAGATCCCCCACGGCGTGGATCTCGCGGACGCCGAGCGCCAGGTGCTCGACTACGTCAAGCAGTTCGTGCCCGTCGAGCGCAAGGCGCCCCTCGCAGGCAACACGATCGGCACCGACCGCATGTTCCTCGCAAAGTACATGCCCGAGCTCGACGGCTTCCTGCACTATCGCAACGTCGACGTGTCGAGCATCAAGGAGCTCGCACGCCGCTGGATGCCCCGCGTCTATTTCCAGGCGCCCGAGAAGAACGGCGGCCACCGCGCGCTGGCCGACATCCTCGAATCGATCCGCGAGCTGCAGTATTACCGCCGCACGGCGTTCGTCGCGGATCCCGGCCCCACGACTGACGAAGCCCGGGCCGTAGCTGAGAATGTCGTGAACGAGTTCGCGCAGAACCTGTGACAAAATAGACGGGTTGCCCGCTGCGGCGGGATCGACATGGTGGCTGTAGCTCAGCTGGTAGAGCACCGCGTTGTGGTCGCGGGGGTCGCGGGTTCAAGCCCCGTCAGCCACCCCACTCACGGCCCCGGCATCGCGCCGGGGCCGTTCTTCGTTTCGGCGGACGTGCGCGGGCGCTCTCCCGAGTGCCGCGGCGCCCTCGTCAGGCCTGCGAAGGGCGCGAGCGCACTCGGGGAGGCGATTACACACGCACGCCGACGCGCCATTCGCAAATCCGAGTGCCGACACGCCCTCGGGCGGGGCGTGGAGGGCGGGCCCGCACTCGGGAACGCGTATGCGAGCGGGGACGCACCACCACAAAACGCCGCGCTGCCGCTCCCGAGTGCCGCGGCGCCCTCGTGCAGGGTGTGGAGGGCGTGTCAGCACTCGGAAGAGCGACACGGCGAGCGTGGCCACGGTCGCCGGTACGCCATTCACGCGCGGCAGCACGCCTCCCGAGTGCCGAACCGCCCTCGGGCGGGCGTTACAGGGCGTGTTCGCACTCGGGAGCGTGCACGCAAGCTTCGACGAGCCGGCCGCGACTCCGAGCGCCGCCGGCGCCCTCGGGCGGGCCGCCGAGAGCGTCATCACCCTCGGGAACGCGCACGCGAACGCACTGCGGCAGAACGCCGACCGCCACTCTCGATTGCCGCGCGGCCCTCGGCCGGGGCGTGGAGGGCGCGGACGCACTCGGGAACATGCGCATGGTGGACGACAATGCGCGCGCGGGCGCTCCCGAGTGCCGCGGCGCCCTCGTGCAGGACATAGCGGGCGTGTCCGCACTCGGGAACGTGGGGGGCGGACGAGGGGTGCGCGGGGCGGGGCTCAGGGGCGGCTCAGTACGCTGATCGGATGACGATCATCGCCGCTGCCGACGGGTCCGCACTCGGGAATCCCGGCCCCATGGGCTGGGCCTGGTACATCGACGACGAATCGTGGGCCGCGGGGGGATCGCCGCA
>Ga0079224_100015076_pt1 | contig 10810 bp, 14 predicted proteins | sample Stecom2015_FD_80414 | JGI IMG/M metagenome (GOLD analysis project Ga0079224, IMG submission 80414) | Agricultural soil microbial communities from Utah to study Nitrogen management - Steer compost 2015 | ecosystem: Environmental > Terrestrial > Soil > Agricultural land | place: USA: Utah...
CATGCTGACCCACCGGAACCTGGTGGCCAACGTGCTGCAGGGCCGGTCCTGGCTGACCAGCCTCCAGGAAGGGGGAGAGGTGTTCGGCTGCGCCATTCCCTTCTTCCACGTGTACGGCCTGACGGTGGCCCTAAACATTCCCATCAGCATCGGGGCCACCATGGTGCTCTTTCCCCAGTTCATCCCCCGGGACGTGCTGGAGGGGATCAGCAAGGAAAAGGTGACCTTCTTCCCCGCCGTGCCGGCCATGTATGTGGCCCTCAGCCACGTCAAAGGCTTTGACAACTACGACCTGTCTTCCATTCGCCTCTACTTCTCCGGGGCGGCGCCCCTGCCGCCGGAGGTGAAGGAGCGGTTCGAAGGCCTGGCCGGCGGCCGCATCGTCGAGGGATACGGCCTCACCGAAGCCTCGCCCATCACCCATGCCAACCCGTTGTGGGGCAAGCATAAGACGGGCAGCATCGGCGTCCCCTTCCCCAGCACTGTGGCCCGCATCGTGGACCTGGAGGACCCCTCCAAGGAGCTGCCGCCCGGGGAAGAAGGGGAGCTGTGCATCCAGGGCCCCCAGGTCATGAAGGGCTACTGGAACCAGCCCGAAGAAACGGCCGCCGTGCTGCGGGACGGCTGGCTCCACACCGGCGACATCGCCAAGATGGATGAAGAAGGCTACTTCTACATCGTCGACCGGAAGAAAGACCTGGTCATCGTAGGCGGCTTCAACGTCTATCCCCGGGAGATTGAAGACTTTCTCTACACCCACCCCAAGGTGAAGGAAGTGGCCGTGGTGGGCGTGCCCCACCCGTTGCGGGGCGAGGAATTGGCCGCCTACATCGTGTTGAAAGAGGGCCAGGAAGCCACCCGGGCCGAGATTGTCAGGTACTGCCGGGAGCGCCTCCACGCCTACAAGGTCCCGCGCAAGATCCAATTCGTCGACGCCATCCCCAAGACATTGGTGGGCAAGCCCCTGCGCCGGGTCATCCGGGAGGAGGCGGCGGCTACGCCCGACGAAGGTGTGGTGGATGAGGGGGAGGCCGGCGGGGAGGCGCCGGTGTGAGCAAGGTAGATCTCAAGAAGGAGCTGCGGCATTTATACAGCGCATCGGCAAAAGAAGTGGCGGTGGTGGGGGGTGCAGCGGTGAACAGCGTTGCAAATACGGCAGTGCGCTGGTTCCGCTGGTCCGGTTGGTTCACTGAGAAGGTAGAGGCCTGGCTGGAACAGCAGGCCGCCGAAGGGTGGCATCTAGTAAAGGCCGACCGGCTGTTGTACCGCTTTCATTTCGTGCGGGGCACGCCCCAGACGCTATGGTTCTTTGTGGATTTTCCCGCCCATGCCGGCGACGAGTACAGGGCTGGCTGCGAAGGCGACGGCTGGGAACTGGTGGACAGCAGCTACGGCTGGTATATCTGGCGGGCGGAATGCCAGGACGGCCGGCTCCCCGAGGCCTATAGAGATGTGGGCGTGCGGCTCCAACGGAATAATCGCCTGCTGGCCTGGCTGGCCGTCGGGTTGGCCCTGTTGGCAGCGGGCAATGTTCCCTCACTGCTCTTTGCCATGGCCAAGCCCGGCGCCTGGGCGTCCACCTTGCCCCTGGCCCTGCGCCAGGCAATCCTGGGCGTAAATGGGATAATCGCTGCCGTGTTAATCGGCTCCGGCATCCTGATCATCCTGCAGAACGCCAGGCTAAGGCAGGGCAAACCATAGGAGGCGCCGCCCCGGATTGGGCCTGGAGAGAGGCCAATCCCGTGGGGATGAGGAGAAAGCAGCCATGGTTCTTGACAAACTGGCGGGCACCGATCGCCGTTCCACCGGCCGCGCCGACGAGGTGGCCGCGGAGATTGCCGGCGACCAGGCCCTGTTCGATGAGGTATTTGCCGCAATACTTTTTGACGACCCCGTAGTTCGCATGCGGGCCGCCGACGCCGTGGAGAAAGCGTCCCGCCAGCACCCGGAACGGCTGCTCCCCCACAAAGAAGCGCTCTTGGGCGCCGTGGCTGAGATCCAGCAGCAGGAGGTGCGTTGGCACCTGGCCCAGATGTTGCCGCGGCTCCCCCTGGACCCCTCCGAGCAACAACGGGCTGTCTCCATCTTGGAAGGCTTCCTGCATGACAAGAGCACCATCGTCCGGGTCAACGCTCTCGAGGCCCTGGCTGTGCTGGCTCGCGTCAACGCCGAGCTGGAGGCGAAGGTGTTGCGCCGCCTTGTCGAGGTGCTGGAATCAGGCGCGCCGGCCGAGAAGGCCCGGGCTCGAATGCTTCTACGGGACCTCAACCATAGCAAAGATTAGACAGATGGTTGCCGAGATTGAAGAAGCAGGAGATGAGGTAGTGGCAACCTTCCTGATTTGATGCCATAATCGATCTTGTCTAAAGCACGGTATTGTCTGCCTTGGCTTCCCCCTGCCACTTATTTGATAATAATGTCCTGCTTCGACCTGCCAGAGATTAGCAAGGCGACAGCCAAAACAACCCCTTTAGCTCGTTCAGCGTAATCAAATCAGCGCCGGAAGTATCTTTGTGAAGCAATTGGAAGTCGAATTCCATAAGGCTATGGTGTCGATCTATCTTAGGATGAAGGAGGAGTGCGGCTATAACGCCACCCGTTTTCTCCAGATGATCAACGATATCGGCGGTGTGGAGGCCGCAAGGACCCTCCTGCGCAAGGGCCGCCCTTCCGAAGGCTTCGCAGCATTATGGGAATGCGGCCGGCTCGACCTCACCGTTGAGGCCCACCTACTGCAGCCTAAGTTTCAAACTCTGTTTACAGCGGAAGAGCGTAAACGAGCCCGGGAGATCCTCGAGGCGCACGGTTTCGACTTTGAGCTCATAGAGTCCCAGAGCATTTGAGCTGTATAGGCAGGGAGGGCAGTCATGCAGATCCGGTTCGGTGAATTGGCGGAGGAACGCCTGGCCCAGATGAGTGATGCAACGGCGGAAACAGTTCGCCGGAACATCCTGAATGTGATCCAGGGATTGCCCAGGGAGAGGCTGCCCGGACCCGATGAAATGCTGACGGTGCCGGTCCGCGTCAATGATGAAGAAGAACTCAAATTCATCCTGGAGCGGGAAGGCGAAGAACTGACTGTGCTTTTCATCTACGACATCGATATCGATGTGGTCGTTTCCGAGAAAGTCTACCGGAGGATGTTTGGCGAGCCTCTCTAATCTTGCCCGCTGTTTGGCCGTGGAAAGCAAAATACGACACTACTCAAAGGGCCTGGATGTTGCCAGAATTTGAGTTTTTGATCCTGGTTGCGGGCTTTAAGACCGGCCAAGGTGGCCTGATTCGGCAAATTGTCTACCATGAGCCAAGAAACTTTGAGGATTATGCCCCGTTTGGCACGCAAAATGTGGCACTTGCCGCACCAAAAACGCAAATGCTGACACTATAGGCTCAAAGAAGATATGCATTCTTTTTGCGGAACAAGCCAAAACCCACCGAAATGCTGCTAAGCTGCCGGTCCGGAGGTGCGCTGCCGGTCCGGCTAGGCCCGCCCCGGCGCAGGCGCCCCGTGGCCATCCAGGCTCAGACACTCGGACAACTTCTGCACCGCCCGCTTCTCGATCCGGGAAACATATGACCGGGAGATGCCCAGGTGCCGGGCCACTTCCCGCTGGGTCCGGCGCCGGCCGTTGTTCAGGCCGAAGCGCATCTCCAGCACCTTGCGCTCCCGGCCGTCCAGGGAGGCCAGCACCCGGCGCAGGGTGGAGGCCATGAGCCGGTTGCCCACCAGTTCGTCCATGTCGACGCCTTCGGCGTGGAGCACATCCATCAGGGTAATCTCGTTGCCTTCCCGGTCGACGCCGATGGGGTCCTGGAGGGACATTTCGTTCCGCAGGCGGCGGGTGGCCCGGAGGTGCATCAAAATCTCATTCTCAATGCACCGGGCTGCATAGGTGGCCAGGCGGGTTCCTTTCTCCATTTTGAAGGTGCCGATGCCTTTGATCAGGCCGATGGTGCCGATGGAGATCAGGTCATCGGTGTCCTCGCCGGTGTTGTCGAACTTCTTCACGATGTGGGCCACCAGGCGCAGGTTGTGTTCCACCAGGAGGTTGCGGGCCTCTTCGTCACCTTCCTGCATGCGCCGCAGGTACAGGGTCTCCGTCTCCCGGTCCAGCGGCCGCGGAAAACTCTGTCCGTTGGTCAAATAACCGCCCAGCACCAGCAGTGCCTTCAGGCCCAATAAGGCGAGCAGCCCCCATGCGCCGGCATCCATGATCTATTACCTCCCACAGGTGGTCTCATGTACGTCTGTGGCGGGATTCATCGGGATACATTGGGCAGTTTATGCGGGAGGCGGGGGGACGGTGCGTGTACGGGGCAGAGCCGGCCCCTCTTTCAGGCGGGCATCGGTAAAGCCTAGCACCTGGAAAGCCATAGTATAATTACCTTGGTGAAGTCCTTGCTGCGCTTGTTGACACCCAACCGATACCTGACATCCATCCATGCCCTGCGGCCGGCCGAGTTGGCGGCCCAGGGCATCACTGGTCTCATCGTGGACCTGGACAATACCTTGATCCCCTGGAACGGCGGCAATCCCGCCGACCGCCGGCTGGCCGACCTGGTCTCCTCCTTCACCGATGCGGGGATCAAGGTCTGCATCGTGTCCAACAACTGGGGGCCGCGGGTGGACGCCGTCGGCGAGGCCCTGCACGTACCCGTGGTGGGCCGGGCCATGAAGCCCCGCCGGGGCCCCTTCCGCCGGGCCATGGAGCTCCTGGGCACCAAGACCCGGGAGACGGCCGTGGTGGGGGATCAGCTCTTCACCGACATCCTGGGCGGCAACCGCCTGGGCCTGTACACCATCCTGGTGCGGCCCATTTCCCAGCGGGAGTTCATCGGCACCAAAATAGTCCGGCGGCTGGAGCGCCTTGTCTTGAGCGCCCTCAGCCGCCGCGGTCTCCTTAATTCCTTTGAAGGGGAATAGCGGACGCAGGTGTTCAGTGTCCGGCGGTGCGGGTTCAGCCGGCCTGCTGGGCGAACTGGGCGTCGATGGACATGACCACGTCGTCGCCCACCAGAAAGCCGCCCGTCTCCAGGACGGCGTTCCACTCCAGGCCGAAGTCCTTGCGGTTTACCTTGCCTTCGGCGGTGAGGGCCGCCTTCTTGTTGCCCCAAGGATCGGTGGCCACGCCCAGCACAGTGGTGTCCAGCTCTACTTCCTTGGTCACGCCCCGGATGGTCAGATCGCCCTTCACCGTGTACTGGTTGTCGCCGTTCTTGACAATCTCCTTGCTCTGAAAGGTGATCTCGGGGAACTTGTCTACTTCGAAGAAATCGGCGGAGCGCAGGTGGTTGTCCCGGTCCTCGACGTTGGTATCTACGGATGCGGCCTTGATGGTGGCTTGGATGCTGGCCGAGGTCAAGTCCTCGATATCGCCGGTGACGGTGGCGTCAAACTCCCGGAAGCGCCCCCTGACCTTGGAAATAAGATGGCGGACCGTGAACTCGACCTGGGTATGGGTTGGATCGACCGTCCATACCGTGTTCGACATGGTGTGAACCCACCTCCTGGTTTTACTTACGAAAGATAATTCGCTAACATAATATTAGTCTCCTGCCTAGATTACACCGCAGGGTTCAAGTTGTCAAAGGTCTCGTGATAGCATGTTGCCGGGAGGTAGCCCTTTGCCTTATGAACAGTGCTGCCCACGCTACGAGGCGGCAGTGCAATTGCTGGGGAAGCGCTGGACGGGCCTGATCATCAGGGCTTTAATGGTCGGCCCGCGCCGTTTTCGCGATCTCCAGCAGTACATCCCCGCCCTTAGTGATCGCCTCCTCTCGGAACGCCTCAAGGAACTGGAGCAGGCCGGGATAGTACGCCGTACCGTCTACCCTGAAACACCGGTACGGGTGGAGTATTCCCTTACGGAGCGGGGACTTGCCCTCGAGCCCGTGGTGGCGGCCATCCAACACTGGGCGGAGCAGTGGCTCTGAACCTCCGACTCGAGCCCGGCGCCCGCCGGCGCTATAGGGAGGAATGGCTTTGCCAGGCACCGGGGTTTCATTGCCCGGACCTAATACTGTCCTTTTGGGTTTATTGGGTGATCCCGTATCCCATTCAGGCTCGCCGGCCATGCACAACGCCGCCTTCCGGGCCGTGGGGCGGGATGCTTGCTATTTGGCCTTCGGCGTGCCGGACAAGGACGTGCCCACCGTCGTCCGGGGCTTTCAAGCCGCCGGGGTGGTGGGCTTGAACGTTACCGTGCCCCATAAGGAGCAGGCCTTGGCCCTGGCCGACCGCGCCACCGACCGGGCCCGGGCGGTGGGAGCCGCCAACGTGCTGGCCTTCCGGGAGGACGGCATTCTGGCCGACAACACCGACGGCGAGGGCTTCCTGCGGGCCCTGGGCGCCGCCGGGGTGGACCTGGCGCAGAAGACGGTGCTCATGCTGGGGGCGGGAGGCGCCGCCCGGGCAGTGGCCGCCGCCTGCGCCACCGGCGGGGCCGGCCGTCTGGTGGTGGCCAATCGCTCCCTGGCCCGGGGGGAGGCGCTGCTGGCCCAGGTGCCCCTGGGTGCCACCGCCGGCATCCTCTGCCCCTTGGACTCGGTGCAGGAATGGCTTCCCCACGCCCAGGCCATCATTCAAGCTACCTCGCTGGGATTGAAGGATGACGATCCCCTTCCCCTACCTTTGGAGTTGTGGCCGGAGATTGAGCCCGGCACCGTGGTCATGGACCTGCTGTACAAGCGGGGCGGCACGCCCTTCGTCCATCAAGCCGCAGCCCAGGGGCTTACGGCTTTGGATGGGCGGTCCATGCTGGTCTGGCAGGCGGCCCTATCCTGGGAAGTTTGGTTCGGGGAAATGGGTCCCGTCCAGGTGATGGCGGAAGCCCTGGACCGGTGGCTGGACGGCGATGACGGCGGCGATGCTGGCCCGTCGGGTGAGGTTGGACAGGCCGGCCACGGCGGCGGGGCCGGCCGGGAGAAATAGATGAGGGCGGCCGGTTGGTCCCCAGCCGTGGCCGCAGGCATCGTCCTGGCCGGGCTGGGCACCGGGCCCTTGGCTGCCCGGTGGGCGGCGGGGTGGTGCCGGGGCGTGGTCGCATCCGGCGATACCGGTGGCGCGGGCGATGTCTCGTTGCGTACCGGCGATGCCGGTGGCACCGGCGACGTATCGTTGCCCGTGGGCGATGGCGGCGGCGCAGCTGCCCTCCTCTGGGGCGCCGGACTGGCGGCCGGCTGGCTCCTGGCCTACAGCCGCTTCCGCCTGGGCGGCGCCTTCCTGCCGGTGGCGGTCCTCTGGTTTTTCCTATTGATAGTGGCAGTGGTGGATAGCCACACCCATCGGATTCCCGACCGGCTGCTGGCCTGGGCGGCTTCGGCCACCGTCCCCCTGGCTTGGGGGACAGGGGTCACCCCTTGGGCCGAAGGCCTGGCAGGTGCCGCCGCCTGCGGCGGCTTCCTCCTGGCGGTGGCCTTGGCCGGCAAGGGCAGCCTGGGCGGGGGCGACGTGAAATTAGGCGCCCTGCTGGGCAGCCTCCTGGGCTGGCGCCTGGGGGCCGTAGCCCTGGCCCTGGGCTTTGCGGCGGGGGCCGCGGCAGGACTGGCCCTGCTGTTGTTGAAACTCAAGGGCCGTGACGATTTCATGGCCTTCGGCCCGTATTTGGCCTTGGGCGCCGCAATGGCCCTGTTCTGGGGCTGGTGAGGAGGAAAATGATTGCCGTCTTTGCGTTGGTTTACCGCCGGTGAATCCCATGGACCCGGCCTCACCGCCATCGTGGAAGGAATGCCCGCCGGCGTCCCCTTGACCGCCGACCAGATCACGTACCAGCTTCGTCGCCGGCAGCTGGGCTACGGCCGGGGCAAGCGCCAGCAGATCGAGCAGGACACCGTGGAGATTCTCGGCGGTGTGCGGGACGGCCGCACCCTGGGCAGCCCCATCGCCATGCTGGTCCGCAACAAGGACTGGCCCAACTGGGAAAACATCATGTCCGTGGGCCCCATCACCGAGCCCGGCAAGCGCACTCTGACCCGGCCCAGGCCCGGCCACGCCGACCTGGCGGGGGGGCTGAAGTACGGCCACGAAGACCTGCGCAACGTGCTGGAGCGCTCCAGCGCCCGGGAGACGGCCATGCGGGTGGCCGCCGGCACCGTGGCCCGCCAGCTGCTGAAGGCCCTGGGCATCGAGATTTTCGGCCACGTCATCGAGGTGGGGCCGGTGCGGGCTGAGACGGAGCGGTTCCGCCAGCCCTGGGATGCCCTCAAGGGGGAGCGGGTCCAGACCGTCGACGTCCCCGCCCTCCAGGCGGCCATTGAGGAATCGGACCTGCGGGTGCTGGATCCCGAGGCCGAAAAGGCCATGAAGCAGTTCATCGACGAAGCCCGCGACAGTCTGGATTCCGTGGGCGGCATTTTTGAGGTGGTGGCCGTGGGCGTGCCGCCGGGACTGGGGTCCCACGTCCAATGGGACCGCCGCCTGGACGGCCTCATCGCCCAGGCCATGATGAGCATCCAGGCCATGAAGGGCGTCTCCTTCGGCATCGGCTTCCAGGCGGGCCGGCTGGTGGGCTCCCAGGTGCAGGACGAAATCTTCTGGTCCCGGGAACGGGGCCTGTACCGGGAAACCAACCGGCTGGGGGGCCTGGAGGGCGGCATGACCAACGGCGAGCCGGTGGTGGTGCGGGTGGCCATGAAGCCCATCCCCACCTTGCGCAAGCCCCTCCGCAGCGTGGACCTGGCCACCTTGACCCCATTCGACGCCGCCCGGGAGCGGTCCGATACTGCAGCCATCGCCGCAACGCCCGTCATCGGCGAGGCCATGCTGGCCCTGGTCCTGGCCGACGCCTGCCTGGACAAGTTCGGCGGCGACTCCCTGAAGGAAGTGCAGCGCAATTACCGGGCCTACCTGGCGGAACTGGCGGAACGGGGTTGGTTGCCCGCTGAAGGGAGACAGCCCCTTGACCAGGAGGCCTGAAGCCGGCTCCCCGGCCCCGTGGGCGGCCGGCGACGGCGGTGCCATCCCGTGCAGCACCTTCCCCTTTGCTAAACCCCGGCGCATCGTGCTGATCGGGCCCATGGCCGTAGGCAAGACCACGGTGGCCGCCATGCTGGCCGACCGCCTGGGCTGGCCCTGGCTGGACACCGACCGGATGGTCACCGAATCCGCCGGCCAATCCATTACCGAGATTTTTGCCCATCAAGGGGAAGGGGCATTTCGCGCCCGGGAAAAGGCGGCCCTGGAGAAGGCTTTGGCCCAGGAGCCCGTGGTGGTGGCCACGGGCGGCGGCGCCGTGCTGGATCCCGACAACCGGGCGGCCATACAGGCCGCCGGGGCGGTAGTGGCCCTGGCCGCCGAGCCCGACCAGGTGGCCGGGCGCCTGACCAAGGCCCAGCAGGCCCGGCGCCCCCTGCTGGCCGGCGACGACCCGGTGGCGGCCTGGGGGCGGCTATGGCGGGAGCGCCGGCCCCTCTACCGCGAGACCGCCCACCTGTGGCTGGACGCCGGAGCCATGGATCCTGAACAGATGGTGGAACTCATCATGCAGGCCTTGGGCTTCGCCCCCATGTCCACCGAGGCCTACCGCGCCTCCGACGAGGGCGGAACCGCGGGCGAGCCCGGCGCACCAGCCCAGCCCCGCTGCTGGCGCCGCCTGCCGGTGGGCCTGCCCGACGCGCCGTACCCCGTCTGGATCGGCGCCGGCCTCATGGATGAGATGGGCTCCTTCATTGCAGCCATGCCCCGCCCGCCCCAGCAGGTGCTGGTGGTCACCGACAGCCACGTGGAACCCCTTTTCGGCCGGCGGGTCGAAGCGTCGCTGGAGGCCGCCGGCGTCGCCCACACCCGGTTTGTCGTCCCCGCCGGCGAGGAGCACAAAAACCTGGCCCAGACCGCCCGGGTCATCGACGCCGCCGTGGCGGCGGGCCTGGATCGCCACGACATGATGGTGGCCGTGGGGGGCGGCATGGTGGGCGACCTGACGGGCTTCGCCGCCGCCACCTACCTGCGGGGCATCCGCTGGGTCCAAGTTCCTACTACCCTCCTAGCCCAGGTGGACGCCAGCGTGGGCGGCAAGACGGGCGTCAACCATCCCCAAGGGAAAAACCTCATCGGCGCCTTCCACCAGCCTGTGCTGGTCTTGGCCGACACCGGCACCCTGGCCACCCTGCCCCCGGCGGAATGGCGCTCGGGCCTGGCCGAAGTGGTGAAGCACGGCTTTCTCAGCGGCGGTGCCTACTTGTCTTTCATCCGCACCCACGGCGACGCTCTGCGCAGCGGTCCCACCCGGCTCCCAGACCTGCTGCTGGCGGCTTTGGTGGCCGGCTCCGTAGCCATCAAGGCGGCGGTGGTGGTGGCCGACGAGCGGGAGCAGAACCTGCGGGCCCTCCTGAACCTGGGCCACACCATCGGCCACGCCATCGAAGCGGTGGCGGGCTACGGCCGGCTCCGCCACGGTGAAGCAGTGGCCATCGGCATGGCGGCCGCCGCCCAGATGGCGGAGCACCTGGACCTCATCACAGCCCCCCAGCGCCGGGAAGTGGAAGAGAACCTGGCCCTGCTGGGCCTGCCCACCCGGCTTCCTCCCGTCCCCGGCAAGGATGCCGTTGCCGACATAATGGCTGCCACCGCCACCGACAAGAAGCGGCAACGGGGAGCCATGCGCTGGGTGCTGCCCATCGCCGGCGAGCACGGCCTGGGCGGCGCCGTGATCCGCTCCGACGTCCCCACCCATTTGGTGTCTGAAGTCCTGTCCCGTCTCACGGAGCCCGCCCCCTAACGGAAAAGGTGCCTGCTCCCGATATTTATTGGGAGCAAAGGACCCCGTGGGGCCTAGCCCGCATAGTCCTCAGCGCCTATGCCGGGAAGGGGGTA
>Ga0079224_100015077_pt1 | contig 10810 bp, 12 predicted proteins | sample Stecom2015_FD_80414 | JGI IMG/M metagenome (GOLD analysis project Ga0079224, IMG submission 80414) | Agricultural soil microbial communities from Utah to study Nitrogen management - Steer compost 2015 | ecosystem: Environmental > Terrestrial > Soil > Agricultural land | place: USA: Utah...
CATCCACTAGAACGAGTAATTGCCTCGCTTTCATGCTATAATGGATGGAGCGGATCATTGCTAGTAAGGCAATGACAAAGGAGACAAAATAATGAGTCAACAAAATCAAGAAACAGCACCACAATTACCTGAAAATTTCAGTGAATTAAAGAAGGCCGTAAATCGTACAGCAGACTGGGAAGCACGTTTAGATGCAGTACAGGAATTGGCGAAAATTAAAGCGGATGAATCGATCAAAATTTTGCAATATGTTGCGAAAGCCGATTTAGTAACGAAAGTTCGTGATGCTGCGGCGAAACATTTAAAGAAAATGGGTCAGCAAGTTGAACCGTCTGAAGCACCTAAAGGCGAATTGTTCAAAGACTTGCGTAAAATTTTCAAACGCATTAAGAAGAGCTTGCCTGCGGACCACACGTATGAAGACTTCAAAGTGAAATTGGAAAAAATGCGTATCGATATTTACAACACATATGAAGGCGAAAAAGGCGCACAGTTTGATGCTTGGCTTAAGGATATGTGGGAAACTACGACAACTCGAAAATAACTACAGTGAACACGGATTAATTTCCGTGTTCTTTTTTGAATGTAAAAATAGCGCTCTCCTAATTGGAAAGCGCCATTACGAAACTGTTAATATTCTCTTTGAGCATCTGTTGCATCGGCTCTGTCAAATACGTGTCTATCAATATATTTGTGGAAGAACCATTCCCCTAAACCGATGACTACAGCTGAAACAATGGCAGCTGCTACAATATTCTCGCTGTTTTCAGAATAGCTTTGTCCCATAAAGTAAATAACAATCGCTGCTAAAAGAACATCCGATAATGTTGCGACGATATTCCGTTTATCCTGCTATGCGCGGGCACCGGCATTTTGGAAAATCCCTAAATCCCCTACAATATAAGCTAAAAGTGTTAACACTAAACTGATTACTAATGTGTCGCTAAATGCGAAATCAAAAATCCCTGCAAGAATAATACCTAAAACTGCCGCAATCATCACAAATTTAATAACCAACGCTTTCAAATGATTCATTTAGAATCCCTCCTTCAAATTTGTTATACAGCATTAATACCCACCTCTTAGATTTTTACTCATTTTAATAGAAACTATTTTTATCTTCGTAAACGTTAAAACGAACGATTGGGATTGCTCCTTTACCGGAGAAGCCGAATCGTTCGTTTTTTTGTTTCTTTTAAATTTTGTGTTTTATGATATGGTAGAAGCATTACGGATATTAGAAGATTTTCCGTTATATTAGAACATGTCCGTTGTTTATTAGAACTTCCGCGGTACTTATTTGAACATCGGGAACACTTATTAGAAGATCGTACATATATATTAGAAAACCGCCGTTTTATTAGAACTATTTTAAGTTTATTAGAACATTGAGCGGAGATATTAGAACAACATTTCTACGAAAGCGAGGAACCCTTCATGCAAATCGAACTTGATACAAATACGAAAAAATGGATGCAGTCAAAAGGCAAGCCTGTTTCCGTAAAAACCATTTCGGTGAACGCCTGCTGTGCACCGCCCGTCCAGGAATTAATGACTCATTTAGGAAAGCCAAAAGACGTGCATAACTATCAGGAAATCAAAATCGATGACCTGTCCATTTACGTGGAGAAGCACCTTTCCCAAAATGAAAAAATAACATTGAAACTTACAGGCATCGGCATTTTCAGAATGATTTCGGCTAAATTAAGTTAATAAGCGATCCCCACGCGCGCTTTTATAAAATCGCCGCTTTGCAATAAGCTATAGGCAAAGTCTGCTGTATCCGGAACTGAAATTTGGCTGCCGTCTTTCGGTAGAAAATCTCGTTCAATACGGTAGTTCCCGAGCCGTTCCCCGTCCGGCAAATATGTCGGGCAGACAATTGTCCAATCAAGGTCCGACTGCTGCAGTAACTCGTATACTTGATGATGTTCTTCAGCAGCACGGGTAAGTTTCCGCTTTGATTCGCTTGACTGGTAGCGCAGCAGTTCCGGGCTTACGCGACTTTGCAGAATGCCGGCAGTACCGATTGTGATGATTCGTTTAATGCCTTCCTTTTTCATCGCACCGATAATTAGCGGCATACTTTCCGTTAGAGTCGTTCCCCCATCTGTATTCAGTGCGCTCATCACCACATCGGCACCATGCATTGCCTGCTCAATATCTTCCTGACTAAGCACATTGCCTTGAATAACCGTTAAGTTTTCATGCTGGAGTTGGATTTTCTCCGGTGTGCGGACGAGAACCGTCACATGATGTTTGCCCTGAAGCGCAGTCTTAAATAAGTGACTTCCAACCCGGCCAGTTCCGCCTAATATTAATAACTTCATTTGTAAAACCTTCTTTCCTATAAGAAAACTATAAGGAAGCACCATTTTAGATGCTTCCCGAATTGTTAACTCTTAATATCTTCCTTTTCTTTCGCTCTTAAAACATGTTTTAAAATTTTCCCTGATGGGTTGCGCGGCATCTCTTTTACAATTCCCACAACATGCGGCACCTTATATTTTGCTAACTTACTTCGAGCATAATCAATAATTTCCTGCTCCGTAATCGCGCCTTCCTCGACCAAAACAACGATGGCTTTAGGAATTTCACCATAAATCGGATCCGGTATGCCAATGACCGCCGCATCGATTACTTGTGGGAGCTGATACAAAACATTTTCGACCTCGATCGGATAAATGTTTTCACCGCCGCGGATAATTAAATCTTTCTTGCGGTCCACAATATATAAATAACCATCTTCATCAAGTCGGCCCAAATCACCGGAATATAGCCAGCCGTTTTTAATTACTTGCATCGTTTCATCATCATTCTTTAAATAGCCCTTCATAATTTGCTCACCTTTAATGCAAATCTCGCCGATTTCTCCAACAGGCAGTTCTACACCGCCCGCGTCCACAATTTTCAACTCTGTCTTCGGCAACGCTTTCCCGACTGAGCCTACTTTCGTGAGTACCGCTTCATCCGGCAATTCTGTTGCACCCGGGGTACTTTCGGTTTGACCGTATAAATTATGGAACTCGACTTTCGGAAAGGCTTCTTTAAGGTTTTTAATGATTTCATGTGGCATCGGTGCTGAACCGTATACCATTTTCCTTACATTCGGAAATGCCTCGTTCGCAAAATCAAATTTACTTAATAACAGTGCATACATCGTTGGAACACCTGAAAACACGGTAATATTTTTCTCGAGAATAGTAGGAATAGTACGATCCGGTATAAACATTTCATCGATTACTAATGTCGCGCCACAATAAATCGTTGATACAGCGATTACATGTAGCCCTGCACAATGGAATAATGGAATCGAAATGTAGACGCGGTCTGACTTTTGATAGGCGATACTTTCAGACCATTGTTGCACAGCACTGATAACATTACGGTGGGTTAACATGACCCCTTTTGGACGCCCTGTTGTACCAGATGTATAAAGCACCAAAGTTGTGTCGTTCGCTTTGTTTTCAACTGGTTGAGGCTTCCTGTCAATGTTCAGTTCCGCTCGAAGTTCATCCCGTGTTTGTGTCCATTCAAATCCATATTCCACCTGCTGCAAAGATGCTTCAAGTCGCTCATCATAAATTAAACCTTTAGCTTCCGAATGATTGAAAATATACGTCAGTTCATCTGGAGCCAGCTTCGTATTAATCGGAAGTAACGTGCATCCTGCAAGCTGAACACCATAATACACCGCCATAAACAAATCGGAGTTTAGCAGCATAGAGGCAACGATATCCCCTTTTTTCATGCCTTTACTTTGTACGAATGCAGCAACACGCTCAACATATTTATAAAAAGCCTCATACGAAATTTCATCGTTGTTAAATGACACCGCAATTGCTTCAGGTGTTTTTTCCACTTGCGCTTTCAAATAATCCGTTATGAACATGTCTTCGCTACTAAACTGATTTTGAACCATTCCCACTCATCCTCCTAATCGGTATTAAAAATCCCTATAAGAAACTAATTCTCTGTCATGTTAGTAAATCCTTCTTTCCATCATTCAGTGCAATCGCGCATAAAAAATAGGAGATGAGAGAAATAAATCCCCCATCCCCTAGTATTTTATCCTTCAATATAATTCGCTTCCAGACCGCGCGCCACTTCCTTCGTTTTCTCCATAACTGCCGGGTGTGACACCGCAACATACAACTCGTTCTCGTAAAAACGGAACGGTATTTCCAGACCTTCCAATTGCCACATGAAAAAGTAGCCGTTAATTTTCATATTGACACCGTCTTGAGTGACACTGTAGTAATCTCTATATTCGAAATCCGGTTTTGTCGCAAAGAAATTTTGGCATTCCTGCAGGCTAAGCGTAGGATTCCCTTCTGTGTCAAGACGCGTAATTTTATATCGAGTATTCATTCGTGTATTCATCAATTAATCTCCTTCACTATCCATATATCGCTTTATTATAAGCGGTTATTTTAGTGAAGGCAAAAGACTGGATTATAAGCCATTTCACTTCTCTACATATTTTTGCTTTGTTGCAGAAGTTTGGATTTCCCTGACCGTTCCCATTCTTCCACTGTCTCATATGCTTCTTCCGGGGAGTATCCTTTTCCTACTAGAACGCCCATCAGAATAAATTCCTGAAGAATATGAGTAGTATTTACTCCTCTTTGAAAATCTTCTAACCCTTCATTCACCAAAAATTCGGTATGCCGTATCCATTCATCGGGTGTCTTCCCAGAAATAATCGGGAATTCATTACTGTGACTTCCGCCCGCTTTCATCGCCGCTGCTGCAGCTTTCGTAGGGTGAACCGTTCCGAAAGGATGATTCGGCGGAGCATAAATAGAATAAAGTTTTAGCGGAACATTACCGGTATTCGTTAAGTTATGCCATGTTCCGGCAGGGATAAAAATAGCAAAGTCATCCTGGACATTTCTTACAAAGTCTAATTGATCTTTATTTTTGCCCATTCGGGTAACCCCTTGCCCTTGCTCTATCCGTAAGAATTGATCGACATTCGGATGCATTTCCAGACCAATATCTTCTCCTGGATTTAAACTCATTAATGTGAGCTGCAAATGCTTGCCAGTCCATAAAGCCGTACGATACGTATCGTTTTGCTTCGTTGCCTCGTTAATATTGATGACAAACGGAGTCGCACCATAATCCTTTAACAGCACCCCATTATTACTATTGGAAACAGGGGAAGAATTTGGTTGATTTAAAGAAATAGCCCCATATGGGTATGTCCAGTAACTCGGGGGTCCTATATAACTATACGGCGAAGAATTCACATAGTACGGTACTTGATATGGATACCCGTAGGATTGATAATACATTTATTTCATTCCCTTCACAGAATCATCGTATTATCATATGCAACTCTTTTTAAAAACGCCTTCCATAGAATTCAGTTTATCTGTCCCTTTTATGGGATGTATCATAGTTTATATTCACTTTAAGATTGGTTAAATCTTTATCAATTTTAGAAATTAATCTATGTAACTCTTCATTTTCAGAAGGGGTAAAGGTTTCGCCACTGCGTTCCCTTAAAATCACCGCTTGATTAATGAGTCTTAAACACGTTTTAATCAACGCCAAATCCTTTTCGATCGCCTCTTTACTTATGTCTATTTCGCCCATTTATAACACTCCCTTCCATAAATTATATAACAGGAAGCATAAAAATACTCCCCTTTACTCTAATACTTAAAGGAGAATAGTGCTTCTCATTTTATTCCCGAATAGCCGATGCCCACTCGGGATAATCGGTAAATGGATTGCGGTTATGCTAGTAATTTGTATAAATAATTTCATTTCTGTTCCGTTCGAAATTGTCGACCAGGTTCAATTAGCGCTACTGCATATAGGAACATTCTATCAACCATTTATTAAATTTAAATTCTAAAAATAAAAGAAATTGCTTCAATTAAGGACAAATTCCCCACATTATCGATTACTTTTGATGGATTTTGTGTAGTTTTTTTGGAAAAAAACTACTACTCGAGGTTGCAAATTTTCAAAAATTACAGTTAAATATTAAAAGTTATATCAATATAATTTTCATTTACAGGAAGAAAGAGGTTTTTTTGTGTTTACTGTGTCTTTAAAGGAAGCAAGTGGCGAGCCATTACTTCAAGTCGGTTCAAAAGCATTACATTTAGCGAACATCATTCATGAAGGTGTAACAATTCCGGATGGTTTTGTATTAAAGGCAAATGCACTTAATCATTTTATGAAAGAACATCAATTGCACGACGAAATGAGTCAGGAGCAATTTGTAAAGTCGTTTGCTGCTGCAGCAATTCCACAGCAAATGGAGCAGGAAATTTTAAATGCGTTCGAGCAGCTGAAGGCTACTACTGGTGATGAGAACTTAACAGTAGCTGTCCGTTCATCTTCCTCTTCAGAAGATCTGGAGGACGCATCGTTTGCTGGTCAATACGACACGATTTTAAATGTCGGCAGTGCACAGCAGTTACTTGAAGCTGTTAAGCAATGCTGGGCATCTGTATTTTCGGAGCATGCACGTGATTATGCAGCACAGCGCAATATTTCGCTTGCAGATTTTCCGATGGGGATTTTAATTCAGCAAATGGTTTACCCGGACGTTGCCGGTGTTATTTTCAGCATGAACCCGATTACGGATAACAAAGACGAGATTATTATTAATGCAAGCTACGGTTTAGGTGAAGCAATCGTATCGGGCATCGTTACGCCAGATACGTTCATCGTACATAAACAGACGAAATCGATCGATAAAGATTTGGGCTTAAAAGAAGTGAAGGTGTTACCGGTAGACCATACGATTATGGAAGTTGCCACAACACCGGAAGAATGCGATGCGTATTGCCTGGATGATGCATCGATTTTAGCGCTCGAAGAAGTGACAGCAAAACTGGAAGCATTTTATAACTTCCCGGTAGATATCGAGTTTGCCGTAAAAGACAGCAAACCATACATTTTACAATCACGACCAATTACTGCTTAAAAACAAGGAGACTATACATAATGTTTAACGCACAAACATTCCGCAACGAATTATTACTTAATGAGCAAGATATCGAAAACGGCTTTTGGTTTTTAGATGAATTGCACTTACCTGGCACATTGACGCCGCTTTTTGCTTCTTATATGGCACCCGCTGTTACAGAAGGCACTTTGAAGGCATATGAAACATTAAAACTGCCGATTCATCAGTTCCACATTAAAATTAAAGACTCTCACTACTACCAATGCACAGTACCGTATAATGGCGACATTTTAGCACGTATTGAGGAAAATATCGCAGCAGACGGCAAACGCTTCCCTCACTTAAGCGAAACATTTTGGGGCTATATGAATGATGAGCTGATCCCGCAATTCGAAAAAATGGATGCTTACCGCAAAAAAGGCTTCACCCTAGCAGAAGCGAAGGATATTTTAATCGAGCTATACGCATTTTATAAGCGTGCTTGGGAAATCCACTTTGAAGTCGTAATGCCTCGTGGTTCTCTAGGCTTGGCATTAGAAGATGCCTACAAAAAATTAACGGGTGATGACAACACGACAATCGTTTATGACTTTGTGGAAGGCGTTATGAACAAATCGACGGAAACAGACCGTGTCGTATGGCAGTTAGCCGGCAAAGTAAAACAATCGGAAGCGTTAACAGCTTTATTTGATTCAACATCGTTAGCGAACTTACAAGATGCATTAACAGCGACTGAAGAAGGTTCTTCATTCTTTACAGAAGTACAGCAAGTATTGGACGTATACGGCTGGCGCATTGCGAACTCACATGAATTTTCGGATGAAACATGGGTAGAAAATCCGATGTACATTTTCGAAGTTATTCAGGAATATTTGAAGAAAGATTACAATTTCGATGAAGAATTCGCCAAAGTAGTAACTGAACGCGAGCAAAAAGTAGCGGCACTATTAGCGAAATATGAAGACAGCCCGGAAAAAGCGGCATTTATGCAACTGCATGAATGGGCATTAGCATACTGGGGTGTAGATGAAGATCACCACTTCTATATCGATGCGATGCTACCGGCAAAATCTCGTCTATTATTACTTGAAGTAGGTCAGTTATTAGTCGATGCAAAAGCATTCGAATCGGCAGAAGATGTCTTCAACTTCTACTTAGATGAATTGGTCGAACTTGTACAAAACCCGACAAATGCAAAGGCAACGGTCAGCAGTCGTAAAGAAATGCTGGCACAAGATGCGAAAAAAGAAATTCCGGATAATTACGGTATACCATCACAGGAAGAAGCAGCTCCAGTCATCGAGCGTATTTTCGGTACAAAAGCGGCAGAAGTGAACGTAGAAGCGCAAACGTTCAAAGGCTATGCGGCATCTAAAGGAACGCATACAGGGATCGTGCGTATTGTACGCAACCAGGACGACTTTTCGAAAGTAACGAAAGGCGACGTACTCGTATGTAAAACGACACTTCCGCCTTGGACGGTTTTATTCTCGATCGCTGGTGCGGTTATCACGGATGCAGGCGGTATTTTATCGCACGCAGGAACGGTTGCACGTGAGTATAAACTTCCGGCCGTATTAGGCACAAAAGTTTCTACGCAGCTGCTGAAAGACGGAGATGTTGTAACGGTTGACGGAACAAACGGAGTCGTGACAATTGTCTCTTAATAAACAAACCCTCGCGTTCATCGCGATTTTGACCGGTGCTTTTTTAGTGCCGGTCAATTCGACGATGATTACGATTGGCTTAAGCAGTATTACCGAAAGCTTTTCGACGACACTGTCACATGCTTCGTGGATTGTGACAATCTATTTAATTATTATGCTTGTCTCACAGCCACTCGCTGGTAAGCTCGGGGATCTGTATGGCAATCGGAAAATGTTTTTACTTGGTCTTGTTCTCTTTCTGCTTGCATCGATCGTTTGTATTTATGCGCAAAACCTGGCGATGCTTATAATCGGGCGCGCGATCCAGGCGATCGGCGGTGCACTGATTTCACCTAACGGAACAGCAATCTTGCGTTTTATTACCCCGAAGGAACGCCTTGCAAAAGCATTCGGCCTGTTCGGTTTCTCGATGTCGATCGGTGCTGCGATTGGTCCTCTTTTAGGGGCATTTCTCATTAGCAATTGGGGCTGGCACTCGACATTTTGGGTCAACATTCCGCTTGCGCTGCTATCCTTTGTTTTTGCGTACCGGTTTTTACCGGTCATTGAACGAAAACAGAAAAGCTCGCTAGATTTAATCGGCTCACTTCTGTTGGCGGTCTTTTTAGCAACGGCCGTACTTCTTGTCACGTACAGTATGTATACGACGGTATGGATGTGGATTATCATCGTTGTTTCTTTTGTGCTATTTATATACCGCGAAAAAACATTTGCATCCCCTTTAATCGAATTCGATCTTTTTAAGCACCGCAGCTTTACAGGTGCGAACTTATCGATTTTACTGAATAACGGCATTATGTACAGCACGTTACTGATTATGCCGATTATTTTGGCGACCGAGGATCATTTCACAATTGCTGAAATCGGGCTGATTCTGTTCGTTTTCTCTATAGCCATTTCGGTTTTTTCATGGGTTGGCGGCAACATCGAACAAAAGCTCGGGCGGGGTACAACGATTGCAGTGTCATTCGCTTGCTCAGGGTTGGCTTTAGGTTTGTATTTCTTCCTGCCGTCAAACGAATCAATCATCTTGGCAGCAGTAATACTATTTTTCAGCGGTATCGGTTCAGGCTTAGGGGTTCCTTCAATGCAGGCCGCTTCTTTACAGGCAGTCGTGAAAGAGAAATCCGGTGTGGCCTCGGGTATTTATTCGACGTTCCGCTATATCGGCTCAACCGTAGCCGCTGTCATGATTAGCTTGCAAATTACGTACAATATGACCATTGCGATATTAATTGGCAGTGCTGTTGTTGGGGTTGTAATTGCAATGATGATGCGAAAAACAGATAACAATTAAAAAATGAACCTTCCAGTCAAATTTGAGATGGAAGGTTCACTTTTTCATTTATATTTCGTTAATAACGCTTCAGGAATATGGCAATAATCATCCGGACATCTTGTTAACCGGTCCTGATGCTCTTCCGCACTTCTCACATAGTTAGTGAGCGGCAGCACTTCCACAACAATCCGGTCAGCATCGGGTCTCGCTGTAATATATGCTTTTGCATCAATCAAGTGTGTTTCGTTTTCGCTATAGACGCCCGTTCGGTATTTCTCGCCGACATCTTCACCTTGTTTGTTCACACTGTACGGATCGATAATTTCAAAGAAGTACCCCATCAGTTCCTGCATCGATACAACATTCGGATCGAATTCGGCTTTGACACACTCGGCATACCCATCATAGTCGCCGTCCAAAGTGGTTGTCGTTCCGTTCGCTCTTCCCGCTTCGGTAAATGTCACTCCAGGCAATGTTTTGATAAATGCCTGTACTCCCCATAAACAGCCGCCTGCAAAATATACGGTTTCCATCCCGGTCACTCCCCTATGTAAACTTTCGTGAATCTTATGCCGTTCATCTCTCTACTATTAGTATACCATTTCAAAATAAATATTTTTAGACTACTCTTTTTCTATTTCCGTACTATACTGAAATATACAAAACAAAAGGGGTGTGTCCTATGAATGATCAAGCGGATGTGTTAGACCGAGGTCCTTTTTTCCATGGTACGAAAGCAGAACTGCAAATTGGGGATTTATTAGAACCTCAATACTTATCGAACTACCAAGAGAAGAAATCGAATTATATTTATTTCACGGCAACATTGGAAGCTGCAAAATGGGGTGCCGAGTTGGCAAGATCAACAGCTAAGGAACGGATTTATATTGTCGAACCATTAGGCGAATTCGAAAATGATCCGAATGTTAC
>Ga0079224_100015078_pt1 | contig 10809 bp, 9 predicted proteins | sample Stecom2015_FD_80414 | JGI IMG/M metagenome (GOLD analysis project Ga0079224, IMG submission 80414) | Agricultural soil microbial communities from Utah to study Nitrogen management - Steer compost 2015 | ecosystem: Environmental > Terrestrial > Soil > Agricultural land | place: USA: Utah...
ATTTCAATGGGATCTCCCAATGGGGTTCCTGTTCCATGGGCCTCAATATAAGATATGGTAGCGGGGTCCACTTGGGCCTCATCCAGTGCCATCTGTATGGCGCCAGATTGCCCTATGGCGCTAGGAGCCGTAAAACTCCCTTTGTCGCCGCCATCATTATTTACTCCTACACCTTTTATAACCGCAAAAATATGATCCCCGTCTTCTTTGGCTTTTCTTAGACTTTTCAAAAGAACCACGCCAGCTCCATCGCTAAAGAGGGTTCCTGTAGAATCTGCATCGAACGGGCGGCAATGGCCATCCGCGCTTAACATGGCACCTTCTTGATATAAATGCCCGCTGTTGACAGGCGCGTTGATGCTGGCTCCTCCCGCAAGCGCAAGTTCGCATTGCCCCTTCCTCAGGCTTTCAACCGCCTGTACGATGGCCAGTAGAGAAGTAGAGCAAGCAGAATAGACACTTACGGCAGGTCCCTTCAAATTGAGGTGGTAAGCTGTTCGGGAAGCGATATAATCCTTTTCGTTGGCTGACATAACCTGGAACTCTCCGACTTGATCCACCAACTTTTTGTTGTGTTGGACATTGTTCAGATAATAGGTATTGTTATAGCTTCCTGCAAAGACACCAATGTTATAATGGCCGTTTTGAGGAAAGTAGCCTGAATTTTCTAGCGCTTCCCAACAAATCTCCATAAAAATCCTTTGCTGGGGATCCATTAGCTCGGCTAGCTTGGGATTGATCCCAAAAAACTCCGGATCAAATTGATCCGCATCTTTGACTACCCCCCGTGCTTTAACATACATGGGGTCATTTCTTAGCGACGAATCGACAGCGGGATCCAGGTCTTCTTCTGAAAAAAATGTGATGGCTTCTTTGCCTTCCTTCAACACTTCCCACAGTTCTTCGATGTTCCCCGCTCCAGGGAACCGGCCTGACATAGCAATAACCGCAATGTTGTTGTCCTCGGGCTGGCAGTTGGATTTCCGCTTTTTGAATGATTCCAGTTGATGATTCTGTATCGGAAACTGATTGTTGGTGATATAGGCGGCCATTCCCGAAACAGTAGGAAACTGGTAGAGCTTCGTGATCGGAAGAATGTATTTGAATTGATGTTTAAGTTCTGAGATGGTCTTTTGTGCTAGGAGTGAATTTCCTCCAAGTTCAAAAAAGTTGTCATCAACTCCGATTTTGTCAAATTTAAACAGGCCAACAAGTACTTCGGCGATGTTCTTTTCAACTTCCGTTGAAGGGCTTTTGTACAAAACTCCAAAATCAGGCCGCTTAGCTTCCGGTTTGGGCAGAAGTTTTCGATCTACTTTTCCACTAGAGGTTTTAGGAAGCTCCTCCAATTGAACAAAGTAGGAGGGGATCATATAGTCCGGCAACGCCTTAATTAAACGGCCGCGGAGCTGTTTGATGTCTACTTCCCGACCCCTGTTTACCAAATACGCCGCCAGGTATTTATTTCCCGGCACATCTTCCCGGGCTATCACTACAGCCTGTTGTACATCAGGTTGCTGGGTTAAAGCCACTTCTATATCCGCTAACTCTATTCTGTTTCCGCGAATTTTTACCTGACCATCTCTTCGGCCATGAAATTCTATACTTCCATCCGGTAGTATTTTGCCCAAGTCGCCGGTCTTATACAATCGCAACCTATTGCCCTCAGGATCGGTCCAGTCAATAAAGCTTTTTGCCGTCAATTCGGGCTCGTTGAGATAACCGTTGGCTACACACGCACCCTGTATGCAGATTTCCCCTTCTTTTCCATCTGGTAAAAGCTGCAATTGATCGTCCAGAATATAAATAGCTGTATTGGCAAAGGGTTTTCCAATGCTAGGAATTTCTGGCCATGTAGAAGCGTCGCCGGCCAACTCCAGTGCGGTCACCCAGATGCAAGCCTCTGTAGGCCCATACTTATTTTGCAAAGGGCAGTTGTTGAGTGCGTTGAACAACGTAGCAATCTGGGGGGTGATTTTTAACAACTCCCCTCCAGTGATAACTTCTAAGAGGCTCGGGGGAAAGAAATTTTCCTTGATGGCTTCTTCAGCGAAATACTGCAGCTCCACATAGGGCAGGTACATCCTGTGGATATCGTTGTCCCGAATGAAGCGCAACAAATTCCCAGAATCCAGCCGGATATTATCATCCATTAGATACAAAGTGCCACCTGTGATCAAGGGCACAAATATCTCCTCAATGGAAACGTCAAAGCCCAAATGACAAAATTGCGAGGTTCTTAATAGAGGAGCAGCTTTCGAATGTTCTTTTTGCCAAAGGAGAAAGTTGACCAATCCCTTATGAGGCACACACACACCTTTAGGTTTCCCTGTGGATCCAGAGGTATACAGCACACAGGCATTTTCATTTTGGCGTGCTACTGGAGCCTGTCCACCGGGATGTTTAATGTCCGAGGGAACAACCTTTAGGTCTAGGCTGTGAAAGAACGGGCTTTCAGAAGATGCGGCCACACAAGATGTAATTCCTGAACCTGAAATTACCTGTTCAAGTCGGCTCAATGGAAAATTCGGGTCCAGAGGAAGGTAGGCTTTTCCCGCTTTCAAAATAGCCAATAACCCTACTATCATCTCCAACGATCTGGTCGTGCTCAAACCGATGATCTCTTGGGTCTTTGTTTGAAGAAGAAGAGTATGAGCCAACTGATCGGCCCGCCGGTTTAATTCGCCGTATGTCAAGTGTTGTTGGTGGAAGACTACTGCTTTTTCCTCTTTATAACGTGGAACGATGTCCTCAAATAAGCCGTGTAATAACATATTGTGGTGTTCGTGTCTCATGAGCTAGACATTCAGGACGTTCGTAAATGAAACCGGAGTTTCTAGTGGTTTCATGCATTTCATTTAAAGGTCTAAAAATCGTTATAAATAATATTTGTATTTTTGCTGGTTGCATGGTGTTTTATGTAGTATAAATGTATTTAAAAGTTTTAATAATTACAATATTCGGTCTCCTAAATCTGAAAGGCTGTTGCGATAAAGCGTGTCCATTTTTTCTGCCGTGCTGTTCTTTTTGTATCTTTGCCCTTTACAAAAAACCGGCTGCCTTCGGGCTGTTATTAAAATAATTCCACGATCATGAGAGAAGTACGCGTACGATTTGCCCCCTCACCTACGGGAGCTTTGCATATTGGGGGTGTCCGAACCGCTTTGTACAATTACCTTTTTGCGAAGAAAAACCAAGGCAAATTTTTACTCAGGATAGAAGATACCGATCAAAACCGTTTTGTACCGGGCGCTGAGGAGTACATCAAGCATTCTCTTGAATGGCTGGGCATCATTGCTGATGAGAGCCCCTGGGCCGGAGGGCCTCATGGTCCGTACCGTCAATCCGAAAGGAAACCGATGTACGAACAATATGCGCTGGATCTGGTAGAAAAAGGCCATGCCTATTACGCTTTTGATACCGCAGAAGAATTGGATGAGATGCGGGAACGGCTGACCGCGGCCAGAGTGGTTTCGCCTCAATACAATTCCATCACCCGGACGCAAATGAAAAACTCGTTGACCCTGCCGGAAGATGAGGTGAAGGCAAGGTTGGCGTCGGGAGAACCTTACGTGATTCGCGTTAAAATTCCCCGCAAGGAAGAAGTAAGGCTGAACGATATGATCAGAGGATGGGTATTGGTCCATTCAAATACTTTGGATGACAAAGTGCTGATGAAGTCAGACGGGATGCCCACCTATCATTTAGCCAATATTGTGGATGATCACCTAATGGGAATTACCCACGTGATCCGTGGAGAGGAATGGTTGCCTTCTGCTCCTTTACACGTGCTGTTGTACAGGTACTTGGGATGGGAGGATACCATGCCGCAGTTCGCCCATTTGCCGCTTCTGTTAAAGCCTGATGGAAATGGAAAACTCTCCAAGCGGGATGCAGATAAACAAGGTTTCCCCATTTTTCCTTTAAATTGGAGTGATCCAGACTCTGGTGATTTGGCAACAGGCTTTAGAGAGTCAGGTTATTTGCCAGATGCATTTCTCAACTTTCTGGCCTTCCTAGGCTGGAATCCGGGCGACGAAACCGAGATCTTCAGCATGGATGAACTCGTGGAGGCCTTTACCGTGGAGAGAATAGGTAAGTCAGGAACAAAGTTTGATATCAACAAGGCCAAGTGGTACAATGAACAGTATCTTAGGGCCAAACCCAATGAGGAGCTTGTCGACTACTTGCTAGCGGATCTCGAAAAAGAAGGGTTAACAGTAGAAAAGGATAAGGCCATTGAAATGGTCAACCTCGTTAAGGAAAGGGCAACTTTTCCTTCTGACCTTTGGAAAGAGGCTAGATTCCTATTGCAAGCTCCGGATCAGTTTGACGAAGCGGTAGCTTCCAAAAAATGGAACCAAGATGCCGTAAAGGTCTTGTCGGCCTACAAAGAGCACTTGCTTGCCGCACAAGATGCATTTAGCCCGGCGTCATCCAAGGCATTGCTGGAGGAAGCCGCCGAAGAGCAAGGTGTCAAGTTGGGAAAAGTCATGCAAGCCGTTAGGCTGGCCGTGACGGGAGTAGGAGGAGGGCCCGATTTGTCAGAAATATTTGGTATATTGGGGAAAGACGAGTTGGTCCGACGGATAACTTTTGCGTTAGATACGTTGGAGGCGTAAAAGGATTAAATGAGAAGGTCATGGCAAAAAAATCAAAAAAAGATGATAACCCTAGGGTGAATCCGGATCTGGAAGGCTTCAAAATGAATATCAATTCATTTGGCGAAATTTCCAGTTCTTTCTCTATCGACAAAATCAATGAATTCCTGAACAAGAACGTAGACGATAAAAAGCTGCGCGATAGGGATGATCTTGAGGACGTCAAAGGGAAGAAAAAGTAATAATCAACTTGGTCAGACCGAGAGACTCGGTCTGACCATTAATCATCCTATGGGTATAAACTTTTAAAATGGCCTGGGTAGGTAAAACAGCATTTCTTTCGATTTTTTTGTGTTTGTCTTTTTTAGACATTCAAGCCCAAACAAGTGTGGGCATCAGAGGAGGCATCTCCCAGTCCAGCGTGTCTTATCGCCCTCAAATTGCTTCGGTCGCCTACAAGGTCCCCGGGGTGAGCGCGCCGACATACAGCGTTGTCGTTGAACAATTCTTCGCCAAAAATGCTGGGGCCCAGATCGAGTTTCAATGGCTTACCACCGGGTATACAGGAACCGATACCCTGAATACAGGCAATGAGACCCGCTTTGACTACATTAAAGTCCCGCTGCTGTCTAACTTCTACTTGGGAAATTCCGGGAGGTTCCATATAAAAATGGGACCACACTTTGGGTATCTCTTGAATGCGGAGGACGTGAGCAGGGTGGCGGAGGGTGAATTGTTGATCCCGACTTACGGCCAGCTTGGGGACGATCCCAAGAGGTTTATGTATGGACTCACGGCCGGAGTGGGGCTTTCTAAACTTTTTGGCAAAAACACCATTCAGGCCGAAGTGAGGTATTCTTATGAGTTTGGTAGACCGGAATCACAAAACAGAATCTTCGAAATCAATTTTACCAATATTGAATTCACGTTGTCCTATTTGTTTCAGGTCCTTAAATAGGACTTTGACGATTTGATAGCAGCATAAGTTCAACCCGCTCATGGATATCGCATCATTAAATAAGCTACTTGGGAATGTAGACATCTATTTGCTGGATCAAATCCTTAAAGGAAGGTTCAGTAAGGACCAGAAGATCTTGGATGCAGGCTGCGGCGAAGGGCGGAATCAGGTATATTTTTTAAGAGAGGGGTATCAGATTTTTGGGGTGGACAGCAATCCTATCGCCGTGCAGATGGCAAGAATTCAAGCCCAGACCATTCAAAAGGATTACGATATCCACCGCTTCCAGACAGCGGCAGTGGAGGATATGCCTTTTCATAAAGAAGCCATTGATGTTATCCTCAGTTCTGCGGTGCTGCATTTTGCCCGCAATACCGAGCATTTTTGTAAAATGCTAGGCGAGATGATGAGGATATTAAAACCTGGGGGATTATTTTTCCTGAGGATGGCTACAGGTTTTGGTGGAATGATGGAGGCGTCAATATCAAAGGGAGATGGCGTTTACCTGTTGCCAGATGGCTCTAAAAGGTTTCTTTTGACAGAGAGGCTGTTGGCTGATATCCAAGATCAATATGGCCTTCATTATCTAGAAGTACCCAAATCTGTTTTAGTCCACGGAAAGCGGTCTATGGGTGTCTTTATGATGCAAAAGAGCTAGAATAGAACCAAGGATGGGGAATCTCCATTCTAATCATTGTACCCGCTGATCCAAGGGCATAGTGTAGGTACTTAAAATAGGACGAAACCTTACAACAAAAACACTTAGAAAGGCTGCATGGATCTTCAATACGCATTGGAATTATTGGGCGTTTATGTTTTCGCCATTTCGGGGGCATTGGCCATCGAGGACCGGGAGCATAATGTTTTCGGAGCGGGATTTATGGGTTTTATTACTGCCATAGGAGGGGGTAGTCTCAGAGATATCCTACTGGGTGCTTATCCTTTGGTCTGGATAGGCAACGTATGGTTTTTGTACGCCATATTTGCCGGGATATTAACCTCTTTTCTTTTTTACAGTGTAGTGATGCGGTTGAAAAAAACCATGTTTCTCTTCGACACGGTAGGGATCGGCTTCTTTACTGTACTAGGTGTCGAAAAAGCCCTTAGTCTCGGCTTCAGAGTGGAAATTGCAGCCATTATGGGCATGTTTTCCGCAGTGATGGGAGGAGTCATCCGGGACACGCTCGCCAATGAGATGCCCATTCTATTTAAGAAAGAAATCTATGCATCCGCCTGCCTGGCTGGCGCGATTGTCTATTGTACCTTGAATTATTTGCAAGTGCCAAGGGATATTAACCTCTTAATCTCGCTTTCGCTCATCATCACGATTAGGCTGCTGGCCGTAAAGTACAACTTGAGCCTTCCTAGCATTAACCAACACCCCGATGATACTAATAAAAGTTAATTTTGGACATTATCGAGTCAGCCGTTCGTACGTTCTTTAATAAATTGATTTTGTCCCCAAACTTTTTTTCTTAATTTCGGGCCATGTACACAATTAGAGAAGGCAAAAGAGAGGACTTACCAGCTGTTTTTGCGCTGATTCAGGAACTTGCAGTTTATGAGAAGGCCGCTGATGAGGTTACCAACACCTTGGAGAAGATGGAGGAAGACGGATTCGGCCATAATCCGGTTTATGGATTCTATGTTCTGATTAAAACCAATACCAAAGACATCATTGGGACGGCGATCTATTACTACCGCTACAGTACTTGGAAAGGAAAACGCCTCTACCTGGAAGATTATATTGTCACGGAGTCCGAAAGAGGCAAAGGTGCAGGTAAACTATTGTTTATGAAGGTGATGGAAAAGGCGCTTGAAGAAGACTGCACGGGCATGATGTGGCAGGTTTTGGATTGGAACGATCCAGCCATCAATTTTTACAAGAAATTCAATGCCAGCATTGAGAGCGGTTGGTACAACTGCCACTTGCAATCCAAGGAAATCAAGATGATGCTGGAAAAGAATGTGATGGGCTAATGGTCAGCCCATTTAATGCTTCAATATCTGGGGCCGCTTGTTACTCCACGGATTCCAACAACGAGCGGAAGGCCACGTAGTGGTTGCCAAATCTATCTTTTAGCTTTTGTTGCAGTTCTGGAGCATGCTGCGCTTGGTACTGCTGAATATGATCCATGCTTTCCGCGAAATACTGGGTGGAATAATTGACGCCTTCTTCTACTTCATGCAATAACTTGAAAAATTTGCTATCCATAAAAAGCCCTGTAGCCATTACTTCTGGAATATGCACTTCTTTCATCCACTGTACGTATTCCTTCTCCTTTTCCAGGTCGATATTTACCGTCACATTATATAGAATCATTAGCAGGCTGTTGTTTATGTCTGGGTACAAATATAAGTCTAATGCCGGGAATAATCTCATTCCGATCTTTCCCGTATCTTTGGCGGATTGATGAAGTGCCTCTTACTACCTAGTTTATTTTTCCTATTGCATGCCGCCTATGCCCAAGAGGAGGTAGCGGAAGATACCGTAGTACAACCTGTTCCGGTCATCGAAAAGCTGTTTAATACTGCCGATCATCTGGTGGATTGGCTCAGTGGCGATCGATGGACAGTTATTCCTGCTGTAACCTACTCTCCAGAGACCCGCTTGGGTTTGGGAATCAGGGCAATAAGGATATTTAGACCAACGGAAGGAAGCGTCAATCGGCCCTCAACTTTGCCGGTCACCTTTCTGTATACCTTAAACAAACAGCTGATCTTCAGTACGGAATTGGATCTTTGGGCCAATGAAAATCTTGACCACCTATCGGCAAGAGTAGAACTATCGGACTTTCCCTTCGAATTTTATGGAATCGGAAATAATCTGACCGGAACACAGGCAGAACATTACGCCTCCAGAAAGATCCACGTTGTAGCGACTTACCAAAAAAGGTTGGGCATCCGCTTTTATATCGGCCCGCGATACGAATTCAAAGGTGAGGAGATTTACCAGAAAAAGACCGGAGGTTTATTGGACGTAGGCGATTTACGCGGCAGCAATGGGCAGAGGATTTCCGGATTGGGGCTTGCCTTTAGCTATGACACCCGGAACAACATCTTTCAGCCGGATCAAGGAGCCTACCATCAAGCCCGATTGGTGAGTTACCAACCTTTTCTCGGAAGCCAATTTACGTACAGCAAGTACGTATTGGACTTCAGGAAATATATACGCGTACATAAAAGACAGGTACTGGCTGTGCAAGCCTGGTACAGCTTAGTGACTGGTGGTGCCCCGTTTCAAGAGGTGTCTCTAATCGGTGGCAGCGACATCATGCGTGGTTATTTTGAAGGCCGATACAGAGATCGCAATGCCATGGTGTACCAGGCAGAATACAGGGTGCCGGTTCACAGAAAACTAGGTGTGGTGGTTTTTGGAAGTGCCGGACAGGTAGCTGATAAGGTTTCTTCCTTTTCTTTAAATGGCTTCAAATATGGAGGAGGCTTGGGCTTCCGTTACCGATTGACCGATGACGGACTCAATATACGCCTTGATCTTGCTTATGGCGATCAGCCATCCTTTTACTTCGGACTCAATGAGGTGCTTTAGGAGCAGAGAGGACGGGTTGTTCAGGTGAGAAATGTATGGGTTTATAAGTTTTAAACTATCCCTATCTGTCACGTCTCATATCTCAAATCTCACGTCTATCTAAAAATATACGTCACCCCCACATTCGCCACAAAGTTCGTCTTGTCGTAACCAGGCACCCAGTATTGGTCCGGTTGGTTTTCAATAAACCATTTGTAGTTCATGGAGTGCACGTATTGGAATCGTGATGACACCAAGAGATTCCCGAACCGCCAGTCAGCTACCAAGGAAGGAACAATGTCAATATATTTTACCCTCCAATCTTTGATGTCTTCAAACCGCTTGTAATAAAAATCACTGTTGTAAACGATCCTTTCAATATGGAAGCCAACCCTGTTGAAGTCCTTCACCCATGCGGTTTCAAAAAACAAGACATTGCTTCCTGGCCCGTTTCCGGCCCCTAACACCTGGCCCCTGTGCGTATATCCGTGGCGGACATGAGGATGGGTGTACCAGCTGTTTTTGTCAAAGATGGTTTCCCGTACCGTCTGCCCCGTCTGCGTCATTTCCCCACCGAGTTGAATGTATTGGTCCTGCCGCTTCAGCGGAATCAAATTGCTGAAACCGAAAGTAAAGGCACGGGTCAGGTCCGGATTGGAAATAAAGTCATTGAATTTTCTGCTGTTGCCGTTACTTCCGTATTCTCCGTAGAATTCAAAATGCCCCTTGGTGTCCATCCACCTGAAAAAGCCGGAGCTCATCTGGTTTCGCTTGGCTACATCCGTGTTGATAACAGAGGGACTGCCTTTTCCCCCATTAAAAATAGGCAGGTAGTCTGCAAAGGTATGCATGTCATTGTGGTACATCTGGGATACGCTGCTGTAGCCCACAGATAGCCCCGGTACCCACTTAGGCTGGTAGGTCATTACCAAGCCTGCCAGATATCGCCAGTCCTTATCGCGCTTGGGCACGTACAAGGGGAAGTTTCGATAGACATAATCAGAATGGGGAGGATCGAACCCGGAATTTTGAAGCCTTCCGGCGATCAACTGACCTTCGAAGCTGCCGATCGACGTCGGGATAGGCTTTCGGGTGTTGATGGTGGCGTGGAGAAAGCCGGGAGCATTATTGCCCAGGATCAAAGCGTTTCTTCTTCCTGGCCCCCACCAGATATTTTCCGTCGAAATGCCGAAGGATATGGACTCTAAATTGTAACGGATACTGGATTGGCCAGGCAGCAGTGTGTTAAAGCTTCTTTCGCCAAAGCGCTCAGGGATATCCGTAAAGTTCAACCATTCATAATATTCTCTCCAGGTACTTCCATCGTGTATTAGAGGGAAACCCTCGAAGTCCTTGTTTTGGGCCAAAAGAATCTCAGGCTGCAACTGGATACTTAACCTGTCAAATTCGTAATAAATCCCTCCGCTCAATACCGTCTGGAGACCCACATTTGGGATCATTACGCCGTTGTTTACTCCAAATGGCAACTTCGAGTTGTACTGCATCCGCAGGCTGACCGGTAAAATCCGGAAGATCTCCCTGCCGCCCTTGGTCACCGTCGTGGTAGTAGATTGTTCTAAATCAGTGAACGTGCCGTCTACATCCACTCCATTTTCTGTCCCAAAAGCTACGGCAGGAACTAAGGGCCTTACCATAAAGCTAAAGGTGGAATCAACCTTTCCCAAGAGTTGCTGCCTTCTAAGGTAATCTTCCAAGATAGG
>Ga0079224_100015081_pt1 | contig 10808 bp, 9 predicted proteins | sample Stecom2015_FD_80414 | JGI IMG/M metagenome (GOLD analysis project Ga0079224, IMG submission 80414) | Agricultural soil microbial communities from Utah to study Nitrogen management - Steer compost 2015 | ecosystem: Environmental > Terrestrial > Soil > Agricultural land | place: USA: Utah...
CAGCCCAGGCCAGCCGCCAGGGCGCGGCAGGCCGCGGCAGCGCAGCCGAAGCCTCGCAGATCATCCAGCGCGCCGCAACGAGCGTGCAGGAAACCGCCCGGGTGGTGGAGGCCCTCGGTGGCAAGACCGCCAAGATCGACGAGTTCATCCTGATCATCACCAACATCGCCGACCAGACGAACCTGCTGGCGCTCAACGCCGCCATCGAAGCGGCACGGGCCGGCGACCAGGGCCGCGGCTTCGCGGTGGTGGCGGACGAGGTGCGCAAGCTGGCGGAACGGAGCAGCCAGGCCACGAAGGAAATCACCGCCATCATCAAGGGAATGCAGGAAAACACCCGGCTCAGCGTGGCCGCCGTGGCCGAAGGCGTCGAATCGTCCAACAAATCCGGCGAAGCATTCGAACAGATCGTCAGCGTCGTCAACAACGCCGCGGTGCGGATCACCGAGATTGCGGCGGCCTGCGAAGAGCAGGCGGCGCAGTCCGAGGAAGTGCTGTCGGCGGTGGACAGCATCACCGCGGCGACGGAAGAAGCGGCCGCCAGCAGCGAAGAAACGGCATCCACCGCCCAGTCGCTGGCCCGGATGGCGGACGAGCTGAACAACGCGGTTTCCGTCTTCAAGATTTGATATATAATGGGACCATGTTTCAGGCCCGACAGCCGAACGGCTTGACAGCGAAACGGAAAGCGGCAAACCGGCGATCGCGCCTGACGGGAGACGGTCGGCAAGCAGCGGCGGTGTCCTGGACACATCCGGGCGCTTTCGGACACATCCGGGCGTCCGGACGGTCCCGGGCTCTTCCGGACGGATCCGCCGTTCATGCCGGGAGAAGGAGACGGAGAGATGTATTCGCTGCTTCTTGCGTTGATCTATCTCGCGTTCATCGGCCTCGGGCTGCCCGACTCGCTGCTCGGCGCGGCATGGCCGTCCATGTACGCCGGACTGGGCGTGCCGGTTTCATATGCCGGCGTCGTGTCCATGATCATCGCGGGATGCACCATCATCGCCAGCCTGAACGCCAACCGGGTCATCATCCGGTTCGGGACGGGCGCCGTCACGGCGGCAAGCGTGTTTCTCAATGCCGTCGGCGTGTTCGGGTTTTCCTTCTCGGACGGGTTCTGGATGCTGTGCCTGTGGGCCGTCCCGTACGGACTCGGGGCCGGTGCGGTGGACGCGGCGCTGAACAACTTCGTCGCCCTCCACTACGCTTCCCGCCACATGAGCTGGTTGCACTGCTTCTGGGGCGTGGGCGCCACCGTCGGCCCCTATGTGATCGGCCTGGCCCTGGCGGTGAAAAACAGCTGGGCATTCGGATACATGACCGTGGGGCTGTTCCAGACCGCGCTGGCCGTCCTGCTGCTCGCCAGCCTTCCGCTGTGGCGGAGGAAAGAAGGCCCGCGGCGGGGCGGCGGCGAAGGGTCGGCCAGGCTGCTCACCGTGCGCGACGCCCTGAAAATTCGGGGCGTCCGACAGGTGCTGGTCGCTTTCTTCGCCTACTGCGCTTTGGAAGCCACGGCCGGCCTGTGGGCGAGCAGCTATCTGGCGCTCTTCCGGGGCGTCGGGGTGGAGACGGCCGCCCGCTGGGCGTCGCTGTTCTACCTCGGCATCACGGCGGGCCGGTTCCTGAACGGGTTCGTGGCCGACCGGTTCGGCAACCGGACGATGATCCGCGTCGGCATGGCCGTCATCGCCATCGGGCTTCTGGCGATCCTGCTGCCCGAACGGACGGGCGCCGCCGCCCTCGCCGGCCTCGTGCTGACGTGCGTCGGGTGCGCGCCCATTTACCCGTGCATCATCCACCAGACGCCGCGAAACTTCGGGGAGGAACATTCCCAGGCCATCATCGGCATCCAGATGGCATGCGCCTACGTCGGCTCCACCTTCATGCCGCCTCTGTTCGGCATGCTGGCGGATGCCGTTTCCCTCGGCCTGTATCCGCTCTTCCTCATCCTGTGCCTGCTGCTGATGGCGGCCATGACGGAGCGGCTGAACCGGATCGTGGCCCGTCCGCGGCCGACGGTCTGACGGCAAAGCCGCACGCGCCGGATCAAGCCGTCAAGCCGGGTTCCCGCCGAATGGAGCCGCCAGGCCGGCAAGCCGCATCCGCCAAAGCCGCGCTGATCACAGCGAAAAAACAAAAAAAGCAGGACGGATCACCGTCCTGCTTTTTTCGCGCCCATCATGGGCGACGTTATTTCACCCGCACCGTCACCTTGGCGGATTCCCCGAAATGGATGATGGTGTACGAACCGTCCTTCGCTTCGATCCGCAGATCGTCCCCGGTGATGGCAAGCGGCACGGGAGAGCGGATTTCCGCTTCCTGCATGCCTTTCGCGGACAGCTCCAGCGTGAGCCGATTGCCGTCCGTTTTCACCCTGACCGGGCCGTTGCTCCGCACGAGATGGATGCGGTCCTTCATGGAAGACGTCTCCACCAGCTCCACCGTGACGGTGTCCTCCACGCCGAGATAGAAGCCCGTCGGCCCCTCGTAATAGAACATGCCGGACGTGTCGACCTGTTTGTCCGCGAGCGCCTCGCCCAGCTCCAGCTTGACGCCCAGCGTGCGGGCGTATTCGCGCACCTTGTCCGGCACGCCCGAATAGTCGGGAACCAGCACCAGCCGGGTGCCGTCCGTCCGCACCCGGACATCCGCGAAGAAGGTGTTGAGCAGCGACCGGGCCATCTGCTCTTCCGTCAGGAACGTGTGTTCGTGGGCTTCCCGGAACTCGTTCAGGGACCCGATGGCCTGAACGGTCCGGTCATGGATGCCCTGGCCGGGCGTCATGTTGTGCTCGGTGTGCTCGAAATAGGTCAGCGGCACGTCGAACGCGGCCAGGCTGTCCCAGGCTTTCGGAAAGTTCAGGGCGTTGGGCGCCGGCGAGAACAGGATGAACGGAGCGGCATCGGCATCGGCACCGTCGTCCGCCAGCAGGAACGGCACCGTCAGCAGAAACTCCACGCCGTCCCGCGGGGCCGTGCTGACATTCGGCGGGTTGAAGCCGAAATTCCACCAGATGCCCGCCTCCCGCTGGTTGCGGAACGTCTGCAGGGCGTTTTTGTTGATGCGCCACGTGTGATGGTTGACGCCCATGTCGTCGTCCCATTCGATGCCGAGCGCCCGGAACGCCTCCCGGTGTAGCTCCATTTCCCGCTTTTCCCGCTCGTCCGTCATGTATTCGTGCAGGTACATGTGGGGAATGAGCGGCAGATGCCTTTTCCGGACGTAGTCGATGCTTTTTTTCAGATCGTCCGGATACGGGAACTGCGGGTCGTCGATGGCGTACGGGCTGCCGTACTCCAGATGGCCCGTCAAAAGGTCTTTCTTCCCGTCGCCGTTCCAGTCCGCCACGATCGGCACGGCGTTGTGGCCGACGTTGATCGTGCGCGTGCCGAAAAAGTTGTACTGCTGCCCCGTCAGCGGTCCGGCGTTCGTGAGCGTCCCGCCTTCCTGTCCCAGCAGCAGGACGATTTCGCCGTTGCCGCCGCCGACCAGCACATCCAGACGGCCGTCCCCGTTCCAGTCGGCGGCAAACGGCGCCGCATGCAGGCCGACGCTGAACGGTTCCCCGTCCGCCGCCAGCGGCTCGCCCGCCGACATCGCCAGGCTGCCCGCAGCCGTTCCCTTGAAAAGATGGACCCGGCCTTCGCCGTCTCCGACAAGCAGATCGAGCACCCCGTCGCCGTCCCAGTCGATGGCGAAAGGCGCGCTCGGGCCGGCCACCTCGAGCGGACGGCCGCCGGCCTGCAATGGCCCTTTGCGGACGAAGGATTGCCGGCCGTTGTTTTCATACAGGATGACGCGGCCCTCTCCGTCGCCGAGCAGAAGATCAAAATGCCCGTCCCCGTTCCAGTCGGCGGCGAACGGGGCGGCGCTCGATTCGGCCCGGACGTTTTTGACTTCCGCCGGCTCTTCGAACGTCAACGGATCCCGTCCGGCGCGTTTCAAAAGGTACACGCGGCCGTTGTACGAGCCGACCAGCAAATCCGGCCTGCCGTCGCCGTCCCAGTCCGCGATCGTCGGGTAGGCCCGGTACGGCTCGCTGACGTCGGACAGGAACGTGCGGTAGCCCGGCAGCCGCTCCAGCCGCAAAATTTCCTTCGTCGTGCGGATGGATTGCCCGGCGGAAAAATAGGAATGATCCTCCGCGTTCACGAAATCCGGCTCGTCGTCCGTCCCGACGTTTTCCAGAAACCGCATCGTTTCCAGCCACATGCCGCCGTTGTAGCTGCCGCGGACGATGGAGAAGGTCGGCACCTGGTTGTGCTTCTCGAGCAGATCGGTAAACGCGATCATGTCTTTGAGGTAAAAGGAATACAGCGCCTCGTAGTGGGCCTGCCATGCCAGCCCGGGCCGGCCGTACGGGCCGTACGCCTTCTGCAGGGAGAACCCGTGTTTCTCCTTCGAAGCGAATTTGACGAGCTCGGTCCGGAACAGGTAGTTGGCGGCGGCGTAGCCGAAGTGGAAATATTTCTGCCCTTCCTCCGGCACCAGATCGAACCGGGTGATGAACTGTTCCCCCGGCAGAAACCGGTTGGACCAGATCACCGTGCCGTCCCCGGCGCGATTGGCCGAAAGCAGGGACAGGCCGCCCTTCTGCACGAGGGAAACGGCCCCCTCGCCGAGCACGGCCCCTTCCCGGAAATCGATATGGTATTTCGGGTTCAGGCCTTCATAATGGGCGTACACGCCGGCAAACTGCTTCCAGACGTTCTGCAGGCCGCGCAAATTGCCGCGCACGTCCGGATAGGAAAAATCGAGCGCCGTATCCGTGATGTCGGCCATTTCCGCGATGCCGGTGAAATCGGCCGGAAACGCCCGGGCGTACTCGTGGGACAGGTACAGAATGCCGCCCTGGCGGACGTACGCCATCAGGGCTTCCCGGATTTCGGGAAACCGCTCGTCGTCCTGCAGGCCGTCATCCAGATAGACGAGATCGACGGACGGGTCGAGCTGCGCCTCGTCCACGGACTGCGCTGCAAATTCGACGCCCGCCGCCAGCGTTTGCTGCAGATGATGCTTGACGGCATTGTTGCGGATGCCGTCCGCGCCGTGCAGGAAAAGCACCTTCAGCTTCACGTCTTCCATGGACGGCTCTTCGCCAATTGCGGCCGCCTCGTTTCCGGCGGTCCAGTGCGCCACGTACGGCCCGATGTCCTTGCCGGAGATCCGGCAGCCCGCCAGCGTGAAAGAAAGCATGAGTGCCACAATGAGTGCGATGTTCAACCGTTTCAAGGGGGGTCCTCCCGGCATCATGTTCGCATAAAGAGAAAAAATACGCCGCCAACCGGCAAAATCCTTTTTCGCTGCCGTCGACAATAATCGGATCGTCCGAGATTCGGGCCAAGAGCGGAATTCCATCTTTCATTTGCATGACGAATCGGCCTGCCCGGCATCCGGCTCCGGCGAAGGCGATGGACGCCGCGGCTCCACCAGCATCGGCTCGTACATCATGAGGGCATGGTTTTCCGTGACGAACTCGTCGTCCAGCTTTACGCCGTCCAGGCTGTACACCAGGCGATGGATGACGTTGTGCCGCACATATCCGCCCCACGGTTCGCGGGTGATCCAGTGCTCCTTTTCGTACACTTCATGGGTCCGGGTCGGCGGAGCGGACGCCCGCCATGCGCCGACCAGGTGGGTGTCCGTCAAATACACGTCCAGCTGGTAGTCGTGCGCCGTCCCGTTTTTGATCTGCAGATCCAGGTAATTGTAGGCGCAGGTGGCGCCGCTGGCGAACGGCTGCGTCCGGTTGGCGTCGGGAAACACGTCGTAGCTGTGGCGGTGCCGTTCGGTCACGGTCAGGGGCGTGTGCAGGGTCATCCAGTAGATCAGGTTGGTCAGCTGGCACAGGCCGCCGCCGACGCCGACCGTCACCTTTCCGTAAAACAGGTTCATGCCCTCCACATACCCCTTGCGCCGCGTCGGGTTTCCGACCAGCCGCCAGAAGGAGAACGTCTCCCCCGGCCGGACGACCACCCCGTCCAGCTTGCGGACGGCGATGGACAGATTGCGCACCTTGTTGTGCTGCAGCCACATGTCCACGTTGCGAAGCGGCCGAAGGAGCGGCGTCCGGTGGGCGGCCACGATGTGGGGCAGCCGCTCGTTCAGCACCGTCCGGGCGTACGTGTTGCCGCCGAACACCCATTCCAGATACCGTTTGCAGCGGTACGCCTTCCGGCCCAGCCAGATGCGCGCCGCGCTCCGCTTCACCGGCTTCAGCGACGGCCCGTGCGGAATCATGATGGTTCCCCTCTCCGAAATGAGATACAATATAACCATATTTCCAAAATGACCTGTCCAGCAGGGCAGAAAGGAGGCCGAACATGGAAACGACCGGAAAGAACCTGCCGCCCGAAGAGCGGGACCGGCTTCTGGAAGCGCTCAAAACCCGCTTCGAACGCCACATGCACCGCCATCCGGAACTGTCATGGGCGGACGTCGAGGCCCGGCTCGCATCCCGCGCGGACAAGCTGTGGTCCCTGCACGAAATGGAACGGACCGGCGGCGAACCGGACGTGATCGGGGTGGACGCGGAGACGGGCGAGATCCTGTTTGCCGACTGTTCGCCGGAAAGCCCGGCGGGACGCCGAAGCGTCTGCTACGACCCGGAAGCGCTGGAGGCGCGGAAGCAGCACAAGCCGGCCCACAGCGCCGTCGGCATGGCCGCCGAAATGGGCGTCGAGCTGCTGACGGAAGAACGGTATTTCGAATTGCAAAAAAAGGGGCCCTTCGACACGAAAACGTCCAGCTGGCTGAAGACGCCCGACGACATCCGCAAGCGGGGCGGCGCCATCTTCGGCGACTGGCGGTTCGGCCGCGTGTTCGTCTACCACAACGGCGCGGATTCCTATTACGCCGCCAGGGGTTTCCGCGGGCTGCTCAGGGTGTGAAAATCCCGTCACGGGTTCCCGATCGCCTCGTCGTAGACGGTGCCGTCGGGAAACATCGACAGCCAGCGCGTCCGGCCGTCCTCTCCCCGATAGGCGATAAAGGCGTGCCGGATCACCTCGTCGCCGTCGGGGAACAGAAACACCTGAAACCGCATCTTGCCGCTTTCCAATCCGGCATGATCGACGGTGAAAATGTCCGCGTCCATGGAATCGTACAGAAACCGGTAGTCGGGATCCCCCGTGAAATCGTACCGGATCACGTCCTCCCAGGTGGCGTAGCCGGGTTCGCGATTGTATCGGTCGCCCAGCAGGCGGACGGCGTCCTCCACAGTACCGCCCGCGGGCACGAGCGTTTTCAGCCGTTCCAGGGTCATGTCCGGATCGTGGACGGCCTTCACCCGTTCATTCCGTTGCCGCAGCTGCTCCTCCTCCGGCACCCTCGCGGCCGGGTCGCGGAAATAGCGGTCGTACGCGTCGTAGTACACTTTGAGCAGATACGGCGCCGTTTCGTGGTCGTACACCCCGAGATCCGCCTGGCGGAGCGTCCGGGCTTCCGCCTTTTCCCGGACGTCCGGTGTCGGAATGGAAAACCGGCCCTGATAATCGCCAACCGTCCAATACCCGCCGAACGCTTCGTGATGCCGCAGAAAAAGCAGATACGTCTCGCCCGGAACGGCCGGCGGCAGGAAGGAGCGGGTCACGAGCTGGACCGAGCCGTCCTCGCGCGTCCAGACATAATAGCTTTCCAGCAGGGTCAGGGTGTCACCGGCGGCCGCGCCGCCCTTGTGGACGCGGACGACTTCGATTTCCCGCTTCGTATAGCCGGAAGAGGGCACTTCTTTGCCGAATGCATCACTGTAACGGGTTTCGACATGCTGGCCGACGGCCCCCTTCGCGACGGCTTCCACGATGAGATCGGAGGCCGTTTCCACTTCCCGGAGGCCATGATAGATGAGGCGGTCGCCGGCTGCGCCATGGACCACTTCATCGACGTCGGCGAGGAGGTCGTCGACGTTTCCGGGAACGTCGCCGATGTCCCCGGGGGCATCGGCCGCCGCTTCATGGCCGGCGGCGCGTTCCGAAGCTTCGGGGGGCCCCGGCGCATCGCCGGCGGCGCCGGCTCGGCCCACGCCGCCGGCCGGTCCGCCGCACGCGGCGAGAACCAGCAGGAAGAGAACAATGAACAGAACAGCCGCTTTTCTCATCCGCCAACCCTCCTCATCGGCCAATCCTTCCCCATCCGCCCATCCTCCCTCCGGGCATTGCATCATTCGCCGCCTCCCAGACAGGAAGAACGAATGGCCGGGCGCACTCTGCATTTTCAATATATCAATTCCGGGTCCAAATTGGCGGATTTTGGTTTTCCGTTCTCGGCGTTCAGGCAAGGGGGTGAGGGAGGATGCAAAAGGTTTGCGGGGAGAGCAAAGAGGGTTCGGGGGACAGATGATCGGCGGATCGCGGTTGCCGGTTCATCGCATCAAGACTGCCCCGCCCAGCGCCGGATCGCCTCGCGCAGGAACGCCGCGCCGCCTTTGACGCGCTGGTCGTAATACATCGCAAACCGTTCGTCCGCCACGCACATGTCCTCGAGGCCCATGTGGGCTTCCGGCGAATAGCCGGTCCAGAAATGCATGAGCCACGCCTTGTGGGTTTCCACGAGCCGGCGGGCCTCTGCGGTTGAGAGGAATGCAACAAGAACGTTCCTCATGCCCCACCACTTCTTTATGCAGGCTCCCGTCATTTCTCCCGAACGGCGATTTCCCGATCAATCGCCACTTTTTTGATGGAAAGGTGCAAGCAGGGATCTGGTCACTCCAGACATGCGTGTGTACATTCGTGATTTATTTGCTTTATAATGGATTAAGCAATGGACTTCGATTGACGGGAGATGGCCATGCGCAATACCCGATTGCCGCTTCGGTTGTTTCTGGCATTTTGCCTTGCGGCCGTCCCCGCCGGATGCGGGTCGCCGGACGACCCGCCGCTTGCCGGCGACGAACGCATGGCGGCCGAATATTTGGAGGCCGAAAACTACCGCATCGAATCCCGCCTTGGGGAAACCGGCCGCTACGTGCTGGACCGGGAATATCTCGCCGGCATGCCCGGCGGGATGATCTGGGGCGTTCAACAAGCCGATCCCGCCGAATACATCGGCAAGACCATCGTCAGCTACGGTTTTCTCGTCTCGCAGCATCCGCTGGAAAAGACACTGAAGACCATCGACCCGAAAGACTATGTCATCCGGGTCGACGTCCTGGTGGCCGACGGCCACGTCATCGGCGGCACGTCCTTCCCGGTTCCACGGGACGGAAAAAACGGGCTGGCCGGAGCGCCGTATTCCCTCGACGGCAGGACGCTGGAAGAAGTGACCGGCAAGCGGTACGGCGAATGGTCTGACGAATGGTTCTCCCGGTTCGGCCGCGATCATTGATCCGGTTTGATCCTGTACCAATAGCGATACACTTCCGCAAAGCCGAACTTCCCGTACAACCGCAGCGCGGGCGCGTTGTCCGCCACCACGGCCAAATAGGCGCGCGAGGCGCCGTTTTCTTTTCCCCAGTGCAACAGGCCATGCACAAGCCGTTCGCCGAACCCCCGGTTCCGCAATTCCGCGTCCGTGACGATATCATACAGGCCGATCCAGCCGTCCTCCGCCACGCCGAGGCCGCACGCCGCCACCTTCCCTTCGTGCAAAACAACCGCAAACCCCTTCTTCGCCCGAATGTTCTCCAGCATGCGCCCCATCGTCGGCTGGAGGGAAGCCGCCGCCCCGCTCATCCGGCAGAAATGGTCCAGCCATTCCTCCGGCAGCCGCTCCGAAATGCGCACGTCCCGCCGGTCCGGCTCCGGAAGGCCGGCCAGCTCGACGGTCCGGACGCTGGTCGTGTCCTTCTTTTCATAGCCCCTCTTGTCAAGCAAGCCGTCCAGACCGGCGGGCCGGTCGAAGGGCGTCATTTTGAAGACGGCAGGCACCCCCAGTTCGGCGAACCGCCGCTCGCACCAGGCGATCCGCTCCTCCAGCTCCTCTTCTCCGCCTTCTTCACCGTAAATGGCGCTGACCGAATTGGCCCTTTTCGTATAGCCGTCCGCAAAACGAAGCAGCCAGCCCCCGCGCGCCATCGTCACGAGGGCCGGCCAGTGGTTCAGCGACAGTTCTTCGATCCGATTTCCGATTCGCATGTCGTTCATGTCCTTCATGTCGCACCGCATTTCTGGGCGTCGCCGGTTCGTCACCGGTTGATGAACGCCCGGATTTCCTCCTCCGGCATGGACGAGTCGCACTTGACCCGCAAGGTGTCGCCGTTGCGGTAAATGAACCCCGGCACCGTCGGAATGTTGTAGGCTTTCCGGAACGCGGCGATGTTTTCCAGGTCGGATTCCTCCACGCTGTTGACGTGGTAGATGGTCACGCCGGTTTCCTCCGCCACCTTCCGCAGCTTCGGCACGAAGCGGCGGCAGTACGGGCATTCGGCCTTGCCGATGTAGATCGCCGCTTCTTCGGTTCCTTCCGCGAGCCGCCGGGCGGTGGCCGCATCGATCGTCTTGAAGCCTTTGATGTCCTCGTAGTATTCCGCGTATGGGGTCATGGTCACGCCTCCCTCGAATTGCGCGCCGGACGCGCAGGTTGAATGCATTTTCACTTTATCACAAAAGTCGGGATATGGAAAAAGGGTCCGGCATCGTCGCTTGACGCCAACTGGCCGCCCGCGACGCTAGACGCCAGCTGGCCGCCCGGCCGCCGCTTGTGCTAAGATGGTGGACGTTGGCCACAAACGGAGGACGGGAGAGGATCCGCGTTGAACGAAAAGGACACGGCCGCCCTGCGCCGGTTCATGAAGCCGGACCAGGAGCGCCTCAAAATGTTCGACCTGTTGAATGTTTACGTCATGAAAGAAACGAACGACATCTACCATG
>Ga0079224_100015083_pt1 | contig 10806 bp, 6 predicted proteins | sample Stecom2015_FD_80414 | JGI IMG/M metagenome (GOLD analysis project Ga0079224, IMG submission 80414) | Agricultural soil microbial communities from Utah to study Nitrogen management - Steer compost 2015 | ecosystem: Environmental > Terrestrial > Soil > Agricultural land | place: USA: Utah...
AATTTTTGTTAATCGTTGCCGTATCACCAAAAGTTAATTTGTTGATATAGATTCGCGGACGAATCTGTTTAGACCATTCCCCGTTAGTGATATTCATAACCCTTCTCCTTACCCGCGGATCGGGGTTGCTTTTTTTGGCTACGGCTGTCACGTCGTTCATGGTAAGAAAGTAAACACTATCCGCCTGAAGTGTTTCCGTTTCTACTACTTTGCCGTCGAAAGAATGGTCGACCGAGATCAAAGTACTATAATAGATCACAAATCCGATCGATACGATCCACAGAATTAATAAAGAATAGCCAAGATATTTACTGATTTTGACAGAAGAAATCATTCTGATAGACAAGAGGATCAACGCGAGCAAAGGAATCGCGCCGGCGATGAAGCTTGCCCATACAAGTGGTTGATAATAGGTCGGGTCGACAAATAGTGCCGGAGCGAAGTCATCACCGAAATATCCTCCATTGGACACCCCTAAAAAGACAAACAAAGCGATAAAGCCAGCTACCAGACCAAGTACCGATGCAATGATAACCAGAATGCCTATAATCTTTACAACCAGACTTACGCCCTGTTCAAGCACCACGCCTGTTTTTTGAGCCGTTTTTTTAAGGCCGGGGCTTATTCTTTGACCGGCCTCTGTAAAATTTCGACGAAGACCCTCCATCTCTTCATCAAAGTTCCGCTTAAAATTGTGAATGTTAGCCGCTTCCCCTCGCATCGACATTTTATCAGCGCGGGTTCTTGCCATCGGCATTACTACCCATAGTATCAAGTAAAGTAAGAGACCGGTTCCTGCAAATAAAAATAATAAAAGAAGGATTAAGCGTACCCATTTCGGTTCGATTTCAAAATAATGACCTAAGCCGGAACATACGCCGCCAAGTACTTTATCATCCGGATCACGGAAAAGCCCGCGTCTTCCCGGATCATATGAATAATCCTGATAGTCACTGGCATATTCTTCTCCTTTTTCTTCAAAGTCTTCGAAATCGCTGATACGGCCCATTTGGGCGGTCACCTCGTTGACATCCCCCATCGTAATTACTGCTTTTTGAGGAGTAATGCGTTCGTTGAACATCTCGGCGATCCGATTTTCAATGTCACTGACAATCTCATTGCTATCAGGAGAATAACCAAAGTGTTTTTTTACACTGGTCATATAGGTTTGTAAAACCTCGTAGGCGTCTTCTTCAATATGGAAGATGATCCCGTTAATGTTTATTATAATCGTCTTATTCATGATTTCTTATTATTGATCTGTTATAGGTTTTTCTGATGGTGAATTATTGCGACGGTGTTCCATAGCAGAATCAACTGCAAAGACCAACTCGTCCCAGGTTTTATCCAGTTTATTGAGAACATCCAGGCCCGTCGTCGTGATTTCATAATACTTCCTGGGTGGGCCTGAGGTAGACTCACGCCAGTTGTAGCTTAACAGACCATTGTTCTTCAAGCGGGTGAGCAACGGATATAAGGTCCCCTCCACCACCAATAGACGAGCTTTCTTCAGCTCGCCTAGAATATCTGAGGCATAAATTTCGCCCTGCGAAATTATGGAGAGGATACAATATTCCAGAATCCCCTTCCTCATTTGTGTTTGTGTATTTTCAGCAATCATATTACAAAGATATATGTTTAAGACGGTAGTATGCAATACATAGTTACATGCAATGCCTGATAAATATCATAACCTGCTGGTTGTCAGTTAAATATTTTTCAATATATTTTTAGGATTCTCTTATTCTCAGAATAACCGTGCTTAATACAGAAAAAATTTTAATATTTGATGTTAGCTAATTAAACAAAATGGAAAACAACTATAACGAAGCTCAAAGGCCCAATTATTCTTTCGCTCTTTCAACGCTCATTTCATTATTTTTTATGTGGGGTTTCATCACCTGTATGAATGACATCCTGATACCTCATTTGAAAGAGTTGTTCCAATTAACTTACCTTCAATCCATGCTGGTTCAGTTTGCCTTTTTTGGTGCATACTTTATCGGTTCTTTGATCTACTTTCTACTTTCTTATTTCTACGGAGATCCGATTAACAAGATTGGGTACAAAGGCGGACTGCTTATCGGCCTCCTATTATCGGCTTTGGGTTGCTTTTTATTTTACCCGGCAGAAGAACTGCTGATTTATAACATGTTCCTTCTGGCGCTCTTTACATTAGGTCTCGGATTTACACTTTTACAGATATCGGCAAATCCTTATGTAGCTATATTAGGCCCTGAAGAAAGCTCTTCGAGCCGCTTAAATCTCGCTCAGGCGTTCAACTCCTTAGGAACGACAATAGCGCCAATATTAGGCGGGTTCCTGATTTTTGAATTTTTCGGCAAAGGTGGCGAAATGACCGCTGAAGCTACTAAAATTCCTTATTTGATCTTTGCCGGGATTTTTATCCTGCTCGCCCTGTTTATCTACTTCGTTAAACTTCCTGAATTCAAAAATGATGATCCATCGATGAGAGGATTGGGCGCATTGGCTTTTCCTCAACTCAAGATGGGTATTTTCGGTATATTCTTCTATGTAGGAGCTGAAGTAGCAATCGGAAGTTTGATCATCAGTTTCCTAAGTCTCGACGAAGTTATGGGTTTTAACGAAAGCGTTGCTAAAAACTACCTTGCTCTATATTGGGGTGGTGCGATGATTGGACGTTTCCTGGGAGCTATCTCTTTAAATAATAAGCTGAGTTCTACAAAACGAGCTACCTATATGATCTTGACGGCGGTTGCCGTCGTTCTTCTAATCTTTAGCATCGTCGACATCCCATTCGCTAATTTCAGTGTCTTTTTAATCTTCGTTGCTTTTAATCTCATAGGTTTCGCTTTGGGGAAAGCAGTTTCGTCTCGTACATTAGCCTTGTTCAGCATCGTTAATATCACTCTTCTTCTATTAACCTTGGTAAGTAGCGGGTCGGTTGCTATGTGGTGTCTGTTGGCCATTGGTTTGTTCAATTCCATTATGTGGTCCAATATCTTTACATTATCTATTACCGGCTTAGGGAAACATACCAGTCAAGGCTCGTCACTTCTGGTCATGGGTATTTTAGGAGGAGCACTTTTACCTTTAATTCAAGGAGGTATTGCTGATGCTTATGGTGTCCGTTTCTCCTTTATCTTGCCGATGTTCTGTTATGCCTATATTGCATTTTATGGAATCTATTGCTTAAAGAATTTAAAAAGCGCTTCTAAAGCAGAGCTGTAATGATTAAGACAGATGATACAACCCTAAGCAAATTCATAGTACATAAAATAGGGTCTGATGAGAACCATTCAGTGCTCAGCAACCAGCTGTGGACACAAGGGGATGAAGATAGTGAGGCTATTCTAAAAAAACTGCTCCTGAACCCGTTTGTTAATCACGCAAGCACCTATGAGTTTGCTCATGAGGTCAATATTGAATACAATGTACTTTTTGGACTTGCTAAAAGTATTTTTGGAGAGGGCGACTTTATTGAATCGTCCAAAATGATTGCCCAACCTTTGATTGCGACTTCAAAGCATGCCAATATTAACGATGGCGACCTGTTCGTTGCTGAGTTTGATGGCCTGGAACTCAATGGCGAGCCAGTTCAGGCTATAGGTATTTATAAATTTGAAGAAAAAGAAAACTTTCTGGAACCGAACGTTATCGATAAACGTTCGGTTATCGACCGGCGTAAAGGACTTAGTTCCCGCAAACCAGACAAAGCATGTTTGATTCTCCTAACTGATGAGCCTTACACCTTGCTGATTCTGGATAATCATAGTAAGTCGACCGACTATTGGCAAAACGATTTCATTAAACACAAACCGAAGAATGATTTTGTAAACAATACGACAGATTTTCTGACTATTACGAAGAGCTATATCACCGATCAGATTGGGAATGATTTTGAAGTATCAAAAGCAGACCAGATTGATCTTCTGAATCGGTCGGTCGATTATTTTAAGAAGAATGACACCTTCGTGAAAGACGAATTTGAGGAGCAGGTTTTCAATGACGCCAGTGTGATCGATTCCTTCCGTCGCTACGATCAGCGTTATAAAGAGGAACACGAACTTGAACTGGAAGACAATTTTCAGATATCCGCTCAGGCGGTAAAAAAACAACAGCGGGTCTTCAAGAGCGTGCTGAAGCTCGATAAGAATCTCCACGTCTATATACATGGGAATCGTGATCTCATTGAGCGTGGTGTTGATGACAACGGGAGAAAGTATTACAAAATCTACTACGAGCAAGAAAGCTAGTTTACCCCCGTTTATTTAATGCAAAAAGATCTGTTACTAACTTGTTTTACATGAAGGAGGATTTATTGTCTATTGCTACCCTCACGGGTCCCTATTTTCGTCGAAATAAACGAGTCCAATAGGGATTCATTAGGTAATTAATAGATAAAAACCCGAACCAAATCCTTAACAAATTTAAAATCGTTTTATTCGGAAAATATTATCTCGGAAGCTCCGGTCGGCGCATATGATACTGCGTCGCAGTGATAGCATCCATAAAGGCTACAAGAGCTTGAATTTCTTCTTTACTTAAATCAAGCGGTTGCATCAGTTTATCAGTAACCGGGTAAAGGGGATCCGCGGCTTTCTCTGCCGAATCCGGATCAATCATGTGCATTCCGCTGTTATACATGTTGATGATACCAGTGATATTATTGAAAAGTCCGTTATGCATCCATGGAGAGTTGTGCATAACATCTCTTAGCGAGGGTGTCCTGAATTTACCTACATCTTCGGGGTTTTTGGTAATGTTGTAACGACCCAGATCTTCGAATTTCCGTTTGTAATAGGTCAGTCCAATATTATGGAAATCTTCATCCGTTAAGAATTTACCATTATGACAGTTTATGCAGCGGGCCTTTGTTCTGAACAGGTGCATTCCCTTGATCTCCTGGTCGTTCATCGCGTCATAGTTCCCGTTGAGAAAGCGGTCGAAACGACTTTGACGGCTTACGATCGTCTTTTGAAAAGCAGCTAATGATTCCAGGATCCTATCGTAGGTAACCTGCTCGTCGCCATAAGCGTCCTTAAACATATCGCGGTACCCCTCTATCGCGCCTAATTTATCACCCAGCTCTTCGGGCTTCATTGCCATCTCATGATGTGCTGAAATTGGTTCTTTAGCCTGATCTTCTAAACTCCCCGCTCTTCCGTCCCAGAAAAACGTTTTGCGGTTGGCGACATTCAACAGCGATAGGGTATTTCTGTTACCTTCCAAATGATCATTGCCCAGAGCGACCGAGCGTTTATCTGCCCAGGACATTTGTGGGTCATGGCAGCTGCTACAGGAGATCTGATTTGAACCGGAGAGCATGGGATCGAAAAAAAGGATTTTTCCTAAGTGAACTTTTGGTTGTGCAATGATTCTAAAATAGCTGGTATCTTGTTTATCCAGGGCTTCAAATTCTTCCCACTCGACACCCGGGTCGATAAAAGGTTTTGGCCATTCACTTATCGGTCTGCTATAGAGCTCCCGCAAGTTTTCTTCCTGACGTTCCGCAAGAAAAGCCGTTGTAATGATAAAAATTCCAATAGAAAGCAACAAAAGAAGATACCTGCTCATAGTGCAAAAATAGAAAATTTAAAAGACAAAGCCCGTTGAAACTACGAACTGCTTACCTTGGTAGTTATCCATATAGCTGGTATAGTGGCCAGCGGCCTGGACAAAGAAATTAAGGTTGTTGGGGAAAGGATAATCTACACGCAATTTTCCTGATACCTGAAAGCTTGAGGATGTTAAATATTGATAATTGCTGGTCAACATTTCGTAGATGCCTGATTCCCAGTTTACGTCATTCCAGAAGTAACTCGCATCGAGGTTCTGAAGCTTCGTTGCGCCAATCTGCGCAGTTAACAGAGTTTTGTTGACAGGCTTGATGCCTGTAACGTTTAAGCCTAGCATTAGATTGCTGTAATTCAAAGCTCTGTCCGGACTGATATAGTCTTGGTCATCCTCAAGATAGCCCAACTTACCGTGGACATAAAAATCAAATGCGTCTGATTTGCGTCCGTACATTCCCTCTAGTCTTAGCTGATTTCGTGTATTTCGGTATCGGACATCTTCGGATACTTTTTGTATAGATGACTCGCTATCTCTATTATTAAATTTTGCTTCAATACCGTTTCGTAGCTTGTGAATAGCAGATAATTTTACTAATAGCGAACTATGTTTTAATGATTTCCTATATCCAACTAGACCCAAAAAGGTGTTGTCATCTACTTCGCCTATGGGGAAGATAATGCTCGTGACGAGTTTTTCAAGATAGAACTTATTAAATCCCAATTGAGCGATTAAACCATCGGCTCGCGTTGGGATTAGGTTTAGTCGTGTACCGTATTCGTAGCCATTATAATTCGATGCAGTACGGCTTCCCGCTAACAAATTATTGTAAGCCCCAAGTCCTGCATCATGAAATACCAAAGGCGCCCCCAATTCGCTGGCAAAATCTAACGTGCTTTTTTGATTGTATTTTTGTCCATTTAAATCAACGGAAATAGCATATTGATTTTTTATTTCCGTTGATACAGAAAGGCTTAACCTTATATCCGAACTAAGGTTTAGCGGACGAGGGTCGCGATCCCTATAGGCTTGTACGCCTCGAAAACTCGCCTGCAATCCATATTCAAAGGAACCAGCCTTTTTAGCGATTCCACCTTTAAAATAGTATGTTTCTGAATTTAGGTTGCCACCAACTGTATCAGCCATCACATAGGGATAGACCAGATCATAGTCATTTGTTTCATTATAGCTCAGATCTGTAATTTCCTCATTCACATAAGATGCAGAACCCCACAATGTAGTTTCTGAAGTGTTTTTGAGGAAAGACTGTGCATCAACGCGAAAACCATTCTGCCCGCTACCTTCTTGTTTTACGAAAAGGTCTTGCTTGTTGTAGAAATATTTGGCATCAACTTTAGTAAAGCTAGGTCGATGCTCATATGATCTGAGTGACGGACTGGTATAAAAATCTTTGTTAAATACATGAATGGGTGAAATATTCTCTCTTATATTTAGAGTAATAAGGGTACTATCCTGAGCGTAGGTAAACCCTATGCTCAGAAAAAGTACCCAAATAATAGTCCCAATATGTTTCAAAGACCGCATGGTTAAATTAATTCATCCAAGAAGGCGTAACTTCTGCATCGAAATCAACTTCTGAATTGTTTGTATCTTTCAATATGTCGCGACCGTCTGGTGTAGTTGATAGAACTTTACGACGAACACTTTTGCCAAAACGGTTTGGATCACTACCTATTGAACCAACATGTGTCCAGCCCATATCTAAACTAGGATCAGTTACAATCCATTCGAATTCAGTTGCTACGCTGAGGTTTACAGCGTCGATAATCCATTCATTCGGGATTTTATACGCATCTCTGCTCATTGTCCTAGTAGTCGTTTCGTATTCATAAGTATACTGGTTATTAGCCTCGAACTCTTCCGGAGTGCCTTCAAGCTTTGCTAATACATAGCTTTTGTAGCCACGATTATTCATGGTCATGTATCCATTGAGATTAATCAGATCAGTTACTTGTGGATTATCTACATTAATTGTGCTTAACAGCTCCAGCTCGAACTCTGCAGTAGTTAAGTCGAAGGAGTTCCCATTATATTCACGATGGTTTATCGCGTTGTTTGCTACGGTGAATGATGCTCCTGGGTCAATCGGATAATCATCCCCATCGCCCGGGATCATCACAATGGATCCGGCTGTAAAGGCCTCATTCATAATGTCTGGTGTATAAACCCGTTTGGTGGTTGTCAGGAATTCTGATTCGGAAATTACTAAACCATCAGCATACAGTACTTCATCCGAATTATTGTAAATGACAAAATATTTATCTCCGTTGTACGATTTCCCTTCGGGGGTTTCTGTTCCAGTGAAGAAAATCTCCTGGATTACAAAACCTGAGTTCTCATTATGTAAAAATGTTTCTATAGAAAGCAACGCTGTTGGGCCACTAAGAACCAGTCCGCTTTGATAGCCACGAATCTGTGATGTTATTTGTTCACCATCTAATTCATAACTAATTTCTCCTTCAAGAGATACATCATATGACCCCTCAGCTAACGTTATGATAACCTCGTTATCAATAAGTTCGTCAGTAGTGGTAACATTGCCACTATTAATCTCCTTAAAAGATATACTAGCATTGTTAAGTACAACATTTTGTAGGTTTTCTGGGCTCTCTACTGTGACTTTAAGATCAGTCTGTTTGGTGGAGAGGTCATCGTCTTTTGTACAGGCTTGAAGCAAAACTGTTATTACCAAGACGGCACTGAATCCGATAGTTTTTAATTTGTTCATATTTCTATTTGTTTATTATTTATTGTTTACTATATGTTATATTTCTATAATGTAAAATTGAGTTCCATGCCGAAATAGGGAGGGTTAAATCCTTTACGTCTAACTATGAAGCCGTTGTATGTGTAATCCGGTGTATAGCTGAGGAGACGATTCACAAACAGAGACACTCTTATCTTATTTTTAAATTCCTTAGTAGCTTTCAAATTAACTTGCAGATTGATTGGTACCGTTCTTTTCCGAAAATTAATCTCATTAAGGGGTTCATTCAACCATTGCAGATCCGGATGAGTTTTTTCCGCTTCTGTATAGGGATGTGTCACTTCATCGATGTCGATATATGCAATCGGTGTTCCACTTCTAAAATTTTGCTGACTACTTGTAAACCAAATGTTTTGAACAGATGTCGAAAAGGTCATCCCTAACTGAGGAAGGTAGCTATCAAACATCAAGTTGGTATTGAATTGCTGTCGAACATATCCTTCATCATCATCGTAAATTCCAACGTATTGTCGGATGCGACCATTGGAGATAACCGACGAACTGATTACCTTGCGAGAGGGCTGTGAGCTTGCATAGGTTGAGCGGAACCATGCTCCGTTGACGGTGATCCGTGTATTGATACTTGTTAGGCGCTTGGTGGTAAACTGATACTCAATCCCTTCTTTATTCAATCTACTACCGTTGGTGTTTACCGAATAACCCATAAACTCACGAGCATTTTCATATTCAAAGTCGCTTGTCGCTGGTGCTTCCGTTAGATTACCGGCATCAATAGATGTGTTGTCATATTTTCTGTAGTCCAATGCCTGATATGCTGAGGAACTTCGGAACCCTGAACTCATTTCTTCATTAAAATAAGTGATTGCCAGTCGGTTGCCGGCAAAGGTAATATCGCTGTTGATTTCCCACTTTTTATTGACGGCGGCGGATAGATCGTAGTTGGTTGGATCCGTAATGTAGGTCATCACATTCGCCTTTCTGAATTCAGGATTGTTATGATAGAAGTTGAGCTGGATAATATCTTCGTAGATCGGATCCGGATATAAATGATTCAATGTAGGAAGTTTGGTATGTATTCCATAGCCTCCACCAAATCCAATTGATAGTCTTTGCTGATTGATTTCCATCTCAGGAAGAGTCCATTTGATATTGATCCGTGGGTCTAAATGTATTTTATTGGCAATGGAATATTGTTTATCCATACTGAGCAAACCCATGCCTCTTAACCCAGCTGATAGGTTGACTGTATGGTCACCGACATACATATGCATCACATCTTCCGCAAAAAACGAGAGGTTATGCATGGCGGGAATGGTATTAAAAGCTCTTGGACGAGAGGTTTGATCTTGTTTTAAAGGAAAATCCAGATCGTACATTTGTCCATTACCGTAGTTCTTACTGTAATTGGTTTCTGCGCCAATTTTAAACTGATGATTTATTTGTTTTGTTCGGAATTCGAAATCAGCTCGGGCTTTAACAAAAGCATTAAGTGGTTTGCCTTCTACCAAAAGCTCTGCCGCATAGCTTGGGGTAACATATCTTGCATCGTGGGCTCCTTCCTCAAGCGAATTGATTAGAACGGTGGCAGTTCTTGCTTGGGTCCATCTTGTAAGATCGACAATGTCGTTCTGATAGCTGAAGTTGGTAGATAGGTTTAGTGACTTTAAGATAGACTCATTGGCAAATTTATAGTTGAACTGATTGCTTAAGGCAACGCGATTATAGGTCGATTTGTAGCTATCGGTAAGTGCATAACTTTTATCGGGATCGGTACGTTGATTGTCGATCGTAGTTCCGTAATCAATGGACGCGTTCCAGGTAAATTCACCTTGGTTGGTTTCCCAGAGTTTTTCTGTGCGGATGGACCCGCTTAAGCGTTTAAAATTTTCATAATTATCACGAGGATCTGATTTGGAATCTAAAAAGTCAATGTCTGCGTTTAGCGATAGGTTTTTTTCTGGGAAATAGAAACCTTTTCCTGCTGCTATTAATTTGCTGAAACCGTCTGCCTTCATTCGGACGGAATAAGGGGTGTTTCCTTTTTTACGGGTGATTTTAACAAGTCCACTGGTCAGATCTCCGTACTCAACACTTGGAATCCCTCTGACAATTTCAACCGACTCGATTTGGTCGGTAGGAATGGATCGCATATCGACACCCTTGTTTGTTGAATTTCGTGATCCGTGGGGATCTGTGGTCGTAAATCCACTGGTTGTTTGCATATTGGCAGTTGTATTAATGGGGCTGCCGTCTATATAGAACGCTGTTCCGAGCGAACTGATATCATAGCCGACACTCGCATCTTCAACTTCTCTGAGCCGGATCTGGTTCATGACCGTCAAATTAGGGTCAATCGCTCTTCCACCCGGGAGCAACTCTAAAATATCGGTGAAGCTGGAAGGCTGAAGGTGCTCCATTGCTTTCCGGTCGATCGTTGAAGAACTAGTCAAGCCGTTAGACTCGGAGGCTGTGATATAAACGTCGTCAAGAACTCGCTGTGC
>Ga0079224_100015084_pt1 | contig 10806 bp, 3 predicted proteins | sample Stecom2015_FD_80414 | JGI IMG/M metagenome (GOLD analysis project Ga0079224, IMG submission 80414) | Agricultural soil microbial communities from Utah to study Nitrogen management - Steer compost 2015 | ecosystem: Environmental > Terrestrial > Soil > Agricultural land | place: USA: Utah...
CGCGCGCGAAGATACGTGTATATGCCACGTCGAGGGGGACATCGCAGTCGAGCTCCTCGAACTTCAACTCATTGGAATAGGGATCCGACATCAAGATCCGCAGCGACGCCGTCGAGCTCCACCGGGGAAGGCTCACGAAGAACAGATCGTGCTTCCCGTCGTGGTTGAGAGGACCAGCTTCCCGTGCGCAGCATCATTGGCAAGGCCACGCGCCGACCGAGCGCGAGCTCGCACCCCGCCTCGAACTTCGTCTTGAGGTTCACCCCATCGAGCAGGCGGTCGCGCGCATCCACGGGAACGCCGTGCAGGTAAACGCAGCTCCGCCCGGGCGGTAGCACGCCCGGCTTTCTTCCACTCCCGGCACCGGCCGCCTCGCCACCGCTGTTGCCACCGCCCGTACTCCCGCCCGCGCCGCCCACCGCGCCCCCATCACCGCCTGTGCCCGCGCTCTCATCGGCTCCCGCGGTGTTCCCCTCGCCGCCACTCGTCGGGTGGCGCTCCACCCTCGGCGGCTTCTCCCGCCGAGCCGCCCTCTGTCGCGCCCGCGCCGCCGCTCTCCCCAGAGCTCCTCCCGCCCGACTCGACCGGAGGCCCACCCCGGCTCGTGCGCCCACAGCTCGCGGCCAGTACTACGATGCCGAGCATTGCGCACCCAGTCTGCGACCACGACATGGTTGGGAGCCTACACGGAGCGCACGTGCGGGGGAGCATCATCTCCCCACATACGCGATCGCCTGCTGATCGTTGCGTGCTTGCAGGTGATCGTTGAAACCGAGGATTTTCTGCACCTGAGCCTCGGTTGAGGCCCTGAAATCGAAGCTGTGGCGTCGGCGACATTCGAAGAAGCTCAACCCATGATCGAGACGGATGCAGAACGTCGCCCCGTCCTCGAACTCGAGGCGCATCTCGCGTTGGTGTTGGACGGCTTGCTTGGGCAGCATACTGATCGAGACGTTCGACCCGGTTGACGTCGCGACGACGCCCTCGAGGACCGCCGCTTGTGCGGCGACATCCACCCACGTATCGAAGAACTTGCTGGGATAGAGGTCGCTTCGTCCGCGGGCGGTTCGGATGATGATCGCGGTACGGGGAGTGATGCTACCGGTGTTCCTCAGATGACCGAGTACCGCGCTGAGCACGCTGGCCGTGAGAGGTGATACGATGTACCGATCGGAGTACTCGAGCTGCTTGATGGGCGTCTTGGATTGTAGGCGCTCCTTTAGGTCTGGGCTGGCGGGGGCGACGAGGTTCCAGAAGCGCTCGCCGAGCGACCCTGCCGGGCCGTCCAAGGTGAGCTTCACCTCTCGGAAGGCACCAGGGACCGGGTGTTCCCAAAGATCTTCGCCGCGTTCTCGCCCTGGGGGGACTGCCAGCTTGGCCAAGTCCCCCCGAACGATGCGCTCATCTTCTTCGGGGAAGCCCCAGTAGAGGCCGGGGGCGTGGAGTTCCGGGGAACTGGCAGCCCAACGGGTAACCCGATCAGCATGCTCGACTTCACACAAGAGCCAGCCGTTCCCCGCTCGAACCGCATCATCGACCTCGCGCACACGGGCAGGCAAGCCGAGGAAGGAGTTACGGGCAGCACGCATCGTGTCCCACGACAGTTTGTCGACGAGACCTTTTGGGACGACCACCTCGACCGCGCCTCCGCTCGCGCTCCATCGTTTCACGGTGTTCCAGAGCGGCCAACTAGAGATGCCCCAGTCCTCAGGGGCGCCGCCCAGGTAGAGCCTGAGCGTCTTCGCTCCGGAGTGTTGGAGTTCGAGATTGATGCTCTCCACGAGCGATCTGGGCTCGGGTCGCGAGGCGCTTCCGAAGAAGCGCAACTCCTCAGGAAGCTCGAGGGCTTCGACCAGGCCCTCGTCTTGGAGCTCTCTGAGCGCCGCCTTTCGGTCCAGCTGGTCGGCAAACCGCTGGGTATCGTAGGTGAGAAGGCAACCGGAGCAGGCTGCAGCACACTCCTGATCGCATTCGAGCTTCTCAGCCGCACGACGAAGTAGCTCGGGGAGCCAGTCGAGCGCGCGTGCGACGTATCCCGCGCCGCCATCCGTGGCATCATAGAGTTGAATGGCGCGCTGCGGTCGGCCGAATTCTTCGAAGCCAGACGTACCGAACCCGATCTCCCGAACGTCGACGCCGAGCTTCTCCGCTAGCGCATTTCGGAGCGCGAGCGCTAGGGTCAAGCAGGCCGCCGTGTCCGCCACCGGCACGCCAGTCTTGGAGCGCGCCAGCACGATCTCGAAGACGTCCGTGCGGTGCTTTCCCCCGAGACGGAGGTTACGCTGAATGGAATAGGTGTCTTGTTCGCCGCCGCACCACTTGTCCGGGTTTCTCAGTCTCCGGTGCGGTTTGAACACTTGCGGGAGATCATCGTACACGCCTCGACTTGAAGCTGACTCGGGCTCGGCTCGACCACACTTGAGGCACAAGGCGTAGCCTGCTCCGTTTGCGCCTGAGTCGTAATGGAAGAGGACACCCTCGGGTGAATACCGGTAACGCCCTGAGGTGGGGTTCGGGAGAGGTGTCCACCGTTCGCCGCTTGCTGATATCCACGCGGGAGGGGAGGGGTAGAACTGCACCAGTCCCAGGTTGTTGTGAGGCTTCTCCGCAATGTCGACCGCGTAGCCCGACGGTTCCAGATAGTGCAGCTTTGTAACGTTCGTGGAACCGCAGGCACAGACCTTGGGTTCCTGCGGGCTTGTCCCACAGAGTCCGCACGTTCTACAGCGGAACGCCCAGTTCAAGGAGACGATCTCGCGAACGTCATCCGCGCTCAGGGGAAGCTTCCAGTTCAACGTAACACCAGACGATCGATACACGATCCCGTTACGGACCACTTCGCGACCCGGTGCATACTCACGCAGTGCAATGCTCAGCCCACGGCTGGCATACCCGTCCGAGTATCCGGGTCGGTCGTCATCGGGAGCTACGGCCCTTTCCCGCTCGGCCCTTTTCCACTCGCGGGACTCATGCGTCATATCGACGAAGGGTACGACGTAGAGAGGAAATCCGTAGGAGGGGAGAAAGCCTGCCGTAGCCAGTTCCCGAAGGAGATAGGACTCTCGGTGCCGCTTCAAAGCGAACCGAAGTGACCATTGAGCCCCGGATTTCGGCTCTTGGTCGTCCTTGCCTCCTGCGATCTCTAGCTCGGCAACGAGAGCCGCGTCCGTTGTGGTCCAGCTTTTGGTGATCTCTCGTAGCTGTGTCGCTGCGTGCTGTGCAAGCTGTGCCGGTTCAACCTGAGCCAAGGGAGTCCGCTCCACAATGGAGCGCACTACGTCAGCCAGTGCTTGGCAACGTTCCCCACTCTCCAATTCCGCGATGAAGCGACTGGACGGCGCGCTAGTATCGTCTTCCGACAGGGGGAAGAACGCTCCCGCCTCAGTGTGGCGCGCTTCGAAATTGTGCCGAGCAAGAAAGTCAGCGAGCAGCAGTGACGCGACGTGCCGCCGAGCGATTCTTTCGCTGTCACGAGAAACGCGAGGCGGAGCCACCTTCGCGATGAAGGGCCAGCTTGGTTCGGAGAACAATGTTTGCCCGTGCGGTGACTGCTGGCACAGGGTCAAGCTAACCGCTCTGGATTGGCCCCGGCGTCCTGCTCGCCCTGCCCGCTGCCGATAGTTCGCGGGCAATGGCGGAGCATTGTTCATGGCTACCGCCGAGAGTGACCCGATATCGATACCCATCTCCATCGTTGTGGAGCAGCTCAGCAGGTTGAGCTTTCTCTCCTTGAACGATTTCTCGAAGCTCTCGAGCAACGAACGCGGTTGCTGTGCTGAATGCTCCGCGGCCAGCAAGAATAAGGTCGGAGGCATGGCCGCGATCCGATCGGAGAGGTCCGTCCAGACGCCTGCCGCGCGGGCCCTCAGTACCGCGGGATCTTCCTCTAGCCACTTCTGAGCGCCAGTCGACCACCACTCACGCCACGAAATCATCGGTCGTTCCGGCATCTCGATCTCATCACATCGGAGATCCGCCAAACGGCTTCCGGTCTGATAAGGGGAGAATCCTTGGAGTGTCGTGTCGAGTACCCTGCGGGTGATGGGGCAGCGCCATGCACGGTGCACTGTCGTCAGGGACGCGACACTCTTGCCTGCGAGATCGAGGTAGAAGTTTCCGGTTCCCGAATCTGGCGTCAGAATCCTTCGTTCCGTCAGCACTTGCCAGGTATCCTCGAGAACCTCTTCGGCCTCAGCGACGTCCTCTGAGGACTCAGGATTCACGTTCATGAGCCGGAATAGCAGTTGCAGCATGCGGGAGCGTCCCGGTCGGCGTGTGGACATCCATCGAAGGGTCGAAGCGCTCGCTTCTCCATACGCATCGGTGATTTTGCGGGCATTCGTATGGATGCCGCGCCACCGCGCGATCTTCTCGGGCACGTTCACGACATTGTTTGCGCGAACAAAATGGTCGAGGAACATCTTCAAGAGGGCGCGATACTCCTCTGTCGTCCAACGGCGACTCCTGAGTGGTCGGGGAACGCTTTGGACGTCAGCTAGTCCATCGTACTCGATGGCTACCAAGCCTAGCGTCTCGAGGGAATTTGCTCGTCGAGGGCGTCGAGCAAACTCTCTGTAGAGGAGTAAGCTGGCAAGCTCGGATTCGTCGAGCGCACCGGCAGGGTACAGGCGCCCCATATGGGGGCTCATGAGAGCTTTCACGGTCGAGTGTCCGGCCAGCTTGTTTCGAATATCGTTCCAGCTCAGCTTCCCTTTCTTCTCGGTCGCTCGCATCCGTTCGAGTTTCTGCACCTTCTCCACGTACTGAGCCTGCAGGCCGGCACGCACCGTTGCGGGCAAGACAGCCAGGGCTTCCCGGAGTGCGGCGATTTCCTCTTCGAGACCGTGTTCCTCGGCTGCGTGCCTCGGTCCGACTGCGTCCCAGAGGGTGTGATAGATCAGAGCTCGCGCAAAGTTGCGGTCCGCCTCGTGCTGAGCCGCAAGGGCGAAGCGAGCCGTTCCCTGACGGCTATCGCTGAACGTGATGAGCTGCCTGCCCTCGGCTGGCAGGGTCGCTGTTCCCTCAGAGGCGGGCTCCACGTGCTCGAGCAGGGCTGTCGTTGCGACTCGAAGCAGAAACGATGACCCAAGCCGCAGGGCACGAAATGCTGGCCGACTCTTGGTATGGGTGCGTCGGCACCGCCCGCAGCGAACTTCCCAGACTCCATCTTCGAACCGCTTCTGTCGCCCGAGCCGCGCCCCGGAGCCATCGTACTTGCCCGTGATCGGATCGAACTCGAGGATCGATGTCTGGTCATCGGGTGGACCAAGGAACTCTTCCGTGGAGGGGGCGCCAGTGCTATCGTCACCGCCAGTGCTATCGTCACCTCCGACCTCATCGTCTTCGGGCGCTTCCTGGTCGGGTCCATCGAATGCCTTGGACTCCAGACGAGCGCCGTTCACCTCGTGGGCATACAAGTAACTCGACCCACAGTCCGCGCACTGCGTCATTTCGAAAACTTTGGCGCCGCAAGCGCCGCAGCTCTCGACAGGGGCGAGAAAGACTCTGCCGAATGGCCAATCCGGTGCGTCCAACCGAGTCCCCTGCTTTCCGATGCACTTGGCATTGCAGCAGGCCCACAGCCCAGCCTGAGTGCGGAGGAACAGATGCGCGCGAGTGGGAAGCAGAGCCTCGTCTCGCTCCGTAGGCCGAGCATCTGCACAGTGGTCAAGGATCTCTAGCACCTCCTCGGTTGCATTCTCAGGAAACGGCAAGAACTCGGCGACTTGCTTGATTGTGAGATGGTCGCGTTTGCTGTTCACGAGACTTGAACGGAGCTCGCGAATCGCAGGCACTGAAGCGAGAGCGTCGAACAGTTCTCGTGGGCTCATCGAACGAAGGGACGTCAGGTCTGGGAGAGCTCGGTCCTGGGCTTCAAGACCCGCAGGAAGAGCGGGGGCGACACGTCTCCCTCCGATGACCCTGACCTGCTCGGGGAACGTGCCCGCCAAGTCGGCCAGATATTCTGCGAGCTCCTGATCTGTGGCGTTGCCGACCGTGGCCGACGTTGCGATGAAGCGCACGTTCTTGGGCTCGACTTTGAATGCCCCCATGACACGGCGGAGGAGGAGCGAGAGCTCGGCAGCCTGTGAGCCGAGATAGGTGTGGGCTTCGTCGAGCACGACCCACCGCAGTTTCCCTTCACTCTGCTCGATCAAGGGGCGATCGTCCGCACGTACGAGCATGTACTCCAACATGGTGGAGTTGGTGACCAGAATGGGGGGGGGGTGGGAGCGGAGGCCGTTCCGTGCCCGGACCCAGTTTCGCGTTCGCTGCTGCTCGGCCTCCCGGATTTCGCGCGGAGTCATCCCGTTGTACAAGCCGTACCGGAGACGGTCATCGAACCTATGGGTCCATGCGTCCAAGCGCTCTCGTTGACTTTCGATGAGAGCGTTCAGCGGATAGATCATCAAGGCTCGCACACCCACCAGCGGCTGGCTCGGGTGCGACCGAAGCTCGGTCGCGAGATCGTTGAGCAACGGGACCAAGAAGCATTCCGTCTTGCCGCTCGCCGTTCCCGTGTGTACGAGCACCGATTGACACTCCGGTTCCTGGAGTGCACGCCAAGCATCGAGCTGATGAGCAAAGGGTTGGCGATCGGCCGGGAAGCGATACTCCGCGAGGTCCTTGGGGGGTGCGTCCATGGCCTTTCGGAGCTCGTCATCGATGAAGTCGAGCTCCGAGAACTTCTCCGGAGCTCTTTCCCACTCGAAGAGCGGTTCGAACACCGGAGGAGCGAGGAAGCTGCCAGGTTCCCCCGGCGGGACACTGAGCGCTTCCAAAAGGTAGGCAGCGAGCGATGCAGGGCTAAGCTGCCCCACCGCCGCGCGTGCGGCGCGACGAGCGATGTCAGCTGTCAGCGCCGAGTACCTGAGACTCGAGCCGTTCAAGGAATTCATCGTCCTTCTCCAACCCTTCCCCAAGAAATACTGTCAGTGCCGCTGTGTGAGCGTAGTCGAACCAATCCTCGTCGAAAGCCCGGAGCAACCGGAGGTCGTCCAGAAAGAGGGAGCTGACGGAGCGTCCTTGGGTCATGACATCTGCCGCCACGAGTGGAGCGGCGAGACATTCGTGCGTGAACGCAGCTTGGTCGGACAAGCTGAATGCTCGCAGGAGCCCATCGATATCGGGGCAGCATTCATGACTGCTCAAGCGGATCGGAGGAAAGCGCTCATGGGTGTCATGTGCCCGACGGCGGAGGTCCATGCAGGCATCCCGGACTTGTCGCTTCAGGATTTGACGACCCTCGCGGGAACGTGCTGCCCGGAGTTCCGCTTTCCCCCGGTCATGATCTGGGAAGCCAGCCAAGTAGCTGTTTATCGCGGCCAGGAGCGTAGGGAAGAATGGCGGCCCATGTTCTAGCTGCTCTAGCAGACCGGGGAGGCACGCTTTTAAGAGCGCCTCTTTGCCCCGGAACGCCGATGCGTATGCGCCGTTGAGTGCGAAGGTCTGCCCGAGGTGTGCTGCTCGAAGCCACAGACCGAGCGGAATGGTTTGCCAGGAAACGCCGAGTCGTTCCAAGCCGTCCCATACGGCCTGGAAGTGCTCCTTCGGTTGGCGAAAGAGCGCGACGACCGCGGCCGGCTTTGCTGCAGCTAGGGCACACACCACGTCGTAGGTTGGGGGGGGCAGTTGGTGGAGAGTGTGCAGGAACTCATCCACCCCGAGCCAGTCGTCATGCCCGAAGTCGGTCGCGAGTTTTTCGTAGACGCGGGCAAGTGCTTCGCGCCTGTCGTGGAGGTCGGTAACCCGCATCGCAGCATCCAGGGAGATGTCTTCCGATGCGGCAGAGGGCGGGTCCGATGACAGGTCCGCGAGATGAACGCGCCGTGGCCGCGTCATCAGGGCGTTCCCGACCCAACCCGTGAGCATCCAGAGCTGCTCTACTTCTGGCGCAAACAACCACCCGTCCTGGGCGTTGCCTTCGACCTTGACTGGGTCTGCGCCAGGGGCGTGCAGTGGCCTTGCCAACACATGGAAGTCGCGGAGCTGCCAATCTGTGAGTCGAGCGTGAAGCTCAGTCGGGAGCTGAATGAGAGCGCACGTCCTGTCGGGTTCGACGTCGAGCTCGGCCTCGTGCCACCCGAGCAATGCTTCGGCTCTTGATGCGGCGTTAATGACTTCTCCGGTTTTGCGACTGATGCGGAGCCTGGTGGTGCTGTCGATGCTCCGAGAGCCGCTCAGTAGACTTTCGAGTTCCGTGCGAATGCGCGAGAGCGAAAGCTCCGAGATGCCCGGGCTAGCTTGCGGCAACTCCGCGATCGCTTGGTAGCCCTGGCCGGTGCTTGCCTCGAGAACGTACCGCTGCCTTGTTTCACACGAGACGACTCGAGCAATCCAACGAGAGAGCGTTTCCAGTCCGATGCGTCCCATGTTTGGGAGCGGCTCACCCCCTACGGACACGAACCCGCGGAACTCAGAGGGGAACGGAACCCGCACCTCCAGACGTGCGGCCGCAACGAACTCCACTTCCAGCTCCAGCTCGGTCGGGGGCGGTGAGGTGAGACTACGAACGGTGATCGCGGCGCGTCCCGATTCGCTTCGCAGCGAGGCTTCGACCCCCCGTGTGAGAACTCGAGCTCCGTGCACCTGCGAGCCGATGAGAAGCACCTGCCCCGTCGTCGTTTTGGTCGCCGCCAGTTCGATCCGAAAGTCCGGCGGAACGACCGTCAATCGCGACCGATAAAGGGTGCGGTTCCCTTCGCGAACCCGCATCTGAATGTCACCCAGGCAGCCCGGTCCGAGGTGCCGCCACGGTTGCTCCGAACCCGTGGGTTTCCATTCAATCCGGCTATCGGGAATGCGCGAAGGCGGCGCACCGGTTTCTTCAATCGGTCGGCAGCGAACCTCGGGGGGCCCGCGCCAAACGAACGAGCCGCCGCCTGCCAGCCGCTCAGAGTGCCCGCCGAGCTCGAACCGCACTCCGTTGAGCACATCGGACGCGGTGATCTCGCATTCGTCGTCTTCGCCCACCCAGCGGGCTGTTCCTGCCACGCGTGTAACGATCCAACCTAGGATAGGTTCGGTCCCGAGGGACTCAAGAACTCCGGGCGCAGCTTGGAGCTCCCCCGTGCCGGGTTGTTGAACGACGACGAGATCCTCGTTCTTGCTGGAGTACGAGCCCCGTGCAGCCAACACCCGCCGATCATCGCTGCCACGGTCGAAGACCCAGGGCAGGGGAGAGGCGCTGCCCGCTTCCCCTCCCGGCAAAGGACGGTTCATGAGCTCGCGCTCGCCCGCACTGATGACCAATCGAACCTCGTTCGAGAACCAATCACTTCCCGAAAGTGGCTTAGCGTTGCGAGGCTCGATGGCATACGTTGCGTCCTGGAGGCGCATGGCCATCGCCCGCACGGATTGAACGTGCCCGTTGCTCAACGCAATACGCAAGCGAGCAGGAAGAGCGAGATCGCCGTTGGGCCCGATGAGATCTTCCCGAGTTGCCGTTCGCGGCATCTCGAGCAACCGTTGAAGGCGACCGTTCACCCACTGGGTGGTCAGCGCGAAGCTCTGTTCGCGAAGTTTGGGCGGTGCCTGCTGGACGAGTCCAGTGATCAGGGCTGTCGCGACCGCGTCGTTGGTGCGTAGAGGAAGCCGATCGCGCCATGCAGGTTGATGCTCGTCCAGCCAGGAGATGGGGTCGTTGGTCTCCACCATCGCGCGGAGAGAGGCGACTTCACGGACGAGTTCCGCGGCAAGGACTACGACCTCGGGCTGCTGGAGCGTCGCAGGCAACAGCGATTGGAGCTCGTTGGCTGCTTCTTCCGCCGGCACCGTCGTTGTTTCGATCCGCGAGAGGAGCCGCTGGAGGAACGTCCGGAGGCCCTCGTACTTTTCGCCGGCCAGGACGGCGAGCGGCAAACCGCCCTCTCGACCTACCGTGTAGAGGTACTCGTTGTAGCTGCCGTTCCAATAGACACTTCGGCCCCAAGCCTGCAGCCCACGCTCGACGATGGCATAGAGGGCAGGGGGGCGCAGTCGATCTTCGGGATCGATGCTCTCCTTCGCTGTCGCCCATTTCCACGGTCCGCCGTTGTAGGTCCGCGTGAAACGGTGGGCGCAGTAGAGGACGAATGCCGCCGCCTCGGCTCGACTCAAGCGACGGCTGTCGCGTAGTCGTGTGAGGAGCAGACGTTTCAGATCGTCAAGCGCTGCATCGTCGAGCCTGTACTGATGCAGGGGGCACCCATGCGCTCTCTCGACTTGGAGCTGGCGCACAATCTGCTCGAGACTGTCCCGCCCTGCTTGAGTGAGCCGTACCCCTGCAGCGATCTCGATTTCTCCCTGTCCCACTTGGCTGGCCGCCATGAGTCTCCTAGGCTAATTGCAATGCTTCATTGGGGAAGTGACATTGAATGTCCTAGCGGGAGCCGCAAAGTGGTCTGAAAACTGCTAGCACGAACGCTCTCGCTCTTGCTCCCGCGAAAGTGCTTCCAGAAACTGCAGAACGTCCTCCCTGAGGCGTATCCTGCGGGGATCGACGAGGTGCGGGCAATCCTGGACGTGCGTCCCGGCGCAGAGGGTGGGCCGGCTCCCGACCAGGAAGTTTGGATGAGGCGGTGATGGCGATGAGGTTCCCTGGGGCGGCGCGGTGTCGCGGCTATAACCGGTGGACGTAGCGGAACCTTCAACGAGGCTGCAATGTAACCGTCCAAGAGTAGACGGCTAGCGAATTGTTGCGGAGAAGCGCATCGTGCGGCTCGCACGATGCGGCGCTCGTCAAGCCAGAAGTCGGACGCCGGGCGGCGGACGCACGACGCCCGAGGCCTCCGGAGATTCCCGGCGTTCTCAGGAATGCGCAGCGTC
>Ga0079224_100015085_pt1 | contig 10806 bp, 9 predicted proteins | sample Stecom2015_FD_80414 | JGI IMG/M metagenome (GOLD analysis project Ga0079224, IMG submission 80414) | Agricultural soil microbial communities from Utah to study Nitrogen management - Steer compost 2015 | ecosystem: Environmental > Terrestrial > Soil > Agricultural land | place: USA: Utah...
CGTTTCGCGAACAGCACCGGCGAGGTCGCGGGCTTCTGATGATCGGCAGCGACGCGAAATCGGCGCCCGCGAGCGGCACGTCGGTCGTCGATGCGCCGCGCGCGAAACGCCGCGCCGTGCTGAAAGCCGGACTCGGTGCGATGCTCACGAGCCTCTTGCCCGGCTGGCCGCGCGCCGCGCTACCGGCCGAGCGCGCCGTGACGGAGCTGCGCGGCCCGTTCTCCCTCGTCGCGGGCTTCGGCGGCAACGTGCTCGTGCGGGCGACCGCGGAAGGTCAAACGCTCGTCGACAGCGGTGCACCCGGCGAGACCCGCGCGCTCGTCGAGGCACTCGAAGCGCTGCCGGGCGCGGCACGCGTCGACGCCGTGGTCAATACGCACTGGCATCTCGATCAGATCGGCGGCAACGAAACCTTCGGCGGGCGCGGGGCGACGATCATTGCGCACGAGAAGACCCGCTTCAGGCTCACGCACGGCTACTACGTGCGCGACGAGGACCGTTACCGCGAGCCCGTGCCCGCCGCGGCGCGGCCTGCCGACACGCTCCGCGACCGCCGCGCGTTCGATCTCGGCGGCGAGAAAGTCGAGGTCGGTTACTTGATCGAAGCGCATACCGACGGCGACGTCTACGTGCATTTCACGGACGCGAACATCGTCGCGGTCGGCGATGCGGTCTCGCCGCTCGTCGATCCCGCGATCGACTGGTTCGGCGGCGGCTGGCTCGGCGGGCGCGTCGATTCGCTCGCGCGGCTGCTCGAGATCGGCGACGACGCGACGCTCTACGTGCCGAGCTATGGCCCGGCCGTGCGCCGCAAGGAGATCGCCGTCGAGCACGAGACGATGCTCACGCTGTTCGAGCGAACGACCGAGCTCCTACGTCAAGGCTATAGTGCCATCGAGATGCTCGAGGCCGGCGTCATGGACGATCTCGCGCGACGCTTCGACGATCCCGCGAAGTTCCTCCACGACGTCCATCAGAGCCTGTGGGCGCATCACAACAAGATCTCGCACGACATCGTTTGAAGCGATGACCAGGCACGTCGTGACCATGCTCGCCCTCCTCGCCGCCGCGACCGTGGCGGCGAGGGAATCGCCGTCGCCGCTCGCCGATCGCATCCAGGCCGGCGACATTCGCGGCGCACTCGAGCTGATCGAAGCGGGCGCCGACGTGAACGCCGCGCAAGGCGACGGCACGACGCCGCTACATTGGGCCGTGTACCGGCTGAACACCGAGCTCGTCGACGCGCTGCTCGCGCGGGGTGCCGCCGCGGACGTCGTGAACCTCTACGGCTCGACGCCGCTCGCCGAGGCCGTGAAGGCCGGACGCGCCGATCTCGTCGAGAAGCTGCTCGAAGCCGGCGCCGACGTCGAGTCGCCGAATCAGGACGGCCAGACCGCGCTGATGCTCGCGGCCCGCGCGGGCGCGACCGACGCGGCCCGAGTGCTCGTCGCGCACGGCGCGGACGTGAACGCGCGCGAGCGCTGGCGCGAGCAAACGGCGTTGATGTGGGCGGCGGACAGCGGCGCGGCAGAGATCGTGCGGCTCTTGATCGAACGCGGCGCCGACGTCGAGGCACGCGGCGACATCAACGAGTGGCCGACGCAGATCACGTCGGAGCCGCGCGCGCAGTACCGGCCGACGGGCGGGCTCACGCCGCTGCTCTACGCGGCGCGCTCGGGCTGCACCGACTGCGTCGAAGCCTTGCTCGATGCCGGCGCGAACATCGACCGCCCGACACCGGACGGCGTCACGCCTTTGATGATCGCGCTCGACAATTTCAGGTTCGACACGGCGAAGCGGCTGCTCGAGCGCGGCGCGAATCCCCACTACGCCGACTGGTGGGGCCGGACCGCGCTCTATATCGCGGTCGACATGAAATCGTATCCGCGGCGCATGTCGGACGAGCCCGAGACGACGACCGCGATGGATATCATCAGGATGCTGCTCGCGGCCGGCGTCGACCCGAACACGCAGCTCAACTTCCATCGGCCGGGTCGCGGCGGCAACAGCGGCCGCTTCGTCGACGATCTCCTGACGACCGGGGCAACGCCGCTGCTTCGCGCCGCGATCGGGCACGACGTCGAAGCGATTCGTGCGCTGCTCGAGCACGGTGCGCTCGTCGATCTACCGAACGTCATGGGGGTGACGCCGTTGATGGCCGCGGCCGGCATGGGCGTCTCCGTGCGCGACCGCCGCCTCGTGCTCGACGGCGACGTCGAGAGCCGCGTGATCGCGACGCTCGGGGCGCTGCTCGCCGCCGGCGCCGACGTGAATGCCCGCGTCACCGATATCCATAGCCGCACCGCGCGGATCGCTCGCCCCAGCACGATGACCGACCGCGAGGGACAGACGGCACTCTACGGCGCGATCAAATTCGGCTGGACCCGCGTCGTCGAATATCTGCTCGAGCACGGCGCCGCGGTCGATATCGTCGACGCGCTCGGCAAGTCGCCGCTCGATCAGGCGCTCGGCCGCACGGGCGGGCGCGACAATATCGTCTCCGAGGAGATCGCGCGGATGCTCACCGAAGGCTGAGCGAGAAGCGTCAGGCTCCTTTCGCGCCCTGCCCGCTCGCGACGAGCACGGGCTCGAGCACGCGCCAGACGGTCTCGGCGATGATGCGATGCCCCTCGGCGTTCGGATGAATGCCGTCGTCCTGATTCAATGCGCGCTCGCCGCCGACGCCTTCGAGCAGGAACGGCACGAACGGCAGCCCGTTGCGCTCGGCGAGACGCGGATAGATCGCCTCGAACTCGCGCGCATACGCTTCGCCCATGTTGGGCAGCGCGAGCATGCCGGCGAGCACGATGACGACGTCCGGATTCGCTTGCCGGAGCCGATCGACGATCTCCTGGATATTCCGTTCCGTCGCTTCCGGCTCGATGCCGCGAAGCATGTCGTTCGCGCCGGTCTCGAGGACGACGACGTCGAACGGCTGGCGCGTGAGCCAATCGATCCTGCGCAACGCCCCGGCGGACGTCTCGCCGCTGACGCCCGCGTTGACGACCCGAAACGGCAGCCCCGCCTCCTCGATGCGTCGCTCGATCAGGAGCGGAAACGACTGCGACTGCGGCAGACCGAGCCCCGCGGTCAGGCTCGTGCCGACGAACAGTATGGTTCGTTTGTCGGCCGTCTCCGGCGCAATCTCGGCGGGCGCTTGCCGCGACTCCTCGGCGAGGCCGTCGCCGCCGGCGCGGGCATCCCCATCGGCCGGCTGGTTGCTTTCCGTGCTGCCGCACCCGATCATCGTCGCGGCGAGAAACATCGCGACGATGCGAACCGGAGAGCGTGTCCTCATGCTCATAGCCAGGGGCCTCGAAAAAACCTATCGCAGCGGAGAACGCACGTTGACGGTGCTCCGCGACGTCGACCTCGAAATCGAGGAAGGCGACTTCGTTGCAATTCTAGGCCCTTCGGGCAGCGGCAAGACAACGCTTCTCGGGCTCCTCGCGGGCCTCGACACGCCGAGCCGCGGCTCGGTCGCGATCGACGGCACCGATCTCGCGCCGCTGACCGAGGACGAGCGGGCCCGTTTCAGGCGCGATAACGTCGGCTTCGTCTTTCAATCGTTCCAGCTCCTGCCGTCGCTGACCGCGCTCGAGAACGTACAGGTGCCGCTCGAGCTGCGCGGCGACCGCAACGTCTCGGCGAGGGCCGCGGCGCTGCTCGAGCGCGTGGGCTTGAGCGGCCGGCTCGATCATTATCCGACGCAGCTCTCGGGCGGCGAGCAGCAGCGCGTCGCGCTCGCGCGCGCGTTCGTCCACGAGCCGAGGATCCTGTTCGCCGACGAGCCGACCGGAAATCTCGACGCCGCGACCGGCGAAGGCATCATCGCGCTGATGGAGGAATTGAACCGCGAGCGCGGGACGACGCTCGTGCTCGTCACGCACGATCCCCTCCTCGCCGGGCGCGCGCGGCGCACGATTCGCCTCGCGGACGGCAAGGTCGTCGCCGACAGCGCGGCAGCATGACGGCACGCCGGCTCCTCTCTCTCGCGTTCCGCGAGAGCCGCTTCGCGCGGCGGCGGCTGTTCCTGTTTCTCTCGGCGATCTCGCTCGGCGTCGCCGCGCTCGTCGCCGTGCAAGGCTTCGCGTCGACGATGAAGCGCGAGATGAGCGCGCAGGCCCGCGCGATGCTCGGCGCGGACGTCCAGCTGCAGAGCCGCGACCCGTTCGGTCCGCGCACGACCGAGGTGCTCGAATCGCTCGCGCGAGGCGGCATCGAGATCGCGCGCGTCACTTCGTTCGCGTCGATGGCGCGGCATGCGGACAACGGCGCGACACGGCTCGTGCAGGTGCGGGCCGCGGAGCCGGGCTTTCCGTTCTACGGCACGATCGAGACCTCGCCCGCGGGACAGTGGGCCTCGCTGCACGACGACCGGAACGCGGTCGTCGAGCCGGCGCTTCTCGTTGCGCTCGGCGCCGAGATCGGCGACGTGATCGAGATCGGCAAGGCGCGCTTCCGCATCATCGGCGAGCTGCACCGCATGCCCGGCGATATCGAGATCGCGTCGTCGTTCGCACCGCGCGTCTTCATCCCCGCGCAGTACGTCGAGGAGACCGAGCTTCTCGGTTACGGCGCGCGCGTGACGTACGAAGCCTTCCTGCGCGTGCCGGACCCCGAGCTCGCCGAGACGATCGACGACGGATTCCGGCCGATCTGGCGCGCCGAGCGCGTGCGCTCGCGCACGCTGCAAGAGCAGCAGGAGCAAATGGACGAGGCGCTCGGCATGCTCGGCCGCTATCTCGGGCTCGTCGGCGTATTCGCGCTATTGCTCGGCGGCATCGGCGTCGCGAGCGCGATGAGCGCGTACATGAGCCGCAAGGTCGACAGCATTGCCGTGCTGCGCTGTCTCGGCGCAACCTCGCGCGAGGTGCTCGCGCTTTATCTGCTGCAAGCCGGCGCGATGGGGCTCGCCGGCGCGCTCGTCGGCGTGCTCGCGGGCGCCGTCGTGCAATGGGTCCTGCCGAGAATGCTCACGGGGCTCTTGCCTGTCGACGTGCCGATCCGCGTCGACGGCCCCGCCGCCCTGACGGGCGTCATCGCGGGCGTGGCGACGGCGCTTGCGTTCGCGCTCCTGCCGTTGCTCGAGATCCGCACCGTGTCGCCGCTTCGGGCGCTGCGCCGCCGCGTCGAGCCGCTCGCGGCACGGGGCCAGGACAAGCTCCGGCTCGGCACGGCGGTCGCGCTCGTCGTCGGCGTCGTCGCGTTGATCGTCTACCAGGCGCACGACGTCTTCGCCGGTCTCGGCATTGCGGCAGGGATCGGTATCACTCTGCTCGCGCTGTGGCTCGCGGCGCGCGCGTGCACGAAGCTCTTGCGGCGCGCACCGCACGCCGGGTTCCCGTTCACGTTTCGCCAAGGCATCGCGAATCTGTACCGGCCGGGCAATCAGACGATGACCGTCGTCGTCGCGCTCGGCTTCGGCGCCTTCCTGCTCGCGACGCTCGTCCTCACGCAGGCGAATCTCCTGCGGCCGCTCACCGCCAACAGCGAAACCCGCTTCAATCTCGTGCTGCTCGACGTGCAGGTCGATCAGATCGAGCCCGTGCGCGACGTGCTTGCCACGCACGGCATCGAGGTCCTCGACGGCGTGCCGCTCGTATCGATGCGCATCGCGGCCGTCAAAGGCGAGCCCGTGCGCCGCTTCCTCGAGGACGAGCTCGTGCTCGGCGCCGACGGCTCCTTGCGCTCCGAGGACGTGGAGCCGGACGAAGGCAGACCGCGACGCTGGGCGTTACGCCGCGAGTACCGCTCCACGTTCCGGGAGACGCTGACGGAATCCGAGCGGCTCGTCGCGGGCAGCTGGTGGACCGAGCGCAACGCGTCGGACGGCGAGGCGCCGTTCGCCGTCTCGCTCGAGCAGGACATCGCTCGCGATCTCGGCGTGACGATCGGCGACCGCATCGACTGGGACATTCAAGGCGTCACGATCCCGACCGTCGTGACGTCGCTGCGCGCGGTCGAGTGGGCCCGGCTCGAGCCGAACTTCTTCGCCGTGTTCGAGCCCGACGCGCTGCGGGACGCGCCGCAGATGTGGGTGCTGCTCGCCCGCGCCGAGACTGCGGAAGCGCGCACGACCGCGCAGCGAGACGTCGTGGCTCTGCACCCGAACGTCTCCGTCATCGACCTCACGCTCGTGCAAGCCGCGCTCGACGAGGTCATCGGCCGCGTCTCGCTCGTGATCCGTTTCCTCGCCGCGTTCTCGGTCGCGACCGGCTTCGTCGTGCTGCTCGGCTCGGTCGCGACGGGACGGCTCGAGCGCATCCGCGAGAGCGTGCTCTTGAAGACGCTCGGCGCGACGCGCCGGCAGATCGGCGCGATCCTGCTCAGCGAATACGCGCTGCTCGGGCTGCTCGCCGTGCTCGTCGGCGCCGGGCTCTCGCTCGCCGCGAGCTGGGCGCTCGCGCGCTTCCTGTTCGACGTGCCGTTCGAGGCCGCATTCGCGCCGATGCTCGCGATCGCCGTCGTGATCGTCGCGCTGTCCGCCGCGATCGGTCTTTCGGCGAGCCGCGAGGTCTTTCGCACGACGCCGATGGAAGCGCTTCGCGAAGAGTGAGGCGCGCTGTGCTCGACGCCGCGCACCCGTTGGCGGATCGCCCCGGATTGCGGATAAACTTGCCGACGGGAGAAGCTAGCGTCGCCGCCGGTCCGACGCCGATCCTGCGGACCGCACGAACGGCTTGCACGACGAGGAGACGGATGCGAATCGGCTTCACACGCGCTCTGCTGCTCGCGGCGTTCCTCGCGGCGATCTTTGCGGTCGACGGCGACGCGATCGCGCAGCGCGAGTTTCGCGTCTACCAGAGCTTCGAAGGCTATGACGGGTACGCGTCGCTCCCGCCCGATTACGACGTGCCCGCGGAGTTCGTCGTCGGCAGGCTGATGTATCCGAGCCGCGGCTTCGGTTCCAGGTTCGGGCGCATATGGGAGCGAGGCGGCACGCACTGGGCGGTCGACTACCCGAAGGGCGACCGCACGCTCGCCGAGCTCCTGCGCCGCTTCACGCGCGCCGACGTGCGCTCCGTCGAGCAGCCGGTGAACCTCGACGACGGAGACGATCCCTACTACTGGCCGTTCATGCTCGTCGGGCTCGCGGGCAACTGGGACCTGACCGACGCGCAAGCCGCGAAGCTGCGCGAGTATCTGCTGCGCGGCGGTTTTCTATACTTCGACAGCTTCTTCGGCACGGACCAGTGGTGGGGTTTCGAGGAAGGCATGCGGCGCGTCTTCCCGGACCGGCCGATCGTGGATCTCGACGACGATCATCCGGTCTTCCACATCGTCTACGACATCCCGAACGGAACGAAAATCCAGATTCCGCACATGGGCTCGCTGCTCTGGGGCGGTCAGGGCTATCTCGGCGACGGCGCGATTCCGCGCTGGCGCGGCATCTTCGACGACGACGGGCGGCTGATGGTGCTGATCGGCTTCAACAGCGACACGCCCGACAGCTGGCAGTGGGCCGACGATCCGCGCTATCCCGCCGAAGCCGCGAACCTGGGCTTGAGACTCGGCGTCAATTTCGTCGTCTACGCGCTCACGCACTGAAACGCGTCGACGCGCCCCCCGGCGCGTCCCTATTGCTCCCCGCGCGGCGCGGCTCCCAGACTGACATCGATCGTCTCGTCGAATGACCATCGACGAAGGAGCCGGCATGACGCAGGGAACGCTTTCACTCGCGCGCGGCGCGTTGCCGCGCGCCATGCTCGGCGTCGCGGCGAGCCTCGTCGGCGCGGCGAAAGCGCAGGATCCGGGCGACGAGCGAGTCGCCGTCATCGAGCCGTCGAGAAGCACGGAGTGCACGCCGCTCGAGACGCGTCCCCCGAACGTGCCGGAGCAGCGGCCCGCGTTTCCCGAGCAAACGCGCGCGTGCGCGATCGAGTCCGATATCGAGCTCGACGTGACCGTCGTCGCGACGGGTCTGGAGCACCCGTGGGCCGTCGAGCCGCTTCCGGACGGCCGCCTGCTCGTGACCGAGCGTCCCGGGAGAATGCGCCTCGTCTCGGCCGACGGCGAGGTCGGCGAGCCGATCGACGGCGTGCCCGAGGTCGTCGTCGGCGATCAAGCCGGCCTGCTCGATGTCGCGCTCGGCCCCGAGTTCGGCACGGATCGCATGATCTATTTCAGCTTCTCGGAGCCGCGCGACGGCGGCAACGCGACGAGCGTGGCCCGGGCCCGGCTCTCCGACGACGACACGGCGCTCGAGAACGTCGACGTGGTCTTTCGCGCGATGCCCGCGTACGACGGTCTCAAGCATTTCGGCTCGCGGCTCGCGTTCGATCCGTCCGACGGCATGTTGCTCGTGACGCTCGGCGAGCGGTCGGATCTGGTGATGCGGCCGCAGGCGCAAGATCTCGGGAGCCATATGGGCAAGATCGTCCGCATCCGTCCGGACGGCTCGGTGCCCGATGACAACCCGTTCGTGGACGAGCCCGGCGCGCTGCCGGAGATCTGGACGTTGGGTCATCGGAACGTGCAGGCGGCCGCGTTCGACGAGCAAGGCCGCTTCTGGATCGTCGATCACGGTCCCCAGGGCGGCGACGAGCTGAACCTGATCGAGCCCGGAAGGAACTACGGCTGGCCCGTCGTCACGTACGGCGAAGAATATTCCGGCGAGCCGATCGAAGGCGCCGTGACCGCGCGCGAAGGCTACGAGCAGCCCGTCTACTACTGGGACCCGGTGATCGCGCCGTCGGGCGCGCAGTTCTACAGCGGCGATGCGTTCCCCGAGTGGCGGGGAAATCTCTTCGTCGGCAGCCTGAAGGACGCACGGCTCGTTCGCTTGACGCTCGAGAACGACCGCGTCGCCGGCGAGGAGCACTTGCTCGCCGACCGGGGCCGACGCATTCGCGACGTTCGACAGGGCCCGGACGGCGCGCTCTATGTCGTGACCGACGCGATCGACGGCGAGCTGCTTCGCATCGCTCCGGCCCGTTGAGCTTGGGCCGCATTTCGTCTCGCTCCCGCGAGTTTCCAATACGAGCCAATAGAGCGAGCTCCGCCCACGAGCTCGAGCGTCCTCGGCGGCTATCGGCTAAATAGCGCCCATTGATGGTCCGTGCACGACGCGATGCGTAAGCTGCACGACATCGAGGGAGAAGCGATCATGACGTTCGTCGCGGAACGCCGCACTTTCGCAGTGGCTGCGCTCGCCGCGTGCCTGGCATTCGCGAGCGCCGCGAGGTCGCAAGAACGCGGCTCGCCGGACGCGGCCGACGTGCCCGACCTCTCCGGGACATGGATGCCCGAGGCGTGGTCCACGGACGAGTGGCCGCTCGAGCCGCAGTACTCCGAAGCTGGACGCGCGGCGCAGGAGCATTGGGCCGCGCATCCCGACGAGGACCCGTCGTACGCCTGCATCGTCCCGCTAGGCCGCGTCCTGTCGGCGCCGCTGCCGTTCGAGATCATTCAACAAGAGAATCGAGTCACGCTGCTCTACGAGTACGACCACCAGGTACGGCGCGTCTATCTCGACGGACGCGGGCACCCCGACTCGTATCCGACGCTGATGGGGCATTCGATCGGCCGGTGGGAGGGCGACACGCTCGTCATCGAGACCGCGAATCTCGAGCCCGGTTACCTACGTCCGCAAGGGATGCCGTATTCGCGCGAGATGCGGCTGACCGAACGCCTGACGCTCGTCGACGGCGGCACGCGGTTGCGCGCCGACATCGTCATCGACGACCCGCTGTACTACGCGAAGACTTGGAGCGTCACGAAGTACTACAGGCGGACCGACGAGGAGATCAAGGACTACGAATGCATCGTGCGCGAGCACGTTCCGGCCGACGGCGGCTCGCAAGGAGAAGGCCTATGATGCGCAAGCTCTGTGTGATCTCTGCGCTCGGCGTCGCCGGCATCGCGGCGACCGCGCAGGCCCATCACTCGTTCGTGCGCGAATACGATCCCAAGAACGTCGTGACCGTGGAGGGCACGGTGACGGAGGTCTGGTACCAGAACCCGCACAGCCGCGTCTACTTCGAGGATGCAAACAAGGTCCTCTGGGAAGCGGAGACGTACCCGCGAAACATCCTCGACCGGCGCGGTTGGAAGCACGACGATCTGAAGCCCGGCGACGTCGTCGTCGTCACGGGCCGCCGCGCGCGCAACGGCAGCCCCCGCCTGCAGATCCTCTCCATCGTCCGTCCGTCCGACGGCTGGGAGGGCGTCGGCTTCGACGCCGACTCGATCGACTGAGCGCGCCGCGCCGGCAAGCACGCGAAAACGCCTCCGGCGCGCGCCGGCGAGCCGCGGGCAGTCGCCCGCGCCGCCCCGGCCGCGCGGTGCATCGATTCGATTCCGAATGGGCAACCTTCGACACTCTCCCTGCACCCGGGACCGAGAAACCGCACGCGATAACGGTTAGTATCGGCACGCCACCGACTTCATAGGGGAGAGGTCATGCCGTTACGCGATACTCGCGGCCGGATGCTTTGCGCGGCCGTGATTCTCGCCGCTCCGACGATGGCGTCGGCGCAATTCGGCGACGGCTACGGCCCGCCGCTCGTGCCCGAGCCGCCGCCGATGGAGTTCGAAAGCTCCGAAGCGCATTACCGCTATCTGCTCGAGAAGGCCAACGGCGGCACGAAGCACACCATCGACACCGTGCCGCGCTGGGACGGTCTGTGGCAGACGGCCGGCAATACCGTGATGAGCAATTTCGTCGACGCTCCGGGCTTTACCGGCAAGGTGCGCGAAGGGGTGCTGACGCCGGAATACGAGGCGGCGTACAAGGAGCGCTGGCGCGAGCAGACCGAGCTCGGCCAGGTGCAATACGACCGGCTGTCGCACTGCGAGCCGCAG
>Ga0079224_100015086_pt1 | contig 10806 bp, 7 predicted proteins | sample Stecom2015_FD_80414 | JGI IMG/M metagenome (GOLD analysis project Ga0079224, IMG submission 80414) | Agricultural soil microbial communities from Utah to study Nitrogen management - Steer compost 2015 | ecosystem: Environmental > Terrestrial > Soil > Agricultural land | place: USA: Utah...
GAGCTGGCCGAGGCCGAGGAGCGCCGCGCCCGCGAGCTGGCCGAGGCCGAGGAGCGCCGCGCCCGCGAGCTGGCCGAGGCCGAGGAGCGCCGGACCCGCGAGCTGGCCGAGGCCGAGGCCCGCCGCGAGGCGGAGCTCGCCGCCGCCGAGCAGCGCCGCGCCGACGAGCTGGCCGAGGCGGAGGCGCGCCGCGAGCGCGAGGTCACCAGCGCCGACAAGCGCCGGGTGGTCGAGCTCGCCGAGCTGGAGGACCGGCGCCGGCGCGACCTCGCCGCCGCCGCCGAGGAGCGGGCGCGCGCGGAGAACGAGCTGCAGGAGAAGTTCGAGGCGGACCGGGCCGCGCTCGAGCGCGAGCACGCCGAGGAGCTGGCCGCCGCCGAGAAGCGGCTGGCCGACGCCGAGGGCCGGGTGAGCGAGCGCGATCAGCGGATCCGCGCCCTCGAGGCGGAGCTGGCCGAGAGCCGCGAGACCGAGGCGGCCCGGGCCGAGACCATCGCCTCGCTCCACCGCATGCTGGCCGAGCGCGACGAGCGGATCGCCAGCCAGCAGTCCGAGCTGGAGGAGCTCGAGCGGCAGAACGCCGCCTACCAGGAGCAGGTGCTGCTCGCCTACAAGCGGATCAAGGCGGACGAGGCGACGGTCAACCGGGCCAAGAAGGCGCTCGCCGTCGCGCTCACCCTGCTCGACGACGCGGACGAGGACGAGGCGGCGGCCACCGGCCGCGGCGACGGCGGCGAGCAGTAGGCGGCAGGAGGAGCCGCCGCTCCCTACTTGCCGGCCTCGGCCGGCGGCGGCGCGCCGGCGTCGGGCGCGATGTCGACGCCGGCCTCCTCGCCGTGGCCCTCGAGGCCGTCGGCCGGCTGGTCGTAGGCGATCACGCCGCCGTCGTAGTCGTCGAGGTAGAGCGCGCCGAGGTGCTTGCGGCAGAAGATGTCGATCAGCTCCGGGTCGTACATCACGCCGGCGTTCTTGCGCAGGAGCGCCTCGCAGTCCTCGAGCGGAAGGCCGCGCTTGTAGGGGCGGTCGGTCGCCATCGCGTCGAAGGCGTCGGCGATGGCGACGATGCGCGCCACCATCGGGATGTCCTCCCCCTTCATGCCGTCCGGGTAGCCCTTGCCGTCCCACCGCTCGTGGTGGTTGCGGATCGCCGGCATGATCGGCCGGAGCATCTCGATCTGGTTGGCGATCTCCGCCCCCTTGCTCGGGTGGCTGCGCATGTGGAGCCACTCCTCCTCGTCGAGCGGGCCGGGCTTGAGCAGCACGCTGTCGCGGATGCCGATCTTGCCGATGTCGTGCAAGAAGGCGGCGAACTCGAGCATCTCGAGGCCGTCGGGCGGGTAGCCGCTCTCCTGGGCGAGCACCAGCGAGAACGCCGCGACCCGCCCGCAGTGGCCCTTGGTGTACGGGTCCTTGGCCTCGATCGCCTCGGCCAGGCCGAACAGCGCCTGCCGGTTGGCCGCCTTGAGCTTCTGGTAGGACTCCTCGAGCTCCTTGGTCCGCTCGCGCACCACCGTGTCGAGCAGCTTCTCGCGCCGCTGCAGCTTGTCGTGCTCGAACGACAGCCGGCTGACCAGCTCGCGCTGCGCGGCGACCAGCCGGATGAGCTTGAGTCCCTCGCCGACCAGCGCGACCAGCCGGCTGCGCTCGCCCGGCTTGCCGACGAACCGCACGATCGGCGACTTCTGGTTCGGCCGGTGATCGAGATCGACCGCGTCGCTGGCGTAGGACGCCATGAGGATGCGGAACGCGTCCGGCTGGTGCTCGAGGGCGTCCTCGAGCACCCGCACCCCGTCGAGCAGCGGGGGCTTGTGACCGGCGATCAGGATGCTATAGGTCCCGTTCGCAATCTTGTGGCGCGCCTCGGTCGCGGAGCGGGCGGTCTCGACCCGAAGGTCCGGCCCGGACAGGAGCTCGACCAGCTCGCCCAGCGCCTCCGGCTGGACATGCACGGCGAGCGCTGAGAAGCGAGGCGCCACGACCGACCATTATAGAAAAGCTGGAGATATAGTCAGGGTTCATGCGGGACGAGCTGAGCGGCTTCACGAAGGGCCTCAAGCCGAGCGAGATCAGGGCGTTGGAGAGAATCTACCGGCGCCGCGTGCCGCCGCGTGAGGTGGTCTCGTCCGAGCTGGCGGCGACCCTGTGCGAGATCTCGGGCCAGCTCCACCGCCAGGTCGGCGTCCTCATCGACCGGCGCGGCGGCATCCAGCACGTCGTCGTCGGCGACGCGTCCAAGATCATGCTGCCTGACGTCGGCCGCCTCCGCGGCGCGCCCGGCCGCTTCCGCGGCCTGCGCCTGGTCCACACCCACCTGCGCGGCGAGCCGCTCACCCAGGACGACCTCACCGACCTGACCCTTCTTCGCCTCGACCTGGTCGCCGCCCTCGGCGTCGAGGCGGGCGGACGGCCGGGCCGGATCTTCGTCGGCCACCTCTTGCCGGACAACCCGGACGGCCGGATGTGGATGGAGCTCGACCCGGTCCCGCTCCACCGCCTCGAGCTCGACGTGCAGCAGCTCATGACCTCGCTCGAGGCGGAGTTCGCCCGTCGCGCGCGCACCGGCGCCACCGGCCCCACCGCGGCCCGGGCGCTCCTGGTCCAGGTCGCGATCGGGCGCGCCGCCGACTCGGAGGCGCGCATCGCCGAGCTGCGCGAGCTGTGCCGCACCGCCGGGGTCGAGGTGCTCGACGTCATGGTCCAGCGCCGGCCGGTGGCCGACCCGCGCTTCCTGGTCGGCAAGGGCAAGCTGGAGCAGATCCTGCTCCGCGCCATGCAGCTCGGCGCCGACACCGTCATCTTCGATCAGGACCTCACGCCGGGCCAGGCGCGCGCGGTCAGCGACTTCACCGAGCTGAAGATCATCGACCGCACCATGCTCATCCTCGACATCTTCGCGCAGCACGCCACGTCGCGAGACGGCAAGCTGCAGGTCGAGCTGGCGCAGCTCAAGTACGCGCTGCCGCGGCTGGTCGAGAAGAACACGATGATGTCGCGGCTCACCGGCGGCATCGGCGGGCGCGGCCCCGGCGAGACCAAGCTCGAGGTGTCGCGCAGGCGCGCGCGCGAGCGCATCCAGCTCCTCGAGCGGCGCCGGGCCGAGGTGGCCAGCGGACGGCGCCTGCGACGCCGGCGGCGCGGCCAGCGCGAGGTGCCGATCGTCGGCATCGTCGGCTACACCAACGCAGGCAAGTCGACCCTGCTCAACGCGCTGACCGAGGGCAACGCGATCGCCGCCGACCGGCTGTTCGCCACCCTGGATCCGATCAGCCGCCGGCTGCGCTTCCCGCGCGAGCGCGAGGTGGTGCTGACCGACACCGTCGGCTTCATCCGCGACCTTCCCGCCGACCTGGTCGCGGCGTTCCGCGCCACGCTGGAGGAGCTGGCCGACGCCGACCTCCTGGTCCACGTGGTCGACCTCGGCGATCCGGACCACGAGCAGCACATCGCCGCGGTGTCCGGCATCCTGCGCGACCTCGAGCTGGCGGAGAAGCCGCGGCTCCTGGCCGGCAACAAGGTCGATCGCCTGCCGGCCGGCGAGGTCGAGCGGTTGGCCGAGGGGCTCGGCGCCATCCCCATCTCCGCGCTCGACCGCGCCAGCCTGAGGCCGCTGCTCGCCGCGATCGAGCGCGAGCTGTGGAAGGAGGGCCGCGCCGAGCCGGCCGCGCGGGCGGCGAGCGCGCCGGCGGCGGTGTAGCCGGCCCGGCTCACATCTCCGGCGGGATCAGCTCGTCCTCGTACGGCGCGCCGAGCTCGAACACCGCCACCGCGTCCGGCACGCCCATCAGATCCGCCGGCAGCTCGATCAGCTCGGCCAGGCCGTTTTCGCGGATCATCTCCGCGATCTGGTCCTCGGTCATCCCCTCGGCCTCCTCTGCCGTGAGCGCGAGGACCCGCAGATCGATCGACTCCAGCTCTTCCTGGCCGACGTCGACCAGCAGGGTGCCGTTGATCCAGGCGCCGTTTCGCACCTCGAGGTCGACCTCGACCAGCATGGCGTAGCCGTAGAGCGTGCGCAGATCCGGCGTCATGACCTCGACGATGCCGTGGTGCGGCGGGTCGATGTCCCAGCGCGGGTCGTAGCGCAGCATCATCTCCTCCTCCCACCTTAGGCACTGTTGCTGCACGCCGACCAGGTGCAGATAAGTGAGCCACTTCTGCGCCGCGGTCACCGGCGACGGCGCCTCGAGTAGCACGCTCTGCAGCCCGCTCGACGTGAACAGGGTGACGCGGAGATCCTTCATCTGCGGATAGGCCTCCGGGTTGGCGGCGACCGGCAGGATGATCGGCGCCAGCTTGCTGTCGGTCCCCGGAACCGTCCAGCCCGCCGCGGTGCTTTGATCGATCTCGATCTCGAAGACGCGATTGATCCCCATGATGAAGAGCGTCCCCTCGTAGCCGATGCGCAGGTTGCTGCAGCCGCCGCGGATGCCGTACGAGGGGTTCACCACGCTCGCGTTGAGGCTGTCACCGAGTGGCAGCGGCGGCGTGGCGTCGATCTCGAGGTGAATCCCGTCCCCGTCGGCCGCCAAGGAGACGAAGTTGAGCGAGACGGTGGAGCCGGGGAACTCACTCGGCAGGCTCAGGGAGCTGGTGAGCGACGTCGGGCACTGGTAATGGAGCGGGCCGACCTCGTTGCAGTCCGAAATGCTCGGGCTTTCTTCCGGCGTGAAGTTGAGAGCGGCAACCACCGCGGCGAGGGCCGCTGAGTTGAAGTGGCTCATCACGTCGGGGCCGAGGAAACAGACGCCGACGTACGCCGCGTTGATCTCGGCCGACGCGGTCACGTCGGCCACGAGCTGGTTGCCGACCGGGTCGAGCGCGATCGTCACCGTGGCGTGGATATCGGCCGGAACGTTGCCCATGACGCACGGGACGCCCACCAGCACCTCCGTGTCGACCGACACCGGCATGACCATGTCGATGATCGCCGCGTTGCCGGCGGCCGTCCACGTCTGCTCGAAGCCCGGCTCCCAGTAGATGCCCGGCTCGTCGATGACGCCATCGCGGAACTTGTCGCTGATCGCGTCCATGATCATCTTCCGGCCGATATACACGCTGGCCTCCTGCCCCCCGATACCGGGGACGGCGCCGTCGTAGAAGGCCTGCCAGGCACTCTGCGAGAACGACCAGGGCTGCGACGTCGGCTGGAACTCCTGCCTCAGGACGACTTGATTTGCTCCGCTGTCCACGGTGATGCCGCGGAAGGCGATCGCGTAGTCCTCCGACAGGCCGGAGACGCCGAGGTCGAGGCTGAAGCACTGGGCAGGCGGCGGCGGGTTCGGGATATTCAAGCCCGGGGCCCCGATCCCGCTGAGCTCGCCGCAGAGCTGGCTGCCCTGCAACGAGATGTCGATGTAGGTCGTCGTGTTCTGCACCTCATCGTAGGTCTGCAGCGGGCAGGACGGGTCGTCCACGCAGGCGTTGGTCTTCCAGTAGATCGTGCTCGGGACCTTCACGCGGACGATCGGCACCAGCACCGGAGCGCCCAGGATCGGCGTGAACAGGACGCTCGGCCCCCTCTCGAGCTGGAGGCCGTTGTCGTCGTTGAAGTCGACGTGGTCGAGCCAGCAGGTGCCGCTGGCGTTGGCACAGCCCTTGGCGAACGGCGGGATCGGGTTCCGCTCCAGCACGCGGTGGATGATGGTCTCCATCACCTCGTCCGAGATGGTGGTGTCCACCACGTTGCTCGCCGCCCGGCCGGCGCGTGGTGCAAGAAGGACGCAGGTCGCGATGGTCGCGGCCGCGGCGAGGTACGTGCGCATCGATGGCTCTCCTTGTCGTCGCGCCCGCTCCTGCGGGTCGCACCTGGAGGACGCTCGCCAGCGGTTTTCTTCCCGCCCCGCTCGTCGTTTTTTCCCGCCCGCCGCTCGCTGCGCCCTCGGCCGGCGGCGTTGACCTCGGCCGGCGGCGCCTCGACACTGGCGCGATGAGCGATCGCGACCGGCTCAGCATGACCCTGGATCAGCTCATGGCCGCCACGCCGCGCCGGGCGACGCCGATCCTGCTCGAGCTGGCGCGGCGGCAGGCGGCGCGGCGGACGCCGGCCGACCTCCTGCGCCAGCGCGAGCGGGACGGCTTCGTGCAGCCGTCAGCCCTCGACCTGCGGCTGGCCCACCGCCTCGACGGGCTGGCGCTCGAGGCGGCCGCCAGGTTCGAGGCGCTCCTGCTGTCGCCGGTGGCGGCGCTCGGCGCCTGCTCGGCGCTGGCGCCGCCCGTCATGTACATCCCGCCGTCCTCGCCGCGGGCGAGGGACAGCTCGGCGCGCTCCCAGCCGCCCCTGTCCTCGGCGTGGATCTGCTCGAGGTACGGCATGAGCTCGTCGATGATGGTCACCCTCACCGGCGGCTCCTCGTCGTCTCCTGGTCCACGCCGCCGGCGCGCGCCCCATTCCGCGACAGGCGCGCGAATCCGACCGCGATGCCGGCCAGGATGACCGCGCCGCCGAGGACCGCGTGCCCCGGCGGCGCCTCGCCGAGAAACAGCCAGGCCAAGAGCGAGGCGCCGACCGGCTCGCCGAGGATGCCGAGCGCCACCAGGTGAACCGGCACCCGCCGCACGCTCCAGTTGAGGAGCGTGTGGCCGATGACCGACGCCACCAGCGCGGCCAGCACCATGGCCAGGTAGTCCTCGCCGGCGAAGCCGAGGACCGGCGTGCCGGTCGCCGCGACCAGGCCGCACAGCGCCACCGCCGCCACCGCGTTGACCGCCGCGAGGTAGGCGCCGAGCGGCAGCGCCGCGCGCAGGCGCCGTCCGACCACGAAGTAGCCGGCGGCGGTGACCGCGCCGCACAGGGCGAGCGCGTCGCCGAGGAGCGCCCGGCCGTCGGCGCCGTGCACGTCCCCGCCGGCCAGGAGCGCGCAGCCGACCGCGGCGATCCCGATGCCGAGCGCCTCCCGCCGGGCGATCCGCTCGCCGAGGAAGAGCCAGCCGAGCAGCCCGGCGAACACCGGCTGGGTGGTCACCAGGGCGACCGACGCCGCCGTCGAGGTGTAGGTGAGCGAGGCGATCCACACCCCGAAGTGGGCCCCGAGCAAGAGCCCCGAGACCGCGCACAGGATGAGCTCGCGGCGCGGCAGCCGCAGGACCGCCCGCAGGTCGCGTCCGGCCACCGCGGCGAGCACCAGCGCGGCGATCGCCACCCGCGAGGCCGCCACCAGCGGCGCCGGCGCCGGCGCGGCCCAGCGCACCAGCGGAGCGGCGGTTGAGATCGCGAGGATCGCCAGGACCAGGACGGCGCGGGTCACGCGCCGCCAGTGTAGAGCAGCCGGGGCTCAAGGACCGTCCGCCGCGGCCGATCCGGGGGGCATGAGCCACTGCCCGCCCCTGTTTCGCGAGACCCTCTGGTTCAAGAAGGGAGAGCTCGACGCCGAGGAGGCCGCCGCCGCGGCCGCCGGCGACGACGATCTGGCGCCCGCCGCCGTCGACCTCCTGCCGGTCGCCGACCGCTACCGCGACGACGGCACGCTCGGCCCCGAGGACACCGCCTCCTTCGGGCTGCACACCGGAAGCACCACGATGCTCGCCGCGCTCGCCGCGCCTCCGCCGCCGGCCGGCGCGTCCGCGATGAGCGAGTCCGACCTCGCGCGCGAGCTGAGGCGCAGCAGCCTGCCGTACGCGGTGCTGCTCGTCGCCGGCCTCGCCGCCCTCGCCGCCGTGATCGTGCTCTTCGGCTGGTAAGCAAGACCACCGCGCGGCCACACGTCCGTCCCCGAAGGGCAGGAATCCCCGACGTCCGTCCCCCGAAATCGGGATCACATGCAGGTCGCTGTCCGTATCATGCGTCCCCTGGCCCACAGGAGGCACGCATGATCCGCAACGCACTCTCGCTCCTCGCCACCCTGTCTCTCGCCGGCGCCCTCGCCTGCGGCTCCTCGGACGACGACGCCGGCGCCGGTCCGGACGGCTCGCCCGGCGGCGACGCCGGCGCCGCAGACGCCTCGAGCGACGTGCCCGCTGCGTGCAAGCCGAAGACAGACGGCAACCCGGACGGCCTGAAGGAGGTCATGTACCTCGACTCGATCGCGACCGTGTACCCGACGGCCAACTGGCGCGTCGCCCTCGAGCCGTCCACGGTCGTCAACTGGGCCACCTTCGACGGCCCCGAGCCGCACGACAGCGCCATGCTGCTCGACCTGCCGGAGGCGGGCATCGAGGTCGCCGGCTTCCTGGTCTCGCGCCGCTCCTCGAGCCAGAGCGCTTCGCAGGAGGCGAACCTCGCCCAGGCGCTCATCGATGCCGCCATCCCGGAGCTGGCGAGCATCACGCCGCGCGCGTCCGGCCGCAACATCACCTCGCTCGACGGGTTCGACGCCGTGGTCGACACCTCCATCGAGCTGAGGACCACCACCTCCATGGACGCGACCGAGCTGCGCGAGCTGCTGATCCCGGCGCTCCTGGCCCGGCTGGGCGGCCAGGTGATGTTCCCGGAGCTCGACTGGCAGGGCGGCCAGAGCCGCGACTTCATCCTGTCGATGCAGACCCTGTACCGGGCCGAGGCCGGCCAGACGATCTTCATGGGCGCGCTCACCCGCAAGCTCGACTACGACGACCGGCACCAGGCGACCGCGCTCCACGCCAACGACCTGGCCAACGGCAGCGGCCTCACCGTGTCGGCCAACGGCGAGGCGCGCGAGTGCGAGGACAAGGTGGTCGACCAGGTGGCCACCGCCGACATCATCTGGGTGATCGACGAGTCGGGGTCGACCAACAACGAGCGCGAGAACATCGCCAGCAACGCGGTCGCCTTCTTCGACAAGGCGATCGACTACGGCCTCGACTTCCGCATGGGCGTCACCGACATGAACGACGCCACCATGGGCCAGTTCGCCACCCGCACCGACACCATGGGCACCGGAGAGCGCTGGCTCATGCCCGAGGAGGCGGAGGCCTTCGCCGCCGCCATCGACGACCCGTCCGGCGAATCGATCCCTGGCGACGGCGGGTCCGAGCACGGCCTCACCCAGATGCAGAACGCGCTCACCCGCCACCTGCCGCGCGACGCCAGCGATCCGCTGAAGATCCGGCCGGACGCCAAGGTCGCGATCATCCTGGTGAGCGACGAGAAGCCGCAGGAGGTGAAGGTCTCGAGTCTGCTCGGCTCCGGCAACAAGGAGCCGACCCCGACGCAGGCCGCGGCGCTCGAGGAGTACCTGGCGCCGTTCGTCGAGCTGCTGGCCAGCGAGGAGGTCGTGTTCCACCTGATCGCCGAGCCGCTGCCGTTCGATGACAATCCGTGCGGCGGCTACGAGCACGGCTACGGCTACTACGAGCTGGCGGTCGCCACCGGCGGCCAGATGGGCTCGATCTGCCAGCCGGACCTCGACGCCACCCTCGACGCCATGCTCGACTCGGTGGGCGGCGACGCCTCGCCGCTCGAGCTCGAGTACGTGCCGATCTCGGCCAGCATCACGGTCACCCGCGACGGCGTGCCGGTGCCGCGCTCGCGCGAGATCGGCTGGGACTACCGCAGCGGCTCCAACTCGATCGTCTTCTACGGCATGCCGATCGACCCGGCCAACCCGGCCGAGATCGTGGTCGGCTACCGCCGCTGGGAGCAGCAGGTCATCGAGTGATCGGCCGGCGGCGCGTCGGCTGCGGCTGCCTGACACCTCACCAGCGTGGCGGAGCCGGTGTCATCAGTGGCTGCACCTCCAGCTCTCCTTCAACATGAGATCGAGCGGTCGAACCTGCCGACATCGTCGTCGCCTACGGGAGCTGGGCCGTGTCGGTCGAGTAGGGCGAGTGGCAGTGCTGGGGCGAGGGAGCTCGCCCAAGCGGGTCGGGTGTCCCGCGTAGCTCGAGCCAGTACAGTACGGTCCCAGGCGGGGCGTGGACCTCAACCACGTTAACGCCGCGGCGGGCGCGCTCGACGCAGCCCGAGATCGTTCCAGCGCGCTCCGTGACCCGGCCGCGCGCCACCGGGTCGCCATTCACGACTAGCTCGACTATCGCTTCCGCGGCTCCGGCAGCGACGCGCAAGCGGAACTCGATCGGATCGCGGCGGTTCAGGCCGACGAGAATGGTCGCGGAGCTGCCGCGAAGCCGCGTAGTATTCGGCGCCGTCCCGCGCTCGAGGCCGACAACTCGGCGCGAGTCCGGCCTGTCCAGGAGGATCCGCTCGCGAGTCTTGCCCTTGAAACTATTCAGCCCGGGGTAGAGCTCGCCGAGCGAGTGGACGCCGACCACGAGATCGTACGCATCCAAGCTTGTGCCGTGCCTCAAGGCGAACAGAACGCGCGCAGGCGCGCTAGCCAAGGCCGACACCGGCGCGACCATCGCGCCGAGCGGCCCCGGCAGCCTCTTCCAGAGGACGCGGGCCGGCGAGTGTCCGCCGTAGATCGGCACGGTGGGCGCTGAGTGACCCGCGGCCAGCGCTAGGTTGCCTAACGCCAGCAGCACCGCGACCGCGCCTGCCAGCGCCGCTGCGGCCACCCGCGCGCGGATGCGCCAGCCGGCGGCGCCCTCGCGGCCACTGGGGAGGAGGAGGCAGCCGAGCCCGAAGCAGAACGCGATGAACGTCGAGTCGAACCGCCGCCCGCCAAAGGATCCGCCGGCCCACCAATCCCAGGCGGCCCCATTGGCCAGAACCTGGAGCGCCACCGCCACCAAGAGCGCCGCCGCGAGTCTCGGTGACCGGCGTAGGCCGACGAACAACCCCGCGCCGGCGAGAGCGTAGAGCGGCGACCAGGGTAGTAGGCCGTTTCTCGACGAAAACAGGACCTCACTCCAGGCCGGCTCGGTCCACCACATGAACCCGGGCCCCTGAGGGCTGCTGACGTACTCGCCATACAGGGCCTTCCACGCCAA
>Ga0079224_100015087_pt1 | contig 10805 bp, 6 predicted proteins | sample Stecom2015_FD_80414 | JGI IMG/M metagenome (GOLD analysis project Ga0079224, IMG submission 80414) | Agricultural soil microbial communities from Utah to study Nitrogen management - Steer compost 2015 | ecosystem: Environmental > Terrestrial > Soil > Agricultural land | place: USA: Utah...
CAACCCCTGGCCAGGCAAGAAAGTTACGACCCGACGCGGCATTCCCCACATACCTAGCAAATGCTGGATAAAGAAGGTTAAATGGAAACCGATAAACATAAAGGCAAAGGTGACGTAACCGATTTTTTCCGATAACATTCGGCCGAACATTTTTGGCCAATAAAAGTGCATTGCCGCAAAGAGAGCAAACACTACTCCACCAATAATGACGTAGTGGAAGTGTGCAACGATAAAGTACGTATCATGCAGCTGTTGATCTAGTGGAGCGACTGCCTGCATAACCCCGGTTACTCCTCCCATTACAAAGCTTGGGATGAAACCGAGGGCATAGAGCATCGGAACAGTTACTTTAATGCTTCCTCCCCACATCGTAAACAGCCAGTTGAAGACTTTAATTCCTGTCGGGACAGCAATAGCCATCGTTGCAACAGCAAAAATCGCATTCGCTACATTTCCTAACCCAGTTGTAAACATATGGTGTGCCCAAACCATGAACCCTAAAAATCCGATTAAAATGGTCGCAAACACCATGGATGAATATCCAAACAACCGTTTTCTAGAGAATGTCGGAATAATTTCAGAGAAAATACCGAAGGCCGGCAATATCAAAATATAAACTTCCGGGTGTCCAAAAATCCAGAATAAATGCTCCCAAATGATTGTGTTTCCGCCTGCTTCAACGACAAAGAATTTTGAACCAAATAAACGGTCAAACATTAAGAAGAAAATACTAATGGTAAGCGGCGGGAAAGCAAACAAAATTAAAGTTGACGCAATAAATGTTGTCCAAGTAAATAGCGGCATCCGCATGAAAGACATGCCCGGTGCCCGCATTGTAATAATTGTTGCCATAAAGTTGATTCCGCTCATTAATGTTCCAAATCCGGCAATTTGCAAGCCTAAAGTGTAAAAGTCAATTCCATGGCCTGGTGAATCTAAGGATAGGGAAGCATAAGATGTCCATCCGGCATCTGGTGCACTTCCGAAAATCCAGGATAAATTCAAAAAGATTCCACCTGCAAAAAACAGCCAAAAACCTAGAGCGTTCAAAAACGGAAAGGCAACGTCTCTAGCACCAATTTGCAGCGGCACTACCGCGTTCATAAAGGCGAAAAGAAGTGGTGTCGCCGCCAGGAAAATCATTGTCGTACCGTGCATAGTAAATAATTCGTTAAAGGTTTGCGGATCAATAATATCCAGTTGTGGTTTCATCAATTGAATACGAATAAGCAGTGCTTCGATGCCGCCAATGGCAAAGAAGAACAAGCCAGCAAAAAAGTATAAATGGGCGATTTTTTTATGGTCAACCGTTGTTAAATAATCCCAAATTATACCTCTTACCCCTTTTTTCACAGCGAGCGTTGACACGTGAAAATACCCCCTTCATCCCTTTATTGTCCAGCCTTTAAGCTCATTAAATATGCCGCAAGGGCTTCCAGTTCATCATCAGAGAGAGCAGATTCTTTATACATTTTATTCCCCGGTTTATAATCATCCGGTTTTTTAATCCATTTCTTTAAGTGCTCTACATCATTCGGCAAATAACCTGCGACTGTTGTGCGGTTTCCAAAGTCTGCTAGATTCGGTGCGAGTTTAGAACCGCCTGCTTCCGGTGTAATCGCATGACAGGCAAAACAATTGTTTTCTTGGAACAATTCCTGTCCGCGAATAGCTAATTCGTCGGTTAGCTCCGGCTCTTTATAATTTTGCATTGCGGCTACCCATTCTTCAAATTCTTCTTTTGGTATTGCTTTAACTTTGAAATCCATGTAAGCATGGCTCGGTCCGCAAAGTTCTGCACATTTTCCGAAAAATAAGTTTCCAGCTTCATCGGCTTTTTCTGGGTCAAATTCTAAATAAAATCTATTGACGTTATCGGTGTTTGTATCCAATTTCCCACCAGCCGACGGTACCCAAAAGGAGTGTTTTACATCTGACGCAGCAAGTTCAAAGTAAACTTTTTCTCCTGTTGGTACAACAAGATCTTGGCTTGTTTCAATGCCTAAACCCGGATATTCAAAATGCCACCAATATTGGTTAGCGGTTACTTTTACTACAAGGGCTTCCGGATTCCCTTGTTCATCAACCAATTCCATGCCTCTTACATCGCCAAGTTTAAAAGTATAATAGACGGTTGGAACCGCTAAACATAAGACAAGAAAAATCGGAATGGAAGTCCAAATGATTTCCAATTTATGCCTTCCTTCCACCTGTTTCGGAATTTTATCCTCACCAACTTTTTTCCGGCGAAAGCGGTAGAGGACGATAGAATAAATAATCACAACGACGAAAATAACTGTAAACATAATTCCGAGGCTAAACATTAGCAGGAAAAACTGGCGATCGGCCACCTCACCCGCCGGATGAAGAGTGGACAACTGCCGATTTCCACAGCCTGCTAGAAAAAGGACTAATGAAAAGATTGTTAGCAGAAGACGTGATTTTTTCATAGAGAAACCAATCCCCTCTTTCGCATTAGTAAGTTCAATTCATCCAATATTCAAAAAATACATGTTACAAAGTTTCTTCATCATTAATGTTTTCTACCTCTTTAGTCCAGTTTTTATGTATTAAAGCATAAAAACCCCTTCCTTTGACCGTATAAATTTCCCCCTAAAATTTCTCCATTTAAAAATTCCTAAAAAATTGCAAAAATAATCATTGCAATAAACATCATAGATAAATAGTTTAATGAATAAACAAATATCCGATTTGCCCATTTTAAGTCGTCATCTCTTTTAAACCCCTTTAGGCCAATAAGAAGCCAACCAACATTCAAAAGCGTCGCGAAGATGACAAAGTATGGACTCAAATCAATCATATAAAAGGGTAGCGGGAGTAAGCAAAGAATCCAAACCATAATTTGCCTTTTCGTCATTGCAAACCCTTCCACTACCGGCAACATTGGAATATTTGCCATCCGGTAATCCTCGGTTTTTTTCATAGCCAGTGCCAAAAAATGTGGAATTTGCCAAAGGAACATGATGGAAAAGACAACCCAAGCTACAGGATGGAGGGCAGGATCAATCGCAGCCCAACCAATTAATGGCGGCATGGCACCGGATATGCTTCCGACAACTGTATTCAACGTATATTTCCTTTTTGTCCATAATGTATATAAAACGATATAGCTAAAGGAACCGATAAATCCTGCAATTCCGGCAGTTATCGAGACATGGAAAAGTAGTAAGTTCCCAATGGTTACATAGCTACTTCCTAAAGCTAAAATAAATCTGGGTGAAAATCTGCCGGATACAGATGGCCTTCTTTTTGTTCGCCTCATCAAGATATCTATGTCCCGATCAATATAGTTATTCAGACTCCCAGATCCAGCAATTACCAAATAAGAACCGATTAATGTAATTATTATTTTATCAAGATAGTCCATTAAGTGGAGATTATTATAATAGCTAGCTAAAAAGAAGCCGGCAACAACTGTCATTAAGTTTGAATTGACGATACCCACTTTTGTAAGGACGAGGTAATCCTTCCAAACAGATTTTCTCCGCTCGTCCTCTCGTTCAGTTTTTGATATCGGGTTGTCCTTTAGCAATTCCATATCCGCCAAATACATCCCCCCTATCCCAACTGCAAAAACTTTTCACCATTAACTATATACCAATAAGGAAAACTTTTCTATTTTTTTGCTAAAATATTATTTTCTGTTTTATTTATTAAATTGAAAACGTTCCAAATATACTCTACCTTATATTAAAGCACAGAAAAAATTATTTTGTGAATGTTTTTTGGCATTTTTTTGTCTAATTTGTGTCAATTGTTTTATATTTTTTCTATTATTATTTTAAAATATTTATTTAATTATATTATTCTTCTGCACCTCTGTAAGATTAAACCTCTTTTTAGATTGTTCATTATTTCATAAAAATAAATTTCAGAAGTGAATTCGTTCACATTTTTTTCATTTAAAAGTAAAACACTTGTCACATCAATAATTGTTAGGTAGGATAAAACAAGAGAATATTTCGAAGAAGGTGAATTCTTTGCAACATCGACTAAAAGTTTTAGCTGTATGTGCACCAATTGGTATGTTATGGTTACTTTTGGGCGGCGCGCTTGTTACAAAAACTGATTCAGGGGATGGTTGTGGCTCTTCCTGGCCCCTTTGTAACGGCGAATTATTCCCATCGGTTATTACAACTGAATTGATTATTGAAATTTCCCATCGCATTACAACGGTTCTAGTTTCCTTCCTTATTTTGGCTTTTGTCTATTACAGCTGGAAATTATTAGGACATCTTTGGGAAATCAAGTTTTTATCGATCCTTTCTATTGCTTTTATCGTTATTCAAAGTTTAATTGGAGCGGCGAATGTCGTCTGGGGACAATCCGATTTCTTTCTCGCCCTTCATTTCGGAATATCTTTAATCTCTTTTGCAGGAATCTTTTTAATGACACTGATCGTTTTTGAAGCCCAGCGAAAGGACAAACTACATTCATTCCAATTTGATAAACGGATGAAGTTCCATACGATTGGTGTCACGATTTTTAGTATGCTTGTCATTTATAGTGGCGCACTCGTTCAACATACAGAATCCAGCTTTGTCTGCCTTGATTGGCCCTTCTGTAACAACGAGTCGATTGGTCTTCCAAATAATTTTTATGAATGGGTCCATATGGGACATCGCGGCTTAGCAGGATTATTTTTCCTTTGGATTGGTTACATAACCTTCTTCGTGAATCGTTCATATAAAAAACAACCGCCAATTTTTTACAGTTGGATTGCTGCCTTTATCCTTGTAATTATGCAAGTTACAAGCGGCGCCTTTGTTATATTTACGAAAGTAAGCCTTGAGATTACTTTACTACATTCCTTATTTATTACTTGCTTATTTGGTATTCTTTCCAACCTAGTGTTCCAAATTTATCGGAACCGGGTAAATGAAAATCGCAGCCAAAAATCTGTATCCATTCAAGAATTGAAGGAGAAACCTGTTTAAAAAATGAGGGCAAATTGCCCTCATTTTTTTGCAAGTACAAATAATAAATCGCCCTGTTCAATTGTGTCTCCTTCTTTTACTAGAACATCTTCCACAACCCCATTATAGGGAGCTTGAAGTGTATTTTCCATTTTCATCGCTTCCGTAATTCCTAATGGATCGCCCTTCGAAAAAGTATCACCTTTTTGAACGAGAATTTTTAATACCGAGCCTGGCATGACCGCCGCTACATGGAAGGGATTTTTCGGATCTGCCTTCACTCTTTCCTTCACTTCTGTTTTTACGGAATAATCCCGAATTGTAACTTCCCGCATTTGCCCATTTAATTCAAAAAATATCGTCCTCATTCCATCTTGTTGAGCTTCCCCAATGGAAACAAGTTTAATAAACAATGTTTTCCCTCGTTCAATTTCAACAGCCAACTCTTCTCCCAGCTTCATTCCATATAAAAAGGTCGGGGTATCTAAACAGGAAACATCACCATAGCGGGCATAACGGTCTTGAAATTCTAAAAATACTTTCGGATAAAGGACATAAGAAATAACTTCTTCGTCCCGGCATTTCCTTTGCAATCGTTCCTCTAATTCTTTTCGTACACTGCTAAAATCGATTGGAACCATCCATTCTCCAGCTCGACCATCTAAAGGTTTTTTTCCTTTTAACACAACCCGTTGCAATTCCTTAGGAAAACCTCCAGGAGGAAAACCGATATAACCTTGGAAAAATTCAACAACAGATTCAGGAAAGCTGATGGACTCACCCTTTTGAATTACATCTTCATCTGATAAATTATTTTGAACCATAAATAGAGCCATATCTCCAACCACTTTAGATGAGGGAGTAACCTTCACAATGTCTCCGAATAAAAGGTTCACTCGCTTGTACATGTCGGTCACTTCATCAAAACGGTGACCTAAACCAACTGCTTTTGCCTGTTCTCTCAAGTTCGTATATTGACCCCCAGGCATTTCATGTTCATAAATCAACGGGTGCGGAGAGTTTAATGCACTTTCAAAAGGAGCATATTGTTTACGAATATCTTCCCAATAGAAGGCTAACTCCTTATAAGCTTTCAAGTCCATCTCAGGCTCCATTCCGGTTCCTTCCAGTGCATGATAAAGCGTTTCTGCACTCGGCTGGGAGGTTGAACCGCTCATGGAACTCACCGCAGTATCAACAATATCGACACCCGCTTGAATGGCCCGTGCATAGCTATAGATGCCATTTCCGCTCGTATCATGCATATGCAAGTGAATGGGAAGATTAACAGTTTCTTTTAGCTCAGAAACAAGAATATAGGCAGCTTCCGGTTTTAACAGACCCGCCATATCTTTAATTGCCAAAATATGTGCCCCTTGCTTCTCCAATTCCTTTGCCAAGTCGATATAGTATTTTAAATCGTATTTCCTGCGAGTTGGGTCGAGGAGATTGCCGGTATAACAGAGACTGACTTCGGCAATTTTGTTCGCATCCCGGACAGCTTGAATGGCAACTTCCATTCCTTTAACCCAGTTCAAACTGTCAAAAATTCGGAAAACATCAATACCACGTTCAGCTGCCAATTTTACAAACTCCCGAATGACATTATCCGGATAATTTTTATAACCGACTGCATTTGCTCCCCTTAAAAGCATTTGAAACAACACGTTTGGTATTTTTTTACGCAAATCATTTAGCCGCTCCCAAGGATCTTCCATTAAAAATCGGTAACAAACGTCAAAGGTTGCGCCGCCCCACATTTCTAATGAAAATAAATTGGAAAGAGATTCTGCTGTGAATTCTGCTACATTACTCATATCAAAGGTGCGAAGCCTTGTGGCAAGCAAAGACTGATGAGCATCTCTAAAAGTTGTATCGGTTAGTAGCACTTTTTTCTGCTGCTTTACCCAATCCGTTACATAACCCGGTCCATATTGATCAAGCAACTGTTTCGTTCCCGAAGGAAAAGATTTCTCCACTCCATTATGAACTTTAGGAATCCGAACCTTCTCAAAAACTGGTTTTTCTTTTTTACCAATTCCTGGAAAACCATTTACAGTCACGTCGGCAATATACGTTAAAAGTTTCGTTCCCCTGTCCTGTCGCGGTGGAAAAACAAATAATTCCGGAGTTTCATCCACGAAAGAAGTATCAAAATTCCCTTCTAAAAATTTCGGATGGCTAACAACATTTTCTAAAAAGGGAATATTCGTCTTAATTCCCCGAATCCGGAATTCCTTTAAAGTCCGGACCATTTTCGTAGCGGCTTTTGCCAAAGTTGGCCCCCAAATGGAAACTTTTACTAATAGTGAATCATAATGTGGGGAGATGACTGCCCCTTGGAAAGCATCTCCTGCGTCTAATCGAACACCGAATCCACCGCTCGAACGATAAACGGTAATTTTACCTGTATCTGGCATGAAATTATTTAACGGATCTTCGGTCGTAATCCGGCACTGAAGAGCATATCCATTGACAACTATTTCTTCTTGCTTCGGAATCCCAATTTCTTCACTATGTAAACTGTGTCCTTCGGCAATTAAGATTTGCGACTGGACAATATCGACACCGGTAATCATTTCTGTTACTGTATGTTCGACTTGGATACGAGGATTCACTTCAATAAAATAAAAATCTTCTCCGGTGACTAAAAATTCAACGGTTGCCGCATTTTTATAGCCAACGTCCTTCATGAGTCGGACAGCTGCATCACAAATTTTCTCTTGGAGGGATTTTGAAAGGGAAACAGACGGGGCAATTTCCACCAATTTTTGATGGCGCCTTTGCACTGAACAATCACGGTCAAATAGATGGACAATGTTTCCGTATTGATCAGCTAAAATCTGTACTTCGATATGTTTTGGCCGATCAACAAATTTTTCAACATAAACTTCATCACTGCCAAAGGCTGATTTCGCCTCGGATTTTGCCCGGGAAAGGCCCTCGGGGACTTCCTTTTGATTGTATACAATACGCATTCCCCTTCCCCCACCGCCGAGGGCAGCCTTAATAATAACGGGATATCCATGTTTTTCGGCAAATTTATATACTTCATCTGCAGTTTGGACCATCATGCCGGGTATGACTGGCAAATTTGAACGAATCGCCTGTTCCCTTGCCTTCACTTTATCTCCAAATAGTTCCAGATGTTCAAAACGTGGTCCAATAAAAATAATTCCTTCTTCTTCGCAACGGCGGGCAAATTCAGCATTTTCTGCTAAAAATCCGTACCCCGGATGAATGGCATCAACTTCATTTTTTTTGGCAATATGGATAATTTCTTCGATATCTAAATAAGCTTCTACCGGCTTTTTCCCTTCACCGACTAAATACGCTTCATCCGCTTTATAGCGATGATAGGAACCGGTATCTTCCTTAGAATAGATCGCTACCGTTCGTATATTTAAATCGGTACAGGCCCGAAAAACTCGTATGGCTATTTCCCCGCGATTTGCAACTAGTATCTTTTTTATTCTCTTCATCATCCTCACCATCTTTTTAGAATTTTCTGATTTAAAAAATTCCTTTACCCTTCTAAAAAAGGGTCCCTTACATTGTTGGGACCCTCTTTACCGGGTGACTGCTTTTATTCTGTCCCGTTTTGTTCTTACCGTATTTTGCTTGGTAATTAGAAAACATCGACACATTTAACAATAATCCGATGGACATAGAAAGAACCATTAATGAGGAACCGCCGTAGCTGACGAAGGGCAAAGTGACCCCTGTCAAAGGTATTAGCCCGGATATTCCTCCTAGGTTGACGATTGCTTGAATGCCGATCATCCCTCCGATTCCAAATGCCAATAACGATCCGAAGGGATCTTCACATTTTACCCCGATTCGTATACTTCGAAGAACGATAAAGGTCAATAATATAATGACGAAACTGACTCCGAAAATCCCCAATTCTTCAGCGATGATTGACATTATAAAGTCGGTATGGGCTTCAGGCAAATAGCCAAGTTTCTGCACACTTTTTCCGAGTCCGACCCCGGACCAGCCGCCAAGCCCAATGGCCAAATAGGAATTAACAAGTTGATAGCCTTCGCCCAGTTCATCTTCAAAGGGATCTGTATAGGGCATCTTTAACCTGCTAAGTCGTTCTTCTGTAAAAAGTTTATCGGCATTAGATAAGAGAATCGGTGAAAAAAGGACGACCATAAACAGAGCGATTCCTACTAACTTTAATAAGTTCTTTATATGCATTCCAGAGCAAACAACGATGATTGCTCCGGTCATAAACATGATAAATGCTGTTCCGATATCCGGCTGGATGGCCGTCAAAAAACAGGTTAATACTAGAAAAAGTATAGGAGGAACAACACCCCGGTTAAAATCATTTATGTATGATTGTTTTTTTGCATAAACGGCAGATAAATAAATGATGACAAACAGCTTAACAAATTCTGATGGCTGCAAGCTCCTTGCACCAAGAGCAATCCAGCTTGTCGCCGCGTTTACATTTTCACCAATATAGTTTAAGCTGATTAGTCCAATAATGGAACCAAAAAACAAAATATATAAAATTACATTTTTCTTATAGATTCGATATGGGAAAATGGCAAGAAAACCGAGAAACACTAAAGAAATTAAAAAATTGCCTAACTGTTTTTTAAAAAAATAGGCACTATCATCGAGTTGATAAATTTGAATTGAAGTCACCATGCTAGCACTGTAAATCATAATTAATCCAAATATGGTTAGGGCTAAATATGCAACCAGCAAAGGATAGTCATAGGATTTTGCTATTTTTTTGATCATATGAACTCTTCCCAACTATTTATATTTCATTTCTTCAAATGAAATCGTATATATTATTTATTTTATAGAAGTTTTCAATCTCTGTACATAAGGAAAAAATAAAAACCCAAACAATGGTAGCCAATTGTTTGAGTTTTTTCCTTACTTCCTATTTGTAAAGGCTTCATGCAATGCAGAAAGTTTTCTTTCTACAGAGCCGAGTAATTCCTTACCGTCCTTTTCATCAACAAGCCCAAGTCTTACAGCAAAATCTATTTGACGGGATAACCCAAACATTTGGGTATCCAATACATCTTCATATAATGGGCACTGGGGTAATGTTAAATGATCCATTTGAACTTGGATTAAGTTAATGATTTTTTCAGCATCCGCTTTCAACAAGGAGTAGGCTTTCTCCCTATGGTCAACTTTAGTTTCTTGTGCCACCATCATTCCCCCTCACTAGAAAGAAAAAACCATCCTTTTAAAAATTCTACCTTTATTATAGCAAATTTGCAAGGAAAATAGGATGTTAAAGCCTTTTCATAAAAAGGCTCCATTATTACTTGAAAATTGAGATAGCGACAAATTTTTGCAAATCATCTTATATGACAACATTGGAAAATCTTTGTATACTCTATTTAGAACAAAGTAAAGGGGCAGAAAAATGGCGGAAATTATTGAAATTAAAGGAAAAGTTAAATTCAAGATTACCCTTGATCCTGGAACATGGATTTTCGATGATCGTAAAGTTGATTTGGATACATATTTTTTACCAAAAAAAGAAGAAGAAGTCGAGGAAAGCGACATACAACGGATGTCTAAATATTGGAGCAGGGAAATTCAGGAAGGTTCCGTAGCCCCGCCCACTTTAAAATCAGAAAGGAAATTTGAAAAAGTAAAACTGTTAACAGGTTCATTTGGCATATCCCTGGAGCCTTTTCTAAACAATGCAGAACCCCTTGAAGACGCAAAAACGCTCGTCATTGAAACTAGAAATGATGGAGAAGTCGCTTTGCCATTAGAAAAGGGACGGAAACTGATTCTTGTTTTTTCCAAAAACGGAAAACCATTAAAAGAAGACGGTCCAGTCCACGGCTATTATCATGATGGTTCGAACTACGAAAA
>Ga0079224_100015089_pt1 | contig 10805 bp, 6 predicted proteins | sample Stecom2015_FD_80414 | JGI IMG/M metagenome (GOLD analysis project Ga0079224, IMG submission 80414) | Agricultural soil microbial communities from Utah to study Nitrogen management - Steer compost 2015 | ecosystem: Environmental > Terrestrial > Soil > Agricultural land | place: USA: Utah...
ATCGCGGTTTCCTCGATCTGTTTGACTTCGATCAGCTCCATGTTACCGCGGGCATGGGCGCCCACCGCCTCAAACACGGAGATGATGTCGGTATGGTTCTCGCCGGGCATGATGGTGCCGCCGTAAACGAAGACCGAGGGCCGGTTCAGCCGGGCCAGGCCCATCATGCAGCCGGGCATGTTCTTGTCGCAGCCACCGATGGCGACCAGTCCGTCGAAGCCCTCACAACCGGCCACGGTCTCAATGGAATCGGCAATCACCTCGCGCGACACCAGGGAATATTTCATGCCCTCGGTGCCGTTGGCGATGCCATCAGAGATAGTGATGGTGTTGAAGGTCAGGCTCTTGCCCCCGGCTCCGTCGGCACCCTTGGCGGCCTCCCGGGCCAGGCCGTCAATGTGCATGTTGCAGGGCGTAAGGTTGCTCCAGGTGGAGGCAATGCCAATCTGGGGTTTGCGGAAATCCTCGTCGGTAAAACCTACCGCCCGGAGCATGGCCCGGCTGGCGGATTTATTGATACCGTCTACCACCGGTGCCGAGTGTCGGCGTCGTTTATCGGTTGTCATGCGTTATCCCTCTCCGTCGTTTCAAGCCGATCGCGACCGTGCCATGGTATCGGAGACCAGTTCAACTCCGGCAACGGTATGCAGTTTCTCCAGCTGAGATTGAAGCATAGCAACTGGCCGGGAACCCTCCAGCGTGAGGGCAATGTCGAGGGTATCGCCAGTTGATTCCATGGCCATCCTGGAAATCCGGAAGCCGCGTACCCGCACCACCCGGCACAGCCGCTCCAGAGCTGCCGCTTCCTGGTTCATGCGGCAATTCAGGGTATATCGTTGACTGGCGCTTTCATGATTCGGCTTCATGCTACCTGCTCCTTGCGGCTGTTCGTTTTACGGGGTTCGTCAATCATTTCCTTGTTGCTGGCGCCGGCTTTGACGATGGGCCAGACGTTCTCTTCACGACTGATGGCAACGTGCAGCAGCATCGGGCCGTTGTAAGCCAGAATGGTTTCGATGCCGCGGCGGATCTGGTCGGTCCGCTCAATGTGCAGGGCCGGGATATCGAACGCCCGGGCCATGGCGACAAAGTCCGGATTGTCGTCCAGATCGATCTGGCTCTCGCGGTTGTTGTAGAACAGTTCCTGTTGCTGACGGACCATGCCCAGGCACTGGTTGTCCAGAATGATCAGCTTCAACGGCAGGTTGTAGCGCCGTATGGTGGCCAGTTCCTGTGCGTTCATCATGAACGAACCATCACCGGTCACGTTGATGACGGTGCGCGTTTGGTCCGAGAACTGGGCGCCGATGGCCGCCGGAAGCCCGAAGCCCATGGTGCCCAGACCTCCGCTGGTCAGGTGGTGGCGTGGATGGGCGAACTGGTAGTACTGGGCAACCCACATCTGGTGCTGGCCAACATCGCAGGCGATGACGGTGTTGTCGCCGGTAATGCCGGAAAGCTGACGAATGAATGCGGGGCCGGTAATGGGGGCCAACGGTTCCTCGTTATCTGCGGCGCGAAAGCCTCCGGTGGTATGCCAGGTGCGGCATTGTTTCTGCCAGGCGTCGATGGCCAGTGGCTCAGCCGCAATGGCATCGGTTAATGCCGCCAGGATGGCGTTCAGGTCACCACGCAGAGACAGGTCTGCCGGCCGCAGTTTGTTGATCTCGGCGGCATCGGCATCAATGTGGATCATCCGGGCATTCGGCGCGAAGCCGTCCAGCTTGCCGGTGGCACGGTCATCCAGCCGGGCGCCGATGACGACCAGGAGGTCGCACTCGTCAACCGCCTTGTTGGCCGCCCGGGAACCGTGCATGCCGAGCATGCCCAGATCATTCGGGTTGTTTCGGCCGGCGTTGCCTATGCCTTTGAGGGTAACCACGCCCGGCAGCCCCGAGACTTCGGCAAAGGTACGAAAACGGTCTTCGGCTCCGGCCAGAGACACACCGCCACCACTGTAGAGCAGGGGCCGCCTGGCTGATTTCAGCATGGCCAGGGCCGGGCCGATCTCCGGGCAATCCGCTGACGGTGCCTCGGTGCAGGCCGGGGCTGGAGCCTCAATCTCGGACAACAGAATATCTTTGGGAATATCAATCCACACCGGCCCGGGGCGGCCAGCCTGGGCCAGGCCTATGGCTTCCTCCAGGATGCCCGGCAGGTCTTCGGGGGCATCCACCAGGTAGCTGTGTTTGACGATGCCCAGGGTCATGCCCAGGATGTCGGTTTCCTGAAAGGCGTCGGTGCCAATCAATCCAGAGGGGACCTGCCCGGTGATCACCAGCAGGGGAATGGAATCCATGTAGGCGTTGGCAACGCCAGTGATCAGATTGGTGGCGCCGGGGCCGGAGGTGGCAATACAAACTCCCAGTTGGCCACTGGCCCGAGCATAACCGTCCGCCGCCAGGGCGCACGCCTGTTCGTGGCGGCACAGCACATGCTCCACACCCACGTCATCCACCAGCGCGTCGTACAGGGGCATGATGCAGCCACCCGGATACCCGAAAACCGTGCTGATGTTATGGCGGTGGAACGCTGCAAGAATGTGCTGTGAGCCGTTCATGGTCGTTTTTCCCTTTTTCTTTGCCGCAAAAAAGAAACCCCCGGGACCTTGCGGTGCCGGGGGTTTCTGGTGTCGTTGTCAGGTTGTCGCTATCTCACCCGCTTGTCCACGCAAAAGCCCCCGGACGGTACCACGACCACCAGGACTAGTTTCACAAGGACCATAACTGCGTTGAGATTCATGGAATCGACAATCTGCTCTGAATAGAGTTGAACAATGTGTGTAGAATCTAACCCACGTTTTCAGGCGGATGCAAGGGCTTATTTCCGGAAATTCAACCGGTGCCGGCTTTTCCGCTTTCTCAAACCGAATCTGTTCACGGCGAGTGGTGCATGACAAGAGCAAAATGGAGCTCCCTGGGATTATCCCTTCTGGTCATCGTGTTATTGGTTATCTGGATGGCAACGGGTGAGGTAAAAGTTGCCAGTGATGAGGCGCCGGAGGAGCCGGCCTCCGGACAGGTAGCCATAACTCGGGTAGAGGTAACACCGGTCAGCGCCCAGGCTTATCAACCAACCCTGAAACTTCAGGGCCAGCTGGAGCCCTGGCAGTCGGTTCAGGTCAGTGCCCGGGTGGCTGGTACTGTTGAGCAACTGAACGTTGAGCTGGGGCAGCAGGTGAAAGCGGGTACGGTGCTTGCGACCTTGTCGATGGATGGTCGGGACACGGTGGTACAGCGCTGGCAGGCCAGTATTCGCAAGTTGGAAGCGGATCTGGCCGCCGCCCGGAAGCTGCGTTCCAGCAATCTGGCCGCCGAAACTGAAATACTGCGTCTGCAGAGTGAACTCGCCGCGGCTCGAGCAGAACTCGCTGCGGCTGAACTGGCGCTGAATCATCTCAAGCCCATCGCACCGTTTGATGCCACTGTGAATCGTCGCGAAGTGGACGAAGGCAGTCTGGTGCAGGTGGGAACGCCCCTGTTTGAGCTGGTACAGATAGACCGCCTGAAAGCCACCGGACAGATCCCCCAACAATCGGCGGCGCTGGTTCAACCGGGGCAGGCAGTCGATATACAACTGCTGGACGGCTCCCGGCTGGCCGGCGTTGTCAGTTTTGTGGCCAGCGCTGCCAATTCGGACACCCGAAGTTTTGCGGTGGAAGTGGTGGTGGAGAATCCGGAATTGAAGCGGGCCGCGGGCGGCTCCGCCAGCCTGAGCATTCAACTGCCGGAGCAACAGGCCACATTCATATCGCCTGCCTACCTGGGGCTGGATGACGACGGTCGCCCCGGCGTGAAGTTTGTCGATGCTGATAACCGGGTGGTGTTCGAAACCGTACGACTGCTGAGCGTTTCCACCGACGGTGCCTGGGTTGCCGGATTGCCGCCGGAGATCCGCCTGATTACCCGAGGGGGTGGGTTTGTCTCGCCGGGTGAACAGGTGCGCCCTGTCGACACCTCAGACCAGCGGGGCTGACCGCCATGCGAGCATTGATTGCCGCGGCCATGGACCGAAGCCGCACCACGCTGTTGTTGTTCCTGTTCCTGCTGTTGGGCGGTATGGCGGCCTACCAGGCGATTCCCAAGGAATCCAATCCGGACGTCACCATCCCGATGATCTATGTCTCGATGACGCTTGAAGGCATCAGCCCGGAAGACGGTGAGCGCCTGCTGGTCCGGCCCATGGAGCAGGAGCTGCGCTCGCTGGAAGGCATCAAGGAAATGCGGGGTACCGCCTCAGAAGGCCATGCCTCGGTAATGCTTGAATTCGACGCCGGTTTCGACCCGGACAAGGCGCTGCAGGATGTCCGGGAGAAGGTGGATACCGCCCGCAGCAAGCTACCCCAGGAAGCCGACGAACCCCGGGTCAATGAAATCAACGTGTCGCTGTTTCCGGTGTTGTCGGTAGGCCTGTCCGGTCCGCTGTCGGAACGCGAGCTGATCACCATTGCGCGCCGACTTCAGGATGCCATCGAAGCCATTCCCGAAGTGCTGGAGGTGGAAATTGGTGGCGACAGGGAGGATCTGCTGGAGATCGTGGTGGATCCCCAGGTGCTGGAAAGCTACGGCATCGATTTTGATCAGTTGGCCTCCCTGGTTACCCGGAACAACCAGCTGGTGGCTGCCGGCTCATTGGACACGGGTAATGGTCGGATGGCGCTGAAAGTGCCGGGAGTAATCGAAACCATCGAAGATGTGATGTCGATGCCTGTTAAGGTAGACGGCGACACTGTGGTTACCTTCGGTGATGTGGCCATGCTGCAGCGCACCTTCAAAGACCCGACCGGCTTCGCCCGCATCAACGGGGAGCCGGCCCTGGTACTGGAAGTTTCCAAACGTTCCGGTGCCAACATTATTGAGACCATTGAGCAGATTCGTGCCTTGATTGATGAGGCCCGGCCCCGGTTGCCGGAGACCCTCGATATCCGCTTCATCATGGATCAGTCCGAGGAAGTGCGAGATATCCTCTCTGATCTGCTCAACAACGTGCTGACCGCCATTGTGCTGGTGATCATCGTGGTGATCGCGGCCATGGGGCCCCGCTCTGCGGTGCTGGTGGGGCTCACCATCCCCGGGGCGTTTCTGACCGGCATTCTGGTGATCTGGAGCATGGGTCTGACGCTCAACATTGTGGTGCTGTTCAGCCTGATCCTGGTGGCCGGCATGCTGGTGGACGGTGCCATCGTGGTCTCGGAGCTGGCCGACCGGAACCTGTCGGACGGTCAGCCGGTTAAGACCGCCTGGGTGGAAGCGGCCTCGCGCATGGCCTGGCCGGTCATTGCCTCGACCGCCACGACGCTCGCGGTGTTCGTACCGCTGTTGTTCTGGCCCGGTGTGGTGGGCGAGTTCATGCAATACCTGCCGATGACCGTGTTGATCTGCCTGACTGCCTCGCTTGCCATGGCGCTGGTATTCCTGCCGGTCATGGGCGGTGTCAGCGGCGGTCGCCGGCACCATCAGGATGCCAGTGAAGGGCGTTTCATGCGGGGCTATCGAAAGGTACTGGCGGCTCTTTTGCAGCGCCCGGGCCTGACTTTGCTTGGCACCCTGGTGGTGATTGTGGTGATTTACGCCGCCTATGGGCGCTTTAACCACGGTGTCGAGTTTTTCCCGAGTGTCGAGCCGGATTCGGCCCAGGTTCAGGTGCGGGCTCGTGGCGATCTGTCGGTGTGGGAACGGGATGCCATTGTGCGGGAAGTGGAGTCACGCTTGCAGAATATGCCGGAGGTAAAGGCCCTGTATGCGCGCTCCATGGTGACCACGAGCACCCAGATGGCGCCGGATGTGATCGGCGTTCTGCAGTTTCAGTTCACGGACTGGTACACCCGCCGCACCGCCACCGAGATTCTGGAAGACTTCAGGGAGCGAACGGCAGACATTGCCGGAATTGAGCTGGAGTTTCGCAAGCAGGAGGGCGGCCCGGCGGAGGGCAAGCCCATTGAGTTGCAGGTCAGCAGTATGGACAGCAACCAGCTGGATGCCTATGTCGACACCATTGAGAACCGCATGCGCGAGCTCGGCGGTTTTGTCGACATAGAAGACGACCGGAGCCTGCCCGGGATCGAGTGGCGCCTGAATGTGGACCGTGAGGCGGCGGCCCGCTTTGGTACTGATGTTCTGAGCATCGGCAGCGCGGTTCGGCTGGTAACCAATGGCCTGGTGCTGGCCACCTATCGACCGGAAGACGTTCGCGATGAAGTGGACATTGCGGTACGGGTGCCCAACAACTGGCGGGAACTGGATCACCTGGAGCGCCAGACACTGAACACCCCTCGCGGTCAGGTGCCGCTGTCGGAATTCGTGGACCTGGAGCCAGGCGACAAGACCGGCTCGATTGTGCGGGTGGATGGCCAGCGCACGATCACCATTAAATCGGATGTTGCGCCGGGCCGGCGGATGGACGAGCTGCTGCGAACCCTGCAGGCTGAGATGCCCGAGCCACCGGAAGGGGTGAGCGTGCGCTTTGCCGGTGAAAACGAGGATCAGCAGCAGGCCGCAAACTTCCTGACCACCGCTTTCCTGGTGGCGGTTGGCCTGATGTTGCTGATTCTGGTGACCCAGTTCAATTCCCTGTACCAGACGCTGCTGATTCTGTCGGCGATTGTATTGTCCACCGCCGGAGTGCTGCTGGGCTTGCTGTTTTCCGGTCAGTCTTTTGGCGTGGTGATGGTGGGCATGGGCATTATTGCGCTGGCGGGTATTGTGGTGAACAACAACATCATCCTGATCGATACCTTCAATCAGATGAAGCGGGAGGGCAAAGCGGCCTACGAGGCAGCTCTGGAGACCGGTTGCCTGCGTTTCCGGCCGGTGTTGCTGACGGCAGTCACCACGATTCTTGGCCTGATGCCCATGGTGTTGGGAGTAAATGTGAACCTGCTGGAGCCCTCATTGGGCCTGGGGGCACCGTCCACCCAATGGTGGACTCAGCTATCCAGTGCCATCGCCGGGGGGCTTGCCTTTGCGACTCTGCTGACACTGCTGCTGACGCCCGCTCTGCTGGTTCTGGGAGAACGCACCGGCCAGCGGGTCAGGGCGCTGGCCGGGCGATTGAGGGAGCGTTAAGTGCTGAACCCTCTCACTGAAATTTATCGGGACGACTGGCTGCTGGCCGTGCACAAGCCAGCCGGATTGCTGGTGCACCGCAGTCCCATCGACAAGCACGAAACCGAGTTTGCCCTGCAGTATGCCCGGGCCATGAACGGCGGTGAGCATGTCTTCCCCGTGCACCGGCTGGATCGTCCCACCTCGGGCGTTTTGTTGTTTGCCCGGGATCCGGAGACCGCGCGTGCGCTTGGTCTGGCGATGATGGCCGGGGCGGTGAGCAAAACCTATCTGGCGATGGTCAGAGGCTGGGCACCGGAGCAGGGGGTGATCGACCACCCGCTCCGGGAAGAGCCGGAAGACCGACGTCTTAAAGGTCAGGAGCAGCCGGTTCGTGAGGCGCTCACCCGGTATCGCCGGCTGGCGACGACTGAATTGCCGGTGGCGATTGAGCGTTACCCCACGAGTCGATACAGCCTGGTGGAACTGAAGCCGGAAACCGGCCGAAAACACCAGCTACGCCGGCATATGAAACACATCAACCACCCGATCATTGGCGATGCCAACCACGGTCGGGGCAGGCACAACCGGTATTTCGCCGAGCGTTTCGGTCAGGGGCGCCTGATGCTGGCAGCGACGGAGTTGCGGCTGAGACATCCGGTAACTGATGAGCCTCTGTGTCTGAAGGCCCACCCGGAGAGCAGTTTTGCGCAGGTGCTGGTTATTTTTGACGGGAACGACCTCCCACTGCTGCAATAGCGGAGCGTTTCCGAACAGGCCAACTTGTGTAGCTTTTTATGTCAATTTGCGACAAATAGTACCCTCGGCAGACGCTTCGCTCACCTTGGTGCATACTCCTTTGTAAGCTTATAATCAATAACAAAGGCGCATGACGCCAGAGACTCATATGCCAAGGCTCTTTGTCTTATTCAGTCTGCTGTGTTGCTTGCTGGCACCGTCGCTTTCGAGTGCCGAATCGGTGGAGTGGGGCCCGTTCTCCAAGCGACTGGAGCTCTCCCGTTTCGTCGACTACTGGAAGGAAGAGGGCGCCCGGTCGATCGAAGACGTTCGTGGTTTGCCGGCGCAGGCCTGGACCCGGAACGGGAGCGACAGCGTCAGTCTTGGCTATGGCGACGACATCTACTGGTTCCGCGTTGAGCTGATCAATACTCTGAAATTCGAAGCCAGCAATTTTCTGGAAATTGGCTACCCGGTTCTGGACCACGTTGAAGTCTACCGGGAAGTCGACGGCAGCATGCAGGAACCCTTGCTGCTGGGCGACAAACGTCCCTTCTACGATCGCCCGATTCACCACCGCAATTTCATTGTGCCCCTGCCATTACCTCCGGAATCCGCTACCACGGTCTATTTACGCGTGGACACCACCAGCTCCATGCAGGTACCCATGACGCTCTGGAATCAGGATGCCTTCTACTCGGCGGAGCAGGCCCGGAGCCTGTTTGAAGGCATTTACTATGGCATTGTCCTGGTGATGATTCTCTATAACCTGTTCGTGTTCATGGCCGTAGGAGAGCGCAGTTTTCTCTACTACGTTGGCTACATCGCGGCCATGCCGCTGTTCCTGGCATCGCTGCATGGTGTGACATTCCAGTATTTGTGGCCGGAAGCAACCTGGTGGAATGACCAGTCCATTATTGTTTTCCTGAACCTGGTGGTGCTGTTCGGTGGCGCCTTCAGTATCCGCTTCATCAGTGTTACCCGGCAGAACCACCCCTGGCTCAACCGCTGGACCTGGGCCATGATCATGACGGCGGGCATGTTGGCCCTGGCCGGTCTCCTGATTCCCTATCAGTGGTTGATTCTTCCCTCCATTCTGGTGGCTTTTGTAGGTTGTTCCACCATGCTGATGCTCAGCGTGGTGCGCTGGATCAAGAAGGATCCAGCGGCCCGTTATTACACCGTAGCCTGGGTGTTCATGCTGTTCGGCGGGATTGTCCTGGCACTGAGCAAGTTCACCATGTTGCCGCGCAATCTGCTGACTGAAAATGCGACTCAGGTGGGCTCGGCACTTGGTGTGATTCTGCTGTCCATTGCCCTGGCGGACCGACTGAACCGGGAGAAGAAAAAATCCTTTGCCGCCCAGCAGAAACTGTTGCGGGAGGAGCGCAAGGCCCGACTGGCCCAGGAAAAATCGCTTCGTATTCAACAGGAAGCCAACGCACTGCTGGAGGAAAGGGTGCAGGAACGGACCCGTGACCTGGAAATCCTGAACGAGCAACTACTGGAACTGAGCGCGACTGACCCCCTCACCGGCCTGAAAAACCGGGGGCACTTCGACAAGAAATTTCAGTCCGACGTGGTGCATGCCTATCGATTCGAGGAAACGCTGTCATTGCTGATAGTGGATATTGATCACTTCAAGGGCTTCAACGATACCTACGGCCACCTGGTGGGCGATGACTGCCTGAAAATGGTGGCGGACTGTATCAAACAACACGTGACCCGGCCGCAGGATCTGGCGGCCCGATACGGCGGTGAGGAGTTCGTTGTGTTATTGCCGGATACGCCGGAAGCCGGTGCCTGTCGAGTGGCTGAGCTAATCCGGGAGGATATCCAGAAAATGGCGTTCCGGGTGTCCGATCAGGTGCTTCACCTGACCGTCAGTATCGGTGTGTGCAGCTGCGCGCCGAGCCAGGCGGACGCCACCAAGGCACTATTCGCCTGCGCCGATGATGCGCTTTATCAGGCCAAGGCGGAGGGCCGCAACCGGGTTATTGCCAACACCCAGGCCGGGCAGGGCCGGGCCGTCTGTCAGGCCTGAGTCGCCCAGGTTGCCTGGTTCAGCGTTGGCCAGGGGTGGTTAGCCTCCAGAGCGTAGGCAAGTTCAAGTAGCGTGCGCTCATCACCGTGCCGGCCCATAAACTGCACCGAAATGGGCAGATGCTGGCTGCTTTCCCCCACCGGTAAGGCAATGGCCGGAGCACCTGTGGCATTGGCCAGTGGCGTAAAGCTCACGTACCGGGTCAGCCGTTCGAACAGGGTGTCGAATGGTACGTCGGGGTTCAGGTGGCCAAGAGGCGGAGTGGTGTGTCCCAGTACTGGCGTCAGTACTGCATCGTAATCGTTCATGTGCCTCTGATAATCGTGCCAGGAGCGTTTCAGCCGCCAGATGGCAGCGGGCAGCCGCCAGAACTGGTGCCGGAACATCCGGTCCAGGCCATTGGTCAGACCATCCACCCGGGTTTTATCGAAATCCGGGTGATAAAGCTTTTTGCCCCGGGCTTTCACACCGAACGCGAGCATCCCCCAGTAAAGCGCGAAGTCTTCCGGAAACGAGCTGGCGACCGGCACATCCATGGGCTCGACAATGTGCCCGAGCTTTTCCAGGTAGCGGGCCGTCTGCTCCACGGTTAGCCGGGTTTCCGGGTCGGTGGGGTGGCCGTTGATGGAGTCCAGCACCAGGCCAATGCGCAATTGTCGGCCAGAAGGGCCCTGCACATGCCCGATGGCGGGTAGTTTCCGGTTCTTGAACCAGGACTCGGCGTACGCCAGGAAGCCGGCGGTATCACGTACCGAACGGGTCACGACGCCATCACTGATGATATTGACGGGCAAATCCCGGGCGGCATCATTGTCCACTACGCGCCCTCGTGTAGGTTTCAGACCCACCAATCCGCAACAGGCCGCCGGTATGCGGATTGAGCCACCACCGTCATTGGCGTGGGCAATGGGCACCACACCGGCTGCCACCAGGGCGGCAGCGCCGCCCGAAGAAGCGCCGCAGGAATAGTCCAGGTTCCA
>Ga0079224_100015090_pt1 | contig 10804 bp, 8 predicted proteins | sample Stecom2015_FD_80414 | JGI IMG/M metagenome (GOLD analysis project Ga0079224, IMG submission 80414) | Agricultural soil microbial communities from Utah to study Nitrogen management - Steer compost 2015 | ecosystem: Environmental > Terrestrial > Soil > Agricultural land | place: USA: Utah...
AGCAGGGGATCGGCTCGCGGCATTTGTTGAGGAACTGGCGGTGCCGATGTACCTACCCTTCAGTGTACCAGCTTGCCAATTGACGCTGATGGAAGGTGATTCCAATAGAATGGAACGCCCGCACCCGACACAAGTCAAATCCGGATTACCTCGCTATACCGCGTTATCCAATTGCATTGAGCTGAGCGCTCCTCGCAAGGCGTGTAGGCCGCGTGTAACATGATTGGCGACGGTTCGTGGACTCAGCCCCATGATCGAGGCCGCCTCTCGGTACGACAGCTCGGAAAACCGTATCAACACGAGAGCCTCTCTCTGACGCGGCGGCAGTTGCTCCAAAGCGGCCAGCAGAGCGGTTCGCCACTCACGTGATTCGACTTCAACATCCGGGGAAATCGGTGCGGTCGAATACAGCTGCTCGCGTATCCGCTCCACCGTAATCGTCCTTGCGCGGATATGCCGCGCTCTGGCCTCGTTGAGGCCGATCGTGCGCACCGTTCGCAGCAGATAGCTCAATAGCGAACCGTTGCCACGTAAGTTCTTCCTGTTGTTCCACAACCGCACCAACGCATCCTGCACCATGTCCTTCGAGGCATCCACGGAGCCGCTGAATTCGAAGGCGTAGCGCACCAAGGGCGTCCAATAGCGCTCGGCAATCGCCTGCAATGCATCTGAGTCGTCCCCGCGGAGCCGCCATGCAAGCTCGACGTCCCCCGTTGGGGAGGGCAGGGGTTGAGTGGATGGGGCGGCTGAATCCGACACGGCGATCTCCTGGGGCGCAGCGAAACGCGGGCGTTTGCTTGGCTTGGGGAACGCCATACCCGTAATGCGTTCTGCCTCGCATGGCAAGCCCACTGGTAGATCGAGCGGTTTAGAGTGTCTTATACGGTCAGAGGGAGAATCGGGGCTGCTCCTGACCCCCCCCCATCACCACGATGAAGAAGGTCGGCGTGGAAGAGAGCAATCTTGATCTCGAAGAGATCAAACTACGTGCGTTGCGAGGTGCGAAGCTGACTGCCGCAGAGCACCGTCGGCTCATGAGTTGGCTTGCCGTGTCTCCGATACACCAACAGGAATGGGATGCATTGCGCGTCGCGTGGACGGCCCTTCAGGAGGCGGTGCCGCAGCCCAACATGACGAACGAGGATGCGCAACGTCTTCGTCGCGCCATTGACCGTCGTATCCACCGCGCGGGAAGGTTGGTGACATACGCAACCCTTGCCGCTGCAGCGGTGGTAGCGGTGCTCGCGATTCGGACCACGGAGCTGCGCGAGTTGGTTCCTGCGGAGTCGTACGCCACTGGTCCTGCGGAAACCAGAACGGTGAAGCTCGAGGACGGAACGCTCGTGCGCCTTGCGTCAAACAGCGAGCTACAAGTGACGTCCGGTCCGGCCGAGCGGGAGGTGGTGCTATCCGGCCGCGCCTTCTTTGCCGTGGCGCGAGACGATGGCCGACCCTTCCAGGTCCACACGAGGAGTGGAGTTGTCAACGTCCTCGGAACGAGATTCGATGTCTCCGCCACCACCGATGATGTGCGAGTCGTCGTGGTTGACGGTCGGGTCGAGATGGACACCGAGTCAGGGTCGGTCCGATTGGGCGCAGGAGAGAGCGCCGTGGCGCGCGTCGGCCGGGCTCCAGTCGCTGCGCCGGTCGAGGACGTCTACGGGACGTTGGCGTGGATGGGGCGCGCCCTCGTTTTTCAATCAACGACTCTCGAAAGCGTGGCCAATGAGGTGGGCGCGCGTTACGGCGTAGACGTAACCATCCGAGATACGGCGTTGTCTCGGCGGAGGGTTACCGCAGCATTCGAGGAACAGACGATCGACGAAGTTATCGCAGTTATATGTGCTGTGATCAGCGCAACGTGTGACGTCGACGCGGCTGAGGCGCGCGTCGTTATCGGCGAGTAGCCAGGGCAACCCAGGGGGCGTTCGATGAGGTTGGTCTTGATTACAGCGACACTGCTGAGCGTGATAGCGGCAGCTCAGGTGCGCGCACAGGATTCGCAGTCGCTTGCCCTGCACGCGGCTACCGACTTGGTCGATCGACCAGCGCGCTTGAACGTGGTCGACATGCCGCTGGAAGCGGCGTTGCACGCACTTTCAAGACGTTCCGGGGTCTCGATCGCATACAGCCAGTCGCTTCTACCGCAGGTCCACGTGACATGCACGTGCGAGTTCCTTTCGGTTGGCGACGCGCTAGACCAGCTGATCGGCCAGCTGCCACTACAGTATCGTGAACTAGGCGGGCAGATCGTGGTGGAGGTCGCACGGGCTGCAGCTGGCGCGAGTGAACCCGGGGGCGAGGTCCATGCCGTACGCCCCGCCACGCCTCCGGTAAATGGCGATGTCGTCGCGGCAGCGACGATCACCGGCCGCGTTACGGAACAGGGGACGGGGCGTCCTCTCGTGGGGGCACAGGTCAGCGTCGTCGGTACGGGACTTGGCGGCATATCCGACGAGAACGGCCGCTACATCCTGTTGAACGTTCCGGCGGGCGCCCACGAGGTGGTCGTGACGCTAGTCGGTTACTCAGAGGCACGACAGGCCGTTGTCGTTCCAGCCGAAGGGTCGATCACCGTCGATTTCGCTCTGGAGACGCACGCAATCGCGCTTGATGCCGTTCTCGTCACCGGTACGGCCGGGCGGCAAGAACGTCGGGCGCAAGGTGCGACCATCGCGGACTTGGATGTCGGACGGATCGCGGAGGTGGCGCCAGTTCAGAATGTCTCTGAGATCCTGCAAGGCCGGATTCCTGGGGTAAGTATAACCCAAGGCTCGGGGGTTAGCGGATCCGGTACGCAGATTCGAATTCGGGGCGCATCGTCTATTTCGCTCTCAAACGAGCCCCTTGTTTACATTGATGGGGTGCGTGTCGACACGCGCACTACGAACGTCGCCGCAGGTGCGGTCGTCAACCCCTTGAACGATTTAAACCCCAACGAAATCGAGTCCATCGAAGTGGTAAAAGGGCCGGCCGCGGCAACATTGTATGGTGCAGACGCGTCGGCCGGCGTGATTCAGGTGATTACGAAGCGCGGTGCGGCGGGATCATCGTTTCGACAGTCGGCTTCCATCGAGGTCGGTCAGCTCGAGGCGGACTTTTCGCCATACTCCAACTTCGCGATATGCGATCAGAGCGCGATCGATGCGGGGATGCCGATTTGCCAAGGCGCGACGCCGGGGACGGTTATTTCGGACAACCCATTCCGCCGCTATGGCCTGCCGAAAAATGGTTCACAGCGTTCGTTCGCGTGGACCGCTCGCGGGGGCGGCGATCAGTACGGGTTCTTCTCGTCCCTCGCGTACGACGGTGAGGAAGGCCTGTTCCCGAACAGCGAGTACGAGCGACTGTCGGCTCGGCTCAACTACAACCTGCTGCCAACGGACGGGCTGCGCTTAGAACTCAACTTCCCGATCATGCGCGTCACTGGAGACTTCCCAGTGACAGCGGGGTCGAGCCGCGGCTGGACGACAGGTGGAATGGCCGGCACTCCGCTCACGGTCGGGACGACTACGGACGGGTGGTTCGCGTCGAATCGAACACCTGAGGCCATCGCCCGCATCGAGCACACACTCGAGTCCACACGGGTGATTCCTGACTTTAAGGTTGATTACACGACAGGCCGGCTGCGTAACCGGCTGACGATCGGGGCAGACATCGGTGTCAGTGAAGTCGCTCAGTTTTTCCCCAAGAACGACCATGGATGGTACTCCGCTACGGAGAACCAAGGTCAGATCCAAGAAGACAGGAGGTCTCTCAGCCGCATTACCGGCAACTACCTTGGCGTTGTCGACTTCGGTATCACCGGCCGTTGGACCGGAACGCTGTCGGTTGGCACTGAAGTCATGATCGAAGAAGAAGACCTGACCTGGGCACTGGGCAATGGCCTTACGACCAACGCTGCCCGTTCCGTTAGCGCCGCTGCGCAAGTCACGGGTGGCCAGTCCGTCATCCGCGATCGGAGGGTAGGCTTCTACGGGCAGTTCGAGCCAAGCTGGCGCGAGGTTCTGTATCTTCAGTTTGGTTTGCGCGCTGACCGGTTCGCAGCATTCGGCGAGAGCTCGCCGTGGTTCTACAGTCCCTCAGTGCGCGCGTCGTACGTCATTTCAGACGAGGGGTTCTGGAACGTAGGGTGGGTCCCATCGCTTCGGCTGCGAGCTGCATATGGGACTACCGGTAGGGCGCCACAAGCCGGCGTTGCACTGCGAACCTTTCAAGCGGCTCCATACTTAACGGGACCGACCGGCGTAGGATCGGGAGTCGTCCCACTCAATCCCGGAAATCCAGAGCTTCACGCGGAACGTGGACGGGAGTTCGAGGCGGGATTCGATGCGGGTCTATTCGACCATCGACTGGGTGTGGAGTTCACTTTCTTCAACAAGGTGACCACCGACCTGCTGTTGCGGGTGCCCCAACCTCCTTCGCTCGGGTTCGTCGAGGATCCGTTCCGCAACGTGGGTGAGGTAGTCAACCGGGGTGTCGAGCTTGGAATAACGGCGGACCTCGTTCGAGGTGACCGCGTCAACTGGAACATCAGGACGGGCATCGCAGCTCTGCACAACGAGGTGGTCGATCTGGGTGGTGTCGAGCCATTCTCCACAATCCGGTTCGGTCCGATAAACCGAGTGACGGAGGGACGACAAGTCGGCGCGTTCTTCAGCCACCGGATTCGCCGAATCGATACGGATGCCGGAGCGGCGGTTGTGTCCGATTCTCTCGAGTACTTGGGGAACCTGCTGCCGTCTCTCGAGGGCAATGTTGCCAGCACGCTGACGTTACCAGGTGGGCTGCGCTTGTATGCTCAAGTCGACTTCAAGAGCGACTTCATGCTTTACAACGCGACCGCTCTATACCGTGATAGGAACTTTGGGGTGAGTGAGCGGTCTGTGCGGCGGTCGGAGCTCCCCGCAGAAGAACGCATTAGACACTTCGGACCTTACGTGACCGAGTCGGGTGAGCCGATCGGCGCAGGAAGTGTCGTCGAGCCCTACATCGAGTCGGCGGACTTTGTCAGACTTAATGAGGTTTCCCTTAGCTATTCGCTTCCAGCGGCTCTCATGGCGAGGCTGCCGGGAGTCGATGCCGGGCAGCTCACGGTGTCAGCGCGCAACCTGAAGACTTGGACGGATTACTCCGGGTTCAATCCGGACATTCAGAACGAGTTCGACGCTATTGCGGGGCGGGCAGACTTCTTCACGCTACCGCCGGCGCGCCGCCTCAGCGTCCGACTGGATGTAACCTTCTGACCGTGTAGAGGAGCCGATGACCAGGAGCCATTTGAGGGCGCTATGCATTCCGCTCGCCACCGCGTTCAACCTGTCGGCGTGCTCCGACTTCATAAGCGTCGAGAATCCAAACGTTGTCGACGGCGGTAGCATCGACCCAGAGGCCGATGGGCCGATGATCGCCTGGTCCGCCTACCAGGACTTCGCAGCGGGGTTGGGAGATATCGTTCTCAATACAGCATGGTTCACGACCGAAGCATGGACGGGCGACTCCTCTGAGGATCGAGCTGAGATAGGACGACGGGACATCGACCCGACGAATCCGCGACTCAACTCCGATATCTGGGTACGGTTCTCACGTGGTTTGGCCACATCCGAGGACGCGCGCGACATTTTACTAAGGAGCGAGAACGCATCGTCGAACGTGCACCTCGCACGCGTGAACTTGTCGTCCGGTTACTCGTACCTCCTCATGGCGGAGACCTTCTGCGTGGGGGTTGCACGCGGAGGGCCGGCACTCTCGACGGAGCAGATGTTGGAACTGGCGGCAGAGCGCCTAGAAGATGCTCGCTCGATTGGCGCAGTGAGCGACGATGAAGACGGACGTGCCATCGCTTTGGCGGCAACCGTTGGATTGGCAAGGACACGCTTAACCCAGAATCGTCTTGGGGAGGCACAGGCGCTGGCAGAGCGCGTTCCAGGCGATTTCGAGTATCTGGTGTATACTCGCGACGATCCCGCGAATCGAGAGAGACTCGGCAATCGCCTCTGGGAGGCGACGGTTGACCGCGCGGCGCTAGTCGTGCCGCCAAGTTACCGAGCAATCGCGGACGGCGGCGATGTCCGTGTCCGATACGAAGACACGGGCGTCAACGCCTACGACGGTTTCACCAGAATGTACGCGGAGCGAAAGTTCGTCGGCTGGGATGCGCCGTACGTTCTCGCCAGCGGTCTGGAGGCACGATATATCGCCATCGAGGCGAGTGGAGCGGATGATGAGATGCTGGCTTTTGTGAACAGCCGTCGGACGATGCATGGCCACGATCCCGTGAATTTCAGCGGCGATGACCTGCTTGCCGAGTTCTTGTGGCAGAAATCACTGGATCTGTGGCTTGAAGGAAAACGCATCGGCGACTTCCACCGCCATCCAGACGTGTTGCCAGGAATCCTGGCGAGTGGGGAGGAGTTCTACAAGCCGGCCGCTGGCCCTGTAGGAGATAACACCTGCTTGCCTTTGCCGTTCGCGGAGACGTCTACAAACCCTAACCTATGATGCCGATGGTAATCAGGGGATCTCGCGGCGCGGTCATTTGCATAGCCACGACTGTTGCCTTTGTTCCGGCTATTGCCGCAGCGCAGTCGCTCTACGATATAGACGATCTGATGACAGTCACCTCAGTGCGCGAATTCGTTTGGGCGCCCGATGGACAATCGATCTATTATGTAAGCGACGCAGGCAGTACGGGAACCTGGGAAGTTTTCCGTGTAGGTGTGTCGGGCGGAGAACCGGTTCAGATTAGTGGTGACCTGGGCGCTGAGTTGAGTACGTCGCCCATCGCCAATCGCGCGGAGCCAAAGTCGGACCTTCGAGTTAGCCGGGACGGTCGGACCCTGTATTTCACGTCATCTCGCTACTTCCAGAACATTGATAACATATATGCACTTCCAGCGACGGGCGGGCAGGCGAGGCAGTTGACATGGAATGATGCGATAATCGAAACGGACCCGCAGGTTTCGCCGGATGGGAATACACTCGCGTATTTCACCCGGACCGGGCGCGGAACGAAGATCTACCTGAAAGACCTCCGTCGCTCTAGCAGCTGGCCTACACTGCTGGTGCCTGACGATGGCACAGAGCGCTTCCCTGCTTGGTCCCCTGACGGCAGGTTCATCCTGTTTACCCGATCAGGCGAGCTCTACATCATAAGCGCTGAGGGCGGTGATGCGCGTCGCCTCGTGGATTCTAGATTCGGGAATGTTGGTTCGCCAGCATGGTCACCAGACGGGACGCGGGTTGCTGTAACATCGAGCGGCTCCGGATTCACGCAAATCGGTGTCGTGGATGTTCGGACCGGCGAGGTGACGCCAATAACGAACGCACCGCGAGAGCACACCAGCCCTAGCTGGTCGCCGGATGGGCGGATGCTGACCTTTCTGGTTAGCGACGGGTTAGGAATGAGCAGGCAGGTTGCTGTAGCACCGTCAGACGGCTCCGGCGAACCGCGGATGCTTACAAGTGGACGTGGGGTGAGAACGACGCCAAAGTACTCGCCCGACGGCCGGACTATCGCATATATCGAAACAACGTCAAACCGTACGCCAGATATCTGGCTGATTCCAGCATCCGGGGGAGTGCCGAGGCAGCTCACGCGGTCCATGGGCACCGTAGACCCCGAATCGTTACCCGTGGCGCAGGAGGTCACGTATCCCGCGGTCGACAATCTGCCAATCCCGGCTCTGCTGTTTCATCCGCCCGGCTTCGACCCAGGGCGGCGGTATCCCGTCGTGGTGGCGCTTCATGGTCATCCCACGCAGTGGAACCACACGTTTAGCGTCTTTTGGCATCACATGCTGCAGCTGGGTTATGTCGTCATTGCACCCAATCCCCGCGGCAGTGTTGGGTTTGGAGCCGGCTTCCACGATCTGCACGTTGGCGACTATGGCGGGACGGAGTTTGAGGACGTCATGCGCGTGGTTGACTACTTGGAGACGCAGCCATGGGCTGACATGGATAAACTTGCCACCTGGGGTGGCAGTGGCGGTGGGTACATGCAGTTTACGATAGCGGCGCATGCACCAGACGTGTTCAAGGCGCAGATCATCCGTGCGCCGGTATCGAGCTGGAAGTGGCTTGCGATGGAACGCTATGTGTCACCGGCGCGTTTCGCGACACCTACTCGTGATCCGCAACGTGCCAGGGAGGAGTTTGGCGGCGCCTACACTGACATCCCCGAGAGGTACGACGAGCGGTCGCCTCTGAAGTTCGTCGATAACGTTGTCGTTCCGCAGCTATTGCTGCATGGAATGCGAGATTCATCGGTCCCTCCGAACGAATCGCGTCGTTGGGCGGCTCGTATGCGTGAGCTGGGAAAGGGTGATTTGCTTACTTACGTGGAGTATCCCGACGAAGACCATTCGCTGACACGCTACCGCTCGACGGTTCGGGACAGGCTCGAGCGCATCCGCGACTTCTACGGGCTTCATCTGAGCGGGAGGCAATAATGGTCTGGTACAAGAGACTCGTCACACTCGCGGTCCTAATGGTGAGCGCCTGGGGGGAGGTCGCGGCACAGGCCGTCCGGCCGGATCTCAGCCGCGAGCTGGGAGAGGCGCGCGCTGTCCTACAACATCCGGTGTTCCAGCAAGCCCTTCGATACGTGGAAGAACAGCAGCGCGATCCCCAAGAGCTAGTGGAGGCGTGGCTGGGACTGTGTGAGGCGGTTGGGCCATCCGGTGACGAGATCTACCGATCGCGGCATATCAAGACACTGTTTCAAATCTACGGCCTGGAGAAGGTCCATATTGATGGGGCGCTCAACGTCATCGGCATCAGACCCGGCGTCGGTGGAGGGCCAACCGTCGTACTGAACGCTCACCATGATCAGGTCGCGCTTTTCGACAAGGACCAACCGATCCGAGCTTATGTTGCCGAAGATAGAGTGTGGTGCCCTGCGGCCGGCGACGATTTGATCGGTGTCGTGCAGATGCTCGGCGTCCTCGCCGCCATGAACTCTGCCGGTTTGCAGACAAAGGGAGACGTATGGTTCGTTACATTGACTGGCGAGGAAACCGATTTTCGAGGCGGCCGCCACTTCGCCAGATCCAACTATCCTCACAATCTCGATTGGAGAAAGGGCGATGTTGTCATCCAGTTTCACGGGTCGGGTGGTATTGGTGCGACGACTGGAAGCACGCCGCTGATCCACGACGCCAAGTTGTGGTTTTTTACACCATTCGAGCGGCAGATCGAAGGTGAGGCTGGTTCGGACCGAAGATGGCGACCGCATGCCGTAGACGCCCTCGCACGGGCAATTCTTCAGATTCGTGACGAGCTAACGGATTCTGAGGTAGATTGTCTAAGGTGCGAAGGGACTGAGCGCGCAGACTTCTACATCAACATGGCCATGGTGAACGCGGTACCCGTTCGAAACACGCCAGCGGCTGAGGCATGGGTGCGCCTCGATCTGCGGGCGTACAACCCTGAGGGGATGGAGCGGGCACACCGCGAGATCATGCGGGTCGCGGAGGAGGCGTGCACACACGTCCAGGACTGCCGTTTCCATTTCGAGGTAATGTCCCGCCTCGGACGTGCTGACACCATTCCCGGATGGGACCCCGTAAATAATCCCGGCGCCCGGATGGCGGCTGCAGCGGCGGAAGTACTCTACGGCTTTCCCGGCTCGATCGATCCGAGCCGAGGTTGCGGTGACTGTCAGGGTATGTTCATGGAGGGACTGCCGTCCATGTCCTTCCGCGGAAACGTTGTCGATTGGGGAGGCGGAAGATTTGAGCGCTCAGACCGGTTCGCGCAATACGGGGGACTTGAGTCGAAAACGCGCCAAAGAACGAGTGGTCATCACGCCACGCAAAGTCAGGCGATCGTGACCCTTTGGTCCGGCATCAAGCACGGCCTGCTTTTCACGGCGGCGTATGCGGGTCTTGCCGAAGGCGAGGCAAGGGCAACGCAGTAGCATAGGCTGGACTGTAAGCGTGGTGAGGGGCGGCGGGTGCTGAGCTCGCCCCCCTCGTTGGCTTTTCTACATTCGAATGGACACTCGGAAGCGATGAAACGTGCTCTACGAAGCCGCCATGTCGGCGATTCGGATGTGATACGTGGCGAGCTGACTCCTGCTGACTTACTGTTTGGTGGGAAGGAATACGTCGTATCGCTGCCAGTCTTGGCAAGGCGCGCAGTGGGTTGGAGCAACGGGCATCGTCGATGAACCGTACCTCCGACCACCCCACGACTCTAGCGGCCTGATCTCACGAACGCTAACGGCCCGGTCTGGCAACCGAGCCTGCGATTCAGAGGGGGCGGTCGTTCCGCAAGCAGATCGAGTCTGTTGGATGCGATGCGCGGAGTGCTCACCCCCGGCACACGTCCTCGACCTGACGGCGTTCGTGATTGTCGGACCCTCCCGCCACGGCCATCCACCTGGGACACAACGTCGGATGGGCACCGATGCCGGACGCCCCGTGAAGATCGTCGCGCAGGAAGGGAGGCGCAGCTGGAAGCGAATTCATCGTCCCATATGTGTCGAAACCATGCCACGTCGCTTCGGGACAGTCCCTGTCGGTGTTTTCGCAGCCCATTCATTCGCTTGCGACCGCCTTGAATTTGGGCGAGTTTTTTGTAGCCGGTCGTAGTTGGACACCGGCATGTACCACTTTCACGCTTAGGGCGGAATCCTTGACATGGTGAAGTAGTGCGCAATCTGTTGCACATGGCCGGCTTTGGAGGGGTGGCAGAGCGGTTGAATGCACTCGACTTGAAATCGAGCGACCGAAAGGTCCGTGGGTTCGAATCCCACCCCCTCCGTTCGCAACTCCCCCAACATCCGCAGGACGGCCGGCCGGGA
>Ga0079224_100015092_pt1 | contig 10803 bp, 8 predicted proteins | sample Stecom2015_FD_80414 | JGI IMG/M metagenome (GOLD analysis project Ga0079224, IMG submission 80414) | Agricultural soil microbial communities from Utah to study Nitrogen management - Steer compost 2015 | ecosystem: Environmental > Terrestrial > Soil > Agricultural land | place: USA: Utah...
GATAAATTTAATGCACCTATTCCTAAACGTTTAAAGAAAAATGAAATGTTAGATATTATTCTTAAGAAACTTCAAGAACGTGGTGAATTAACAAAAGAGTTAGAAGAGAAACTAAGAAATCAAAATATTATTCTGCTTGAACGTTATGCAAAAGATCACGATATCAAGGTTTCAACAGAACTTAAAAAAGAAGAAATTATAGAGTTCATTTTATCAAACGCTAAAGAAACTAAAGAAACTTATTATGTACCATCTTCATCAGCAGTTTATGAGAAACAAGTAGATGAAGTTGAAGAATCTGTAAAAGTAGAACCAGTAGTCGTTGTTCAAGAAAAAATTGTTGAACAACAGCCTGAGCCAGTAAATGAAGTTAAACCTGAACCAGTTAAAGAAGTGGTTCAAGTTTATACACAAACTGCTGCAGTAAATCAAATTGACTATAGAGAGCAATTTGATCGCTTAGCTAAATCATTTGAAACATTAGCAGAAGTTATCGCTAAAAAAGAATTTGTTGTTAATGTAGAGGCAAATCCCGTTGTAAATGTACAAGGAAATGCAGAACAACCTGCTATAGATCAACAACAACCAGTTCAAGAAGCTCAAGTTGTGCAACCTCAAATGACTTCAAAAGAAAGAATTATTGCAGAACTTTTAAAAGATGACAACGATGATTTCCCAGAAACAATTGATAGTTTAGAAGCAGAAATTCAAAAAGAAGAAGAAAAAATTGAAAAGCAAAAGAAAGAAAAAGCTCAAAAAGAACCTAAACACAAGAAGACTGGTGGAATCCATCCATTCTTATTAATCTTTACTTTCATCCTTCTATTAGCATCTACTGCTGCATGGGGTTATGCAACATATTATGCAATTGATATTGCGTTTATCCAAAATCTAGGATATCAATCATTAATTGATGTCTTCGGATTCACATTACAAGAGGCATGGGTTGTCTTATCCGTATCAGCTTTAGCATTCTTAATTAATTTAATTGCAACATTTAGAGTATTTAATAAGAAACAAAGTAAGAAATCTGCAGTCTTTATGTCATTCTTACTTCTAATCACTCTAGCAGTTCCAGAAGCATTATTCTATCTAATTGCACATACAACTAAAGTAGAACAAAAAGTTCAAGTAGCACAAGATGATAGTGTTGGTCGAATTGTTGAAGCAATTAATAATATCTCAATTAAATCAGGTACAACTAAGAAACAAGGTAAAGGATTCTTTGGAACTATTGGTGCAATCTTAGGTTGGATTATCGTATTAGCAGCCTTACTAGCATTAATTGTCTTTGCATTATGGCGCTTAGATTTCACATATGGTTATGAAAATATCGATATTGTTGGACCATTTATTAGAGATTACATTATGGAGCCTATCTTTGGTTCTTCACACTACCTAACACAATAATACTTATACAATTTTCAAGAGGAGTTAAAATGGAAGATATTCAAAAATATACTCCCATGATGCAACAATATATTCGTTTAAAAGAAGACTACGCTGACGCGATAGTCTTTTTTAGATTAGGTGACTTCTACGAGATGTTCTTCGATGATGCACTTGTTGCATCTAAGGTTTTAGAAATTGCATTAACTGGACGTGATGCTGGTAATAGAGTCCCAATGTGTGGGGTTCCGTATCATGCTGCAAAAGTATACATTCAAAAACTAGTCTCAAAAGGTTTTAAAGTGGCAATCGCTGAACAAATCACTGAACCAGGTAAAGGTTTAGTCGAAAGAGAAGTCGTAAAATTAATCACCCCAGGAATGATTATTGACGATGGTATTTTAAAAGGCTCTGGATTCAATTTCATTGGTTCGATTGACCTTTCTGAATACGGTTATATATTTGCATATGCCGATATATCAACTGGTGATACTTTTTTAGTCGAAGGTTTATCTAAAGAAACACTCTTAGATGAAGTTACGAATATCGGATTAAAAGAAGTAATTTTAAAGAATCTAGCTGATACGAAATTAGTTGATGAACTAAAAAACATGGGTATTGTCATTTCTGTTTATGCAGACGATGAAATCAAAAATCAAGTGATTGTAAAAAATCTAAATACTAAAGCAGCTAAACAAGGTGCTTCATTACTAGTAAACTATCTATTTTCACAATCTAAACAACAACTTTCCCATTTAATGGCATTTGTAGAAACGAAAACTAAAATGTTGATGCATCTTGATCGTCATGTTTTAGAGCACTTAGAATTAACTGAGAGTTTAAGTGGTAATCAAAGGTCAACACTAATCCATTGGATTGATCAAACGAAAACAGCAATGGGTTCAAGATTACTTCGTTATCGATTAACACATCCAATCAAAGATAAACAAGAACTCGAAAAGAGATTTGATTATATTGATGCATTTAAAGAGTATGGTCCAAGAGAAAAATTAATTGATACATTATCTCGTATCTATGATATTAATCGTCTAGTTGGTCGTATTGCATCAAACAATACAAATGCAAGGGATCTTGTTCAATTAAAATACACATTAGAAAATGTACCAGCTTTAAAAGAAGTACTAAAGGAATATTCATCTAATTTAATCGAAGAACTCAATCATTCGATTAATGCACATGATGAACTTTACAATGAGTTAAACAAAGCTTTACTTGATGATGCACCAATTACTGTTAAAGAAGGTGGCATGATTAAAGAAGGCTATCATCAAGAACTGGATGATTTAAGAAATATTGCATCTCATGGTGAAACTTGGTTGGCTGAATTTGAGGCTCAAGAAAGAGAAAGAACCGGTATTAAAACTTTAAAAGTTGGCTATACTAGAGTTTTTGGCTATTATATTGAAGTCTCTAAAGGTGCAATTTCTCAAGTAAAAGATGAGTTTGGTTATATTAGAAAACAAACACTAACTACTGGTGAACGTTATATCACTCAAGAATTAAAACAACAAGAAGATAAACTTTTACATGCTAAAGAAAAGTCTTTTGCTTTAGAATATGATATTTTCCAGGTTCTAAAAGAAAAGACAAAGTCTTATATGACAACACTTCAAGAGTTAAGTCAAAATCTTGCCTTAATTGATATGTATGTATCACTTGCAGCAAGTGCAGATAAATATAGTTATGTCAGACCTAAATTAAATTTAAATTTCTTAGTTGAAATTGAAAATGGACGTCATCCAGTTGTTGAACAACACGTTCATTTCATTTCAAATCATATCACCATGAAACCCAAAGAAATCTTTATTCTAACTGGACCTAACATGAGTGGTAAATCAACATATATGAGAATGTTTGCACTCATTGTAATTATGAATCAAGCAGGGATGTTTGTTCCAGCTACGCGTGCAAATCTTCCGATTTATGATGCAATCTTTACAAGAATCGGTTCTAGTGATGATATTGCTGGTGGTAAATCAACTTTCATGGTTGAAATGGTTGAAGCCAATGAAGCATTAACTAAAGCAACATCCGAATCATTAATTTTATTCGATGAAATCGGTCGTGGTACAGCCACTTATGATGGCATGGCACTTGCTCAAGGTATGATCGAGTATATTCATAATGAGATTGGTGCACAAATGATGTTTTCAACTCATTATCATGAATTAACAAAATTATCAGAAAGTTTATCAAATGTAACAAATCTACATGTTCGTGCGAAAGAAGAAAAAGATACAATGGTTTTCTTACATACAGTAGAAGCTGGTGCATCTGATAAGTCATATGGTATCCAAGTTGCTCAACTTGCACACTTACCAGAAAAGATCATTCAAAGATCAAAAACTATTTTGAAAAAATTAGAAAAATCTTCAAAAGAAAAACAAGTTGATTTGTTTGATTTACATGAAGAAGTTAAGTTGGAAACTGTGATTCCAAAGGAAGTTATGGAACTTGTCTCAGAACTTGAAAACATTGATATAGATTATCTAACTCCAGTGGATGCACTTGTTCGTTTAAAGTATTTACAACAACTACTTAAGAAAAAGAAATAGGAAGTAAATTATGGCTAAAATTGCTTTAATGGAGATGGCACTTGCCAATATGATCGCAGCCGGTGAGGTTGTCGAGCGTCCTGCATCTGTCATCAAAGAATTAGTTGAAAATGCGATTGATGCAGATGCAACTAAAATCATTATTGAAGTGAATAATATCGGACTTGATTCAATTATTGTTACCGATAATGGTAAAGGGATGGATAAAGAGGATCTCCACCTTGCTTTTTTACGCCATGCTACCTCCAAAGTATTTAAAAAAGATGACTTAAATCATATTGGTACGCTAGGTTTTAGAGGTGAAGCATTACCAGCCATTGCATCAGTTGCAAAAATTGAAATACATTCTAGAACAAAAGATAGCGATGGAAACTTTGTTTCATTAGAACACTCAAAACTTGTTAATGAGGGTTCTAGTCCAATGAATGTTGGAACTAAAGTGATTGTAAAAGAATTATTCTATAATACCCCAGCTAGATTTAAGTATTTAAGATCAGAAACTGCAGAAAAGAATGCAATCGTAGAAATCTTTGACAAACTAGCATTATCAAATCCTTCTATCCAATTTAAACTGATTATGGATGGCAAAGATTTAAAATCAACCTTAGGTAATGAATCAATCCCTGCATTAATTACCAATATCTATGGTAAAGGTGTGAATGAAGGATTAAAAGAATTACATACTTCAATTGGTAAAATTAAATTAGATGCTTATTTTGCAAACCCAAAATACGCAAGAAGTAAACGAAGTGATATCAACATTTTCATTAACAAACGTTATGTTAAAAACTATGCTATCAGTCAATCAGTGATTGATGGATATAATACATTGTTGATGACGAATAAATATCCTTTATCACTCATTTATTTAACAATTGATCCGACCTTAGTAGATGTAAATGTCCATCCTCAAAAAATGGAAGTAAAACTTGCTAATGAACTTATGTTTGCATATGCACTTACACCACTTGTTAAAGAAGCATTAGAACAAGGTAGTATGCCAATTAGAGAACCGATTGTTGAAGTGAAAAAGGAAGTCTTTAAAGCGAAAGACTTTGATCTTTTTGAACTTGCAAAAACAGATGAGTTTAAACAAGATCAACTTCAAGAAGAAAAGAAAATTGAAATTTTAGAACCAAAGTTACCACAACTTGATTATATTGGCACATTTTCAGGAACATATTTAATTTTCCAAAACAATTATGGCCTATATTTGATGGACCAACATGCTGCTGCAGAACGTATTCGTTATGAATATTATGAAACAAAAGTTGGTGAATTATCATCAAACTTTTATCAACTGTTAGTACCAAAAGAACTTAATTTAGTCCAAGCTGATTATGATTTACTCGAACAAAATAAATCAATGCTTGAACTACTTGGTTTCTACTTTAAAAACAATAAATTGACAGCTCATCCAACTTGGCTTAGAGATAAAGAAATTGATGTTGCATTGCATGCAATTATTGAACAATTACAGGATGAAAAAACAATTAGCCTTTCAAATCTTAGAAACCATTTAGCTAAAGATATTGCATGTAAAGGTGCAATAAAAGCCAATCACCAATTATCATTAGTTGAAATAAATAAACTTGTTGAAGACTTAAGATTATGTAAAAATCCTTATACTTGCCCACATGGTCGCCCAGTCTTAATTAAATTATCTGAGTATGACATCGAAAAGATGTTTAAGCGTATCGTATGATGAAAAAAGTTATTTGTATTATGGGTCCCACAGCAAGTGGTAAAACAAGTCTTTCAATCAGTCTTGCAAAATGCTTAAATGCTGAAATTATCAATGGAGATTCAGTTCAAGTTTATGAAGAATTAAATATTGGTTCAGCGAAGATTAAAAAAGATGAAATGGATAATATCCCACATCACTTATTAAGTCTTACAACACTTAATCATCCTTATACTGTTTTTAACTTTCAAAATGATGTTAGAAACTTAGTTGATAAAATAAAAACACCAATCATTGTTGGTGGCTCTGGCCTTTATATTAAAAGTGCACTTTATAATTATGAATTTGAAAAACAAGAAGTCAACATAGAAAATACTTCTTATGAAGAAATGGTTTCATATATTAAAGAAAATGACCCTGAAGCCTCAATTGATTTTTCAAATAAGAGAAGAGTTGAATCTGCTTATCGAACACTTTTATCTGGTGCGAAAAGAAGTGAAAAACAAGCTAAGGATGAACCGCTTTATGACATCTTTATGGTTTATTTAGATATTGATCGAGCAGTCCTTAAGCAAAGATTAGAACAACGTCTAGAAATTATGTTACAAGAAGGATTCTTAGATGAAGTTAAAGACTTGATGGATCATGAACTCAATATCATTGGTTACCGTGAATTAAAGTCTTACCTTAAAGGTGAAATTTCATTTGAAGAAGCAAAAGAAAAAATTATCCAAGTTTCAATGAGATTTGCTAAAAAACAAAAAACTTGGTTTAAAAACCAAATGAAACCTAAAATGTATGATGCATTAAGTCCCACACTAAAAGAAGATGTCTTAAAAGACATTGAAGTTTTCTTAAGAGGTTAATATGAAAATCTATTTAATTGGTATGCCAGGTAGTGGTAAATCTACAATTGGTAAACGCCTTGCTTATAAACTGAATATGACATTTGTTGACCTTGATCATTATATTGAAAATAAAAAAGGTATGTTTATTGAAGATATGATTGAAAACTATGGTGAGGATGTTTTTAGAGAAGCTGAAACAGAATGCTTATCTGAAATTAAAACAGATCACACAGTTATTTCAACTGGTGGTGGTATTGTTACTAGAAAACAAAATAAAGCCTTAATGGATGGCTTAAAAGTTTATATTGATGTTCCGATTGAAACATTAAAGAAACGCCTTTCAAATAGTTACCAACGTCCACTATTAAAAACCATCTCTTTAGAAGAGTTATATGATGCACGTTTTTTAAAATATCAAAACTTTGCTGATGTGATTGTTAGAAACAGCGATGACATTGATCAATGTGTCGATGATATAATAGAGGCATCAAAGGAGTGGATGAATAAATGAAAATTGCTGTTGTTAATGGTCCTAACTTAAATATGTTAGGTAAACGTAATCCTTCACATTATGGTAAATTTACCTTAGATGATTTAAACTTACTCTTAGAAAAAACTTTTCCTAAGATTGAATTCAGTTTTTTCCAAAGTAACCATGAAGGTGCAATTATTGACTACCTTCAAGGAGTTGATGTGGATGGAATCATTATCAATGCTGGGGCTTATACCCATACATCAATTGCGATTAGAGATGCGCTTGAGAGCATCATGGTGCCAAAAGTTGAAGTTCATCTTTCAAATATCTACGAACGTGAAGCATTTAGACAAACTAATTATATTAAAGATGTCGTTAATGCCTCATTCTTTGGTAAAAAAGAACAATCTTATATTGAAGGAATTCAATATTTAGTTGAAAAAATAGCATAATTCTAGTAAAATATAAAAGGTTTAAATAAAAGGAGTTAATAATATGGTCTCTACAAGTGATTTTAAAACAGGCTTAACAATTGCATATGATGGACAAATCTATGTAATCTTAGATTTCTTACATTCTAAGTCAGCACGTTCTGGTGCATTAGTAAATACAAAATTAAGAAACCTACGTAATGGTAGTATCTTAGAAGTAACATTCAAATCTGGTGATAAAGTAGATCGTGCTCAAATCGATCGTACACCAATGCAATATCTATATGCTCAAGGTGATACACATGTTTTCATGAACATGGCAACATACGAACAAGTAGAACTTGATAAATCAAGAATTGAACATGAATTAAATTTCATGTCAGAAGGTATGAATGTTGAAATCAACTTCTACGGTGAAGAAATCATCGGTGTTAATATCCCTGAAAAAGTGGTATTAGAAGTTAAAGAAACTGTTCCTGGTGTTAAAGGTGACACTAAGACAAACGCTATGAAAGATGCTTGGTTACCTTCTGGTTACTTAATTAAGGTGCCAATGTTCGTCGAAGCTGGCGACAAGATTATTGTAAATACCAACGAAGGTACTTACGTTTCAAGAGCTTAATACTTCAATTAAAAAGGCCTTTCGGTCTTTTTATTTGGACTTTATTAAAACTTTAAGTTATATTAATGTATTACTTTTAAGTAATGGCTCAAATATGCTATAATTAAAGCGGTGAAGAAATGGAAAGATTAGCAAAAATACTAGCCCAAGCTGGAGTTGCTTCTAGAAGAAAATCAGAAGAACTCATTTTGGCTGGACGTGTCAAAGTAAATGATGTTATTGTTAAGGAAGTTGGCACTAAAGTTACAAGTGACGATATCATAACAGTTGATAACAAAGTAATAGATAAAGCTCCGCTTTTTTATTATTTAGTAAATAAACCAACAGGTTATTTATCAACAACTTCAGATATTCATAAAAGACGTAACATTTTGGATTTATTTAGTCCTGAAGAAAAAGACATCAGACTTTTTCCAGTTCATAAATTACCATATGATGCAGCCGGACTTTTAATTTTAACAAACGATGGTGACTTAACTAAGAAGTTAACTTTAAAAGACTCAGGTGTTAAACAAGAATATATACTTCGTGTTAAAGGAATTGTCATTAAAGATAAAATAAGACAATTACGCCTTGGGATGAAGTTTGATGATTTATTGTTTAAACCAGTAGGGGTTGCGATTGTGGAATTGGACAAAAAGAATCAATCGACTTTACTGAAGATACTTGTTCAAGATTTCTCACTTTCTGACATGGAAAAATGTTTCGAAGCAATGGGCCATAAAATCAAGAATATCACAAGAATTGGTTTTGACCATTTAACACTTGAAGGTGTTGAAAGAGGATCATACCGTCCATTGAAGGTTCATGAAATCAAACAACTTTATAGAAGTGATATGGCTTCTTAAAAAACTCATAGATATATCTATGTTATAATATAAATAGTGTGGAGGAAATTTTATGGCAGGATTTCAGGTTGCCATTGATGGTCCAGCAGGTAGCGGTAAATCGACCATCAGTAAATTAGTTGCCGATAGACTTAAGATGACGCATATCGACACCGGAGCGATGTATCGCGCGGTAACTTTAATCGCCATCGAGAAAGGCATTGATTTAAACGAAGAATCACAATATGATTTTTTAGAGACCATAAAAATTTCTTATCATGATGACCACATTTATGTGGATGATCGTAATGTTGAAGATGAAATACGTGGAAAAGAAGTCACTAAAAATGTTTCTTTAGTATCATCATTCCCTTACGTGAGAAGAAAAATGGTTCATTTGCAAAAAATAGCAGCAGATCGAGGCAATGTTGTCATGGATGGTAGAGACATCGGAACGGTTGTTATGCCAAATGCAGATATTAAAATCTTCTTAAACGCAAAAGTTGAAGAAAGAGCAAAAAGAAGACATCAAGAAAAACTTAATAAAGGACATGATGTTAACTTTGAAAAAATCGTTGAAGAATTGGTAATTAGAGATATCAAAGACTCAACAAGAAAAGAATCCCCGCTTAAAAAAGCAGACGATGCGATTGAAATCGATACAACGCATCTGACAATTGATGAAACAGTGGAAAAAATTATAGGGCTGATACTATCAGCAAAAGGAGAAGCTAAATGAGTGATTTTATTTATCCAAAACAAGGACAAGTTGTTGAAGGCGTAGTATTTTCTGTCAAAAAAGATGTTATTTTAGTAGACCTTGGTGCACCAACTGAAGGTACTATTTTTGCAGAGTATTTTGATAAACCTGCACCATCTGACTTAACGAAAGTTGTTAAAAAAGGAGATAAAATCAGAGCTAAGGTTACTAAAGTATCTGAAGGTGATGATTCTTCAATCATCCTTCTTTCAAGATTACCTTTATTAGCTGAAAAGAAGCTTGAAGAAATCGAAAAAGCATATGCTGAAAAAACTGAAATCACAACTGTTGTTAAGAGTGTATCAGACAAAGGTTTAATTTTAAGCTACGAAACATATGAATTATTCTTACCATTTACTTTACTTGATTTCGAGTTAAAAGATAAGAAGGAAGCGTTAGTTGGTCAAGAACTTTCAGTATTAATTGAAGAGTATAAAGCTGATCGTCGTCGTCCAAAACTTATCGCAACTAGAAAACCAATTTATGAAGCAGTTCGTTTAAAACAACAAGAAGAAAAGAGCGCATTACGCCAAAAAGAATTAGATTCAATTCAAACTGGTGCAATTTTAGAAGGTACTGTAGAAAGTTTCGAAGCACATGCTGCATTTGTTAAGTTTAACAATGTATCAGGTATGTTACGTATTTCTCAAGTATCACATCATAGAATTGACAAGATTGAAGATGCTTTAACAAAAGGTCAAAAAGTTAAAGTTAAAGTAATCAAGAAAGAAGGCAATCGCCTAGATCTTTCAATGAAAGCTCTAATGCCAACCCCTTATGAAGATTTCTTAGGTTCACATAAGATTGGTGACCGTGTTAAAGGTAAGATAGTTTCTAAATTACCATTTGGTGTTTTAGTAGAGGTTGCAAGAGACGTTAAAGGTTTATTACACAAGAATGAATATTCATGGAATCCAAGAGATAATGCTGATGCTTATCTAAAAATTGGTGATGAAATCGAAGTTGTCATCATCTCTAAAGATTTAAAGAATGAAAAAATTGCTTTATCAAAGAAAGCTATTGAAGAAAATCCATGGCAAGATGTTAACTTAAAAGTTGGTCAAGTTGTTGATGTAAGAGTAGAAGAAGTTACTAAAGATGGCGTTAGAGTGTCTTACAATGCAGTAGATGGATTCATTCCTGCAAGTGAAGCACATAACGATCCAAAAGTGAATATCAATGATTATTACC
>Ga0079224_100015093_pt1 | contig 10803 bp, 11 predicted proteins | sample Stecom2015_FD_80414 | JGI IMG/M metagenome (GOLD analysis project Ga0079224, IMG submission 80414) | Agricultural soil microbial communities from Utah to study Nitrogen management - Steer compost 2015 | ecosystem: Environmental > Terrestrial > Soil > Agricultural land | place: USA: Utah...
CAACCCGCGCTCGTACCGCTCAGGTGCCCGCGGGTGCTGCTCGATCGAGGACGCCGGCGACGCCCGCCGGGCGGCCGACACGATCGGGATCCCGTTCTTCGTGTGGGACATGAGCGACGAGTTCGCCGACGAGGTCGTGGACGACTTCGTCGCCGAGTACACCGCCGGTCGCACCCCCAACCCGTGCCTGCGCTGCAACGAGAAGATCAAGTTCGCCGCCGTGCTCGATCGCGCCGTGGCACTCGGCTTCGACGGCGTGGTCACGGGCCACTACGCGCGGCTGGTGGACAAGGACGGCGTCGTGCAGATGCATCGGGCCGTCGATCACGGCAAGGACCAGTCCTACGTGCTGGGCGTACTGACGCAGGAGCAGCTGCGGCGGTCGCTGTTCCCCCTGGGAGACGACCCGAAGTCGCTCGTGCGGGAGGAGGCCGCGCGCCGCGGCCTGCAAGTGGCGAACAAGCCCGACAGTCACGACATCTGCTTCATCGCCGACGGCGACAACGCCGGCTGGCTGGCCGAGAAGCTCGGGCCGAAGCCGGGCGACATCGTCGACGAGTCCGGCGAGGTCGTCGGTCGGCACGACGGCGCCTACGCGTTCACGATCGGCCAGCGCCGCGGTCTGCGGCTGGGCACGCCGGCCCCGGACGGCAAGCCGCGCTTCGTGCTCGACATCGAGCCCGTCTCCGGGACGGTCACGGTCGGGCCCCGCGAGCGCCTCACCGTCGACGAGATCGAAGGGATCCGACCCCTGTGGTGCGAGGACCCGCCGACGGGCGACCTGGCGTGCACCGTGCAGCTGCGCGCCCACGGCGGCGAGCATCGCGCGACCGTCACCGTCGACGGCGACCGGGTCCGCGTCCGGCTCCATGACCCCGCCCAGGGCGTCGCGCCCGGTCAGGCCTGCGTCATCTACGACGGCACCCGCGTCGTCGGCTCCGCCACGATCGCGCGCACCCGTCGCACCTCCGCCGCGATCGGCTGAGAACGTCACCGTCGCCTCGGCCCGATCTCATGCCGGATCGGCACGGGGTCCGGCGACCCCTCAGTGCCAGCCGCGCGGGTCCAGCCCGCCGGGATGCCGCACCTCGGGGTCGTAGGGAGTCCGTGAGAGCACGAAGGTCGCGACCTCGATCGCGCCGTCGTCGCGCAGGTGAAGACGCTCCCAGGCGAAGTAGGTGTCCAGGCCGACCCAGTGGTCGTCCTCGCGCACGAACCGCGAGTGGCGGCGTCGGGCGGCGTCGGAGAGGTGGAATCCGTCCGCGGTCGGCTCGATCCGGAACGGGGCGGCGCCCCAGTACCAGTCGCCGACGAGGGCGGCGACGTCCGACGGGACGGTGAGCTCCGACTCGACCGGCGCGGGCGCCGCCTCGGAGGCGGCGTCCAGCAGCGCCACGGCCACGTCGCCGAGGTGGTGGGTGTCGTTCGTCAGCACGACCACGCCGGTGCGGGTGGCGGGCTCGGCCATCAGGACCGCGAGGAAGCCCGGCATGGACCCCGAGTGCCCGACGCGACGGCCGCGGCCCTTCCCAGGCCACACGCGCCAGCCCAGCGCCTGCGCGGTCGCCCACGGCTCGTCCGGGCGGTCGTCGACGGCCAGCGGGACGACCATCTCGTCCCAGCTGGAGCGCGTCAGCACGCCGCCGGTGTCACCCGCCGCGAACGCCGCCCAGCGCACGAGGTCATCGACGCTCGACCACAGCTGACCGGCCGGGGCCATCGCCCTCGCGTCGTGGTGCGGCTCGATCATCAGCCGGTCGTCGTGCGGATGGCGCGACAGCCCCACCGCGGCGTCGTCGTCCGGGGCGTACGTCGTGCGCGACATCTGCAGAGGGGCGAGCACCTCGTCGTCGATCACCTCGAACCACGGCCGGTCGCGCAGCACCTCGACCAGCCGACCCAGCACCGCGTAGCCGACGTTCGAATAGTGGAAGCGAGTCCCGGGAGTGTGAGCCAGACGCGGCGGCCGGGACATCAACGTGCCCCAGTCCACGCCGGGCGTCCGCTCCCACCAGGGCCCGTTCGTCTCGGCCTGCAGTCCCGCGGTGTGAGTGAGCAGCTGGGCGATCGTCACGTGGCCGAAGGGCACGTCCGCCAGATGGCGCGCGATCGGATCGGCCAGGTCGAGCAGGCCCTCGTCGCGCAGACGCATGACCTCGACCGCGACGAACGTCTTCGTGATCGACCCGATCCGGTACTGCGTCCGCGGCGTCACCGGGCGGCCGTCGCGGCCGTCGTCGATCCCGAGTGCCGCGGACCACACGGTCCGGCCTCCGGAGGTGACCGCGGCGGCGATCGACGGCTGCCCGGACTCGGCGTGCTCGCGCCGCAGCAGCTCGTCGAACGCCGGGGTCACGATCAGCCCAGGTCGCGCGCGAGTCGGACCAGCGTGCGCACGCCCGCACCGGTGCCGCCCGCCGGGGTGTAGTCGTACGCGCCGCCGTCGTTGAACGCCGGACCTGCGATGTCCAGATGGGCCCAGGAGCTCTCCCCGACGAACTCGCGCAGGAACGCCGCCGCGTACAGCGTTCCGCCGTGCGGCTTGGGGTTGTGCTGGCGCACGTCCGCGATCGTCGACGACGTGACCGCCGAGATGATCTCCTCGGTGATCGGCAGGCGCCACATCGACTCGCCGGCGACCTCCGCCGCGGCCAGGACGCGGTTCTCGAGCTCCTCGTCGTTGCCGAGCACCGCCGCGGTGCGGGTGCCCAGGGCGACCATCGCGGCGCCGGTCAAGGTCGCGGCGTCGACGATGTGGTCGGGCTCGGCCTCGGCGGCCAGCGCCAGACCGTCGGCCAGCACGAGGCGACCCTCGGCGTCGGTGTTGTGCACCTCGACCGTCGCGCCGGAGCGCATCCGCAGCACGTCGCCGGGGCGGGTGGCGCTGCCACTGGGCAGGTTCTCGGCGATGCACGCGAAGGCGGTGACCCGGATCGGCAGGCCGAGTCGGGCGATCGCCGTGGTGGCCGCGACGATCGCCGCGGCGCCGCCCATGTCGCACTTCATCGTCATCATCGATGCGCCCGGCTTGAGCGACAGGCCGCCGGAGTCGAAGGTGATGCCCTTGCCGACGAGGGCCAGATGGGTCTTCGCTCCCTCCGGGGCGTAGCTCAGCTTGACCAGCCGCGGTGGGGCCTGCGAGCCGGCGCCGACGCCCAGGATGCCGCCGCAGTTCTCGCGCGCGAGCTTCTTCTCGTCCCAGACCGTGACGCGGACACCCGTCGGCGCGGCCGCCTTGATCGCGTCGGCGAACGCCGGCGGTCGCAGGTCGGCCGGGGGAGTGTTGACCCAGTCGCGGGCCAGGCAGGTGGCCTCGGCCACCACGACGGCCTCCTCGACGGCCCGCTTGGCCGCCGCCTTGCGGGCGTCGGGGGTCAGGATCGTCACCGTGTCGACCACGGTCGTCTTCTTGCGGGCGTCCTCGCCCTTGTACTCCAGGTAGGCGTAGGCGGTCAGCACGGCCGACTCGGCCAGCGCGCCCAGGTCGACCTCGGGGAGACGGGACGGGTCGATGCCGACCGTGCGCGCCTTCGGCACCGCGCGCAGGCCCTTGGCCACCGCGCGGCGCTGCTGCTCGGCGTTCGGCTCGGCGACGGTGGCGACCCAGGCCGTGACCTGGGCGTCGCCACTGGGCACGACGGCCACCTGGCCGTCCTCGCCGGTGAAGCCGAACGCGTCCCACGGGATCCCCGAGGGCAGGTCCGCTCCCTTCGGCAGCAGGGCGATGATCGCATCGACGGTGGGCAGGGAAGCGCGCAAGTGGACCGTGGGCATGTGGCCACTCTAATCAGCGGTAGTTTGGGCCGCATGGACCTGCTGCTGTCACCCCTGCATGCACGGCACGAGGACCTCGGGGCGAAGTTCTCCGAGTTCGGCGGCTGGAACATGCCGCTGGAGTACGCCGACGGGGGTGTGCTGGCCGAGCATCGAGCGGTCCGCGAGGCGGTCGGCATCTTCGACGTCAGTCACCTCGGCAAGGTCGTCGTGCGCGGCACCGGCGCCGCCGACTTCGTCGACCGGTGCCTGACCAACGATCTCGGCCGGATCGCCCCGGGCCAGGCGCAGTACACGCTGTGCTGCGACGAGGACGGCGGCACGATCGACGACCTGATCGTCTACCTGCGCAGTGACTTCGACGTCTTCCTGGTGCCGAACGCCGCCAACACCGCCGAGGTCGTCCGACGCCTCGCCGAGGCGGCGCCCGAGGGGGTCGAGGTCGTCGACCGGCATCGCGACCACGCGATCTTCGCGGTCCAAGGACCGCTCAGCGACGAGACCCTCGCTGCGGCGGGCCTGCCGACCGACCACGCGTACATGTCGTTCACCACCGGCACCGTCGCCGGTGTCGAGGTGACCGTCTGCCGCACCGGCTACACCGGGGAGCGTGGCTACGAGGTCGTGACCGCGGCCGAGGACGCCGAGGCGGTCTGGGACGCCCTCATGGCCGCGGGCCGCGAGCACGGGATCCGCGCCTGCGGGCTCGGCGCGCGCGACACCTTGCGCACGGAGATGGGCTACCCCCTGCACGGACACGAGCTCTCCCGGGAGGTCTCGCCCGTGATGGCCCGGGTCGGGTGGGCCGTCGGCTGGGACAAGCCCGAGTTCTGGGGCAAGGAGGCGCTCGAGCGCCAGCGTGACGAGAAGACCGTGCGGACCCTGCGAGGACTGGTCGCCGAGGGCCGGGGCATCCCGCGGCCCGGCATGCAGGTGATCGACGCCGACGGGAACGAGCTCGGCGAGATCACCTCCGGCACCTTCTCCCCGACCCTGCGTCAGGGCATCGGGCTGGCCCTGCTCGACCGCGGCGTCGAGGACGGCGCCGAGGTCTTGGTCGACGTGCGCGGGCGCCAGCAGCCCTTCCGCGTCACCCAGCCCCCGTTCGTCCGACCCTCCACGAAGGAGTCCTGATGGCTTGGACCTGGCTGTACGAGAACGCCGCCGGCGAGTCGATCGGCGCATCCGAGGCGTTCGACCAGCGCGCGGACGCCGAGACCTGGATCGGGACGGCCTTCGAGGACCTGCTCGAGCAGGGTGTGGAGCAGGTGCGCCTTCTCGACGACGGGACCGAGGTCTACGGTCCGATGTCGCTGCGCCCTGAGTGAGCCGGGGTCAGTAGCGCTCGCGCAACGGCTCGCCGATGCCGATCGTCGGCTTCGGCAGGCGCATCCGCCGCAGCTGCGTGCTGCGCAGCACGGCGTAGAGCACCGCGCCGCGACGCTCGGCCTTCGTGAACCGCCTGGCGAGCTCGCGCTTGAGCGAGACGACGAGCCACAGCTCGTCGACGACGGTCGCGATGATCGTCACCGACCAGAGCGTGAACACCCACGTGGCGAGCGACGGGAAGAAGCTCAGCACGAGGATCAACACGAGGATCGGCAGCATGAACTCCGCGACCGTGCGGCGACGATCGACCGCGTCGCGGGCGAGGGCGCGTGCCGGTCCGCGGTCACGCGGCGGCAGGTCGGCCGCCGACCCGGCGCCCAACAGCGCCTCACGCTGACGCTCACGGGCGGCGGCGCGGCGGCGGCGCTCGCGCTGAGCCTGCTCGCGGCGTGTCAGCGGACGCTTCATCTGAGCACGTCGCTCGGCCTCGGCCTCACGGCGGCTGCGGGTGGGTCGTCCCTTGCCCTGGCGCGACTCTTCGGCTGCGTCGTTCACGATGCAGACCCTACAAGGGCGGACCCACCGCGAGACCGCACGGCTAGGGTGGGAGCCATGGCAGACGGCGGACTCTGGGCGCGACTGCGAGGCCTGTTCCGGTCGCGAGCCGCAGGCGGTGACCGACTCGACGTCGACGAGCTGCGCGATCGACTCGACGAGGCCTATCGCAGCCAGAGCCGCCTGCTGTCGCAGGTCCGTCGGGGCGTCGCCGACGTCGCCACCAGCCGCAAGCGCGTCGAGATCCAGCTCGCCTCGCTGCGCCGCCAGATCGAGACCGCCGGCCAGGAGGCCCGAGGGGCCGTCGACCGCGGTGACGACGACGCGGCCCGACGTGCGCTGGAGCGCCAGGTCACCCTCGAGAAGGCCGCCGGGGAGCTCGAGTCCCGTCACGCGAAGCTGCGGTCCGAAGAGGAACGGCTGACCGACTCCGCCGCCGCGATCGAGCGCCAGATCGAGGACTTCCGGCTGCGCAAGGACACCCTCGCCGCGCGCGCCTCGGCCGCCCAGGCGCGCTCGGAGATCCAGCAGGCCACCGCGGGGATCGGCGCCACCGCCGGCGAAGTCGGGCGGCTGATGGCCGAGGCGGAGCGTCACACCCGCGAGCTGGAGGCCACCGCCGACGCGGTGGACGAGCTGATGGACGAAGGACTCATCGCCCGGCCGGGCGAATCGCAGGAGGAGGCGCTGCTGCGCCGCTTCGACGAGGCACTGGAGGGAGGCGCCGATGGCCCGCACCAGATTTCGCAGTGACCCCGGGCTGACGTGGCGCATGGGCGGCGTCGGGCTCGGCCTGGTGCTGCTCTACGTCGCCTTCGGTGCCGTGCTGATGTCGCTCGTCGACATCGGGCCCGCCCTCGTCATCACGCTCGGCATGGCCTGGGGGCAGTGGTACTTCTCCGACAGCCTCGCTCTCAAGTCGATGGGCGCCCGTATCGTCGAGCCGGAGCAGGCCCCCGAGCTGCACGCGATGATCGACCGGCTCGTCGCGCTCGCCGACATGCCCAAGCCGAAGGTCGCCGTCGCCGTCACCGACGTGCCGAACGCGTTCGCGACAGGTCGGTCGCCGAGTCACGCGGCGGTGTGCGTCACGACCGGCATCATGCAGCGGCTCGACGCCGACGAGCTCGAGGGCGTGCTGGCCCACGAGCTGGCGCACGTCGCCCATCGGGACGTGTCGGTGATGACGGTCGCCTCGTCGATGGGCCTGCTCGCCGGGTTCCTCACCCGGTGGGGCTTCTGGCTGGGGGGCTCCCGCCGTGACGGGCGCAGCGGAGCGGCGATGATCGTGGTCGTCCTGGTCAGCGTCGTCGTGGCGTTCCTGAGCCACCTGCTCACCCGCGCCCTGTCGCGCTACCGCGAGCTGAGCGCCGACCGGTCCGGCGCCTACCTCACCGGTCGACCGACGAAGCTGGCCTCGGCGCTCACCAAGATCTCCGGGGAGATGGCTGCCATCCCCACCGAGGACCTGCGCGAGGTCCAACAGATGAACGCCTTCTTCTTCTCGCCCGCCGTCAACGGCACGACGGTGCGCGAGCTGATGTCGACCCATCCGTCCTTGGAGCGACGTCTCGAACAGCTCGCCCGGATCAGCGCCGACCTGGCCGATCGGGGTTGAGATGGGATTCCTCGACGCCCTCTTCGGGCGCAGCAGACCGCCTCGGGCCGACCTGGACGTGCTGTTCGCCGTGCCGCAGGCGGCGACGACGCTGCGGGCGGAGGGCTGTCCGTTCACCGGGCACGGGGCCGTGTGCTTCCGCGACTCCGAGGGCGGGGCCGACGACGAGCTCATCGAGTCGGCGCGGCAGATGATCCTCACCGACCCGTCCGCCACCGTCGACCTGCGGCAGGACGAGTTCGGCTTCAGCTGGCTCGAGGTGGTGCGGCCCGATGACGACCTGACCGCCCTGGTGACCGACCTGCACGCGGTCAACTCCACGATGGCCGCCCAGGGATTCGACACCGCGCTGCTGTGCTCGACGTTCACCTTCGAGCACGACGGGCGCCCCGGCGCGCTGGTCTACCTGTTCAAGCGAGGCACCTTCTACCCCTTCGTCCCCGACCCCTCCGCCGCTCGTCGGCGCGACAGTCCCACCGAGCTGCGGATCCGGGCGCTGATCGAGGACGAGGTGCCGATCGAGCCGGACCTCGGCCGCTGGCTCGCGATCTGGGGCGCGCCGGGGCTCTGAGGGCGTCAGCACCCGGTGTCCGCGCGCTCGCGACGGGCGCCGCCGCGATACCGTGAGAGGGTGACTCTCGACTCCCTCGATCGTGACCAGCTGACCGCGTTCCTGACCGAGCAGCAGGAGGCCTACGCGGCCCTCCGCCAGGCCGGGCTCAAGCTCGACATCACCCGGGGCAAGCCCTCGGCCGAGCAGCTCGACCTGTCGACCGAGCTGCTGACCACGCCGCTGGACGACCACCTCAGCGACGGGGTCGACGTCCGCAACTACGGCGGCGGCACCGGTCTGCCCGAGCTGCGGGCGATCTTCGCCGAGCTGCTCGGGGTCCCGGTCGAGCAGCTCATCGCGGGGAACAACGCGAGCCTGGCGATGATGCACGACGCGATCACCTTCGCGATGCTCCACGGCACGCCCGACAGCCCCGCGCCGTGGAAGGACGGTCCGGTCAAGTTCCTCTGCCCGGCGCCGGGCTACGACCGCCACTTCGCGATCTGCGAGCACCTCGGCATCGAGATGATCACCATCGACATGCTGGCCGACGGGCCGGACATGGCCGCGGTGCGTGAGCACGTCGCCGACCCCGCGGTCAAGGGCATCTGGATCGTGCCCACCTACTCCAACCCGACCGGCGCCGTCGTGAGCGAGGAGGTCGCCGCCGAGCTCGCCGCGCTCGAGACCGCCGCCCCGGACTTCCGGATCTTCTGGGACAACGCCTACGCGGTCCACGACCTGACCGACGAGCACGTCGTGACCGCCGACATCCTCGGCGCCTGCGCGGCCTCGGGGCGCCCGAACCGTCCGCTGCTGTTCGCCTCGACGTCCAAGATCACCCTCGCCGGCTCCGGCGTGAGCTTCCTGGGCGCCTCGTCGGAGAACATCGCCTGGTACCTGTCGCACACGGCGATCCGCACGATCGGCCCGGACAAGGTCAACCAGCTGCGTCACGCCCGCTTCCTGCGCAGCCCTCAGGGCGTGCTCGACCTGATGGCCCGCCACCGCGAGATCCTGCGTCCCAAGTTCGACACCGTGCTGCGGATCCTGTCCGAGCGGCTCGGCCCGCACGGCGTCGCCACCTGGACCGAGCCCCGGGGCGGGTACTTCGTCAGCCTCGACGTCGTCGACGGCACCGCCTCGCGCGTCGTCGAGCTGGCCAAGCAGGCCGGGATCGCCCTCACTCCGGCGGGTGCCTCCTTCCCGTACGGCAGGGACCCGCGGGACCGCAACATCCGCATCGCGCCCTCGTTCCCGCCGCTGGACGAGCTGACCCGCGCCATGGAGGGCCTGTCGACGTGCGTGCTCCTCGCCGCCGCCGAGAAGGCTCTCGACCGCTGACGTGCGCATCGTCGTCGCTCCGGACAAGTTCGCCGGCACCCTGACCGCGCCGGAGGCCGCCGCGGCGATCGCCGAGGGATGGCGGCGCACGGCGGCCGACGACGAGCTCGTGCTCGCTCCGATGGCCGACGGCGGCCCCGGGTTCGTGCAGGCCCTGCAGGAGGCGCTGGGGGAGTCCGCGCGACTGGAGGTCGTCAGCGTCACCGGACCGCTCGGCGACCCGACCCCGGTCACGCTGCTCGTGCACGGCGACACCGTGTACCTGGAGTCGGCCCAAGCCTGCGGACTGCAGGTCGTCGACGAGGTGCGTCCGCTGGAGGCGACCACCGTCGGCGTCGGGCAGGCGATCGCCGCCGCCGTCGACGGGGGAGCGCGGCGGATCGTCGTCGGGCTGGGCGGCAGTGCCACCAACGACGGCGGCGCCGGGATGCTCGCGGCGCTGGGCGCCACCGCCGACGCGCCGCTCGATGCCGGACCGCTCGCGCTGGAGCCGGTCACCCGCGTCGACCTCACCGCCGTGCGTGAGCGCCTCGCCGGCGTCGAGCTGGTCGTGGCCGCCGACGTCGAGACGATGCTGCTGGGCATGTTCGGCGCGACACGCACGTTCGGCCCCCAGAAGGGCCTGACCGACGAGCAGATCCTCACCGTCGACCACCGGCTCGACCGGTTCGTCGAGGCCGTCTGCGGCCCGACCCCCGCGGAGCGCCGGATCGCCGACGCCAAGGGTGCCGGGGCGGCCGGGGGCCTGGGCTTCGCCCTGCTCGTGCTCGGGGCCGAGATGACGTCCGGGATCGCGATGGTCGCCGAGGCGTCGGGGCTCGACGAGCTCGTCGCGCAGGCCGACCTGGTCATCTCGGGGGAGGGGGCCTTCGACTACTCCTCCCGCGCCGGGAAGGTGGTCCACGGGGTGGCGACCGTCGCGATGCGTCACGCCCGCCCGTGCATCGTGCTCGCCGGCCGGGTCGACGTCGGCAGCCGCGAGATCCGCGCGCTGGGCGTGGAGTCGGCCTATGCGATGGTGGACCGGGTCGGGGAGGCCGCCGCGACGGCCGAGCCCGCCCGCCACCTGGCCGACCTGGCCGCGCGCGTCGCCCGCACCTGGTCCGCCTGACGCCCGGAGGTCGAGATCGGCGGGGAGCAGCGCGTAGGATGGGAATCGAACCGGATCGACCGGTGTTGCACCAGTGACACGACCGATCCACCGTCGACCGAGGAGCCTTGATGACCGCCACGGACCAGACCAGCACCGACACCGCCACGACGCCCGCCGACGGCGTCACTCTCACGGCGCAGGCGGCGGCGAAGGTCAAGAGCCTGTTGGAGCAGGAGGGCCGCGACGACCTCTCCCTGCGCATCGCCGTGCAGCCGGGTGGCTGCTCGGGCCTGCGCTACCAGCTGTTCTTCGACGAGCGCACGCTCGACGGCGACGAGATCCGCGAGTTCGACGGCGTCAACGTCGTGGTCGACCGCATGAGCCTGCCGTACCTGCACGGTGCCTCGATCGACTTCGTCGACACCATCGAGAAGCAGGGCTTCACCATCGACAACCCGATGGCGACCGGCTCGTGCGCCTGCGGCGACTCCTTCCACTGAGTCGTCCTCACCGCGCCTGACGATCGGGGCGTCCTCA
>Ga0079224_100015095_pt1 | contig 10802 bp, 8 predicted proteins | sample Stecom2015_FD_80414 | JGI IMG/M metagenome (GOLD analysis project Ga0079224, IMG submission 80414) | Agricultural soil microbial communities from Utah to study Nitrogen management - Steer compost 2015 | ecosystem: Environmental > Terrestrial > Soil > Agricultural land | place: USA: Utah...
ATCCGCTCGCCGTCCTCGAAGCGTGCGAGGCGGCGTCGCAGGTTGTGCTCGCCGACGCGAAGCCGGTCGAGCGCGATCAGCACGTCGCCCGGGGAAAGCCCGGCGCGCTGCGCGGGCCCGCCGTCGAGCACCGTCGTGAGCTCGAGCCCGTCCGGGCGCGGCCGGTACGTGACGCCGAGCGTGAGCGGGGCTTGCCCGTCCTGCGGGCCCGGCGTCCCGCCGCGATCCTCGGGTCCGATGCTCGGGCGGAGCTCGAACGCGATGCCGAAGTCGGCGAAGAGCTCGCCGAGCGGCAGATCCTCCGTGCCGCGGATCGCACGGTCGAAGAAGGCGCCGAGCTCGATTCCGGCGACCTCCTCCGCGAGGCGCTCGAAACCGTCCTCCGGCACACCGGTTCCGGTCGCGCCGTAGCGCCGCCAGAGCTCGCGCACGACGTCATCGAGGCTCGACCGGCTCGAGCGCCTCAACTCGAGATCGAGCGCGAGGGCGACGAGCGCACCCTTCACGTAATAGCTGATGCTCGCGTTCGGCGAGTTCGGCTCGGGCTTGTAGAGCACGTCCCATGCGTTGAAGCTCGAGTCGGCGAGCGTCTGCCGGAACCGCCCCGGCGTGCGATATACGCGCGTCAACGCCTGGCCGAGCCGCTTGAGGTAAGCGTCCCGCCCGATCAGGCCGCTTCGCAGCAGGAACAGGTCCTGGTAGTAGCTCGTGATGCCCTCGAAGACCCAGAGCAGCCGCGTGTGATTGCGGCGGTCGAGACGATACGGCACGAACGCGGCCGGCTTCGTCCGCTTCACGTGCCACGTGTGGAAGTATTCGTGGCTCGCGAGCGCGAGGAACTGCTGGTAGTCGGCCGGCACCCCGGTCTCGCCGGGCTTCGGCAGATCATCGCGATCGAACATCAGACTCGATGATGCGCGGTGCTCGAGCCCGCCGAAGCCGTCGCCGACCGCCAGGCCGAGGAACCAGTAGCGGTCGAACGGCGGCGGACGGCCGAAGAAGTCGATCTGCGTCTCGCAGAGCTGACGCAGGTCCGCGGCGACGCGCTCGAGGTCCGACTCGAAGCGTCCGGCGACGACGAGTCGGTGCGGCACGCCGCCCGCGTCGAAGTCCACACGCTCGAAATGCCCGATCTCGAACGGGTGGTCGATCAGCTCGTCGTAGTCGTCCGCGCGATAACGGCCGAAGCCTCGCTCGTCGACGGCCTCGGCGCGCATCGCGGTCGCGACGCGCCAGTCCGCGAAACGTTCGTCCGCAGGCGGCTCGAGCTCGAGCTCGACGGGCTCCTGCTCGCGGCCTTCGGGAATCAGAAACAGACACGGTCCGTTGAAATACGCGCGCGTGTGATCGAAGTACGCGCCTCGCACCGACCGATCGAGCGCGTAGACCTCGATCGTGACGGCCAGCTCGCGCAGGGCGCCGCGGAACCACCACGATGCGTGGTCAGCCTGCTCGGCGGCGAGCGTGCGCCCGCCGCTTTCGCCGCGAATCGCGACGATATGGCGCGCGTACTCCCTGAGCAGGTAGCTGCCCGGAATCCACGACGGCATCCGTACGCACAGCGACGGCGCCGGATCGTCGATGCGAAGCTCGACATGGAGCAGGTGGCGGCTCGGATCGGCGAGCCTCACTCGATAACGAATCAGCGTCACTCCTCCCTGATCGTGATCCCGAACGAACGGCCGCCCGGAGCGACTCTCCATCGCGCGGTCCTTCGCCGTTGGGCGCGGGCATTTTCGCATAGTCTTGCAAAATAACGCGGCCACTCCTATCGTGCGGGCAGGCGGTGCTCCGTCGGAGTCAAAAGGGAACGCAGTCGGAAGCTGCGGCTGTCCCCGCAACTGTAGACGGCGAGGATTCGCGTATTGCGGCCACTGGAGTCACCTCTGGGAAGGCCTCGCGAAGCCGTTCGAGCCGTGAGCCAGGAAACCTGCCGCCGATGTCGTCCTTCCGCATGCCGGGGAAGCGTGCGGTGCGGCAACCCCGTCGTGGCGACAACTCTTTGAAGTGAACGCGGGCCGGGCCCGCGCGCCGCGACGCCCATCGATTCGGCGCGCTCCCTGCCCATCGACTTGGGAGTTGAAGCATGCCGAAGCGGAAGTTCCGTGCGTGGCCTTGCGCCGCGCTGTCGTTCGCGCCGTTCTCTGTCGTTCTCGCGGACGACGGCCCCTCACCCGAAGAGCCGATCGAGACCGTCGTCGTGACCGCGTCCCGCGTCGCGGTGCCGGCCGCGCAGGTCGGCTCGAGCGTCACGGTGATCACGGAGGAGATGCTCGCAACGCGCAGGCCGACCTTCGTCGCCGACGCGCTGCGCGACGTGCCGGGAGTCGCGATGAGCCGCGGCGGCGGCTACGGCGCCGTCACGCAGGCGCGGATCCGCGGCGCGGAAGGCAACCATACGCTGGTCCTGATCGACGGCGTCGAAGCGAATAACCCGATATCGGGATCGGAGTTCGACTTCGCGAACCTTGCGGCCACGGACATCGAACGCATCGAGGTCCTGCGCGGCCCGCAGAGCGCGCTCTACGGCAGCGACGCGATCGGCGGCGTGATCAACGTCATCACGCGGGGCGCGGCGCCCGGATTCGACGGCACGTTTGGCGTCGAAGCGGGCAATCTCGGCACGCACGCGGCCAAGCTTTCCGCGGGCGGCGGCACATCGCGCGCGAGCGGCCGCGTCCATGCGGCGCGCATCAAGACCGACGGCGGCAACATCTCCCGCTTCGGCACCGAACGGGACGGCTTCGACAGCGAGACGCTGCGGCTCGACGGACGCTTCCGCGTCGGCGACGTCTGGAGCGTGCGCGCGAACGCGCACACGCTCGACTCCGAGCAGGACTTCGATACGCAGGATTTCGCGTTCCCTGAGACGGAGACGCAGGGGCTCGTCGTCGACGACGACGTGTCGAGCCGCCTCGAGCAGCGCTTCGCGAGCATCGACGCGAGCGCGGAGCTTCCGCGTACCGCGTACCGCTTCCGCGCGGCGCGCACGAGGACGCGGAACACGTTTCTCGACGGCGGCGTCTTCACCGGACGCAACGAAGGCGACAAGACGAAGCTCGACTGGCAGGCGACGATCGCGCTCGGCCCGCTCACGGCGGATGGCCCGGTCGGCTCGGGCCACGGCATCACGCTCGCGCTCGAGCACGAGCGCGTCGACTATCTGAATGTCGGCGCGACGCCCGATGCAGCGGAGAACCAGTCGCGCGACGACTCGCAGACGAGCATCGTTGCGGAGTACCGGCGAGTGCTCGGACGCGCGGCGCTGTCCGCGAGCGTGCGCCACGACGACAACGATCTCTTCGACGACGCGTCGACCTACCGCCTGAGCGGCACGTTCGCGGCCGCGGAGCGCACGCGCGTACGCGCGAGCGTCGGCACCGGCATCACGAACCCCGGCTTCTTCGAGCTCTTCGGTTTCTTCCCGGGCAGCTTCGTCGGCAATCCGGCGCTTACGCCCGAGCGATCGACGAGCTTCGATGTCGGCATCGAGCACAGGCTCGGCCGCGCGCGCGTCGACGTGACTTACTTCCGTGCGGATCTCGAGGACGAGATCATCACGGTATTCGACGAGACGTCGTTCCTGACGACCGCGGAGAACCTGCCCGGAGAAAGCGAGAGGCGCGGCGTCGAGCTCGCCGTCTCGGCAGCGCCGACCGCGCGCTGGAATGTCGCGGCGAGCTACACGTACACCGATGCGCGCCAGCCCGACGGCAGCGCGGAGGTGCGCCGCCCGCGCCACGTCGCGTCGCTCGACAACGCGCTCGAGCTCGTCGGCGGGCGCGCCCGGCTCAACGTCGGCGTCGACTACACCGGTCGCCAGCTCGACGACGAGTTCGTGTTCGCGACACCCGAGGAGCGTGTCGAGCTCGACGCGTTCGTGCTCGTGAACGTCGCAGGCTCGATCGACATCTCGCCTCGGCTTCGACTCTATGCGCGCGTCGAGAACGCGCTCGACGAGACGTACGAGGAGTGGTTCTCGTACCGCGGCCGGGGCCGATCGTGGCTCGTCGGCTTCGAGACGGAGCTCGGACGATGAGCCCACGCGGACGTGCGCTCGGCGTGCTCGCGGTCGGCACGGCGGCGGCCGCCGTCGTTGCCGCCCTGCTGATCGGCGGATCGCCCGGCGCACGCTCGTCGACCGAGGGGCCTGCACCGGAACGCGCCGATACGGCCGTTCCGCTGCACGCCGCTCGGCCGCGCGCACCCGCGGGGCCACGGGGCGGCTCTTCGCTCCCGACCGTCGCGTCGATCAACCTCTGCACGGATCAGCTCGTGCTGCACGTCGCCGATCCTTCCCAGATCGTCACGTTGAGCTGGCTTGCCGCGGATCCGGAAGAGTCGACGCTCGCCGAGGACGCGGCGCGCTATCCGTTGAACTACGGCTCGGCCGAGGAGATCCTGCGCTTCGACCCGGACGTCGTGATCGCGGGCAGCTACACGAATTCGTTCACGCGCGCGCTGCTCCGCGACCTCGGGCTTACGGTCGTCGACATCGAGCCCGCGAGCTCGCTCGACGACATCGAGACGCACGTGCGCCAGGTCGCTCGAGCGATCGGCCGCATCGAGCGTGGCGAAGAGCTCGTCCGCGAGATGCGCGCGCGCATCGCTCGGCACCGGCAACGGCTCGACTCGAGCCCGGTCGCGACCGTCGTCGTCCGTCCCGGAGGCTTCACCGTCGAGGCGCCATCGCTCGCGCACGAGCTGATGACGCTCGCGGGACTGCGCAATCTTCCGGCGGAGCGCGGGCTCGATCGCTGGGGGAGCCTCTCGGTCGAGACGCTGCTGCACCACCCGCCCGAGCTTCTCGTCTTCGCGACCTATCGCGGCGGCGACGCGTCGCTTGCGAACGCCGTCCTCGCGCATCCGGCGATCGAGCGAATCGCCGCGCGCGCGGTGACGGCCGCCGTGCCCGCGTCGATGTGGAGCTGCGGGCTGCCGAATAGCCTCGATGCGGTCGCCCGGCTCGAGCGCGCGGCGGACGAGGCGCGGCGTGCCCGCGCGCACGCGTCGCATCGATCGGCTTCGGCGAGGACGCTCCGATGAGCGGCACGACGAGCGACACCGCGGGCCTCGGCGGCGCGGCGCGGCGCTTCGACGTCGCACCCTACGTGCTCCTCGTGCCGCTCCTCCTCGTTGCGTTCGTGCTGTCGCTCTGGATCGGCCGGACGAGCACCGGACCGATGCTCGGCTTCGGCGACCCGGGCGTAGCGGGACCGGTCCTGGTCGAGATCCGGATGCCGCGGACGCTCCTCGCGCTCCTCGTCGGCGGCACGCTCGGGCTCGCGGGCGCGGCGCTCCAGGGCCTTTTGCGCAATCCGCTCGCGGAGCCGGGCCTCCTCGGCGCATCGAGCGGCGCCGCGCTCGGCGCGGTCCTCGTGTTCTACTTCGGGCTCGCCGCCGCGGACTCGGTCGTGCTGCCGCTCGGCGGCGTCGCCGGTTCCGTCGCGGCGCTCGGGCTCCTTTACGGGCTCGCGGGCCGGCGCGCGGATCTCGTCACGGTCGTGCTCGCTGGCATCGCGATCAACGCGCTCGCCGCGGCGCTGACGTCGCTCGCGCTCAACTTCGCGCCGAGCCCGTACGCGGCGCTCGAGATCCTGTTCTGGATGCTGGGCTCGCTCGCCGATCGGAGCGTCGTGCACGTGCTGCTCGCGCTGCCGCTGATGCTCCCGGGGTGGCTTTTGATCGGCGCCGCGGCACGCGGGCTCGACGCGCTGACGCTCGGCGAGGACGCGGCGGCGAGCCTTGGCTTCCCGCCGGCGCGGACGCAGTGGCTCGTGATCGGGGGCACGGCGCTCTCGGTCGGCGCGGCCGTCGCGGTGACGGGCGTGGTCGGCTTCGTCGGGCTCGTCGTGCCGCACATGCTGAGACCCTGGGTCGGCCACCATCCGCGCCGCCTGCTCGTGCCGTGCTTCGTCGCCGGTGCCACGCTGACGCTCCTCGCGGACGTCGCGATTCGCATGATGCCGCCGGGTCCCGAGTTGAAGCTCGGCGTCGTCACGGCGCTGATCGGCGCACCGTTCTTTCTGCAGCTGATCCTGCGGCACGGGCGGGAGGGAAACCTATGACGCTCAAGCTCGAACGCGTCGGCGTGCGCTACGGGCAGCGCACTGCGGTCGTCGAGACGACCCTCGAGCTTCCGGCCGGGCAACTCGTCGGGCTCGTCGGACCGAACGGTGCAGGCAAGAGCTCGCTCCTCAAGGCCGTGGCCGGGCTCGTGCCGCATGCCGGCACGATCTCGTGGCGCTCCGTGCCGCTACAACGCATGGACCGCCTCGAGCGGGCACGCACGATCGCGTACCTGCCGCAGTCGGCCGATGTGCACTGGCCGATCACGTGCTCAGAGCTCGTCGCGCTCGGCCGGATGCCGCATCTCAAGTTCGCGGAGCGGCCGGGCCCTCGGGACGCGGCAGCCGTCGCATGGGCGCTCGAGCGCTGCGCGGCGACCGCGCTCGCCGACCGGCGTGTCGATCGGCTCTCGGGCGGCGAACGGGCCCGAGTGCTGCTCGCGCGCGCGCTCGCCGTCGAGACGCCGGTGCTTCTCGTCGACGAGCCGATCCAGAGCCTCGATCCTCGGCATCAGCTGAACATCATGCGCGTGCTGCGCGACTCAGCGGAGCGCGGCACGCTCGTCGTCGCCGTGCTGCACGACGTCGCGCTCGCCGCGCGCTACTGCACGCGGATCGTCCTGCTCGCCGGCGGCCGCGTCGTCGGCGACGGTGCCGCCGAGACGGTGCTTTCGGCCGATGCGCTCGCGCGCTGGTACGGCGTCGAGCCCTATCTCGCGCGGCACTTGGGCGAGCCGGTCGTGCTGCCGTGGCGGCAAATCGACTGACGACGGAACGCGACGACGCCGAGATCAGCCGATCGCCCGCACCGCCGGGCGCTTCTCGACGGCGTGCATCCAGCGTTGCAGTGCCGGCCGGCCGTCCGCAGGCGAGCGCTTGAATACGCGCTCCGCGAACGTCGCGTAAACGTAGAGCGCGATGTCGGCATACGTGTAACGCGCGCACGCGACGTACTCGCTGTCGCGGAGCCGCCTGTCGACCCGATCGAAGAACGCCTTCGCCCGGCGTTCGCCGCGCTCGACGAGCGCGGGAATCTGCGGGCACGAGAGGACCCCGGGCATCGCACGGCCTGCGAACGCTGCGGCGCCGTTTCGCAGCGCTTCCTGAATGGCGGTGTAGCCTTCGAGCGTCGCGATGTCGTTCCACATCGAGATCTGCGCCCGCTCGAGCGCGTCCTCGCCGAACAGATTCGGCTCGGGATGGAGCGCCTCGAGGTACTGGCAGATCGCGAGGCTTTCCGTGAGGCACGTGCCGTCGTCGAGCTCGAGCACCGGAACGGTGCCGCTCGGGTTGCGTGCGAGGAAGTCGGGCTCGTGCTGTGCGCCGGAGCGTAGGTCGACGATCACGCGGGGGATGTCGATACGCTTCTCGGCCATGAAGAGGAGGACCTTGCGGGGACTCGGGGCGGCGGGGAAGTCGTAGAGCTTCATGGTCGTCAGCGGCACGGCTGAACGCTCAAGTCTACATGCGGAACGCGCCGGTAGCGACGCCGGGCGTCGGAAGGCGCATGCGTATAATCGCTGCATGGCCAACCTCGTCACGCTGAGCCGGCTGGTCCTTTTGATTCTGGTCGTCTGGCTGGCTTACCAGCCGATGAGCGCATGGCATTTCGCGAGCTTCTTTCTGATCATCCTGATCTTCGTTACCGACGGGCTCGACGGCTATATCGCCCGCAAGCGCAACGAGACCAGCCTGTTCGGCGCACTGTTCGATATCGCCGGCGACCGCGTCGTCGAGCTCACGTTGTGGGTCGTCGCTGCCGATCTCGATCTGATCCCAATCTGGGTGCCGCTCGTCTTCATCATCCGCGGGGTCGTCGTCGACACGATCCGCTCGAGCAATTCCGTGTCACGCGGCGTCGCCCCGTTCGCGCTGATGCAGTCGAGGCTCGGAAAATTCCTGGTAGCGGGCAAGTTCATGCGGATCTTCTACGCCGTCGTGAAGGCGTGCGCGTTCTGCGGACTCGCGCTGCTCAGACCCTTTCCCGACGTGTTGCCCGAGATCTGGGCTCGGATCGATGTCGCTATCGTGACGCTTACCTATTTCTTCGTGTACCTCGCGGTATTGATTTGCATCGTCCGGGGGCTGCCCGTCGTCATCGAGTTTGTCGTATCGCAGAAGGACGATATTCTGGGGCCGATGGGACAGAAGCGGTGAAGCTCGCGATCTTCGACATCGACGGCACGCTGGTCCGGGGCAGCTCCGAGAGGCTGTTCTGGCGCTACCTGCTCCTGCGCGGCAAGCAGGGACCGCGGCAGATCCTCGCGTTCCTGCTGTTCATGCTGCGTTATCTGCCCATCGGCGGCATACACACGCCGCGCAAGAACAAGGCGTACTTGAGCGGCCTCGCGGTCGACGAGGTCGAAGCGCTCGCGCGCGAGTTCGTCGCCGAGAAACTGCTGCAGCGGCTCTACGAGCCCGCGGTCGCGCGGTTGAAGCAGCACCTTCGCCGAGGCGACGTCGTGGTTTTGCTGTCCGGCACCCTCTACCCGATCGCGCGTGCGCTCGCCGATCATCTCGGCGTGACCTACGTGTGTGCGACGCTGATCAGTCAGCGTAACGGGGTGTTCCTCGCGCAGCCGCCGGAGATGCATCCGTACGATGCCGCGAAGCTCAACATCGTCACACGGCTCGCCGGCGAGCTCGGCTTCGAGCTCGAAGACGTCGTCGCGTACGGCGACTCCAAGCGTGATCTGTTCCTGCTCTCCGCCGTCGGCGAGCCGGTGGCGGTGCGGCCGGACGCCCAGCTTCTGAAGGTCGCCCTCGCCCGGGACTGGGAGATCATCGCCGAGCCGGCGAGGGAATCGGCGCTCTTGCGCTGATCTCGATGCACGCGGAGACCGAGCCGTTGCCGCACGTGCGGCTCGCGGGGGTCACGAAGACCTACGGCCGCACCGTCGTGCTCGACGACATCGAGCTCTCGGCCGAGCGCGGCGAGTTCATCGTCGTCGTCGGCCGGAGCGGATCCGGCAAGTCGACACTCCTCAGGCTGATCGGCGGCCTCGAGGAGCCGGACCGCGGCACGATCGCGTACGGGAACCGCCGGCTCGACGGGATGAGCGAGAGCGAGCGGGCCGCGTTCCGGCGCCGCGAGATCGGCTTCGTGTTCCAGTTCTTCAACCTGATCCCGACGTTGACCGTCGCAGAGAACGTTGCGCTGCCGCTCGCGCTGAACGACATGCCCAAAGCGGACGCGGACGCCCGCGTCGCGGCGCTCCTTGACGAGCTCGGCCTCACCGGCAGCGGCGACCGGTTCCCCGAGGAGCTTTCCGGCGGCGAGCAGCAGCGCGTTGCGATTGCGCGTGCGATCGCTCACGAGCCCGGCATCGTCCTCGCGGACGAGCCCACCGGCAATCTGGACCTCGAGACGGCCGAGCGCGTGCTCGCGCTCCTCGACGACGTTTGCCGGCGCCATCGCGCGACGCTGGTGATGGCGACGCACAGCCGCGAGGTCATCGGCCGCGCGGACCGCGTGCTGACGATCCGGAACGCGCGGCTCGTCGAGACGCCGCCGTGAGGCGCCTGCTGCTCCGCGCTTCGGCGCGCTTCTATTTGCGGCACCCGTGGCAGCTCGCGCTCGCGATCGCGGGCGTCGCGCTCGGCGTCGCGGTCTACGTCGGCGTCGCCGTCGCAAACGACAGCGCGCGCCGCGCGTTCGAGCTTTCGTCCGAGGCCGTGACTGGCGGCACGACGCATCGCGTGCTGGCCGTCGGCGGCGCGCTGCCGGAGGAGGTCTACACGGACCTCGTGACGCGCGTTGGCATCGCGACCGCCGCGCCGGTCGTCGAGGCCGTGGTCACGATCGGCGGCCGGCGCGCGGCGCTCCTCGGCATCGATCCGCTCGAGGATGCAGCGGTGCGCGGGTTCGTCGGCTGGGTGCCGACGCGGCCCGCGGATGCCGTGCGCCTTCTGACCGTGCCGCGCGCCGTGCTGCTGCCGGAGCCGCTCGCCGAAACGCTCGGCGCCGACGACACTCCGCTCGAGGCGCGGATCGGCGGACGCAGCGGCAGCGTCGTCGCGATCGGCACGTTGCGGGCCGCGGCCGCGGATGCGGACGTGCCGGTCTTGACCGACATCGCGACGGCGCAGACGTTGACGGGCCGCTTCGGCACGCTCGATCGGATCGACTTGAGGCTCGACGAGCACGACGCCGAGCGCGTCGCCGCGGCGCTCCCGCCCGGCACGACGCTCGTGCCGGCCGAGCGCGATCCGGCGTTCGAGCAGCTCACGCGCGCATTCGAGATCAACCTGACCGCGCTCGGGCTCCTCGCGCTCGTCGTCGGCATGTTCCTGATCTATTCGACGATGTCGTTCGCGATCGTGCAGCGGCGCGCGGTTTTCGGGACGTTGCTCGCGATCGGGCTTGCGCGCCGCGACCTGCTGCTCGGGGTCTGGCTCGAGGCGCTCGTGCTCGGCGTCGTCGCGACGGGCTTGGGTGTAGTCCTCGGGCACGCGCTCGCGCAGGGCCTCGTCGACCTCGTGCTGCTGACGATCGGGGACTTCGCGTTCTCGTCGCGAGTCGCGGCGGCCGAGCCGTCGATCGGCGTCTATGTGCTCGGCGCGGCCCTCGGAATCGGCGCAACGCTCGTCTCCGCGCTCGGCCCGGCCGTCGACGCGGCACGCAGTGCCCCCCAGGCGACGATGCAACGCGCCGCGCTCGAGCGGCGCACGCGGAGACGTGCGAGGCTCGCCGGCGTCGCCGCTATCCCTTCGCTCGGTGCGGCTGCGCTGCTG
>Ga0079224_100015096_pt1 | contig 10802 bp, 13 predicted proteins | sample Stecom2015_FD_80414 | JGI IMG/M metagenome (GOLD analysis project Ga0079224, IMG submission 80414) | Agricultural soil microbial communities from Utah to study Nitrogen management - Steer compost 2015 | ecosystem: Environmental > Terrestrial > Soil > Agricultural land | place: USA: Utah...
CGCCGCCGGGATCGGCTGGGTGTCGGCGAAGGAGAAGTAGCCCACCGCCACCAGCCGCCCCTCGGGATCGAGAGCCAGGTCGTGGACCCGCGGTCCGTAGCCGTCGATTCCGCCCAGGCCGGGGGCGAAGAATCGGTCGGACCAACGCCCGGCTTCGATCGGCCCCGGGAGCGGATTCGCCGCGCAGCCGTGCGGCGGGTGCGGTTGGGGATCGCCCTTCTTTCGATCGCCGTCGTCCTCGATCGGTTCCGTCGAGCACGCGAGCGCCAGCGCCCACGCGACGAGGATTGCCGTGGCCTGGACGAATTTCGCCATCGTCACCTCCATCGTTTGGGCCGGCCGTCGACCGACCTCTCGTGGATCGATCGTACAAGAACCCTCTGCCCGCCTGAACCCACGCGGCCGAGGATTCGGCGGACATTCGGGAGGGGAGGGGGTGGGGAGAGGGGGAGGGATCAGTAGCCGGGGGGAGGGACCTCGTCCTCGCGGGCGGCGTTTTCGAAGCGGGTGTACTCGGACATGAAGACGGCTTCGAAGCTGCCGGTGGCGCCGTTGCGCTGCTTGGCGATGATGAGCTCCACCGGGATCGGGCCGCCGGGGCCCTGGGGCTCGATCTCTCCGTCACGGTGGATGAAGAGGACACAGTCGGCGTCCTGCTCGATCGAGCCCGATTCGCGCAGGTCGGAGAGCTGGGGCCGACGCTTGCCCTTCTCCACCTCGCGGGAGAGCTGGGAGAGGGCGATGACGGGGAGGCCGAGCTCCTTGGCCAGGCTCTTCAGGCCGCGCGAGATCTCGGCGATCTCGAGGTGGCGGCTCTCCGCGCGGCCGCGGGCGCTCATGAGCTGCAGGTAGTCGATGACGATCAACCCGAGCTCCGGGTTCATCATCTTCAGCCGCCGCGCCTTCGAACGGAGCTCGCTGATCGTCAAGGTGGAGCTGTCATCGATGTAGATCGGCGCGTTGTAGAGCTGCGCCGAGTGGTGGATGATCTGCTCCATGTCGTGGTGGGAGAGGGAGCCGGACTTCAGCTTGGACTGCGAGATGCGGGCCTCGGCGCAGAGCATGCGCAGGGCGAGCTGGGTGGCCGGCATCTCCAGGTTGAAGACGGCCACGCCCACCGGTGGCTCGGCGCGGGTGGCGGCGTGCACCGCGATGTTCATCGCGAGCGAGGTCTTTCCCACGCCGGGACGCGCCGCCAGGATGAAGAGTTCCCCGGGGTGCAGGCCGGTGGTGCGCTGGTCGAGCAGGTAGATCCCGGTCGAGAGCCCCGTGACCAGGGTCTTGCGCGAGCGCATCCGCTCGATGAGCTGGATGGTCTCCGCCAGGATGCCGCGGAGTTCGCGGGGCTCGCCGCGCCGGCTCTGGTCGGTGACGCCGAAGACGAGGCGTTCGGCGTTGTCGGTGAGGGAGGCGATGTCCTGGCCGGCCTCGATGGCGAGGCGGCCGATCTCTTCGGCCACGTCCGAGAGGCGCCGCCGCAGCGCCTTGTCGAGGAGGATGTCGGCGTAGTGCGCGACGTTGGCGGCGGAGAGCGCGCTCTCCTCGATGACGCGGAGCCGCTCCGAGGTGGCCGCGTCGAGCTCGCCGGCCTCGGAGAGCTTGCCCTTGATGGTGATGGAATCGATCGCCGACCGATCCTCGATCGCCAGCATGGCCGCGTAGATGCGGCGGTGGAGGGGGTCGTAGAAGGCGTCGGGACCGAGTCGGTCCTCGATCTCGGTCAGCTTCCGCGGGTCGATGAGCAGGCCGCCGAGGAGGGCGCGCTCCGCGTCCAGGTCGTGCAGCGTGGTCGTCTTGCGCGGACTTTCGCCCTTCTCCCACTCGCTGCGCAACCGCATGCCCACCTCCCACGCGATTCCAGCACGAAGCGGACCGAAAAATCAGCCCGATCGCGCCGGGGGCCGTCCGGCGGCTCGATCGAACCGCCGGACGCGCCACAGGCGGACGGGCCGTCTCACTCCTCGGCGACGACGATCACCTTCACCGGCTGCACCACCTCGGGGTGGAGCCGCACCGGCACCTCGAAGGTGCCGAGGCTGCGGATGGGCTCCTCGAGCTGGATCTGCCGGCGGTCGATCTCGATGTGCTGGGCGGCGAGCGCCTCGGCGATGTCGAGCGAGGTGACCGAGCCGTAGAGCTTGTCCTGCTCGCCCACCTTGCGGGCGATCGTGAGCTCGACGCGGGCGAGACGGGCGGCGAGGTCCGTCGCGCTGGCCTTGATCTTGGCCTGGCGCGCGAGGGCGACGCTCTTCTCGTGCTCGAGCTGCCGGACGTTCTTGACGGTGGCCAGCACGGCCTTGCCCTGGGGGATCAGGTAGTTCCTGCCGTAGCCGGGGCGAACCTCGACCACGTCGCCGGCCTGCCCCAGATTCGGGAGGGTCTCACGAAGAATCACCTTCATGGCTGCCTCCTCAGCTGTGGGTTACCGTGTAGGGGAGCAGGGCAAGCTGCCGACCGCGCTTGATGGCCTTGGCCACCATCCGCTGGTGGTAGGCGCAGTTGCCGCTGATCCGCCGGGGGATGATCTTCCCACGCTCGGTGAGGAAGAGCTTCAACGTGGCCGGATCCTTGTGATCGATCACCGTGGAGCGATCGGCGCAGAACCGGCAAACCTTCTTGCGGCCAAGGCCGCGGCGGCCGCCGAAGATCGCGGCGGGCGCCCTGGGCTCACGGGCCGTGGTCTTGGACATGTTCGACTCCTTCTCGGATCACGACTTGCGTCGGAGGACGTGGTCTTGCGCCACGCCCGAAGGTCACTCGGAGGCTTCCTCCTCGGCGTCTTCCTCGGTCTCCTCGTCCGAAGCGTCCTCGGAAGCGTCGTCGTCGCGGGCCGCCGCCTCCGCATCCTCGTCGGCCCGTCCTTCCTGACCCTCGCGCGCGGAGCGCTCCTCCTCGCGGTCGCCCTCGAGGACGACGTCCTCCTCGGTCGGCCGCTGGTCGGGGTCCACCGCGTCGGAGACCTTCACGGTCTGGAACTTCAGAACCTCCTCGAAGTTCCGAAGGTTCCGCTCCAGCTCCGCCACCAGTCCGCCCTTGCCCAGGAAGGAGACGTGCACGTAGATGGCGCGCGCCTCCTTGTTCCCCACGGGGAAGGCAGTCTTCTTCTTGCCCCAGGTGGTGAAGCGGATCACCCGACCGCCCTCGCGGTCGACGATCGCCCGCAGGCGCTCCTTGATCCGGTCGACCTGCTCCGGGGTCAGGTCCTGCCGCAGCAGGTAGATGGTTTCGTACTCGCGGAGGGTGCGCTGCGTGGGCGCGACCCGCGTCGGCTTTGCCGCAACGTTCTCGGCCATGGTTCCTCCTGGGTTTGCCGCAGGACGCGCCTGCAGCGAGGGACCTCGTTCAAACCCCGGATCGGCGGTTGAATTCGTTCATGCAGATCCGGGGGTCTTTCTCCTTCAACAAACGACCGGCCGCCTTCGCAGCCAGTTCCACGACGGCGGGCAGCGAGGCGCGCTCCGCCTCGCCGAAACCGCCGAGCACCCAAGAGACGACGTCGCGTCCTCCCTCGGGGCGACCGATGCCCACGCGGACCCGGACGAAATCCGGGCTCTGCAGATGGGCGATCAGGCTCTTGAGCCCGTTGTGGCCCCCGTGGCCGCCGCCCACCTTGATCCGGACCGTTCCCCAGGGAAGGTCCAACTCGTCGTGGACGACGATCACGTCCGGGGGCGCGATCTTGTGGAAGCGGCAGGCCGCACCCACCGCCTCGCCCGAAAGATTCATGAAGGTGAGCGGCTTCATCAAGAGGATCCGCTCACCCTCGCACTCCGCTTCGCCGAGCAGGGCGTTGAACTTCTGCCGGTCGAAGTGCGCGCCGAGATCCCGGGCCACCTCGTCGACCACGAGAAAGCCGACGTTGTGCCGGGTCATCTCGTACTTGGGCCCCGGGTTGCCCAGGCCGACCAGCAGTCTCAACGTCAGGAGGCGGCCGCCTCGCCCTCGGGCGCGACGACCACGGCGACGGTGAAGTTCACCACGTAGACGATGCGCACGCCCTCGGGCGGCTGGACGTCCGCCACGTGCAGCGCCTCGCCCAGCTTCATGGAAGTGACGTCGATCACGATCTTCTCGGGGATCGCGTCGGGCAGGCACTGCACGGTGAGGCTCCGGCGCGTCTGCTGGAGCAGGCCGCCCTGGGTGACGCCCTCCGGCCGGCCCTCGAGCACGACGGGGACGGAGACGCGGATCGGCTTGTCGAGCCGCACGTCGTAGAAGTCGGCGTGGAGGAGCTCACCGGTCACCGGGTGCTTCTGGTAGTCCTTGAGAAGCGCGACCCGCTTGCCCGCCTCGCCCATGTCGAGGGTGAGGAGGGTGTTGAGCTTGCGGGGACCCGCGACGGCCGCGCGCAGGGCCTTCGGGTCGACGGCGATGCACATCGGCTGTTTCAGGTGGGGCCCGTAGAGGATGGCGGGAATCTTCTTCTGCGCCCGCAGGCGGCGCGCGATGCCCTTCCCCGTGGATTCCCGGACCTGGGCATGCAGTGTGGTCTGATCCATCTCGTTTCCTCGAACCAAGAAATTCGGTGGGCGCGCCCCCGAAAGAGCCGCGCGATCTAGCACGCCGGCCCGCCGAAGCGCAAGCCGGTCGTCAGATGAACAACGAGGAGAGGGAATCGGCGGAGTGGATCCGGCGGATCGCCTCTCCGAAGAGCTGGGCGACCGAAAGCACCTTGATCTTGCTGCAGGCTTGGGCCTTCCCGTTCAGCGGGATGGTGTCGGTCACCACCACCTCGTCGATCGGGGAGTTCTCCAGCCGATCGATGGCCGGGCCGGAGAGGACGGGGTGCACGGCGTAGGCGGACACCCGGGCCGCGCCCTTCTCCACCAGGGCCACGGCGGCGCTGGTGAGCGTGCCGGCCGTGTCGATCATGTCGTCCAGCAGCACGGCGTGCTTGCCGGAGACGTCGCCGATCAGATTCATCACCTCCGAGACGTTCGCCCGGGCGCGGCGCTTGTCCACGATCGCCAGCGAGGCGCCGAGCCGCTTGGAGTAGGCACGGGCGCGCTCCACGCCGCCGGCGTCCGGAGAGACGATCACGAGGTTCTCCGGATCCGCGATGTTCTTGCGCAGGTGGTCGACGAGGACCGGCGCGGCGTAGAGGTGATCGAAGGGGATGTTGAAAAAGCCCTGGATCTGGCCCGCGTGCATGTCCATCGACACCACGCGGGTCGCGCCCGCCGCGGTGAGGAGGTCGGCCACCAGCTTGGCGGAGATGGGCGTGCGCGGAGCCACCTTCCGGTCCTGGCGGGCGTAGCCGTAGTAGGGGATGACGGCGGTGATGGAGGCGGCCGACGCGCGCTTGAGCGCGTCGATCATCACCAAGAGCTCCATCAGGTGATCGTTCGTGGGCGTGCACGTCGGCTGCACGATGAAGCAGTCGACGCCACGAACATTCTCCCCGATCTCGACGCTGATCTCACCGTCGGAGAATCGGCCGACGTCGGCGGCGGAGAGAGGGCGCTCCAGATAAGCGCAGATGTCCCTTGCCAGCTTGGGATTGGCGTTGCCCGTGAAGACCTTGAATTCGCGGCTCATCGGCTTCGATCTCGCATCGGCCCGAGGCGACGGGAGCGTCGCGTGCGGCGCCTTATAGGCGACCCTGGACATGCACGCAACCTCGTGTTGCCTCCCCAACGCGGCGCGTCCCCTCGCGCGCCGGTCGGGCGTGGGCGATGCGCGGGCCGCCGCTCACTCCATGTCGGAGGCTGCCTTCGGGAGCAGCGTATTCGGATCGCGGCTCTTCAGCTCCCGGTCGTACTCCGAGAGGATGAGCTGCTCCATCCATTCTCGGGTCTCGCGGTTGAGCGGGTGGGCGATGTCCCGATAGGTCCCGTCCCTGCGCTTCTTCGACGGCATTGCGATGAAGAGGCCGGAGTTGCCGTGGATCACCTTGAGGTCACGGATGACGAAACAGTCATCGAGCGTGATGGTGACGTATGCGCGGAGCTTGTCTTCGTTGACCGGGATGACACGAACCTCGGTGATTTCCATCCCTGACTCCCCCAATGCCGAGTTGGTCACGGTGGAACCAGGTTAGCGTGAGAGCGCCCGGCAGTCACTACCCACGTCGTCCTGCCGGGGATACCCGCGAGGGCGCGCGCGCCCCGTTCGGCGGCTTGTCGATCGGCGAACACGCCGACGACCGTGGGGCCGCTGCCCGACATGCGCGCGCCGAGCGCTCCCGCCGCCAGGAGATCCTCGACGATCGGTCGTATCGGATATCGAACAGAAATCGGTCCCTCGAGATCGTTCGCGAGGATCGCCGCGACGGCGCGCGCGTCGGAGAGAGGACCGAGGGGAGGTGGCGACGGCGGGAGACGTCCGCCGCGCTCGGCCGCCAACGCTTCGTACGCCTCGCGCGCCGAGACGCCGAAGGAAGGATGGACGAGGACGAGGTGGAGCGGATCGGGAAGCTCGGGAGCCGGCGCGAGGTGTTCGCCGCGGCCGCGGACGAGCGCGGGCGCCGCGCGCAAGAAGAAGGGGACGTCGCTGCCCACCTCGAGAGCCGCGGCGGCGAGGCGCGGATCGTCGATCGACAGCCCGCGGTCGACGGCGAGGCAGCGCAGGACGGCCGCGGCATCCGAGGAGCCGCCGCCCAGGCCGGCGGCCGTGGGAATGCGCTTGTCCAGGCGGATGCGCACGCCGGGGACGGGGCCGAGGTGGCGGCGGAAGGCGTCCACGGCGCGCAGGCAGAGGTTGTCCGCTCCCTCCAGATCCGGTCGCCCCGGAACCTCGATCGCGTCCTCGGGCGCTCCCACCTCCACCTCGAGCTCGTCGGCGAGGGAGAGGGGGACCATCAGGCTCTCGATCTCGTGGTAGCCGTCCGGGCGACGCTCGCGCACGTACAGGAAGAGATTGACCTTCGCGGGGGCCCGGCTGCGGTGGATGGCCATGCGCGCAGGGTGCAGGGAAGGGCGCCCTTCGGCAAGTGTTGATCGCTCGATGCGGGATGCTACGGTGCGCGCCATGGAGCCGAGGCCCCTTCTTTCCGCGGAGACGATCCAGGCCCGCGTGCGCGAGCTCGGCGAGGCGATCACGCGCGATTACCAGGGCAAGGAGCTCGTGCTGGTGGGCGTGCTCAAGGGGGCCTTCGTCTTCCTGGCGGATCTCGCCCGCGCGATCGATCTGCCGCTGGTCGTCGACTTCCTTTCCGTCTCCTCCTACGGCGCCAACACCGAAACCTCGGGCGTGGTGCGGCTCATCGAGGATCTCTCGATGCCCATCGCGGGCAAGCACGTCCTCTTGGTGGAGGACATCGTCGACACGGGGCTGACGGCGAAGTACCTGCTCGACAACCTGCGTACGCGGAAGCCGGCGGACGTGCGGTTGTGCGCCCTGCTGCACAAACCTTCCCGCTCCCGCGTGCAGGTTCCGATCGATTATTGTGGCTTCGTGGTGGAGGACCGCTTTCTCGTGGGCTACGGCCTGGACCACGATCAGCGCCACCGCAACCTCCCGTACATCGGCGTGGCCGAGGGGGAAAAGGAGTAGGGGTGGAAGAGTTCGAGACGAAGCAGCAGCCGGAACCCGCCGCCGAGGGCGCGGGGTTTCGCGTCCGGGCGATGCGGCTCTTTCTGGGCGTGGTGGTGCTCGGCCTCGCCGCGGCGACCCTCTACCTTCTCGCCGAGCGCAACAGCCGCTTCTACTACCTGGTGCAGGAGGGCGAGCGGCTCGTGGTCTACCGTGGTGCCTGGCTGCCCTCGGGAAAACGCCCCTACCTCCCCGACGACGCGCACACCGCCGCGATCTACGCGCCCATCGATCTGCCGCCGGGCGCAGGTCCCTTCCCCGAGCGGCGCTTCGACGAGCGGCAGGATTTGGACCGCGCCCTGTTCGCGATCCTCGCCGACCTCGCGATGGAACGGATCCGATCGGAGGACGAGGCGCGCGTGCAGGAGGGCCTGCTCTTGGTGGAGCGGGCGGGGCGCCTTCCCGGGATCACCGGTGAGCAAGCCAAGATGCTGCGCACCATGCACGCGGAGCTCGCCTTCTTCGAGGGGCGCGCGCACCTCGAACGCGCGCTGATCGAGCTGCGCCAATCCCGCGAGAAGCTCGAGCGCGCGACGGAAGCGTCCTCGGGCCGCGGCCGGTCGTCGCTCGTCCTCTTGCGCACGGTCGTCCCCGCGACCGAGGCGCTCACGCGTGCGCTGCACCGCGCCCACGGGTGGGAAGTGCCCGAGACGCCGCTGCCCGCACCTTCCATGCCGGCCCCCGAGACCGCCGCGCCGACGTCCGACGCCGTGGACCCGGAGCGGCCGGCCTCCGACCGCGTGGCACAGGAACGGCCGGCGCGGGAGCCGGACGCCGCCGCCGAGGCCACGCCGGATGAAGCGGAGGAGGAGGCTCTTCCATGAACGCGGAAGCCACGCGCGCGCTCTTGCCTCCCATCGTCTTCCTCCGCCCGATCGTGGAGGGCGCGCGCGTCCTGGAGATCGGCGGCGTGGGGCGGTCCGGGGGGCGGTCGGCCGAGTGGCTCGTGCAGACGGGCGCGCGCGCGGTGGTCGCGGTCGACGCAGACGCATCCGCCGTGGCCGCGGCGCGCGCGGCCATCCCCTCGTCGCGGATCCGCTTCGTGCAGGGACGCTGGGAGGATCTCGGCGCAGAGTCCTTCGACCTCGTTTGGCTCCACCACCTCGGCGAGCCGGTCGACTTTCGCGAGCTGGCCGCGCGGCTGGACGGCGGCCGTCTGGTGCTGGTCGTCGCCGCGGGGGAGCTCGGCGGCGCGATGGCCTACCGCGCGTTGCGCGAGCGCCTCGGCGAGGTCTTCCCCTCGGTGGAGGTGGCGACCCAGCGGCCCCTCGTCGCCGCGGTGCTCTCCTTTGGCGGGAGCGGCGTGCAGCCGTTGCACGCGGATCCGAGCTTCGAGCCGCCGCCGGAGGCCTCTGCCTACCTCTTCGTCTGCGGCCCGCGGCCCAGCGGCTTCGATGGCCAGTGGATCGTGCCGCTGCCGCCCGAGGAGGATGCCGCCTCGTTGCGCCGCGCGCTGGCGGAGAGCGAGGCCCGGTGCGAGGCGCTCGAGCGGAAGCTCGCGCACGCCGAGGCGCGGATCTGGGAACTCGAGCAGCGGGAGAAGGAGGCCTGGCCGAACCTCGACGTCGAGGAGCGCCGGTTGGAGGCGATGGAGCGCAAGCTCCGCGAGCTCAGGGAGCGGGAAGAGATGGCCCAGCGCCGCGCGCTCGACGCGGAGGAGCGCGTCCGCGAACTCGAGCGGCGCGCCGAGAGCTGGCAGTCGTCGCGGGCGGAGATCCTGGCCTCGCTGCGCCTTTCGCGCTTCCGCGCCGAGCAAGCGCAGCGCAACGCGGAGGGGGTGTTCGACGCGGTCGCGGAGCGGGAGCGCCTGGTGGAGACGTGGCGGCAACGGGCTCTGGCGGCGGAGCGTCGAGCGGAGGAACTCGAACGCCGGCGAACACGGGAGACGTGAATGGTGCCGCGACTGGAGAGCCCCGCCTTTTTCGACGCCCACCTGGAGGCGACGCTCGCCCAGGCGCGGCGGTATGGGAGGCGGGTCGCGCTTGTCGTGGCCGCCGGCGGCCCCGCGCTGCGGCGCGCGGCTCCGGCTCTGCTCGACACGTTGCGCGGCTCGGACGTGGTCGCGATCGAGGGTGACGAGCTCCGGGTGCTCTTGCCGGAGACGGATCGGCTCGGAGCGCTCCTTTTGCACCAGCGCATCCTGCGGCTCGTGCCGGAGGCCTCCGACCTGCGGATCGGCTCGGCCGCCTTTCCGGAGGACGTACATGATGCGCAGGCCCTGCTCGATCTCGCGCGGCGGCGCGGCGAGGCCTCCGCCGATGCGCTCGGCCCGGCGCACGAGCTGCGTCCCTTGGGCTTCGAGGAGAGCGTCCGGCGGGTGATCGCGGGCACGGCCTACGCGCGCACCTCGATCTCGCCTGCGCTGTTGCGCAGCGCCAAGCGCGAGGCGATCCTCGAACTCGAGCGCGCCTGCACGGTGCGCGGGATCGTCGCGATGGACGGCGGGCCGGTGCAGGAGGGCGAGCGGCTCTGGGAGTCGCTCCCGGCGAGCCGGCTGGCGGGGCGCGTCTACGTGGCGCAGCCCGCGGACCGCTCCCTCCCGCCGCATCCTTCGCTCACGCACGTGCCGGTGGAGGAGGAGCGCTTCGGTTTCGTCCTCTTCCTCTCGGGGCACGCCTCCTTCGCCATGCTCCGCGATGCGGAGGGCAGGGGAGCGCTCTCGACCGACCTCGCCCTCGTCTGCCACCTCATGGCGACGTTTCGCGAGGCCCATGGGCTGCGGGAGGCGATCGCATGAACGGCGTTCCCTCGCTCCTGCTCGCCCTGCCGCCAAAGGACGAGCGGGTGGCCGCGTTCCTGCGGGACAGGGGGTATCGGATCCGCCTCGCCGCCAACGGCGCGGACGCGCTCCGGCTCGCGTTGATGGAGCCGCCCGACGTCATCCTCTACCACGAGGACTGCGGCGTGCTCTCCACGGAAGCCTTCTCGCGCATCGTGCGGAGCAACGTACGGCTGGCGCAGATCCCCATCCTCACGGTGGGGCCCGACCCGGCCGCCTACAGCCTCGAGGCGCCCCTCCATCCCGAGAAGGCGCTGCTCGCGGTGGAAGCGGCGCTCGCCCATCGCGACGGGCGGCCGGGGAGCGTCGGCGCGGAAATCACCTCCGGCGTGCTCGGTCCGCTCACGGTGGTCGACCTTTTGCAACCGCTGCGGCTGCAGAGGCGGAGCGGACGGCTCATCCTGCGCTCCCCCGCGGGGCAGGGGGTGATCTGGCTCGGCGAGGGTGAGATCGTCGACGCCCAGCTCGGCGCCTTCAGGGGTCAGAAAGC
>Ga0079224_100015097_pt1 | contig 10802 bp, 9 predicted proteins | sample Stecom2015_FD_80414 | JGI IMG/M metagenome (GOLD analysis project Ga0079224, IMG submission 80414) | Agricultural soil microbial communities from Utah to study Nitrogen management - Steer compost 2015 | ecosystem: Environmental > Terrestrial > Soil > Agricultural land | place: USA: Utah...
GAGAAGTCCTCGGGTTCGGACTTCATCAGCCAGTATCGCTTGGGTTTGTTCATTCGTTCCCGTCGGGGATGTGGGTTTCAAGCTCGGTGCAGACCGCGTCCAGCGGCACGTCCCAGTCCTGCCGGTCGAGCGCTGCGACCTGCTGCCGGGAGAAGGCGGCGCCCACCAGCCACGGCGGGCCGGGGCGGGCACGGCGGAATGCGAAGCTGCGATCGTACCAGCCGGCCCCCATGCCCAGCCGGTTGCCGGCCGGGTCGAAGCCGACCAGCGGCATCACCACGAGGTCCATATCCTCGGGCCCGAGGAGTGAAGACGGCTCGACATCGGGCTCGGGAATTCCGTAGCGGTTGGAAACCAGCGGATCACCCGACCGCCACGGGGCAAAGCCCAGGCGGCTTTCGCCATCGCTGGTGTCCAGTACGGGCAAGCAATAGACCAGCCCCGGTGGAAGGCGCAGCTGGAACACGTGCAGCGCGATTTCACCGTCCATGGCCCAGTAGCCGGCCACGTGGCCGCGCCCGGGCAGGAATGGGAGCGCGAGCAGACGGCCTGCCAGGGATTCGGCGGCGGCGATGCGTTGCTGGGGGGGGATGTTGCGCCGGGTCTGGCGCAGTTGCTGGCGCAGCGCGTTGCGCGGATCGGTCATCGGCAATGGCGTTGCGTTGGAGGCGGCAGGCGATGGTGCCACCGCGTCCGGGAAAAGGGTACGTCCTCCACTCGAGCCGATGCCCGCGAAACGACCTTGAACCCAGGGTTCAGGTGGGGTGGTTGCGGTCTCCATCGGGCTTTCCGCTGCGAGGCGGGCTTGCACTCCCGGATTCCGCTGCCGCCCCTTAGGTCGTCATTAGGGACAAGGCAAATATTCCGCGTGCTGTCGGACACAGCAGAGGACGCACATGAAGTATAGCCGCTGGCGGCGGCAGTGGATGAATGCAGGGCGGCGCCGGGCTCAGCCCGGCAGGGAGTCGAGCTTGCGTTCAAGCGCATCCAGGCTGCGATCGATTTCGGCTTCGCGCGCGCGCAGTTCCTGCAGCTCGTGGGCCAGGTTGAGGGCGGCCAGCACCGCCACCCGGTCGACCGCGGCCATGCGGTTGGCGCCGCGGATCTCGCGCATCTTGCCGTCCAGGATCCTCGCCGCGGCCATCAGGGCGTCGCGCCCTTCGGCATCCACGCCCACCGTGTATTCACGATCCAGGATGCGGACGCTGACCGGCTCGGCCTTGCCGCTCACGTGTGCTGCTCCAGCGACTTGAGCCGGGCGATCATGGCCTCGACCCGCGAGCGCGCCTGCTCGTTCTTGACCAGCAGCTGCGACCGTTCGCCGCTGACCTGCTCATGCTGCTGGCGCAGGCTCTGGTTCTCTTCCTCGAGCTGCCGGGTCCGCTCGACCAGCTGGCCGACGCGCGTCACGAGGGCGCGGATGCGTTCGACCTGGTCGCGATTGTCCATGCCGTCACGATAGGCAGGCCCGCCGGCCCGGTCAAGGCGCGCCGGCGGCGGCGCGGGCCGGCCGCGGCTGCCAGTTGCGGATGAACGACAGGCAGGCGTGGCCGTCCATCGGCGCGGCCAGCCAGAAGCCCTGGATCTCGTCGCAGCCGTGGCTGGCCAGGAAGCGCACCTGGGCATCGGTCTCCACCCCTTCGGCGATCACCTTCAGTCCCAGCGAATGGGCCATCGTGATGATGGTGCTGGTGATGGCGGCATCGTCCGGGTCGGTGCTGACGTCGTCCACGAAGGTCTTGTCGATCTTGACCGTGCTCAGCGGCAGGCGCTTGAGGTAGGCCAGCGACGAATAGCCGGTGCCGAAATCGTCGATCGCCAGCGGCACGCCCAGGTCGCGGAAAGCCTGCAGGCGGGCGGCGGTCTGTCCGGCGTTGGCCATCAGCATGCTTTCGGTCAGCTCCAGTTCCAGCGAACCGGGGGCCACGCCGGTGTCCTGCAGCACCTGACGGACCACCTGCGGAAAGTCGCCGCGCTGCAGCTGCAGGGCCGACACGTTGATGGAGACCGCGAGCGTCGGATCAAGGCCATGCTGCTGCCAGCGGCCCAGCATCAGGCAGGCTTCGCGCAGCACCCATTCACCGATTTCCAGGATCAGCCCGCTCTCCTCGGCCAGCGGGATGAAGTCGGCCGGCGCCACCTCGCCGTGCTCGTCGCTGCTCCAGCGCAGCAGGGCCTCGACCCCGGTGATGCGCGAGTCGGCCAGCGACATCCTGGGCTGGTAGGCCAGACGCAGCTCGCCGCGGTCGAGCACCTTGCGCAAGGCGCCCGAGAGGGTGGCGCGGGTGCGCGTGGCCACGTCCATGGCATCGTCGTAGCGCATGAACGTGCGGCGCCCGGCGGCCTTGGCCTGGTACATGGCGGTGTCGGCCCGCTTGATCAGTTCCGTGGGCACCTGCCCGTGCTCTGGATACAGGCTGATTCCGATCGAGGGCGAGATCGCGATCTCCTGGTGGCCATCGATCTCGAGTGGGGCCTCGAAGGCCATGATGATCTCGCGCGCGGTGCGCTCGGCCTGGGCGGCGGATTCCAGGTCTTCCAGCACCACCGTGAACTCGTCGCCGCCCAGCCGGGCCACGGTGTGTTCCGCGCTCAGGGTCTGCTGCAGGCGCCTGGCGGCCGCGCGCAGGATGCGGTCGCCGGCGGCGTGGCCCAGCGAGTCGTTGACGTCCTTGAACCGATCCAGGTCCAGGAACAGCAGGCCGATGCGGCCGCCATGCCGGCGCGCACGCACGATCGCGCGCGAGAGGCGTTCGGAAAGCATCGCCCGGTTGGGCAGGTTGGTGAGGGTGTCGAAGTTGGCGAGGTACAGCAGCTCCTCTTCGGCGCGCTTCTCGCGCGTGACGTCGCTCAGGACGGTCACGTACTGCGCTTCCCCGGGGCTGGCGCCGGCCACTGCGCTGCACACCAGCCGGCACAGGAATTCTTCCCCGTCCTTGCGCCGCTGCCACATCTCGCCCTTCCACTGGCCCTGGCGCTGCAGCGTCGCGCGCATGTGGCGGTAGAAGGCGGCGTCGTGCTGGTCGCTGTCGAGCAGCGCGGCACTCCGGCCCAGCGTTTCTTCGGCCGTGTACCCGGTGATGCGGGTGAACGCGCGGTTGACCGAAATGAAGTTGAAGTTCGCATCGACCACCGACACCGCCTCGTCCATGCTGTGCAGCACCTGCGCGGCGATCCGGCGCTCACGCTCGGCCTGGCGGCTGCGGCTCACGTCCCTGGCGGTGCCGGCCAGGCGCAGCGCCGCCCCCTGCGGGCTCCGGCGGACCACCCGTCCCCGGGCCCGCGTCCACACCGGCTCGCCTTCGTCGAGCAGCACGCGCGCATCGGCCACCACGCTGCGGGTGTGGCCCTGGATGCAATCCGTGATGGCGCGCTCCACGCCGGCGATGTCCTCCGGGTGGATCAGTTCCTCCACCGGAACTTCGCGCTCATGCATGACGTCCGACAGCCCATGGGCGTCGGGCTCCACCAGCAACAGGCGGACCACCCGGCTGCCGACGTCGTATTCCCAGTAGTGCTCGCCGGTGGCCCACAGCGCCATCTTCAAGCGCTCGCCGCGCTGGCGCAGGCTGCGCAACATGCGGCGGTTGCGGTGACGGCGGATCGCCGCCACCAGCAACGCCAGCACGATGGCCACGGCGCCCAGCAGTCGCGGATCTGCGGGATCTGTCGGCACGTTTTTCCCCTGCGCCGCGCCAGCGGCGTCCGTCCACGAGTTTAGGCACTGGGGCATGGCCTCAACAAGCGCACCGCCCCGGGCGCGTTGCTAGACTGGCGTCCCCCACTTGTGCCGCACCGAGAGATGAGCCCGACGCTGCCCGCCATGAGCGATGTACAGGATGCGATCCAGGCCAGGAACCTGGGCATGGACGCCGCGGAACTGCACGGCAGCCTGAGCGGCTGGCTCGCCGGCGGTGGCACGTCCGGGCCGGGATGGCTGGCGGAGGTGCTTGCCGACCCTGCGGCCGCGAAGGCGGAAGGGGTGCTGGAAGAGTTGCATCAGGCCACCGTGGCCCAGATCGAGGATCCGGGGTTCGGATTCGAGCTGCTGCTCCCGGGCCAGGACGCGCCGCTGTACCAGCGCACCGGGGCGCTGTTCGAGTGGGCGCGCGGATTTCTGGGCGGCTTCGGACTTGCCGCGGGCGACGAGCCGCCGCTGTCGGAGGAAGGGCGTGAGGCGATGGCCGATATCGCCAGGCTCGCTGCCGCCAGTCCGCAGGAGGACGGTGACGAGGAGGACGAGCGCGCGCTGGCCGAGATCCAGGAGTTCCTGCGGGTGGCGGTGCTGCTGATCCACGGCGACTGCGCGCTGGGACCGCGCCACCGGCGAAGGTTGAACTGAGGTCCGGCTGATGGCGGATGCGGTGCTTGATCCGGGTGCCAGGCTGCGGCCGCTGGCCGGGATTCCGCTGGCCAGCCACGCCCGGCGGCGGCGCCAGCTGATGCGCATGGCCGGCGAGGACGCGATCCTGGTGCTGCCCGCGGCGCCGGAGCGGGTGCGCAGCCGCGACACCCACTATCCGTACCGCCAGGATTCCGATTTCCATTACCTCACCGGATTCGGCGAACCCGGCGCGGTGCTGGTGCTGGTGCCCGGCCGCAGCCACGGCGAAAGCCTGCTGTTCTGTCGCGAACGCGACCCGGTGCGCGAGGCCTGGGACGGGCCGCGGCTGGGTCCGGAAGGCGCCGTGGACGCGCTGGGCATGGACGACGCGTACCCGATCGACGACGTGGATGAGATCCTCCCGGGCCTGCTGGAAGGCCGCACCCGGGTGTACTACCACTTCGGGCGCGACACCGACTTCGATCTCAAGCTGATCGGCTGGCTCAACCGCGTGCGCGAGCAGATGCGCATGGGCGCGCAGCCGCCGCACGAGTTCCTGGAGCTGGGTCACCTGCTGGACGAGATGCGGCTGTTCAAGACCCGCGAGGAGCTGGTGCTGATGCGCAGGGCCGCGGCGATCAGCGTGCGCGCCCACGCGGCGGCGATGGCGGCGGTGGAGCCGGGCATGCACGAGCATGAGCTGCAGGCGGTGCTGGAATACGTGTTCCGCCGGCACGGCGGCGAGCCGGCCTACGAGAGCATCGTGGGGGCCGGCGCCAACGCCTGCGTGCTGCACTACCGCGCCAACAGCGCCAGGATCGATGCCGGCGACATGGTGTTGATCGATGCCGGCGCCGAGTACATGGGCTACGCCGCGGACATCACCCGCACCTTCCCTGCCGACGGCCGTTTCACCCCGGAGCAGCGGGCGCTGCATGACGTGGTGTGCGCGGCCCAGCGGGCGGCGCTGGAGGAGGCCCGCCCCGGGGTGCCATTCGAGAACGTACACCGGGCGTCAGTGCGCGTCCTTGGCGAAGGCCTGCTGCGGCTGGGCCTGCTCAAGGGCGACCTGCGCAAGGTGCTGGCCGCGGAAAGCTACCGCACCTTCAGCCCGCACAAGACCGGCCACTGGCTTGGCCTGGACGTGCATGACGTGGGCGAGTACCGGGTGGACGGCGAATCACGGCTGATCGAGCCCGGCATGGTGTTCACCATCGAACCCGGCCTCTACGTGCCGCCCGACGCAAGCGGCGTGGACGCCAGGTGGCGCGGGCTTGGCGTGCGGATCGAGGACGACGTGGCCATCACCCGCGACGGCCACGAAGTGCTGACGGAAGGCCTGGCCCGCAGCGCCGATGAAATCGAGGACTTCTTGGCCGCTCAGCGGGCCTGAGCGGGCCTGAGCGGGCTACTGCGCGGCGGCGAACTCGTCGCGCGTGAGGTTGACGGGCTCGCCGTCGGTGACCACCAGGTCGTCCTCGATGCGGATGCCGCCGTAGGGGCGGAATGCTTCGACCCGCTCCCAGTCCACGCTGTCGGCGTGCGCTCCCTTGCGCACCTCGTCCAGCAGCAGGTCGATGAAGTAAACGCCCGGCTCGTTGGTCATGACCATGCCCGGCTCCAGCACCCGGGTGAAGCGCAGGAACGGGTGGCCTTCGGGCGGCTCGATGCGCCCGCCGGCATCGCTGGCGGCGAAGCCGGCCACGTCGTGCACCTGAAGCCCGATGCCGTGGCCCAGCCCGTGCGGGAAGAACGCGGAGCTCACGCCGGTTTCCACCGCCGCCTCGGCGCTGCCGCGCAGTACGCCGAATTCGCACAGCACGCCAGACAGCATCAGGTGGGCATCCAGGTGCACCTGGCGGAAATCGGCGCCGGCGGTGAATTTCTGGTTGAGCTGCTGCTGCACCTTGTCCACGGCGTTGATCAGGGACTGGAACTCACCGTTGGTGTCGGCGGCGTAGGTGCGGGTGATGTCGCAGGCGTAGCCGCCGTGGCTGGCGCCCGCATCGATCAAAAAGCTGCGCGCTTCGGCGGGCGGCACGCGGTCGCGCTCGGTGTAGTGGAGCACCGCGGCATGTTCGTTGAGGGCGACGATGTTGCTGTAGGGCAGGTCGTTGGTGTCCTGGCCGGCGGCCTGGCAATAGGCCAGGTGGATGCCGAACTCGCTGGCCCCGGCGCGGAAGGCGCGCTCGGCGGCCAGATGGGCGCGCACGCCGCGGCGGGTGGCCAGGCGCATCATCGCGATTTCGTACGCCGTCTTGATATTGCGGTGGTATTCCAGGTAATCGATGACCGGCTGCGGGTTGTTGGGCGCCCAGTCGCCCAGCGCGCTCTGCGGCTCGCCGAGGATGGCGCAGCGGGCGGGATCGCCGGGCAGGTGCTGCAGCGCCTCTTCCGGCTTGCGGATCACCACCACGTCGAAATGTTCCGCCCAGTAGCCCGATGGCGCTTCCGGCACCACGTGCCAGTAATCGAACGGCTGCAGGTACACCAGCTTCGGCTTCCGGCCGGGGGTGAAGCACAGCCAGCTGCCGGGGTTGGAGGTCAGCGGCGCCCAGGCCTTGAACTGCGGGTTGACCGCGTACGGGTAATCGCGGTCGTCGAACAGGTGGTAGTGGAGCGTCCCGCTCGGCACCACCAGGTGGTCGAAGCCGCCGCGTTCCAGGGCAACGGTGGCGCGCTCCTGCAGGGTCTGCAGGTGTGCGGGATAGAGCGTGGCGAGGCTGGAAGTCATGAAGGTGGCCGATTCGGATCGGGCTTCATTGTCGCCCAACGGCGGCAGTGACCCAACCCGGCGGCTCAGGCGTACTGGCTGCCCGGCGCGTTCACCCAGGCCCGCAGCCGGCGCAGCTGGGCATCGCTCTGGCCGATGAAACGGAATCCGATCCAGTGCTGGCCGGGTGCGCTGGCATCATCGCTCCACAGCAGGTGGGCGCCGATTTCCAGCGGCTCCCCCGCGCCCTCGCCCGGCTCCAGCGGGAAGCGCAGCTGGTAGAGGGCGTCGTTGGCCAGCGGCTGGCTGGCCAGCAGCAGCATGCCCGACTCGGACAGGTTGCCGATCTTGCCGATGACCTGGCCGGTCATGGCGTCGGTCACCGGGATCGGCTCGTGGACCTTGCGCCGGCGTGTGCGCCGGAATTCCTGGCTCATGTCCCCGTCCCCATCGCGGGCCCGGGGTCGCCGCGGCCGGCAAAGCTGCGCAGGGCGCTGATCGTGGCCTGCCAGGCCCGGTCCACCAGGCGGCCGCGGCCGGCGGTGACCAGACGCGCCTGGCCGCTGGCCATCATCCGCGCCAGCTGGTCCAGGCTGAGTTCGGCAACGCGCTGGCCACGCTGGTTGACGAACAGCGCGTTGTCGGTGATCCGGCTGTACCAGGACAGGCGCCGGCGCACCACGTCGCCCTGCTGGTTGGTGGTGAATTCCATCCAGCATCCAAAAGGCAGCACCCGCAGCTGCTCGTATCGCGCCTGCTCGGCCGGAGTTCGCGGCGGCAGGTCGGGTTTCTCCGCCTTCACCCGGTCATCGCCCAGGCGCACGCGGGTCTTGAGCTTCATTGCCAGCTCGGTGCGCGATGCCGGGTCGTCATCTTCGTCGGCCACCGCCGCCAGCCGCTGGGCGATCACGGCCGCTTCGTCGTCGTGGTAGCCCACCTGGCCGAGCGAGGACTTCACGTGTTCGGCCAGCGCTTCGCCGCCGGGCGCGGCGTCGCCGGCGCAGGTGGCAACGATCTCCCGGGTCGCGTTCAGCTGCTGGCGCCAGTCGTCGGAATCCTCCCCCTGGCGCAGCAGCGTCAGGGTGAGCACGTCCGCCCAGGCCTGGCTGAGCAGGGCGCGTGAGAAATGTGGCACCCGCCGGTCGCCGATGGTTTCCTCGAGCACCTCGGCCGCGCGGCGCCGGGCAGCCTCGAGCTTTTCCCTGCCGCGCGCGGCTTCAATGTGGCGCCTTTCCAGCGTCTGGGCCTTTCGCGCCTGCAACTGCATCTGGCGCTGCAGGCCGGCATTGGCATCGGCAAACACCGCCGGGTCGTCCTCGAACCGCTCCACCACCTCCTTCACCGCCTGCCGCAGCGGCGCCAGGGTGGCGGCGTCGAGGTCGTCTTCGTCGTTCCAGCGGGCGGCGCTCTCGGCGACCGTGTTGAGCAGCTGCCGCGCCGGATGGTTGGCGCGCAGGAAGAACGCCCGGTCAAGCAGGGCCAGGCGCAGCAGCGGCAGCTGCAGTTCGCGCACCAGGTCCGACCCCGGTGCGTCGCCGCGGATTTCGTTGGCAATCTGCTCGTAAAGCAGGCTGACCAGTTCGAAGGTGTCGCTGTCCCGGGGCGAGAGCGCGGACGTCTCGCCGTGCTGCTGCCGTGCCTGGGCGAGGATGGTGCGCTTGATCGCGGGCAGGTCGCCGCGACGGGCCGGGGCTGCGTGCTGCAGGCCGCGCAGCGCGTCCAGCAGGTCAGGCGTGTCCAGCTGGCGCCCGGCGCCCCCGCCGCGGCCCGGGCGCAGCTTGTTGATCAGCTCGCGCCGCCCGGACAGCAGCTGCTGGAGCATGGCGAAGGCTTCGTCGTCGTCGAGTCCGTCCTCGCTGTTGGCGGCTTCGCCGGGCCAGCCGGTGAACAGCCGCTGCGCATCACCTGGCGCGGGGGCGCGCCCGGGTGCGGCCTGCCGGGCCGGCGTGGCGGCGCCCGACGGCGTCCTGTCGTCCCCGCGAGGCACCTGGTCCACCGGTGCCGGACGCGTCCGGACCGGGACGAAGACCAGGGCCGGCAGGATGCCCTCGTCGGCCATGAGCTGGTTGAGCCGGTCAAGCACGTTTTCGTAGCCCGCCATCACCTGGCGGTCGAACATCCGGTAAAGCAGCAGGCGCGCATCGTGCGCAAGCTCCAGACCCATCGCCGCGGCGCGGATCGCGCGGCACATCGCGTGCGGACCCAACGGCAGGCGCACCGCGTCGAAGGCCGGGCTGCCGGCGAGCACGCCAAAGCGCTGGCCCAGCAGGTGCAGCGCGAGGATCCCCCGGGACTCGTGCCGGCCCGCGATCTCCCGCAGCACCGTGTCTTCGTCCATCACCGAGGTTTCCACCAGGCTCAGGTTGCGGAAGCTGGGCATCTCCGGATCGATGGCCACCGGTTCCTGCGGCCACGCCTGGCCCCGCACGCCGGCCAGTTCGTTTTCCACCTGCACCATGAACCGCGGCGTGAGGTCGGCGCGGCTGAGCTGGAAATTCCGCAGCGCCTGCATGTAGCCGGACTCCGAGCCGGGATTGCGCGACATGTCGGCAAGCCGGAACAGCTCGCGCTCGAACTCCACCAGCAGGCGCTGCATGCCGTGGTCCAGTTCCACGGACACCAGGGTCAGGGCGCGTTCCAGCACGCCCCGCACCCGCACAGGCAGGTGGGCCGAAGCCAGCCTTGCCGGAGGCGTGCCGCCGCCAGCGGCCGCGCTCATGCCCGCGCTCCGGTTGCAGCCGCTCCCGCCACGCGCCCGTTGATGGCCGGCGGCTGGGTGGACCCACACGCCGCTTCAGGCCCGCGCGGCCGCAGACCCGTCCTCTTCCAGCAGGAACAACCCCATGACGTCATTGACGAAGCGCCCCCCAAGCGCGGTCTTCAGTATGCGGCCATCGCGTTCGCGCAGCCAGCCCCTGCGCATGGCCTGTGCCAGCGGCCCGGCGATCGCTTCCCGGGGCAGCCCGCAGCGGGCCTCGAAATCTTCCAGCCGGAAGCCTTCCTCCAACCTCAATACGTTGAGCATGTACTCAAACGGACGCTGGGCCGGTTCCACCCGGTCGTCCCCGCCCAGCCCGGCGTCGCTGCCGGCTGCAGACAGCCACGCCGTGGGGTGCTTGAGCTTCCAGCGCCGGACGATGGCCTGCTCCGCCCCCAGGGTGATCTTCCCGTGTGCCCCGGCCCCGATCCCCAGGTAATCGCCGTAGCGCCAATAGTTGAGGTTGTGCGCGCACTGCCGGCCCGGCCGCGCGTAGGCGGAGATCTCGTACTGCGCATAGCCGCCATCGGCCAGCAGCGCCTGGCAGCGCTCCTGCATGTCCCAGGCCAGGTCGTCATCGGGAATGCCGGAGGGAGGCCGCGCCGCGAACAGGGTGTTGGGCTCGAGCGTGAGCTGGTAGTGCGAGATGTGCGCCGGATCCAATGCAATCGCCCGCGCCACGTCGCGCTCGGCCATCGCCAGGTCCTGGCCGGGCAGGGCGTACATCAGGTCCAGGTTGAAGTTGTCGAAGCCCGCGTCCCGGGCCTGCTTCACCGCCGCTTCGGCCTGGGCGCTGTCGTGGATCCGCCCCAGCCGCTGCAGGCAGCCGTCGTCGAAGCTCTGGATGCCGAAGCTGAGCCGGTTGACGCCGGCTGCCAGGTAGTCGGCAAACCGGCCGTGTTCGGCAGTGCCGGGGTTGGTTTCCAGGGTGACCTCGAGCCCGGGCATGAGGCGCAGGCGGGCGGAGGCGCCCTGGAGGAAGCGGTCAATCGCTGCGGGGGGGAACA
>Ga0079224_100015098_pt1 | contig 10802 bp, 10 predicted proteins | sample Stecom2015_FD_80414 | JGI IMG/M metagenome (GOLD analysis project Ga0079224, IMG submission 80414) | Agricultural soil microbial communities from Utah to study Nitrogen management - Steer compost 2015 | ecosystem: Environmental > Terrestrial > Soil > Agricultural land | place: USA: Utah...
ATTCAATATCCTCTCCAATTCGAAGATTTTCGTTAAAACCATCTATGTCTTCAAAAACAGCTCTATGCATTATTAAAAACTGGGTTGAACCGATAGGTTTTTTGGTCCATTGCCTTATAGATTTGCCGGTATCCCATAATTTATAGATATTTTTGATTATGAAGCTTTCACCTTTTGAATCATATTTGCAACATGCTATATTTAAACCTTTTTTGTTAAATTCATTCAGAGCTTTTTCCAGAAAAGTCTTGTTGAATGTAATATCCGCATCTATAAATACAATAGGATCTCCTTTTGAAGCTTTGAATCCGTTGTTTCTTCCTACTGACGGGATTCCGCCATCTACAACAGTTGCGCCAAAATCTTTTGCGATTTCTCTTGTTCTATCTGTGGAATTGGCATCTGCTACAATTACCTCAAAATTCTGGAATGTTTGTTCTTTTAGACAGCTTAACAGTTTTGGAAGATACTTTTCTTCGTTTAATGTTGGTATAATGATGCTCAGCACAAAAGTAAACTTAAATCATAAGACCTTTGTGAGTATAAACGAAATCCTTATCTTAATAAAGTATGGCTAAGAAAAAAATCTTGATAGCTATGACTGATGCGGGAAACGCACATAGGATAGCTGCAGAAGCGATAGAGTACACTTTTAACAAACTTTATCCTGATCAGTACGAAGTTAAGATTATTGATATTTTAAAGGAAGCTGATGTTGAACCTTTTAATACTTCTGATACTTCATATTCTCTGGTTTCAAAGAATACTTTTCTGGATAATTTTAATATTTTTATCTCTAAAATATTAAATAAGTCGATCCCTTTCGATTTCTTTAAATCGTATACGATAAATATGATGTACGAAGCGGTTAAGGAGATAGTTGATGGCTTTAAACCTGATCTAGTTATCTGTAATCATCCTGTTCCGGCGATGGTGCTTGGAGAACTTAGGAAAAATGCAAGTAGTTTTAAATATGTGGTTACAATTCTTGATTTGGTAACTTTTTTCAGATCTTTGGCCGATCAAAATGCTGATTTAATATTTGCCCCAACAACAGAAATTGTATCTAGCATAGTAAGGTTTGGAGTTGAATTGGAAAAAATTGTATATCCCTTGTTTCCTTTACATCCTAAATTAAAAGAGGCTAAGACAAAAAAGGAAATTGCCCAGGACTTGAGTTTTGATATATCAAAGCCTATTGTTTTAATTACTGGAGGGGGATTAGGTACAAGAACTTTAAGGGATGCGATTATGAGGCTGTGTAAAAGGTCTGACCTCCAATTAATTATTGTTACTGGGAGGTTGTCATATTTCAAGAAGGAATTGGAGGATAGGTTTAAGGGCAATAAGAATATTAAAATTTTTGGTTTTGTAGATAATATGCAGGATTTTTTCAGGGCATGCGATATTGTTGTTGCTAAACCTGGAGCTACTACAATTATGGAATGTGAACTGTTTGAAAAAAAGGTCATTTTTACAAAAAGGGTAGGACATGTTGAGGTTGGGCATGATAAATATGTCCAAAGGAATCCAAAATTCAGATACATTGGCAATGATTGGAGCAAACTTGAGGAAACTGTGGATGATTTACTTGAATCTGAATACAATGAGGTTAAGAATCCAAATAAAAGAAGTTTTGATGAATGTGAGAGAATGGTTGAGGAGATGGTAAAATTGATTAATTAGCTATTATTAAATATTTATGAATAAAATAGTTCTCGTTACAGGATCGTCAAGGGGAATTGGAAAGGCTATTGCCTTAACTTTGGCTAAAGATGGATATGATGTAATAATCCAATACAATAATAGAGAAAAGGCTGAAGAAGTGAAGAAGGAGATAGAAAAGCTTGCCTCTAGGATGGGAAATGAAAAAACTATCGAAGGAATCTCTGTATATGGTCCATCAGAAGCTGGTGTTATAAAATTTTCAAAATGTTGTGCATTAGAATTTGCACCTTTTAAAATTCGGGTAAATACAATATCTCCTGGATTAACAAATACAGATTTAACGAAGGATTGGATTGAAGAGTTAGGAGGTAAAGATGCAGTAGGTAGTAAAATTCCAAGTGGGAGGGTTGCAGAACCACAAGATATTGCTAATGTCGTTAGCTTTCTAGCAAGTGACAAGGCTTCTTATATAAATGGAGAAAATATTGGAGTAAACGGAGGAAGTGTTCTAGGTTAGTTATTATTTTAAAAACATGTATAAACCGAATTCAACCTTTCATGTGCTATATATCTCAAATGTAGAAACAACTCATAATTTCTATAAGTCTATCAATGCTGAAATAACGCAGTTGGAAGAGGATAAAGTTGTTGTTCAAATGGGAGGTTACATTCTTCATTTCGTTCTAGATTCTTCTGAACCTTGGGATGAGTACAGAATTGCAACATCAAAAGAGGGAAGAGGTCAAGGAATTTTATTCTATATTGAAGTTGAAAATTTGGAGACTGCAAAAGATTTAGTGAAAGATGCTGGCGCAAAATTTCATTCTGAAATTAAAGAAAACTGGTGGAATGGTAAAGAATTTATGTTTGAAGATCCTGATGGGTACAAATTTGTTGTTTACAAAATGAATTAAGCTTCTTGAATTAGTTTTCCCATATTTTCTTGCGTTTTAGAGCAGACTACCTCAAGGAATTTTAAACAACCATGTAATTCAGTAAGGTTAGCCATTTCGTATCTTGAGTGCCTTCCTCTGTCTGGAATGCTTCCTATAAATATATTGTTGAAAGCTTCTTGTTTATTACCTTTTTTACAATGTGCATGTAGAGTAAATGCCGATTGGAAATTACCACATAAGGTGAAAGATCCATCGCTATTGTATTTAAACCCCGTAATTGCAGGATAAGTAACTACATATTCTTTTCCGTATCCCAATTCTAAACTTTGTCTAAGTACCTTTAGGCCTGTAGAAGTTGGCGTTGAACTAAACTTTTTTTTCAGGAAGATTAAAATATGTATCACATACTCTGATATTTGAAGAACTTAAAATTTTAATAATCCCTCTGCGTGATGGTTCTTGATTGAACCTTAAAATTTTTTTAGGATCTTCTAACGATGAAACAAAAATACATAAATTATCGCTACTAAGACTTATATGGAAATCCATTTCAAAGCCCTTTAGGTAATCTGTAAGATTTTTAATTATATATGGCTCCAAATTTTTATCATCAAGTTCATCTGAAAAATAGAATATTGAAAATCTAGAATCATCTATTTGATTGGCCACATTGCCGTAAACAAGTGAAGCAGGTTCTAAATCAATATTAATTAACCCTCTAACTCTTTTGAAATATTCAAACTGATTTCTTGAAGCTTGCTCTTCATCACTTGAGATCAAGACAGTTACATTATTGTAGTTTCTTTTTTTAAGTGTATACAAAAGTAGTATTAATAATGCAATCTGTGACTTCATATCACAGCTTCCCCTTCCGAAAAAGTTTTCTGAATCAGGTGCGTAGTATGTATCAAAAGTTCCTAATGGCTCTTTTGGTTTGACCACATCACAATGCGCATGGAGTAGTACTCCGGGAAAAAGTTTAGTTTCATTGCTATTTCTAATAACGTTATTGCAGTTTTCTACAGAGTTTGAAATACATAAAAATTTTCTATCGTACCAGGTAACTGATTTTGTTTGAATAAAGCCTTCGTTTATTAAAGGCATTAGCAAAATATCTAGGCATTCGTAGAATCTAATAAATCCATCACCACTGTAGGTTTCTGTGTTGTAAGAGATAAACAATGCAGATAAGTCTAAAATTAACTGTTTAGTCTGTTCATAATCGTCAATCCAGGATCCTTCAGACAGCCTTCTTGCTAATCTATGAGGTGTAAGTATAGATGTATCTACTTTTTCAAGTAATTCGGCTGGAACTTGCATGCCGAATTTTACATTCAATGGCCCTGTTTAGCAACTGGATAATCTCCCTGCTAAATGATAAAATACAAAAGTTTTTGAAATTAAGTATCTATGGCTAAACGAGATTACTATGAAGTCCTGGGTGTAAGTAAATCTGCATCCAAGGATGAGATAAAAAAAGCATACAGAAAACTGGCTAAAGAATATCATCCAGATAAAAACAAAGCTCCTTATGCAGAAGCTAAATTTAAAGAAGTTCAGGAGGCGTACGATGTCTTATCTGATGAACAGAAGAGATCTGCATATGATCAATACGGCTTTGCCGGAACCCAAGCTTATGGAGGAGGTGAAATGGGAGGCTTTAACGGAGCCGGATTCAGCGCTGATTTCGGAGATTTAGGTGACCTTCTAGGCAACTTTTTCGGAAATGGATTCGGAGGCTTTGATTTTGGAGGATTTGGAAATACCAGAAGCCGAAGAGCTCAATCAGTAGATAGAGGTGAAGATTTAGAATTTGTTTTGAAAGTAGAGTTTTTAGAAGCAGTATTTGGATCAGAAAAAGAGATTGAATACCAAAGACAAGTCAGATGCCATATATGTAAGGGAACAGGTTCAAAGGATGGAAAGAAGAAAACATGTCCTACATGTAGCGGAAGCGGTCAAGTCAGAAAGGTGCAGAATACTTTCTTTGGAGCTATGCAGGTTGTCAGTACCTGTCCGGAGTGTAGTGGAACTGGAGAGATTATTCAAGAAAAATGTTCAAACTGCAAAGGATCAGGAGTTGAAGGTATAAAGGATAAGTTTAAGATTCAGGTTCCTAAAGGAATTCCTGACGGCGTTACTTTAAGATTTACAGGCAGAGGCAATGCAGGAAAAAACAATGGTCCATACGGAGATTTTTTTTTAACGATTGACGTTAAATCTCATCCTGTTTTGGAAAGAAGAGGAGACGACATCTATATGGATCAAAAAATTGATGTTGCAACCGCTGTATTGGGAGGAGAAGTTAAGGTGCCTACTGTTCATGGTGAAGTGATGATGAAAGTTCCTGCAGGAACACAATCAGGAAAAGTTTTAAGATTGAAAGGCAAAGGTGGACCTAAATTTAAAGGTGATGGCAATGGCGACCAATATGTCAGATTAATAGTTGAGATACCTACAAGATTAAACAAGGAAGAGAGAAGGTTGTGGGAACAGTTGAGGGATGTTTAAATTTTTCAAATGTACTAGATCGAGAGAATCTCGAAAAGTAGTTAATATAGCCTTTTTGAAGATTGATCAAGGTTGAAATTTGACTAAACTTAGCTAACACCTCTATAATAGTTATACGCTCCAAATCTGCACTTGAAACTAGTAAGTTTTTATAATTATAGACAATTTTGTAAGGTATGACTGATTTAAGCCAAATGTGCGGGTTCGCTGTACAATTTGACGACGAACAAGGAAGGATAAATTTTGGTGATGGAATTGAAGCTTCCGAGCAGATCGTTTGCTTAAATGAGATTATTCCTGTGCTTCTGAATAAATATTTAAAATATCCTGAAATCGTATATAAATATCATCCTAAGGTTAAAGTTACAAAACATCCAGAGGGCACAGAGTATTCATACAACATGTTCTATATCCCTTACGGACTTTTAGGTGTTGAATTTATTAAAACCCATGTATATTACAGTCCATACGAAGAGGGGAAGTACGATGCTTTAATTGAAGTCCATTCCGGCACTGTTACAGTTGTTATGCAGCGAAATGGAGAAAAGGAAGATGAATGGGATATTAATACATATGTTGAGGAGTTGAAGGTTGTACATTTAAAGAAAGGACAGAAGATGGCTATTCCGACAGGGGTATATTACGGTTTTGTAAATACCGGTCTTTCGCATGCAGTATTTTCTATGGTAACGTCTGCAAATCATCAGCAGATTGATTACGAAAGTTTAAAGAGAGAAAGAGGTCTTGCATGTTACGTAATCTGCAAAAATTCAAAAGTTGCAGCTGTGGCAAATCCTAAATACAAGATAAAGACTAAGCTTGTTGCAGCAAGTCTTGATAAATTCATTAAAAATGAAGAGCTGAAACAATTGTTCTATGGACCGTTTATACAACGTTCTGAACCTTTAATTAAGTTTATGGATGATGCAGAACTTCTTAGATCATTCGTTTTTGCGCGGTAATTATGAGAAAATTTTCTTTCGAAATTAACTGGCTGAATACTTTGTTGGTTGTTAACTTTGTGATTTTTGGACTGGTTTCTCTTATTTCCAATAGCCTTCTGTATGAATCAGACTACGCATTGATAGGGGCATTATCTACTAACTTTGTAATAGAAGGGTATTTTTGGCTTTTAATTACTTCTACTTTTTTGCATTTCAATTTGTTTCATTTCCTTTTTAATATTTTTTCTCTTCTTAATGTTGGACGAATTGTTCTTGAATTTTATAGCGGAAAGATTGTTTTAATAACGTATATCTTGTCAGGACTTTTAGGGTCTTTTTTAACAGTGGTTGCAGCTGTGTTAACAAATACAGACATGATATCAATAGGAGCCTCGGGCAGCATTTTTGGATTAGCCGGTTTATTATTGGGCGGAAGCATGAAAAAGCAAAGATATGGGTATGGTTTGCCTTTTGGACCACTTGATATCCTGTTGCCCATATCGGTTGCATTCTTTGTAGGATTTATTCCTGGACTTGGGGTTAACAATTGGGCTCATTTAGGTGGATTTTTAACGGGTATGCTTTTAGGTTTTGTATTGAAAACTTCTACAAGGGAGATCAGTAACAAACAATACGTTCTCTCAGAAAATATTTTGTATTATTCTTCACTTGCAATTTTGGTATTTTCCTTCTTTTTGTTATTATTTAATCTATTTAGAGTAATATTTTTATTCTAAATATATATTAAATTTTTTTAATCTTTGTATGGTTCTTCTTTTTATCGGTCCATCGGGAAGCGGAAAAGATACTCAGGCTGAGTTTTTAACCAGGGAAAAGGGTTTTGTGAAGGTTTCATCAGGTGATTTAATAAGAGATATTTCTGAAGGTGGGCATGAAATTCAGAAAATTATCAGACAGGCTATGAATGAGGGCTTTCTGGCTGATGACTTTATCTTTGGGCTTTTGCATATATATTTAAGTCATTTAAAGGCAGATAATTTAGTATTATCAGGGGTGGTAAGAAGACATTCTCAAATTGAACTATTAGACTTTACTCTTTTTAAATTAGGAAAGGAACTCGACAAGGTAATATATTTTGAACTGGATGATGAAGTGGCTGTAAAAAGAATGTCATCCAGAGTCGTCTGTCCTGTAGACAATTCAAATTACAATTTAATTTACAATCCTCCAAAAGAAGATATGGTCTGTGATTTATGTGGAAGTCAATTAGTTCGAAGGGAAGATGATAATGAGGAAAGCATCAAGAAAAGACTTGCAGATTTTCATAAAGATAATGATGAAATTATTGAGGAATATGAAAAGAGAGGAATTTTAATTAAGGTTGATGCAGGAAAATCTATAGACGAGATTAGGAATGATGTTGAAACCAAACTGAATCTTGCTTGATATTATTGCGGTCACTGGATAAAAAAGTATTTTTACAGGATAATATTAAAGAACTGAGTAGTAGAGATCAGCTTCAAAACAGATTGTTCAAAATTTAATTGAAGGTATTAAAAATGAAAAAGTTAATCCCTGAAAAACTTAAAAGACATCTTCGTATTTTGAAATTCAGGTTTCTTTGTCTGATATATGGAGTTGATGTTAAGAGAGTCAAATTCATTGGAGTAACCGGTTCATCTGGAAAAACTACTACTGCTTCTATGATTTACCATCTATTAAATCAATCAGGAGTGAAAGTTGGATTAATTTCTACAGTTGGAGTTAAGGCTGGAGATAAGGAGATACAAACCGGATTTCATGTAACTACGCCTGACCCTGAGGATCTGGTCAAATTTACAATGCTTATGATTCGAAAAGTAGTAGATTATGTGGTTTTGGAATCATCATCACACGCTTTAGAACAAGGCAGGCTCGGAACCATTCAATATTCGCATGCTGTGTACACGAATATTAAAAGCGATCATTTGGACTGGCATAAGACGTGGGAAAACTACGCAAGAGCTAAAGCTAGAATGCTTGATATGCTCAAAGAAAATGGAACAGCAGTTTTGAACAAAGATGATATAGCTTCTTTTGAATTTTTGATGAACCATATGCAAAGTTTAGATAAAAATATTAATGCATCTGAGTATTCATTAAGTGAAATCTCTAATTTAAAGGAGAGCCTGGAAGGTTTGGAATTTCAATACAAAGGTCAGCAATTTAATTTAAAGATTTTGGGTGAATACAATGTGTCTAATGCATTGGCAGCTTTGAAACTTGCCGAACGCTTAGATATCCCTTTAAAGAAATTAGCAGAAGCCTTTGAGAGTTTTAAAACTATCCAAGGCAGAATGGAGGTTTTCCAGATCAACCCTTTTGTAGTCATCTTGGACTTTGCGCATAATGCTGATTCACTTGAAAAATCATTAAAAACTGCAAGAAAACTAACCAAGATGGATGGCAAAATCATTTCAGTTTTCGGTTCAGCTGGATTAAGAGATGTTAAAAAAAGATATGAAATGGGTAAGATATCAGGTGAAGTGGCTGACATTACAATCGTTACTGCCGAAGATCCCAGAACTGAAAAACTCTACAATATTAACTCTGAGATTGTGAGAGGTTTAGAAGATTCTGGACCTAAATTTATCAGACGGTTTAAAGACCACAACGACTATTTAGAATATCTGGATAGTCTTGGCAAAAACACATTACCTACCTTAAAACCTGAATTGAAAAAAGACGATAGTGAAAGTGTACCGGTCAAAGAGGTTTTTGTTTTTGATGAGGAAAACGTTCAGAATAGGTATGATGCTATAGATCTGGCTGTGAGGCTGGCAAAAACGGGTGATGTAGTTATAACCAACGGAAAAGGTCATGAACAGACTTTAGCTTTCGGAACTATTGAATACCCATTTAATGATTCCGACGCAATCAAAAAAGCATTAGAAGCTTCCCACTAACAATCGCTTTCAATTTATAGTATATTAATCCTAGAGCAATTTAATTTTATGACTAAAGCTGACCGAATTGAAAAATATATAATAAACTTGAATGAAAGAGAGAACCTCAAAGAGCTTGGGAAGGAAGGATATGAGCGTAAACAGATGCTTGATTTAGGCATAAACTCACCTACATTGTTCTTTGTGTCCGATTATGCATTTCACGACTTCATATTAAGCTTAGGCTACGGAGATTCTTTGAAAAAACCTTTGATTTATGATGAGCAACAAGAGTTGGCAGACGCAATTTTAAAAGAGGATCTGCTGGATGAAATATTGAGTGATATTGAGATCGAATACAAAAAACTGACACTTCATGACAAATATCCTTTGGTTGAAATAAGGTTATCAAACAAAGATCAGGATAGGAGATATCTAGAGCAGGTCAAGCCTGTTTTAATTTACAAGCTTGAAGATTTAATTACGGAGATTAAGAAAGCCTGGATCAGGGCTTTGGATGGTTTAGAGAGACCGGTAATTGTTCAGGTTGTTCAGATATTTCCATATGATATTTCAGGATATGCGTATGTCGATTCAGATGTTGACAACATTGAAGTAAATTCAATATTTGGGCTATGGCTCAACAATGAAAAAGTAGATCACTACGACATATGTTTTGCGGATTTTAAAACATTGAAAACTAGAAGGTATGTGGTGGGTAAACAAAAAAGCATGATGGTTAAAAGTGGGAAAGAGATTAAAGAAATGTCTATCGGGGAAGATTGGATTAATGCGTACAAATTATCAAAAACCCAGCTTCAAAAGGTTTTGAATATTTCAAAAGAACTGGCACAACTTTTTAACAAAGCTGTTGAATTTTCTTTCGGATTTTACAAAAACAAGGTATATCTTCATGATTTGAAAGAGTTGAAAACGGATTTGGAAGAGGATGAATATTTCTTTGCTGATGATTTCTTTGATTCCTCTTCAGAATTAGAACTTGATGGTTTCAAAAACCAGGTGGAGGCTATTTCTTCAATGGAATTGCCTTTCTTTTTGTCTAATGATTTAAAAGTGATTGAAAAGAAAGTTGAAGAAGCTTCAGGAAAAACTTTAATCTCCAAAAGACTTCACAGGGATTTAAGTGAAAAACCTTTGATTGATCAAATTAAAGACAACGCTAAACTCTTTTACAATCTGGAAGATATCAACAAATTTTACAAGCTATTGGATAAAGCGGATGGAGTTTCAATTGAATTAAGCAAATTTACTAAAGTTTCTGGTAATATCAATGAAAAATCTTCAGAGAAGGTTTATCAAATACTTCAGGAAAATTTAAAAAGAGTAACATCATACCTTGATTCATTAAGAGGAAAGGATGTCATTTTGAGACTTTCATCATTAAGAACCGATAACAAGAAAACAAAACCAAGGTTTCTTTTGAATTTTTCAAAAACCGTAGATTTAAGTCCTTTGAGACGGGTTGGCTTAGAGATTATGCTTATGAAAGAGCTTTTGAACAAATACAACTTCGAAAATATATCTTTCCAGCTTCCGAGTTTGAGCACTTTGGAAGAATTTCAGTATCTTCATAATCTTTTTAACCTAAGCGGAATACCGTACTTAAAATCCGACAAAGCCCATTTTTATCTTAACCTTTCAACTCCATCTTTGCTTTTTGAGATAAATCAGAAAAACTTTTCAAAAAACAATTTGCTGAATGGAGTAGTAATCAGCCTTGATGAGTTCATGAACCATTTCTTTGGAAAATCTTCATTTTCTCCACGAGACGCAGACCAAATTATTAATTTCTTTAAAGGTAAATTAAAAACATTCAAAGATTCCAAACAGGTCGATTCAATATTTGCAGTCGGCGATAATATTGAATTAGGCAAAAA
>Ga0079224_100015100_pt1 | contig 10802 bp, 7 predicted proteins | sample Stecom2015_FD_80414 | JGI IMG/M metagenome (GOLD analysis project Ga0079224, IMG submission 80414) | Agricultural soil microbial communities from Utah to study Nitrogen management - Steer compost 2015 | ecosystem: Environmental > Terrestrial > Soil > Agricultural land | place: USA: Utah...
CCCCGGGCGGAGGTAGTCGGGCGTCGCGAGGGGCCCGCCGGCCCCCGGCACGGGCCGGTTGGGGGCGCCCGAGAGGAGCCCGAGCGGGGTCTTGGTGCCCCCGACGCCGCCAGCGAGCAGCACGGGCGGCGTTTGTACCCCGAGGGGCGCGGGCGCCCGATCGGCCGCCCGCGCCCGCCTGCGGCCGCGTGGCCTGCTATCATGCGGGAAGCGTGCGAGAGCCCGGCACACTGACCGCGCGTGACGTGCTCGCGCGGTACCCGAACCTGCGCGACGATCACCTCCGGTATCTCGAGCGGTGGGGGCTCGTGCGCCCCGTGCGCGCCGGCTCGACGCGCACCTACGGGTTCGCCGATCTCGCGGTGATTCGCCAGGCGGCGAGCGCACTCGCCAGCGGCGTCGCCTTCCGCACCGTCGTCCGGCAGATCGCCGCCGAGCGCGCCGGACAGCTGACGTTCGACTTCCGCCACGACACGGAGCCGGCGCGCGTCGTCACGCTGCAGCCCCGTCCCCGGACGAAGCCGCAGACCGGTATCGGCGGGCCGTCCGAGGACGCCATCTCCCGGGCCGAGGCGCTGTTCCTCGAGGCAGCGGCGCTCGACACCGGCAACGAGGCCGACGCCGAACGGGCGGAATGGCTGTACCGTCAGGCGCTCGAAGCCGACCCCTACCTCGTTGCCGCCCTGATCAACCTGGGGAACCTGCACTACGCGCGATCGCGTCTCGCCGAGGCGCTGGCGCTCTACGATCAGGCCGCGGCGCTCGCGCCGGACTACTTCGAGGCGCACTACAACCGCGCCAACGTGTTGCACGATGCCGGACGGCTCGAGGAGGCGTGCGAGGCGTACGAGACGGCGCTAAGGTTGAATCCGCAGCATGCCGACGCGCACTTCTACCTGGCGGTGACGCTGGAGAAGATCGGACGCTCGGCGCGCGCGCGGCCGCACTGGGAGGCGTACCGCCGGCTGGCGCCCGACGGCGCCTGGGCCGAGCTGGCCCGCGAGTTCACGGACGGCACCTGAACCGGCGCCGGGCGGTCACCAGTACCGCGAGGGATCGGGCTTGCGGCGCGGCGCCCGGCGTGCCTTGAAGTACTGGCAGTCCGGACACCACGCTTCGGGGTTGAAGCCGGTCGTGCCCGCGATCGGCAGCACGTCGCGATGCGTGCAGCACTCCGGTCCGTCTTCGGGCGGACGCCGCCACCGGCACGCCCGGAAGCGTGCGACCGCCGGTGACAGCGCCGGTACCGCCTCGTCGCCCGTCGTCTGGTCCGTCGCGGGAGTCAGACCCGGCTCTCCGGCCGGATGCGGTCCCTGACCCGCCGGTCCGTCACTGTAGTTGGACGCCAACCGACTTCTCCAGTGCGCGCAGGGCGCGCAGTTCCTCGGGTGCCACGAGCGTCAGCGCCGTGCCCGTCGCGCGGTCGCGTCCGGTACGGCCCGCGCGGTGCACGTACGCTTCGGCGGAGGTCGGCACCTCGTAGTTCACCACGTGCGTGATGCCGTCGATGTCGAGGCCGCGGGCTGCGATGTCGGTGGCGACGAGGACCCGGTAGCGGCCGCTCCGGAAACCCTCCACCGCCGCCATCCGCTGTTCCTGTGAGCGGTCGCCGTGGATGGCGGCCGCCTTGATGCCGAGCGCCTGGAGCTGCCGGGCCAGGCGTTCGGCGCCATGCTTCGTCCGGACGAACACCAGCGTCGGTCCCTCGACCGAGCGCAGGAACCGCGCGAGCCACTGCGGCTTCTCGCGCGCCTCGACCGTCTCGACCGCATGCGTGATGGTCCGGGCCGGTCCGCCGGCGCGCCCCAGCTCGATATAGCGCGGGTCGCGCGCGATCGCCGCCGCCAGCGCGTAGGCCTCGTCCGGCATGGTCGCGGAGAACAGCAGCGTCTGGCGCCCTGCAGGCAGCGCCGAGACGATCCGCTGGACGTCGGGCCAGAAGCCCATGTCCATCATCCGGTCCGCCTCGTCCAGCACGAGCACCTCGAGCCCCGAGAAATCCGGTGCGCCCGACCGCATGTGATCGAGCAGCCGGCCCGGCGTGGCGACCACGACGTGGACGCCCGCGCGCAGGGCGCGATCCTGCGGATCCATCGGGACGCCGCCGTAGATCGCCGCGCTCGTGAGCCCGGCGTGATACGCGAGCCCCTGGACCGTGTCCTCGATCTGCACGGCCAGCTCGCGCGTCGGTGCCAGCACCAGCGCGCGTGTGCCGGCCGGCAGCGTGCCGCCGGCCGCCTCGGCTGCCGTCAGCAGCCGCTGGAGGATCGGCAGCACGAACGCCGCCGTCTTGCCCGTGCCCGTCTCCGAACAGACGATCACGTCGTGCCCGGCGAGCGCGTGGGGCAGGACGGCGCTCTGCACGGGCCGGGTCTCCTGAAATCCCAGATCAGCCAGCCCCCGCGCCAGCAGGGGATGGACATCCAGGCTGGCGAAGGGACGCGGTGTGGCATCGTACTCCGCCCGGGGACGGTCGGAATACGAGGGTTGAAGGGGTAGCGTCGTCAGACGCGCGGACTGTCCCGGTCCGCGCCGGCGCGGGCGCCTGCGTGACTGACGGGTAGCGGGGCGTTCGGTTGTGTGTGATTTCAAGCTTATCGTGCGCGGAAGGTGATGATGCCGCGGACGGGATCGTACGGCGACACGCCCACGGTGACACGATCTCCCGGCACGACCTTGATGCGGTACCGCCGCATCCGGCCGCTCAACTGCGCGAGCACCTCGTGGCCGGCATCCGACTGCACCCGGTACAACCCGCCGCTATGGACGGCTACCACCGTGCCTTGAATGTCGATCAGATCGTCCTTGCTCAACCTTCTCTTCCTCTTCCTTTCGATCAAACATTGTGCCACACCCGGAGGGTCCTTGGCGACCCCACGGCCCGGCGGTCATGCGAGCGCCCTGACGGCCGCCTCCACCCGTGCCGCCTCGGCGGCGTAGTCCTCGCCCTCCAGCCGGAGCGGCGGGCCGAAGATCACGCGCACCGGGCCAGGCGTCGCCATGCGGGCCTTCTGGTGCAGCACGCGGTCAAGTCCCACGAGCCGCACGGGTACGACCGGTACCCGCAGCCGTGCTCCGATCATTCCGATGCCGGGACGGAACGGGTTGATTTCACCGGCCTCGGTCCGCTTGCCTTCCGGGAAGATGAGGACCGACCAGCCGTCCGCGACCAGCTCGCCGATGTAGCGCAGCGTCTGGCGTGCGCCGGCTTCCCGCTGGGGGAGCGGGAACGCGTTGAAGAACAGCGCGGCCAGATAGTAGTTCAGGCTGTTCGTGAACCACTCGCGGCGCGTGTGCGACTCGGGGAAGAAGTGCGCCCGGAAGAACTCCTTGGCCATCGCCACGGCCACCCGGTACCGCCAGCGCGCCGGCAGCGACCAGAGGATGACCGGCGTGTCCATGTGGCTCTGATGGTTCGCCGCGAAGATGACCGGGCCTTCGAGGCCCTCGAGATGCTCGAGCCCCTCGATGCGGGTCCAGGCGAACACGCGCGCGAGCGGCAGGATCCACGTCGGCAGGCTGATGCGCCGCAGCGCGCGCGCCGGCCAGCTCCGGTTCCATGACGGGAACTCGAGCGGCTCCGCCGGCTCGCGGACGTCCGCGCCGCCGGTGGCCCCCTCGCGGATCAGCCGTTCCAGCGAGCCGACGTCCGGCGCCTTCGAGAACGCCGCCTCGTCGATCGTCGTCCCGAACCGCTGCTCGAGCGCGACCATCAGCTCCACGCGCTCGAGCGAGCTGAGTCCGAGCTCGTCGAGCGTGGTTCCGGGCGTGATCGCGCGTCCGCCGGCGAACTGGGCGAGCACCGTCTCGATGCCTCCCGTCGCCGCGCCGGCGGACGGGGCCGGCAGTGCGCCCGACTCGAGCCACGCGCGGATCTCGCCGCGCTTGAGCTTGCGCGTGCCCTCGGTCCGCGGCAGTTCGGGACCGGGCCACACGGAGATGCCGCGGATCTTCTGATGGTCCAGCAGCCGTGCGTTGGCGGTCCGGACGACCGTCTGCGGATCGACGCCCGGCTCGAGGATCACGACGGCGTGCACGCGCTCCTCGCTGCCCGAGCGCCGGCCGACGACCGCGACGTCGCGCACGCCGTCGACCTCCGCGACGACGCGCTCCACGTCCTCGGGGAAGACGTTCAACCCCTCGGGCGTGACGATCATCTCCTTCTTGCGACCGCGGATGAACAGCCGGCCTTCGGCGTCGATCTCGCCGATGTCGCCGGTGTGGAACCAGCCGTCCTCGAACGCCTCGGCCGCCGCCTTCTCGTCGCCGAAGTACCCGCGCGTGACGTTCTCGCCCCGCACGAGGATCTCGCCGTCGGGCGCGATCTTCACCTCGACGCCCGCGATGGCCTTGCCGACCGACCCGCGCGACGTCCGGAACGGATGGTTCAGGCTGACGATCGGCGCCGTCTCGGTGAGGCCGTAGCCCTGGATGACGGCGAAGCCGAGCCGCCCCCAGAACTCCTCCAGCGACGGATCGAGCGGCGCGGCGCCGACGACGAAGCTCCAGAACTTCAGGCCGAACAGCCGGTGCACGCGGCGGTAGCGCCACCAGCGCTTCGCGACGTGCTCCTTCCGCGGCGGCGGCTCGGCCGCCTCGGGCACGGCGCGCAGGACGTGCTCGCGCAGCACGTCCAGGATCTTCGGGACCGACACGAGCACCGACACGCGGCGCGTGCGGATCTGCCGCACGATCTCGTGCGGGTTGTAGCCGTGGATGAAGACCACCGTTCCGCCGACGAGCGGCGGGATGAACGTCGCCATCGACTGGCCGAACATGTGGCTCAGCGGCAGCAGGTTCAGGAAGCGGATCGGCGAGAACGGGCGGGCGTACTTCCGGTACTTGATGATCTCGCGCTCGACCGGGACGACGTTCGCGAGGATGTTGCGGTGCGTGATGATGACGCCCTTCGGCTCGGCGGTCGCGCCGGAGGTGAAGATGATCTCGGCCGTGTCGTCGCGCGAGACCTCGGCGCGCGGAACGCGCGCGGTGGAGGTCCAGTCGAGATCCGCCAGCGGCCAGATGCCGATGTCCGTCCCGAGCGCGGCGCGATCCACCTCCTCGCCGACGAGCACCACGCGGGCGCGCACGATGCCTGCCACGCGCCGCAGAAAGTCGGCCGACGCGCGGTAATCGATCGGCACGGGGACGATGCCCTGCAGCCAGCAGCCCCAGAGCGCGGCGATCCATTCGGGGCGGTTCTCGCCCCAGAAGATCACCGGGTCTCCCTTCGAGAGGCCCGCGTCCGTGAGGCGCGCGGCGAAGGCCTCGGCCGCGCGCGCGACGTCCGCGTACGACCGCGACCAGCTCCGGTAGCCGTTGTCGTAGACGAGGAAGGGGCCCCGGTGCGTGGCCAGGTCGTCGAAAAAATCCAGCAGCGTGTCGCGTCGCATGCGCTGGGGCCTTATGATACTGGGACTGCACGGGCGCTCCCTGCGCCCCGCCGCCCGGTGCACGACGCCCGGACGCCGGCGGCAGCAGGCCGGACCGGTTGATGACCTCGAGAAACCTTCCGCCGTCGCTCGCCGTCGGCGCGCTCTACGACAGCTTCCTGCAGAACGCGCTGCGCCAGTTCTTCGCGCGCGCGACCTTCGAGACGGAGCCGATGCTGTCGGTCAGCTCGGACGGCCGTCTCGCCATCGAGCCGACCGACGACCCGTGCGTGATGTACGTGCGGTGGTTCGGCACCCGCTACGTGCTGCGGGTGCCGGAGCGGCGCCCGTTCACGCCCCACGAGATCCGCCTGGCGCGCGCGATCGGATCGGTGCTCGCCGCGCGCTACCACGCGATCCTCGATCCCAAGGCGATGGTGGAGCGCGGCGAGCTCTTCCGCGGCGCCATCGAGGACCGGTACGTCGGCGTGTTCGCCGACAACAAGCCGTACCCGCTCGGTCCCGGCGCGTCGCGCGCCGACCGGATCGCGTCGGCGATCGAGGTGCTGCGCGTCGCGGCGCTGTCGCGGTACGAGAACCGGCCGATCTCGACCGGCGTGCTGATCCTCGGTCCCGAGGCGCCCGCACCCGCGGCGTCCGGCAACGCGATCGAGTTCTCGCAGGCGCTCACCGGCGTGAAGAGCTTCTTCCGTCTGGTCGACGGCCTCCACACCCTCTTCCTGATCAACGACGACGCACGGCTGCTGGACGTGGTCGACGTGCGGCGATGGGCCACCGAGCAGTTCGGCAACGAGCCGCTGCCCGCGCCGTGTCCCGCGCCCTACGAGGCGCATGCCCGCGCGACGCTGCGTCACGGGCACGTGGCGCTGGTGCTGAGCCCGTCGCACGAGATCAAGGTCTTCGCCGAAGGGGCCGAGGTGCTCGCCTTCCGTCACGCGCACTGGCACCTGCTCGACCTGCGCGCGAAGTTCGAGCTCTGGGCGGAGGCCGTCGGCGACCGGGAGCTGGCGATGCGCCTCTTCCAGTCCGCGCTCGATCTCGCCGAAGTCCGGCAGGGCGCGCTCTTCGTCGTCGTGCGCGATCCGGAGCGGGCGGTGCCGGAGCTCGTCGCGCCCGCCGACCGGGTCGACTGCGTGCCGCCGTCCGACGCGCCGACCGCGGCCGGCCCGCCGACGCGCCGCGATCTGCTCCAGCCGCTCAGCGGCCGCAGCGTCACCGATCTCGATCCGAGCGTCGTCGCCGCGCTGGCGTCGCTCGACGGCGCGACGGTCATCGACGGCTCCGGCCGCCTCATCGCGGCCGGCGCCATCCTGCGGCAGCATGCGACCGCGGTGTCCCGCGAGACCGGCATCATCGAGGGCGCGCGGACGACGGCCGCGATGGCGGCGAGCCGTTACGGTCCGGTGCTGAAGGTCAGCGAGGACGGCGCGATGACGTTCTACGACAACGTCCGCGTGTGGGATCTCTGAGGAGCGTGAACATCACTCACCGCCGGACCGGGGTGTCGCACCCGCAGGGCCGGACGCCGGTCCGGCCACGTCGGGAGTTGGTGCAGTCCGGCCGTTCCGCGAAACAAGGCAGGGGGCTGACGAGGTGACGAGGCGATCTGCTGCGATGCTGCTGCTGGCCGTGCTGGCCGTTCCGGTCGTGGCGCTGCTCGCGCAGGCCGGCGGCGACGGTCCGGTCCTGTCGGAGATCACCGAGCCGCGGCTCGAGGCCGACATCCGATTCCTCTCGCACGACCTGCTGGAAGGGCGTGCCCCTTCGACGCGCGGCGGCGAGCTGGCGGCGCAGTACATCGCGGCGCGGTTCGCCGGCATCGGCCTGCAGCCCGGCGCGCCGGACGGAACGTTCTTCCAGCCGGTGACGATCGTCGAGTCGCGCGTCAGCCCGGATTTCACCCTGTCGATCAGCGGCGCGGGAGCACCGCTGCGGCTCGAGTACCTGAAGGACGTCGTCGCGTTCGCCGGCGTCGAGGCGCCGGAGGTGCGCGTCGACGCCGAGCTGGTGTTCGTCGGCTTCGGCATCAACGCGCCCGAGCAGCGGTGGAACGACTACGACGGCGTCGACGTGACGGGGAAGATCGTCGTCGCGATGGTCAACGACCCGCCGGCCACGCCGCAGGAGCCCGATCTGTTCGGCGGTCGCGCGCTGACCTACTACGGCCGCTGGACGTACAAGTTCGAAGAGGCGGCGCGGCAGGGCGCAGCGGGCGCGCTGCTGATCCACACGACCGAGTCGGCGTCGTATCCGTGGCAGGTCGTCCAGTCGTCCTGGAGCGGGACGCAGTACTCGCTGCCGGTCGAGCCCGGCACGCCGACGCTGCCGCTGAAGGCGTGGGTCACCGAGGACGCGGCGCGCGCCATCGCCGCGAAGGCCGGGCAGGATCTCGACCGGCTGCGCGATGCGGCCCGCGCGCGCGGGTTCAAGGCGGTGCCGCTCGGCATCCGCGCGTCGGCGGTGCTGCGGCAGGAGCAGGAGCGGCGGACGTCGCCGAACGTCATCGGCGTGCTGCCCGGCACGCGGAAGGACGAGGCCGTCGTGTACACCGCGCACTACGACCATTTCGGCATCCGCGAGGCGGCGCCGGGCGATGCGCCGGACGCCGACCGGATCTACAACGGGGCGATGGACAACGCGACCGGCGTCGCCGGGATTCTCGCGATTGCCTCGGCGATGGCGCGCGCGCCGCAGCCGCCCGGACGCTCGATCTACTTCGTCGCGACGACGGCGGAGGAGTCGGGGCTGCTCGGCGCGGAGTACTTCGCCGCGAATCCGCCGATCCCGCTCGACCGCATCGCGGCGAACATCAACGTCGACGGCCTCAACAACCTCGGGCCCGCGCGCGACCTGGTCCTCCTCGGCGCCGAGCGATCGACGCTGGGCGACCTCGCGCGCGAGATCCTGCGGAGCGTGGACCGCACGCTCGGCACCGACCCGGAGCCGGAGAAGGGCTACTTCTTCCGCTCGGATCATTTCCCGTTCGCGAAGGGCGGCGTGCCTGCGGTCTCGATCAGCGACTCGACCGACTACATCGGCAAGGATCCCGGCTTCGCGAAACGGATGCGCGACGAGTACACCAACAGGCATTACCACCAGCCGAGCGACGAGTTCGATCCGTCGTGGGACCTGTCGGGCGCGGTGGCGGATCTGCAGGTGCTGACGCGGCTCGGGTGGGAGGTCGCCTCGCGCCCGGAGATGCCCGCGTACCACCCGGGCGAGCAGTTCGCGCAGCCCCGCGCGAACCGCACGCGGTAGCAGGCCGGCCGTGAGCCCGCACCCGGCAGATGGAGCGGACGCCGTCGTCTCGCCCGATCTCGTCACCGTCGACGCGGTCCGCGAGGCGGCGCGGCTCATCCGCGGCGCCGTCCGTGCAACCCCGCTGATCCAGCCGCCGGCGCCCCGCGGGTCGAATCACATCCGCCTGAAGTGCGAGAACCTGCAGGTGTCCGGCTCCTTCAAGGCGCGGGGCGCCTGCCACTTCCTCGCGCGGCTCGACGCGTCGCAGCGATCGCGGGGCGTGATCACCTACTCCTCGGGCAATCACGGCCAGGCGCTCGCGTACGCGGCCCGCGCCCACGGCATCCCCTGCGTCGTGGTCATGCCGACCACCGCGCCGCCCGTGAAGGTCGACGGTGCGCGGCTGCTCGGCGCCGAGGTGCACTTTGCCGGCACCACGACGATCCATCGCCGGGAGGCAGCGGAGCGGATCGCGGCCGAGCGCGGGCTGACAATGGTGCCGCCCTTCGATCACCCGCGGATCATCGAGGGGCAGGGGACCGTGGCGCTCGAGGTGCTGGAGCAGCAGACGGATTTCAACGCCATCTACGTCCCGGTCGGCGGCGGAGGGCTCATATCGGGCGTCGCGGCGGTGATCCGCCGGCTCCGGCCCGACGCGCGCATCATCGGCGCCGAGCCGGCAGGCGCGCCGAAGATGACGCGCTCGCTCGAGGCGGGCGAGCCGGTCACCCTCGACCGCGTCGAGTCGATCGCCGACGGGCTGATTGCGGTCCGGCCCGGCGACCTGACCTTCGCGCACGTGCGGGCGTTCGTCGACCGGGTCGTGACGGTCACGGACGATGAGGTGCGCGAGGCGATGCGGTGGCTGGCGCTCGAGGCGAAGGTCGTGGCCGAACCGAGCGGAGCCGCGGCCGCTGCGGCGATGCTGCGGCTCGCGCCGGCGGGGACGCCGGGGATTCACGTCGCAGTCGTCAGCGGCGGCAACGTGGATCCGGCGCGCCTGCGCGAGGCGATCGGCTGACGCCCCGCGCGGGCCGCGACGTCATCGCGTCCCGCGCCCGAGAATCCGCCGCGCCAGCTCGAGGCCCTCGTCGAGCGTGGTGAACGCGTTGTCGAGCTGCTGCTCGTAGATCTGCCGGAGGATCTCGCCCATGCGCGGGCCCGGCTGCACGCCCAGCGCCAGCAGATGGCGGCCCATCACGATCGGCGCCGGCGGCCGGTGCTCGACGCCGAGCCGCCGCGCGCGCTCGATGAACCAGTCCATGGCGCTGCAATCGAAGCTGCCGCCCCGCCCTTCGCAGTCCGCCTTCGCCACCCGCGCCAGCAGCTCCATGTCGACCTTCGCCGCGAGGCGGCGGAAGGCGCCATCGCCGACCTCCTCGCGGACGCGGTACCACGCGCCGGGCTTCAGGTGGTGCGCGACGATCCCGAGCACGTGGCGGCGGACGTCGAAGCCGTCCAGCGAATGGATGTTGAGGCGGTCGAGCAGCGCAGTGGCCGGGGCGACGCCTGCCTCCTCGTGGCCCAGCGACCTGATTCGCCCGTCGACGACGGCCGTCGTCGACGGCTTGCCGAGATCGTGGCAGAGGGCGCCGAGCATCACGGTCACCTGCGCGGGCCGGGGCAGGTCGTCGATCAGCCGGCGCGCCCCGTCGACCACCATAAGCGTGTGGATCCAGACGTCGCCCTCGGGATGCCACTCCGGCTCCTGCGGACAGCCGATGAGCGCCTCGAGCTCCGGCCACAGGCGCGCGACGACGCCCAGCTCGCGCGCCAGCTCGAAGCCGATGGATGGCCGGGCGGCACGCAGCAGGAGCTTCTCGACCTCGCCCCAGATCCGCTCCGCCGGCAGGTCGTCGAGCGCGATGCGGGCGAGCAGCGCGCGCGTCTCGGCGTCGACCGACAGCTCGAAGCGCGCGGCGAACTGGATTCCGCGGAGCACGCGGAGGCTGTCGTCGCCGAACCGCTCCGGATCGACGACGCGCAGGCGGCGCGCGGCGAGATCGGCGCGGCCGTCGTACGGGTCGGCATATTCGTTCGTGAGCGGATCCCACCCGATCGCGTTGATCGTGAAGTCGCGCCGCCGGGCCGCCTCGGCGAACGACATCGACGGGTCTCCCTCGACGGTGAACCCCTTGTGGCCACGACCCGTCTTCGACTCGCGGCGGG
>Ga0079224_100015101_pt1 | contig 10801 bp, 10 predicted proteins | sample Stecom2015_FD_80414 | JGI IMG/M metagenome (GOLD analysis project Ga0079224, IMG submission 80414) | Agricultural soil microbial communities from Utah to study Nitrogen management - Steer compost 2015 | ecosystem: Environmental > Terrestrial > Soil > Agricultural land | place: USA: Utah...
CTGTGCCAGCAGATCGAGGAGAAGACGCCGCCGGAGGTGCCGCTGATCGTCGCCGGCGATTTCAACGACTGGCGCCTGCGCGCCCACGAGCGGCTGCGCCGCTGCGCAGGCCTGTCGGAGGTGTTCGTGCAGGCGACCGGATCGGCCGCGCGCACCTTTCCCGCGCGCTGGCCGGTGCTCAGGCTCGATCGGATCTACGTGCGCAACGTGCGCTCGGCGCGCCCGGTGATGTTGCGGCCGCAGCCGTGGTCGCGGCTGTCCGACCACGCTCCGCTCGCCGCGGAGTTCGTGCTGTGAAGGCCGTCTGGATCGGCGGCAACCAGGCTCGCCTGCTCGAGAACGGCGAGGAGTATTTCCCGCGCGTGCTCGAGGCGATCGCCTCGGCGCGACGCCAGGTGCTGATCGAGACCTTCATCCTGTTCGAGGACAAGGTCGGCGTCGAGCTGCATCGGGTGCTCGTCGAGATCGCCCGCCGCGGCGTCCAGGTCGACGTCACCGTCGACGGTTACGGTTCGGCCGACCTCACGCCAGCGTTCCTTTCGGCGCTCACCGAGGTCGGCGTGCGCGTGCACCTGTTCGATCCGAAGCCGAAGATCTTCGGCCTGCGGCGCAACCTGTTCCGCCGCATGCACCGCAAGATCGTCGTCGTCGACGGCGAGGTCGCGTTCGTCGGCGGGATTAATTTCTCGGCCGATCATCTCGCCGATTTCGGGCCGATGGCCAAGCAGGATTACGCGGTCGAGGTACGCGGCCCGATCGTCGACGAGATCCATCGCTTCGTGGTGCGCATGTTGCCGCGCGAGCGCCGGCGAAGCCTGCGCGAGATGCTGGGCGACTGGTTCGAGCGGCGCGCCGACCGGGCGGCGCGGGAGGACGCGCGCGCAGGCGAGGCGCTGGCCGCCTTCGTCATCCGCGACAACGGCACGCACCGCAACGACATCGAGCACCAGTACCGGGTGGCGTTCCGCGCCGCGCGTTCGTACGTCTTCCTGGCGAACGCGTATTTCTTTCCCGGCTACCGGTTGCTGCGCGACATGCGGCGCGCGGCCCGGCGCGGCGTTCGCGTCTCGCTGATCCTGCAGGGCGAGCCCGACATGCCGATCGTGCGCATCGCCGCGCGGATGCTCTACGAGCATCTGCTGCGTGGCGGCGTGCAGATCTACGAATACTGCGAACGGCCGCTGCACGCGAAGGTGGCGGTGGTCGACGACGAATGGGCCACGGTCGGCTCGAGCAACCTCGATCCGCTCAGCCTGTCGCTGAATCTCGAGGCCAACCTGATGCTTCGCGATCGCGCCTTCGCCGTCGACCTGCGCCAGCGGCTCGAACGGCTGATCGCCGAGCATTGCCAGTCGATGGAACCCGGCGTCGCACGCAATTCGGGGCTGTGGCGCTTCGTCCCGGGCTTTCTCGTCTTCCACTTCCTGCGCCGCTTCCCGTCGTGGTCGACGTGGCTGCCGGCGCACGAGCCGCAGCTGCAGACCGTCGGCATCCGGCCCGACGACCGCGAGCGCGCCGGGGCGCGTGCGGCGCGCGCGCATCTCGATCGCGCGGGCGACCGGCCGACTGAAGCGCAGGGCGAGGATCCGCCCGAGGGCGAAGGCCGCGCGCAGCACGCGCTGCACTGATCGGCACTGCCGCGCGGGCATGCTCGCTGCAGGCCAAGCGTCGTGGACCCGCGCAGCCGCGGGGGTGAACCCTCATCAACGGAAGCGAACATGGCACAGCAGCAATCGTCGAAGACGCTGCCCCCGCAGCAGCAGGATCGCCAACCCGGCCGGCAGACCGAAATGACGCCGGAGCCGACCAGCGAGCGCCCGGGATACGTCGGCAGCGGCAAGCTCGCCGGCCGTGTGGCGATCGTCACCGGCGGCGACAGCGGAATCGGACGCGCCGTGGCGGTCGCGTTCGCACGCGAAGGCGCCGATTCGGTCATCGGGTATCTCGAGGAGCACGAGGACGCGAAGGAGACGGTGCGCCTCGTCGAGGAGGCCGGCCGGCGCTGCGTGGCGCTCGCCGGCGACGTCGCCGATCCGTCGGTCGCCGGGCAGCTGGTCACGTGCGCGATCGAGCGCTTCGGACGGCTCGACGTCGTCGTGAACAACGCCGCCGAGCAGCACGTGCAGCGATCGATCGAGGAGATCACGGTCGAGCAGCTCGAACGCACGTTTCGCACCAACGTCTTCGCGATGTTCCATCTGACGAAGGCCGCGCTGAAGCACCTGAAGGAGGGCGCGGCCATCGTCAACACCGCTTCGGTCACCGCGTACGCCGGCAGCCCCGGCCTGATCGACTACGCATCGAGCAAGGGAGCGATCGTCTCGTTCACCCGTTCGCTGTCGCAGCAGCTCGTCGAGCGCGGCATTCGCGTCAACGCGGTGGCGCCGGGTCCGATCTGGACGCCGCTGATTCCGGCCAGCTTCGACGCGGAGCACGTCTCGAAGTTCGGCAGCGACGTTCCGATGAAGCGGCCCGGACAGCCGGCGGAGGTCGCGCCGTGCTACGTTTTCCTCGCCAGCGAGGATGCGAGCTACATCAGTGGGCAGGTGCTGCACCCGAACGGAGGCCGGATCGTCAACGGCTGAAACCGTCCGCGCCCCGATGCCCGCTCGCCGCCGCCTTCGCCGCTGGGGTGGCCGGTTGCTGCTCGTCGCCTTCCTCGCGCTGGCCGGCACGTTGGCCTGGCGGCAGGCGAAGACGGTCGACTGGACGGAGGTCATCGCGATCCTGCGCGACTATCGTGCATCGACGCTGGCCGGCGCGGCCGGGCTCGCCGCGCTGAGCTACACGCTGTACGGCTTTTTCGACGTGCTGAGCCGGCGCTACGTCGGCGTGCAGCTGTCGAATCCGCGCACCGTGCTGATCGGTGCGGTGAGCTATGCGTTCAACCTGAATCTCGGATCGATCGTCGGCGGCGCCGGATTCCGCTTCCGCCTGTATTCGCGGCTCGGTGTCGAGCACGCGAAGATCGCCGCGATGATCGCCTTCAGCGTCGCGACCAACTGGATCGGCTATCTGCTGGTCGCCGGGATCGTCTTCGCGGTCGGCGGCGTGCAGTTTCCCGAAGGATGGAAAGCGGGCGACGGGATGATGCGGATCATCGGCGCGACGATGGCCGCCGCTTCGCTCGGCTACGTCGCGGCGTGCGCCTTCTCGCCGCGACGGGAGCTCTCCTTCGGCGAACGATCGTTCACGCTGCCGTCGCCGGCGATGGCGCTTCGCCAGGTCGCGCTCGGCGCGTCGAACTGGATGCTCATCGCCGCGGTGGTCTGGCTGCTGCTCGGGCGCGAGGCCGGCTACCCGACGGTGCTGTCGGTCGTCTGCGTCGCCAGTATCGCCGGCGCGCTCGCGCACATCCCCGGCGGGCTCGGCGTGATCGAGGGCGTCTTCGTCGCGATGCTCGGCTGGTCGATCGGCGCCGGGGCGACGCTGGCGGTCGTGCTGGCCTACCGGGCGGTGTATTACCTGATCCCGCTCGCGGTCGCCGGCGTGCTGTTCGTCGTGCTCGAGTGGCTGGCCCGGCGTGGCGGCGAGCAGGCGCCGGCCGCGGCCGGCGCGCGCCTCGGACGATAGGCGCGATAATTGCTCGCAGGGCGTCGCGGCGCCGCGGCGCCTTTCTTCGGAGTCCGCTTCCATGAACGCACCGAGGCGCGCCGACGTACGGCGCGCTTTTCGCTCGGCCGCTCGCAAGAGGGCCTACGGGGTGTTCGAGCGCTTCGCCGCCGGTGCGGTGCGCGCCTCGGGCAGCAGCGCCGGATTCATCCTCGCCACCGCCCTGGTCGCGCTGTGGGCGATCACCGGGCCGATCTTCGGCTTCTCGGAGTCGTGGCAGCTCGTCATCAATACCGGCACGACGATCGTCACGTTCCTGATGGTGTTCCTGATCCAGCACGCTCAAAACAAGGACAGTCGCGCGGTGCACCTGAAGCTGAACGAGCTGCTCGCCTCGCACGAGTTCGCGAGCAATCGGCTCGTCGCCGTCGAGGATCTCGACGAGGAGTCGTTGCAGAGGCTGCATGACTTCTACTGCGAGCTGGCGGTTCTCGCCGAGCGCGAAGGCGGCCTGCGGGTCAGTCATTCGGTGGTCGAGGCGGGCCACGTGCACAGCCGCAAGCAGCGGGCGCGCGAGGCCGCCTCCTCGTCCCGCTTCGCGCACGATGCGGGCGTCGTTCGCGGGCGCGCCGAGCACCGCTGAATGCCGGCTGCGGACGAAGCGATCGCCTTCGAGGACGTCGAGCGCGCGGCCGCGCGCCTGGCGGGACACGTCGAGGAGACGCCTTTCCTGCATTCGCGCACGCTGTCGGAGATCGCCGGGGCGTCGCTCTATCTGAAGTTCGAGAACCTGCAGTTCACCGCGTCGTTCAAGGAACGCGGTGCGCTGAACCGGCTCGCGCAGCTCTCGGCGGACGAGCGCGAGCGCGGCGTGCTCGCCGTGTCGGCGGGCAATCACGCGCAGGGCGTCGCCTGGCACGCGAAGCGCCTGGGCATCCCGGCGACGATCGTCATGCCGTGCGGGACGGCGCCGGTGAAAGTCGCGCGCACGCGCGCGCTCGACGCGACGATCGTGCTGCACGGGGAGCGCTTCGACGAGACCTACGCGCATGGCATGGCGCTCGCCGCCGAGCGTGGGCTGACCCCGATCGATCCGTTCGACGACCCGGCGGTCATCGCGGGACAAGGAACGGTCGGACTCGAGATCGCGCGCTCGCCGCACGAGCTCGACGACGTCGTCGTTCCCGTCGGCGGCGGCGGGCTCGCCGCGGGCGTCGCGCTCGCCTTGCGCCGCCTGCGTCCGTCGGTTCGCGTCCTGGGGGTGCAGAGCGAGCGCTTCGCGCTCGTGCACGACGCGCTCGGCGGCGCGCACCACGACGTCGGCGCGGCGACGATCGCCGACGGCATCGCGGTGAACCGCCTCGGGTCGCTGACGCTGCCGATCCTGCGGCGCACGCTCGACTCGGTGCTGCTCGTCGAGGATGCGGTGATCGAGCACGCGATCCTGCTGCTGCTCGAGATCGAGAAGACCGTCGCCGAAGGCGCCGGCGCAGCGGCGCTCGCCGCGGTGCTCGCCCATCCTGGGCGTTTCCAGGGTCGTCGCGTCGGGATCGTGCTCTCCGGCGGCAACGTCGATCCGCTGCTGCTCGCCGCGATCATCGAACGCGGGCTCGCGCGCTCGGGTCGCCTCGCGCGCCTGGTCGTCGACGTGCGCGATGCCCCGGGGGCGCTCGCCCGCGTCACCGCACTGCTCGCCGACGAGCGCGCGAACATCGAGCAGATCCGCCACGAGCGGGCCTTCGGGACGACCGGCGCGCAGCGCGTGATGGTCGAGCTCGTCGTGCAGACCGAGTCGGCGACGCACGTGGAGCGGGTGCTGCGACGGCTGCGGGAGGCCGGATTCGACGCGAGCGGGGAGTGACGACCCGTAGCGCGTACCCCGGACGGTCGCGCGAACGCGCCGGGAACCGCCGGGCGTCTCGCCTAGAATCGCGTTCTCTGGGAACCACGCACAGGACTCGAAGCAAATGGCCATGGACTCGGTAGGCATCATCGGCGCAGGCACGATGGGCAGCGGCATCGCCCAGGCGTGCGCCGCGGTCGGCATCGGTGTCACGATGCAGGACATCGACGAGAAGGCGACCGAGCGCGGGATGCGCGCACTGTCGGCCTCGCTCGACCGTCTGGTGAAGAAGGGCTCGCTCGACGAAGCGGGGAAGGCCGAGATGCTCGGGCGCGTGCGCACGACGACGCGCGTGGAGGATCTCGCCGCGTGCGACCTGATCATCGAGGCGGCGACCGAGAACGAGACGCTGAAGGACAAGATCCTGCGCAACGTCGATGCGATCGCCCGGCCGGGAACGATCATCGCGACGAACACCTCGTCGATCTCGATCACCCGGCTCGCCGCGTCGCTGAAGGATCCGCAGCGCTTCGTCGGCATGCATTTCTTCAATCCGGTGCCGGTGATGGCGCTCGTCGAGATCATCCGCGGGCTGCACACCTCGGACGAGACGGTCGACGCGGTCACCGAGCTGGCCAAGCGGCTCGGCAAGACGCCGATCGGCGTGAAGAACAGCGCCGGCTTCGTCGTCAACCGCATCCTGTGCCCGATGATCAACGAGGCGATCTTCGCGCTGCAGGAGGGGCTGGCGAGCGCCGAGGAGATCGACGCCGGGATGAAGCTCGGCTGCAACCACCCGATCGGCCCGCTCGCACTGTGCGACCTCATCGGACTCGACGTCGAGCTTGCCGTGATGGAGGTGCTCTACGACACCTTCAACGACCCGAAGTACCGTCCGGCGCCGCTGCTGCGCGAGATGGTCGACGCCGGCATGCTCGGCCGCAAGACGGGTCGCGGCTTCTACCGCTACGACCGGTGAGGTCCGGCACGGACGCGTCCTCGAGGCGGTCGGCGGTGCCGTCGGCGCCGAAGGCGGGCGCGAGCGCCGGCCCGTCGGCCGACTTCTGGCAGCAGCGCTTCGTCGAGCAACGCACCCCATGGGACCGCGGCGAGGTGAACCCGGCGCTCGAGCCGCTGCTCGCCCGCCGCGTGCTGCCCGACGGGGGGCGTGTGCTGGTGCCGGGCTGCGGCGCCGGCCACGAGGTGCTGCGCCTGGCGCGCGCCGGATTCCGCGTGCTGGGCGTCGACTACGCGCCGGCGGCGGTGGCGCTCACCCGCGAGCGGGTGTCGGCGGCCGGTCTGGACGCCGAAGTGGTCGAGGCCGATCTCCTCGCCTGGACTCCGCCCGAGCGCTTCGAGGCGATCTGGGACCAGGCATGCCTGTGTGCGCTGCATCCGGACCGCTGGGTGCCGTACGCCACCCGGCTCGCCGACTGGCTCGCACCGGGCGGTGTGCTCGTGCTGCTCGCCGTGCAGGTCGAGCGCGAGGGCCGGCGCCAGGGTTTCATCGAAGGGCCCCCATATCACTGTGACGTCAACGCGATGCGCGCGCTCTTCCCGTCCGGTGCCTGGGACTGGCCGCAACCGCCGTATGAGAGCCGGCCGCATCCGGCAGGTTTCTCGGAGCTGCAGCTGCTGCTGACCCGCGGGCGGGGCTAGTCGCGTTGCCTGCCCGCCGCGGGCGCTTCGCGACCACGCGCGCCGCCGCTCACGCCGACGGCGCTCACGCGTCGAAATCGCGCAGCCCGTCCAGCGACACCACGGTGAGCGCGCCGTACTCGATCTGCACCAGCCCGTCGCGCTCGAGCCGCTGCAGCGCGCGGTTCACCGTCTGTCGCGACAGCCCCGTGAGGAAGCCGATCTCGGTCTGCGAGATCTCCAGCCGCGTGCCCACGCCGGGGTAGAGCAGGGGGTTGAACAGCTGCGCCAGGCAACGCGCGACGCGCGCCTCGGGGCCGAGCAGGCGGTCGATCTCGACGGTGCCGATGAACTGGCCGAGCCGCTCGTTCAGCTGGCGCAGCAGATGCCGGTTGAACGCGATGCTCGTGTCGAGCAGCCAGTGGAAGGTCGCGCGCGGCAGGTACGCGATGCGGCTGTCGCGCAGCGCGACGACATCGTAGCGGCGCGGCTCGTCCTTCAGCAGCGATCCCTCGCCGAACCAGCCCCCGGCGGCGATGCCGGTGAGCGTGACCGACTTGCCGGTGGTCGACACGTTGCTCACCTTGACGATGCCGCGGACCACGCCGATCCAGTGCTCGACCGCTTCGCCCTTTCGGCAGACGTAGGCGCCCGCGCGCAGGTCGCGCTCGATGAGGTCGCGGCGAACGCGTTCTTGTTGCGCCGCATCAAGAACGTTCAGCCACGAGGAAAGCGCGCCCAACGCGCCGAATGCGGACACGGCTCCCGGTTATCCCTCACTTTGTCGGTCAGGCGACAACTATACCGAGGCGCGTACCATAGACTTGCGCCGACACGGAAGGAGGGAGCGTTTGTCCAGCGAAGATTCGCCGATTCTCGCGGTACGCGACGTCTCGCTGCAGTTCGGCGGCGTCAAGGCGCTGATGGGGGTGAACTTCGAGGTGAACCCCGGCGAGCTGTTCTCGATCATCGGTCCGAACGGCGCCGGAAAGACCTCGATGCTGAACTGCATCTCGGGGCGCTACACGCCCACGGCCGGCTCGATTCACTTCAAGGGACAGGACGTCACGCGCATGACGCCGAGCCAGCGCGCGTCGCTCGGGCTGGGCCGCACCTTCCAGAACCTCGCGCTGTTCAGCCACATGACGGTGCTCGACAACATCATGGTCGGGCGCCATCATTTGCTGAAGAACAATTTCCTCAGCGGATCGCTGTACTGGTTCGGCGGTGCGCAGAGGGAAGAGCTCGCGCACCGGCGCCAGGTCGAGGACATCATCGACTTCCTCGAGATCAGCCATATCCGCAAGGCGGTGGCCGGAACGCTGTCGTACGGCCTGCGCAAGCGCGTCGAGCTCGCGCGCGCGGTCGCCGTGCGCCCCGACCTGATCCTCCTCGACGAGCCGATGGCCGGCATGAACCTCGAGGAGAAGGAGGACATGGCGCGCTACATCGTCGACCTCAACGAGGAGTGGGGGATGACGGTCATCATGATCGAGCACGACATGGGCGTGGTGATGGACATCTCGCAGCGCGTCATGGTGCTCGACTTCGGCCGTGTGATCGCCAGCGGGCTGCCGCACGAGATCATGGACAACGAACAGGTGAAGACGGCCTACCTCGGCGTCGAAGAGGCCGAGCCGGCCGCGCAAACACAGGGCTGAAGCCATGGCCCCGGAATACGCCGACATCGTCCGCCACGACACCTTCCCGAAGCTGTTGCTGCACAACGCGCAGCGCTGGCCCGACGAGGTGGCGATGCGCGAGAAGGAATTCGGGATCTGGAACGAATTCACCTGGGCCGACTACCGCGACCGCGTGCGCGAGATCGCGCTCGGGCTGCTCGCGCTCGGCGTCGAGCGCGGCAGCGTCGTGGCGATCATCGGCAAGAACCGCCCCGAGATGGTCTGGGGCGAGCTCGCCGCGCACGCGATCGGCTGCATGTCGCTCGGCATCTACGCCGACGCGCTGAGCGAGGAGGTCGCCTACCTCATCGAGTACGCGGAGGTGCGCGTCGTGCTCGCCGAGGACGAGGAGCAGGTCGACAAGCTGCTCGAGATCGCCGAGCGGCTGCCGTGCATCGAGCGCATCGTGTATTTCGACCCGCGCGGCATGCGCAAGTACCACGATGCGCGGCTGATGGGCTGGGAGGAGCTCAAGGCCGCCGGCGCACCGCTGCACGAGGCCGATCCGCAGCGCTTCGAGAGCGAGGTCGCGCGCGGCAAGGGCAGCGACGTCGCCGTGCTGTGCACCACTTCGGGCACGGTGTCGAACCCGAAGATCGCGATGCTGCAGTCGGGCCCGTTCCTCGCACACTGCCTGTCGTACCTGCGCGCGGACCCGAAGCTGCCCAGCGACAACTACGTCTCGGTGCTGCCGCTGCCGTGGATCATGGAGCAGGTCTACGCCGTGGCGCAGGCCCTGATCTCGCGCATCAAGGTGAATTTCGTCGAGGAGCCCGAGACGCAGATGGCCGACCTGCGCGAGATCGGGCCCACCTTCGTGCTGCTCGCCCCGCGCGTGTGGGAGCAGATCGCCGCCGACGTTCGCGCGCGCATCATGGACGCCACGCCCTTCAAGCAGCGGATGTTCGAGCTCGGAATGAAGCTCGGCCTGGCCGCGCTGGAGAAGCGGCGCCGCTCGCGCATCGCCGACTGGATCCTGTTCCGCGCGCTGCGCGACCGGCTCGGCTTCACGTACCTGAAGTCGGCGGCCACGGGCGGGGCGGCGCTGGGGCCCGAGACTTTCCGCTTCTTCCAGGCGATGGGAATTCCGCTGCGCCAGATCTACGGGCAGACCGAGCTCGCCGGCGCCTACACCATCCACCGGCCCGACGACGTCGACTTCGACTCGGTGGGCGTGCCCTTCGACACCTCGGAGGTGCGCATCGACAATCCCGACGCCAACGGCGTGGGCGAGATCGTCGCGCGGACCGAGGGCCTGTTCCTCGGTTTCTACAAGAACGAGGAGGCCACCCGCGCCGACCTGCGCGACGGCTGGATGCACACCGGCGACGCGGGCTACATCAAGAAGGAGAACGGCCACCTGGTGGTCATCGACCGCATCAAGGACCTCGCCGTCACCTCCACCGGCACGCGCTTCTCGCCGATGTTCATCGAGAACAAGCTGAAGTTTTCGCCGTTCATCGCCGAGGCGGTCATCCTCGGCCACGGCAAGCCGTTCCTGGCGGCGATCATCTGCATCCGCTACTCGATCGTCTCGAAGTGGGCCGAGCAGCGCGGCATCGCGTTCACGAACTACACGAACCTCGCGGCGCAGGAGCAGGTGTACGCGCTGCTGCGCGAGGAGGTCGAGAAGGTCAACGCGACGCTGCCCGAGCCGCAGCGCATCGGCAAGTTCGTGCTGCTCTACAAGGAGCTTGACGCCGACGACGGCGAGCTTACGCGCACGCGCAAGGTCCGGCGCGGCGTCATCAACGAGAAGTACGCCGACATCATCGACGCCATCTATTCCGACCAGCCGAACGTGCACGTCGACACGATGATCACCTTCCAGGACGGCACGAAATCGCGCATCCGCACCGACCTCGTCGTCGAGACGCTCAAGGCGTACCGGCCGCAGGCACGGCGGGAGGACGAGGCCGCGGTCACCGTCTGAGCACTCCATGAACACGACGCTCCTCATCCAGCTCCTGGTCAACGGGCTCATCATCGGCACCCTGTACGGGGTCGTCGCGATGTGCTTCGTGCTGATCTACAAGTCGACGCAGATCGTGAACTTCGCGCAGGGCGAGTTCCTGCTGATCGGCGC
>Ga0079224_100015103_pt1 | contig 10801 bp, 6 predicted proteins | sample Stecom2015_FD_80414 | JGI IMG/M metagenome (GOLD analysis project Ga0079224, IMG submission 80414) | Agricultural soil microbial communities from Utah to study Nitrogen management - Steer compost 2015 | ecosystem: Environmental > Terrestrial > Soil > Agricultural land | place: USA: Utah...
TGGAAACGTTCCCCGCAACTTTCGCGCCCAGCGCTTCCAAGCGCTCCTTCGCCTCTTCCCTCGTCATCGATGACAGCGTGCCGGTGATCACGATCGTCTTGCCCGACAGCGGATGCTTGATCTTGGCCGGTTGGACGGGCGCCGGCCAGCGCACGCCGCGCTCGAGTAACTGCGCGATGACTTCCCGATTGTGCGGCTCACGAAAGAACGCGTGGATTCTGGAGGCGACCACCGGGCCGACGTCTGGCACTTCCTGAAGCTGCTCCTCGGTGGCTTCCATCAGAGGCTCCAGCGACCCGAAATGCTTAGCCAAGGCGGCTGCTGTCGCCTCGCCGACCTCGCGAATGCCGAGGGCGTAGAGAAATCGGGCGAGCGTGGTCTCCTTGCTCTTCTCCAACGCGGCGACGAGCTTTCGCGCGGATTGCTCGCCCATGCGCTCGAGCTCGACGAGTTGCGGTACGTCGAGCAGATAAAGATCCGCCGGAGTCTTGACGAGCCCGCGATCTACGAGCTGATCGATGAGCTTGGTGCCCAGCCCCTCGATGTCCATGGCTCGCCTCGAGGCGAAGTGGCGCAGCGACTCCTTGCGCTGGGCCGCGCAAAAGAGACCGCCGACACAGCGGGCGACCGTCTCCCCTTCGGCCTGCTGCACGTCCGACCCGCATACCGGACAGGCGGCCGGCAGGTCGACGATCCGTGCGTCCTTAGGACGCCGGTCCAGCACGACGGAGACGATCTCCGGAATGACGTCCCCGGCGCGCCTGACGATGACGGTATCCCCCTCCCGGACGTCCTTGCGGCGCATCTCATTGATGTTATGGAGCGTGGCGTTGCTCACGGTGACGCCGCCGACGAACACGGGCTCGAGGCGCGCCACGGGGGTCAGCGCACCGGTTCGCCCGACCTGAAACTCGATGCGCTTCACGACCGTAAGCTCCTCCTGCGCCGGGAACTTGTGAGCGATCGCCCAGCGGGGAGCCCGTGCGACGAAGCCAAGGACGGCCTGCCATTGAAGCTCATTGACCTTATAGACGACACCATCGATCTCGTAGGGTAATTCGGCGCGTTTCCGGCCAATAGTGTCGTAATAGGCCAAACAGCCCTGAATTCCGTCTAGAAGTTCCCACTCGGGGCACGTCCTCAGGCCGATCTCCTGAAGCATTTCGAGAATGTCGCTCTGGCGCGCCGGCATCTCCGCGCCCTGGAGGTCTCCCAGGCCATAGAAAAAGACTTCCAACGGACGCGATGCAGTAATGCGGGGGTCGAGCTGTCGCAGCGAACCCGCTGCCGCGTTGCGTGGGTTCGCAAAGACCTTCTCCCCCTTCTCGGCCGCGCGGCGATTCAGCTCCTCGAATGCCTTCTTCGGCATGAACACCTCGCCGCGGGCTTCGAGCACCGCAGGCGGCTTCTTCATCCGCAGCCGCAACGGCACTCCGCGGATGGTGCGGACATTGTGTGTGACGTCCTCCCCGACCGTGCCGTCCCCGCGCGTGGCACCGAGCACCAGCACGCCGTTCTCGTAGCGTACGCTGATCGCGGTGCCGTCCACCTTGGGCTCGCCTACGAACGGAATCTTGTCGGTCACGATGCCGTTTGCCTTCAGCCGGTCCGTCACCCGCTTCCCGAAGGCCAGCAGCTCCTCCGTGCGGAACGCATTCTCCAGCGACAGCATCGGCTTACTGTGGCGGACCTGCCGGAACTCGCTCGCCGGCGCCGCGCCGACCCGCTGCGTGGGCGAATCCGGGGTCACGAGCTCGGGGTGCTCCGCCTCGAGCGCGCGCAGCCTCTGCATCAGGCGATCGTACTCGGCGTCCGGAATCGTCGGCGCGTCGAGGACGAAGTACCTGTAGTTGTGCTCTTCGATCTCGCGGCGAAGCTGCTCGATCTCCGCGACCAGCTTCTTTTTCGGATCGGCCATTCGCAGCGCCTCAGGAAGGAGCGGACTGGAGTCGGTAGTTGAGCAGCTCCTCGCGAATATACCGTTCCCTCTGGATGCTCCACGAGCTGCCTCGATCGTCGAAGAGCTCCGCATCGAGGCGGTGCGCGAGCGATCGGGCCGTTTCGACCATCGCGTCGAACCGGTCCACCGGATCGCCCGTGCCCGGCAGCACCATGAAAAAGCTCATTCCGGCAAGCGGCTCATCGAGCCGTTCGAGATCGAACGACCCAGGCTCGGTCAGGCTCGCGACGCTGAACTGTGGCTCGCCGGGGCACGCGTCGTCGTAGGCGTGGAAAATGCCGTACCGGCCATGCTCGAGGCCCGCATCCCGCAGCGCGCGGACGGCCTCGGCCGCAAGGATCTCGAACGCCCGGGGAACGAATCTCAGCGCGATGACCTTCTCGACGCGCGGTACGGGCTCCGCAACCGCATCCTGAGGCTCTTCGGACGATGCCTCCTCGACGGTGTCCGACTCACCGTCCGCAGGCGGCGTCCCTCCCTGCCCGTCGGAGGCGCCGTCCGGCGCGAACAGCACGTCGTCCGAGACGGGCGCGTCGTCCGCGGCGATTCGCGGCTCGCTGCGGCGCCGCACCCGCGGGCGATCGAACGCGCTACGCCGGAAGATCCCCCGGCCCCAAAGGTAGATGCCGGCCACGAGCATGACGCCTAGAGCCAGCAGCACCCAGCGCAACTCGGCCATCGCCTTGGCCTCTACATCGCAGCAAGTTGCACAGCTTCATCGAGATCGACGGCGACGAGCCGCGATACGCCAGGCTCGTGCATCGTGACCCCGCTGAGCTGGTGCATCGCTTCCATCGTCGTCTTATTGTGCGTGATGAGGACGAACTGCACCTGAGCCGACATCTCCTGCACGATATCGGTAAATCGCCCGACGTTCGCGTCGTCCAGTGGCGCATCGACCTCGTCGAGCAGGCAGAACGGCGCCGGATTGAGCTCGAAGATCGAGAACACGAGCGCAACCGCGGTCAACGCCTTCTCGCCGCCGGACAGCAGATGAATGGTGCTGTTCCGCTTGCCCGGCGGCCGCGCCATGATCGTCACGCCCGAATCGAGCAGATCCTCGCCGTCCAGCTCGAGATACGCATGCCCGCCGCCGAAGAGGCGCGGGAAGAGGCGGCCAAGCCCTTGATTCGCCTTCTCAAACGTTTCCTTGAAACGCGCCCGGGTTTCCCGATCGATCTTGCGAATCGCCTCCTCGAGGGTCTCGAGCGCCTCCGTGAGATCCTCGAACTGCGAGTCGAGGTACTTCTTGCGCTCGGACTGCTCCTCGAACTCGTCGATCGCGGCGAGGTTGATCGCGCCAAGGCGCTGAATCTTGCGCTCGATCGACTCGAGCGTCTCGTTCCACGTCGCCGTCGACGCGTCTTCCGGGAGCTCCGCGAGCACCTGCTCGAGCTCGAAGCCGGTTTCCTGAAACTGCTCGGCCACGGTCTCGAGGCGGACCTGCGCCTCCCGGGCCGCGAGCCGCACCCCATCAGCGGCCTCTCGAGCAGCCGCGACGGCCTGCTGCGCCTCGTTGCGGCGCTCCTCGATCTCCCGAAGGCGCACGTCGAGCGACTCGACGGCGGAGCGCGCCTCCGCGAGCCTTGCCTCGACGGCACCGCGCTGTTCGACGAGGCCGGCCAAAGTGCTTTCGTCCGCCGTCAGCGGCTCGACGGCCGCCTCGAGTTGACGCCGCAGCTCGTCGCGGCGTTTCGACAAATGCTGCTGCTGCGCCAGGACGCGGGCGAGCGCCGCGCTCGCCGACTCCTTCGAGTTGCGGCGCGACTCGAGCTTGATCGCAAGCTCGTGGGCGATCTGCCGGTGATGCTCCGCGCGCGCTCGCGCCTCCGAGACAATCGTCTGATGGCGCTCTCGCTCCGTCTCGAGCTGCTCCCTGACGCCGGCAAGCTCGTCGAGCACGCGCGCGGCCTCGCTGCGCCGGGCTGCGCTCTCCTCGAGCTTCGCGTCGAGCCCCTGACGCTCCGCCGACAGCTCCGCGATCGTCTCGTCCAGGACGCGCGCCCTGCTGCGCAGCTGCTCGAGCTCGCCGCGTGAAGACTCGAGCTGGGTCTTCGCCTCCGCGTAGCGCTGTTGCTTCACGTTCGCGTCGTTCTTCGCCTGCTTACGCGAATCCTCGAGCTGCTCGATCCGCGCTCGCGTGTCGGCCAACGCCCTCGCGACGTCCTCGACGCGGGCCGCGGTCGTGCCGGTCTGGATCTTCAGCCGCGAGATCTCCTCGCCGCGCGCGATGACGCCGATTTCAGGATCGTTGCTGCGATTGATCCGCAGCCAATGCCGACCGACCCACGTCCCGTTCGGTGTGATGATCGACTCATCGTCCGCCAGCTCGCCCCGCAGCCGAATGGCTTCCTCGAGCGTCGGCACCGCACGAATACCCGCGAGGAGCGGCTGCGCGGACGGCGGCCCCTTGACGAGGTCGGCGAGCCACTGCTTACCGCCCGCCGCCTCCGGTTCCCGTCGGCGTCCTGCCTCCTCGAGCAGCGCCAAGCCGCCCTCCGTCAGCTCGCCGAGGCTCTCGGCGATGTCGTCCAACGCCGCGACGCTCACGGCCTGCAGGTACCCCCCGAGCACCGTCTCTACCGCACGCTCCCAGCCCGGCTCGACCGCGAGGCGCTCTGCGAGGCTGCGTCGGTCGACCACCGGAGCGCGCTCCAGCCACTCCGCGACCTGCGTCGTCGTCTTGCCGAGCGCGGCCTCCTGCAGCGCCTCGAGGGACGCGAGCCGGCCGCGGTCGTTCTGAAGCTGCACCCGAAGCTGATCGAGATGCGCGGAGATCTCTTTCTCCTGCTCGCGCAGGTCCTGGATCTGCTGCCAGACGGCGTCGAGCAGACGCGCCGCCTCCGCACACTCGGCCTGCAGCGTCTCCTCCTCGACCGCCATCTGCTCGAGCCTCGCCTCGAGCTCTTCGAAGCGTAGCCCGCTGCGCTCCGCCGCCTGCCGCTCCTGCTCGCGCGCGATGCGATCACGCTGCGCCGAGAGCTGCTCGAGCCGGGCCTCCTCGACGTGCGCGGTGCTTTCCATGTTCGCGATGTCCCGGGCGACCTGCTCCCAGCGCTGGCGCCAGTCCTCCATCGCGGCTTCGGCCTCCTGCAGCGCCTCCTCGGCCTCGGCGCGTGCAAGATTCGCTTCCTCGAGGCCAGGGTTCAGCTCCTCGAGCGCGAGCTCGAGCTGCTCGAGCTCGAGCTGATCGTTCTCGACGTGCGCGTGGATCTCCTCGAGCTGCTGCTCGGTCGTCTCGAGGTCCTCCCGCTGCCGCTGCATCAGCTCCCGGCGGTGCTTGATCGACTGCTCGAGGCGCGCGATCTCGGCGCCGACGCGGTAGTACTCGCCCTGGACCGCGTTCAGCGCCTCGTTGCGCTCGCCGACCTCGCGGCGCAGCTGCTCGGCGCCCTCGTCCGCCTCGCGCTGACGCGCGATGGCCGCCTCGAGCGCCTGGCGCTTCTCGGCGAGCTGCTCGTCCTGAGACGAGACCTCCGCCCGCAGGGCCTTCATCCGGAGCGCGAGCAGCTCGGCCGTGACGCGCCGCTGCTCGGTCTTGAGCTCCTTGTAGCGAACCGCCGCCTTCGCCTGCCGCTGGAGGTGGTTCAACTGCTTCTCCACCTCCTCCCTGAGGTCCGCGAGCCGCTCGAGGTTCTCGCGGGTGTGCCGGATGCGGTGCTCCGTCTCCCGGCGGCGCTCCTTGTACTTCGAGATACCGGCCGCCTCCTCGAGAAAGGCGCGCAGCTCGTCGGGCTTGGCCTCGACGAGGCGCGAGATCATGCCCTGCTCGATGATCGAATAGCCGTTCGAGCCGAGGCCGGTGCCGAGCAGGATGTGCGTGATGTCCTTCCGGCGGCAACGTGCACCGTTCAGAAAGTACTGGGACTGGCCGTCGCGCGTGACGACGCGGCGCACCGACACCTCGGCATAGTTAGCGTACGCGCCGGAAATCGTCTTGTCGCTGTTGTCGAACACGAGCTCGACGCTCGCCTGACCGACCGGCTTACGCGTGCTCGAGCCGTTGAAGATGACATCGGCCATCGAGTCGCCGCGCAGCGTCTTCGCGGAGCTTTCGCCGAGCACCCAGCGAATCGCATCGATGATGTTGGACTTGCCGCAACCGTTCGGGCCGACGATGCCCATGAGGTTGCTCGGGAACTTGATCGTCGTGGGATCGACGAAGGTCTTGAAGCCGGCGAGCTTGATCTTACTCAGACGCATAAAGGTCCCGATTGCCGCAGCGCATTCGTGATCGCTCGGACCAATACTGGTGTAAGCGCAAATTAAGGCCGCATAGCCCCCTTGGGGCCGGTAGTGTAAAGTAAAAGGCCGGCCATGACGACGCATCTTCGCGTCGGGCGCAGGCCTTCTGAACGCACGAAAGCAACGTGTCCAAGGCGACTCCCCCGAGACCTTCGCAGGCGATTCTCGAAACGTTTCCGAATCCGGAGCGCGGCCGTGACTACACGATTCGTATCCGCATCCCGGAGTTCACCTGTCTGTGTCCGAAGACGGGCCAGCCGGACTTCGCTACACTTCACCTCGAGTACGTCCCGGACGCCGAATGCGTCGAGCTGAAATCTTTGAAGCTCTACATCTGGGCGTACCGCGACGAAGGCGCTTTTCACGAGGCCGTGACGAACCGGATCGTCGACGATCTGGTCGGTCGGCTGGCACCCCGATTTCTGCGCCTCACGGCGGAATTCAACGTCCGCGGGGGGCTCTATACGACCGTCGTCGTGGAGCACCGGCAGGAAGGCTGGAGCGGCGTTGCGCCGGCCTTCCCGAGGGGTGCCGGCTAGACTTTCGCTCGGGATTCCCGCATGTATAATCGCCGGTTTCGTGTAGTTGCTCTTGGAGGCAAGTTGTATGCCGGGCAAGAAGGCAGCCGCCAAGAAGAAGAAAAAGACGGGTAGCAGCAAGACCGCCGGGAAGACCTCACGGAAGGCGTCCGCGAGCCGCAAAGCCGAGCCCAGCCGCAAGAAGGCCGGCCGGGCGTCCAAGAGTGCCCGGAAGACGACCAGCACATCCGGGAAGAAAGGGACTTCGAAGAAGACTTCCAAGAAGAAGGCCGCGACCGGCAAGAAGAAGGCCGCGGTTGGGAAGTCGACGTCGAAGAAGACGAGATCAGTTTCGAAACGGAAAGTAGTGGCTAAACCAGCTAGTTCGAAGACGAAGACATCATCTTCCGCCGCCGAGCGGCGCGCCAAGAAGCCGGAGGCCAAGCGCCAGGAGGCTGCAAGCGCTGCCGAGCCGAAGGCGGCCAAGGACAGCGCGCCGCTGAAGACGGCGACCAGCGTGCTTTTCGGCCCGGTCCGGGGGTTCAAGCCGTACCAGCCGAAGCGCGGTGAGCCCTACATGAGCGAGGGACAGCTAGAGCACTTCCGCAACATCCTGCTGGCGTGGAAGCGCGAGCTGATGTAGGAAGTCGATCGAACCGTCCTGCACATGAAGGACGAAGCGGCCAATTTCCCGGATCCGAACGACCGGGCCACCCAGGAGTCCGAGTTCGGCCTCGAGCTGCGCACGCGCGATCGGGAGCGGAAGCTCCTGAAGAAGATCGACGCGGCGCTGCAGCGCATCGAGGACGGCACGTACGGCTACTGCGAGGAAACCGGCGACGAGATCGGCCTGCGCCGCCTCGAAGCTCGCCCCGTCGCCACGCTGTGCGTCGAGGCGCAGGAACGGCGGGAGCTCGCCGAAAGGCAGTTCCGCGACCGTGAGGACTACTATCGTTGAGCGCCTGACGCTCGAGCGGTACCCCTACCCTAGCCCGAGGCCGTCCCGGGCGGATCCGTCGCCCTTGGCCTCGGGTGCGTGTCGCGCTGAGCCGTGACGTACGTCGGCCGGTTCGCGCCTTCGCCGACCGGGCCGCTGCACGCCGGCTCCCTGCTGACCGCCGTCGCGAGCTTCCTGCACGCACGCCAGGCCGGCGGGGAGTGGCTCGTCCGCATCGAGGACATCGATCCACCGCGGGAGGTCCCCGGAGCCGCGGACGACATCCTGCGCACGCTCGAAGCCTTCGAGCTCGGCTGGGACCGCAGCGTCCTGCGCCAGAGCCGCCGGCTCGAGGCGTATGCGGACGCCTGCCTCTCGCTGCTGCGGCGCGGGCTCGCGTTCAGGTGCCGCTGCACGCGCAGCGAGCTGAGGGCGTTCGCGGCCGCGCACGACGGTCCGGCCGGCTATCCGGGCACCTGCCGCTCGCTCGGAATCCCCGCGGGCGATGCGGCGGTGCGCATGCGCGTAGACGGCCCGTGGGCCGGGTTCGACGACGCGTTGCAGGGGCGCTTCGAGCCCCCGCCCATGGCCGGCTACGGCGACTACGTGATCTGGCGCCGGGACGGCCTGCCGGCCTACCACCTCGCGGTCGTGGTCGACGACGGCTATCAAGGGGTGACGACGATTGTCCGCGGGAGGGATCTGCTCGACTGCGTCCCCGCGCAGCGTCACCTCCAGCGCGCGCTCGGCCTCGCGGAGCCCGCCTATCTGCATCTGCCGATACTGACCGGGCCGACCGGCCAGAAGCTGTCGAAGCAGACGGGCGCGCGGGCCGTCGACCGGCGCGAGCCGGGACGCACGGCGCTCGAGACGCTGCGGCGGCTCGGCGCGGAGCCGCCCCGCGAGCTGCACGGCGCAAGGCCCGCCGAGCTGTGGAGCTGGGCGATCACGCACTGGCGCATCGACGCGCTGCGCGGCATCGCCGAGCTGCCGGGCGACAGCTGAGCGGCTACGCCGCCCGCAAAGCGCGAACCCGTCAGTTCACGTCCCGCATGCTGAGACGGATGCGGCCCTGGCGGTCGACCTCGAGCACCTTGACCTTGACGACGTCGCCCTCATGCAGCTTGTCGCTGACGCGCTCGACCCGCTCGTTCGAGATCTGCGAGATATGCACGAGGCCGTCCTTGCCGGGCAGAATCGCGACGAAAGCGCCGAAGTCCATGAGCCGGACGACCTTGCCCTCGTAGACCCTGCCGACCTCGACCTCGGCGGTAATCAGCTCGATCCGCTCGCGCGCCGCACGGCCCGACGCCGCGTCGACCGACGCGATCTTGACAGTGCCGTCGTTCTCGATGTCGATCGTCGCGCCCGTCTCCTCGGTGATCGCGCGGATCACGGCGCCGCCCTTGCCGATGACGTCGCGGATCTTCTCCGGGTCGATCTTGATCGTGATGATGCTCGGCGCCCAGTCGGACATCTGCTCGCGCGGCTTGTCGAGGACCTTGTTCATCTCCTCGAGGATGTGCAGCCGGGCCTCGCGCGCCTGCTCGAGCGCCTTGCCCATGATCTCGCGCGTGATGCCCTCGATCTTGATGTCCATCTGCAGCGCCGTGACGCCTTCGGCGGTCCCGGCGACCTTGAAGTCCATGTCGCCGAGATGGTCCTCGTCGCCGAGGATGTCCGTCAGCACGACGTACTCGTCGGCTTCCTTGATGAGGCCCATCGCGACGCCGGCCACGGCGGCCTTGATCGGCACGCCCGCATCCATCAGCGACAGGCTCGTGCCGCAGACCGTCGCCATCGAGCTCGAGCCGTTCGACTCGGTGATCTCCGAGACGACCCGGATGACGTACGGGAAGGTGTCCATGTTCGGCATCACAGCCTCGACGCCGCGCCGGGCGAGGCGGCCATGGCCGATCTCCCGCCGCTTCGGCGAGCCGATGAAGCCCGTCTCCCCGACGCTGTACGGCGGGAAGTTGTAGTGCAGCATGAACGGCTCGCGCCGCTCGCCCTCGAGGGCATCGACGATCTGCGCGTCCCGGCCGGTGCCGAGCGTCGTGACGACCAGCGCCTGGGTCTCGCCGCGCGTGAAGAGCGCCGAGCCATGCGTGCGGGGCAGCAGGCCGACCTGGATCGAGATCGGCCGGACGGTCCGGACGTCGCGCCCGTCGATGCGCGGCTCCCCGCGCAGGATGCGGCTGCGGACGATCTGCTTCTCGAGCCGCTGGAACTCGGCCTCGACCTGCGCGGCCGTGAAGCCCGACGACTCGGAATCGGCGAGCGCGGCGAGGCACTCCTGCTTGAGCTCGGCGATGCGCTCGCGGCGCGTCTGCTTCTCGACAATGGCGTAGGCCGCCGCGAGCCGCTCGCCGACCGCGCTCTCGACCGAGCGGGCAAGCGTCTCGTCGCGCTCGGGCGCCGTCCATTCGATCGGCGGCTTCCCGGCCTCCTCGGCCAACGACTTGATCGCCTGGATCGCGACCTGCATCTGCTCGTGACCGAAGACGACCGCGCCGAGCATGACGTCCTCGGGGAGGATCTTCGCCGAGGACTCGACCATCAGCACGGCCTTCTCCGTGCCGGCGACGACGAGATCGAGCTCGGACTCGGCGATCTCGCTGATCGTCGGGTTCAGCAGATACTCCCCGTTGCGGTAGCCGACCCGGGCGCCGCCGATCGGACCGAGGAACGGCAGCCCCGACAGCGACAGCGCGGCGGACGCGCCGAGCATCGCGGGGATGTCGGGATCGATCTCGGGGTTCATCGAGAGCACGGTCGCGATGACCTGCACTTCGCGCTGGAAGCCGGACGGGAAAAGCGGGCGGATGGGACGGTCGATCAGGCGAGAGGTCAGCGTTTCCTTCTCGCTCGGCCTGCCTTCCCGCTTGAAGAACCCGCCCGGAATGCGGCCGGCGGCATACGTCTTCTCCTGATAGTTGACGGTGAGGGGGAAGAAGTCCCGCCCCTCGACGTCGCGCTTCTCGCCTACGGCCGTGACAAGCACGACGGTGTCGGCCATGCTGACGAGCACGGCGCCATCGGCCTGCCTCGCGACGGCGCCGGTCTCCAGCGTCACCTCGTGGGCGCCGTACTTGAAGGTTCTGCTGACTTTCACGATTCTGATCCTTGTGAAAAGGCTAA
>Ga0079224_100015104_pt1 | contig 10801 bp, 10 predicted proteins | sample Stecom2015_FD_80414 | JGI IMG/M metagenome (GOLD analysis project Ga0079224, IMG submission 80414) | Agricultural soil microbial communities from Utah to study Nitrogen management - Steer compost 2015 | ecosystem: Environmental > Terrestrial > Soil > Agricultural land | place: USA: Utah...
CCATTATGAACATTCGTTGGATAGATCAATATCCAACCGCCACATAAGCGCCAGACGCAGGTCATCAAACCGTCGGGCCCGAGGCGCATGGGGTTGGTCCCGAACGCCACCCGACGGAACCCGAAGGCTCCGCGAGCAGGAGGATCATGCCATGCCAGCCCTTTCCATCCGTGACCGGGCAGCCGAACTCCGGTCTGCCGCATTCGCCGGCTTCCTTCGTGCGGCGTTCGTCGAGCGCTTCAGAGAGTGGCGGCGGCGCCGCAGTCTCCGCGAAATGCTGGAGTTCGACCCGCACATTCTCGACGACATCGGTTACGAGCGCGAAGACATCCGCCAGGCGCTCGCCCTGCCGTTTGACCGCAACGCGGCGGCATCGCTGCAGCGCCACGCGCGCGAACGGCGGGCCCGGGAGTTGCGGAACCTCGCACGACGGCACCGCGAACCCGGTTCATTGACGGCGAGCCGGTGAACCGGATCGATGCCGAGGCCGCCGTCGCCACTGCAACGGCGGCGGCCTACTTGCGGCGCGTGCGCCTTGCCGCCTCGAGAAATTCGTCGACGGTAAGCGACGCCTCCGGCTCCGCGGTGGCCTGCTGACGGTCGCTGAACATCCGGGTGACGGCAGCGCGGGCGAGCCCGGCGAGGCCGGGGATCGGCACCCGCGAGGCGACGGCACCGGCCACCATGCCGGCAACCACGGGAAGCATTCTCGACAGCATGTCGCGATCGAGGCCGCTACGCCTCGCCGCTTCCGCGAAGGCGCTCCGCGCGTCGGTCCGGCCGGCAACGAGGGGCGCCAGTTCCTCGAGCACGCCGCGGGCCTGTTCCGGCGACACGCCGAACCGGCTGGCCAGCCTGGCGACGGTTCGACTGTCACCAAGCCGCGCCACGACGTCCGGAATCGTGTTCCTGTCCCTTGCCATCGCCGTTCCCGGTTCAGGTCTCCCGTGCCCGCCCGGCCTGCCTGCAAAACGCTGCAACAGATCATGTACGGTTGCCGCCGCCCGCTTCCAATAGCATAACGGGGCGATCCTTCCCCACCCCTCATCGGCGCGCCACGGAGAACGGAACACATGACGGAGCGGTACCAGGCCTACGAGGCGCTCAAGTTCAACCGCCCGAAACCGCGCCTGCTGGAAGTCATCCTGTCCAATCCGGGCAAGCTCAACGCGCTCGACGAAACCGGCCACCACGAACTCGGCCGGGTATGGCCCGACATCGATGCCGACCCGGAGACGGCAGTCGTCCTGCTGCGCGGCGACGGCGGCGTGTACTCCGCCGGCGGCGACCTGGGGCTGGTGGAGCAGATGGCGGACGACTGGGACACCCGCGTGCGCGCCTGGAGGGACGCGCACAACATCGTCTACAACATGATCAACTGCACCAAGCCCATCGTGTCCGCCCTCGAGGGACCGGCCGTCGGCGCCGGCCTCGCCGCGGGCCTGCTCGCCGACATCGTCGTTGCCGGACGCAGCGCGCGCATCATCGACGGGCATACCCGGCTCGGTGTCGCGGCCGGCGACCATGCGGCGATCATCTGGCCGCTGCTGTGCGGAATGGCCAAGGCGAAGTACCACCTCCTGCTGTGCGAGACGGTAACCGGCGAGGAGGCAGAGCGGATCGGCCTCGTCTCCCTGTGCGCCGACGACGACAAGGTGATCGACACGGCGATGACGGTGTGCGACCGGCTGCTCGCCGGACCGCAGGTCGCCATCCGCTGGACCAAGCACGCACTCAACAACTGGCTGCGGATGGCCGGCCCGACCTTCGACACCTCGCTCGCCCTCGAGTTCATCGGCTTCTCGGGGCCCGAGGTCCGCGAAGGCCGCAGGGCGCTAATCGAAAAGCGGCAACCGAACTTCCCGCCCGACTGTCCGTTCTAGCCTGTCGCCGGGTTGGGTTCGGCAAGCGCCGGCGTTCACCGAAGGCAGTTCATGGTCTACTACATTACGGTCGCAACGAGCCTCTATGCGCTCGTCGTCGTCACCTTCATCATCATGGAGAACCGCCGGCCGCAATCGACGCTGGCCTGGATTCTCGCCTTTACCCTGCTTCCCGGCCTCGGCCTCGCCATCTATTTCCTGTTCGGACGGGACAGGAAGGTATTTGCCCGACAAAGCAAGCTGGTACGCCAGACGCTCGAGGGGAACGTCCGGCCGCTCCTGGCGCCGCTTCTCGCCCGGCAGGACGCCGAGATCGAGCGCCTCGAAGGCGAAGGCGCAAGCCACAGGAAGCTGATGCTGCTGGTGCGGCGCAACTCGAACTCGGCGCTCACCCGACGCAACGCCGTGGAGCTCCTCCAGGATGCCGCCGAGTTCTATCCGAGACTGAAGGCGGACATCGAGGCCGCCCGGCACTCGATCCACCTGCAGTATTTCATCTGGGGCGCCGACGACTTCACCGAGGGCGTGAAGGACCTGCTGATCCGCAAGGCGGGCGAAGGGGTGAAGGTCAGGCTGCTCTACGATCCGATCGGCTCCCACATGCATCTCAGCCGGGCCTACCTCGCCGCCATGCGCGCCGCCGGCATCGATGTCCTGCCGACATCGCCGTTCTGGCACATGCACACGATCAGCTACCGGAATCACCGCAAGATCACCGTCATCGACGGCGTCATCGGCTATACGGGCGGAATGAACATCGGCCGCGAGCACCTGAGCGGCGGCAAGGGGTTCGACCACTGGCGGGACACGCAGGTGCGGATCGAGGGCGAGGCCGCAGCCATCCTGCAGTCGGTGTTCATGATCGACTGGTACAACGCGGCCAACGAGGACCTCTTCCACAAGGACTACTTTCCGGCCGTGCCGGAGCGGGTGGTGCAGAATGACGTACCGGTCCAGATCCTGACGTCGGGACCGGACTCGCAATGGGCAAGCATCCGCCAGCTCTACTTCTTCCTGATCGTGTCCGCCCAGCGCCACGTCTACATCCAGTCGCCCTATTTCGTCCTGGATGCGAGCATCGCCGAAGCCCTCAAGTCGGCCGCCCTTGCCGGCGTCGACGTGCGTGTCATGCTGAGCTCACGCGCCTCCGGCAATCCGCTGCCGGAGTGGGCAGGCAACACCTACATCATGGATGTCGCGGCGGCGGGCGTCCGCGTGTTCCTGTACCAGAAGGGCTACCTGCACGCCAAGACGATCAGCATCGATTCCGAGATCTGCTCGATCGGCTCGGCCAACATCGACATACGCAGCTTCAGCATCAACTACGAGCTGAACGCGGTCCTGTACAACCGCGAGCTCGTGAGGGAGCTGGAAGAGGCGTTCAAACGCGACCTCGAGCACTGCTGCGAGTTCTCGCCGGACGAGTACCACTCGCGCCACCCGGTGCTGCGATTCCGCGACTCCGCTACCAGGCTCCTCTCACCGCTGCTGTGACCGGACGTGGCGTCGTTCAGGCGGCACCGAACACGTCGCCACGGGCAACGCACTGCCCCGCCTTGTACACCGCCTGGCGCACCGGGCGCGCGACCACTGCCTGGGGTACATGCTCGGCTTCGAGAACGACGAAGTCCGCCTGCGCACCCGGTGCCAGGCCATAGCCCTCGATGCCGAGCGCACGGGCGGCCGAGGCCGTGGCCAGGTCGAACGCGACCTCGAGATCCTCGTCGGTGAAGAAGCCGGACCGATAGCCGATCATCATCGCCCGTTCGAGCATGTCGCCATCGCCGTAGGGCCACCATGAATCGCGAATGTTGTCGTTGCCGGCGAAAACGGTGACGCCGGCGCCGCGCAACGCGAGCACCGGCGGAAAGGCGTGGCTGCCGGGTGCGTTGGTCATGATCGAGACGCCCGATCTGGCCAGCGTCTCGGCGACGGCCAGCATTTGCGCCTCCGGCACCTCGCCCAGCGCATAGGCGTGGCTGACGGCGACCCGCCCCTCCATGCCGAGGGCACGGGTGCGGCGGGAAATCTCCTCCAGCTCCAGGAGGCCGAGGGCGTCGGGGTCGTGCAGGTGAATGTCGACGCCGACTCCGTGGCGTTCGGCAATGCCGAAGACAACGTCGAGGTGGCCGTTCATGTCACGGTCGAACCCTGCCGGATCGAGGCCGCCGATCAGATCGGCCCCGGCGGAGATCGCCGCGTCAAGCAGGTCGGCGGTGCCCGGCGAGGCGATGATGCCGCTTTGCGGGAAGGCCACGATCTGGATCGACAGCCGATCCCGATACCGCTCCCTCAGTTCGAGAACCGCCTCGAGATTGGCGAGCTTCGACTGCGCATCGATATCGACATGCGAGCGGATGTGGGTCGTGCCGCGGGCGACGACTGTCTCGATCAGGGCCGCGCCGCGTTCGACGACCGGCCGTGCGGCAGCGAGAAACTCCTTCTCGAACTCCACCCGTTCATGAACGTTGAAGCCGGCCGAACAGGGCCGGTGCGACCGCCAGCCGTCGCCGAGGAACGTCTTGTCGAGGTGGATGTGGCCATCGATCAGCCCGGGGATGACCAGCCGTCCGCCCAGATCGATCGTCTTCGCCGCCGGCGCGGCGTCCACGGTCGCCGGCTGGACGGCGGCAATCCTGCCATCCCGGATCGCGAACCAGCGCAGGTCGCCGTCGGGGAACCTGGCGTTGGTGAAAACCGTGTCGAAGCTGTCCAGTTTCGCCTCCCTTCACTGCCGGGAACTGATGAAGTTTCCGTCGCGCGCCACCAGCCGGCCGTTCTTGTAGACGGCGCGGCGGGCTGGCCGGCCGACGACCGCCTCGGGAACATGTTGGGCATCGAGGGCGACGAAGTCCGCCGGTGCGCCGAGGCCGAGGCCGTAGTCCTTCACCCCGATCGCCCGAGCGGCGCTTTCGGTAATGAGATCGAAGGCGACCTCCAGCTCCTCGTCGGTGAAGAACCCCGACCGGTAGCCAATCAGCATGGCCCGCTCGAGCATGTCGCCGTCGCCGTAAGGCCACCAGGAATCGCGGATGTCGTCGTTTCCGGCGAACACCGTGACCCCGGTCTCGCGCAGCGCCAGCACCGGAGGAAACGGGTGATCGCCGGGGGCATTGGTCATGATCGCGATGCCGGCCTCGGCAAGGCGCCGGGCGGTCGGGGCGACCGTCGCCCACGGCAGCTCGCCCAGCGCATAGGAGTGACTCATGACCACCTGGCCCTGCATCCCGAGGGCGGTGGTCCGCCGCGCCACCTCGTCCAGTTCGAAGAGACCGAGCGAGCCGGAATCGTGAAGGTGAAGATCGATGCCGCGCCCGTGCTTCTCGGCCAGCCCGAACACTGCATCGAGGTGCGCCTGCATGTCGCCCTCGTAGCCGGCGGGATCGACGCCACCGATGATGTCGGCACCCTGCTGCAGCGCCTCCTCGAGCAGTTCGAGGGTCCCCTCGCGGAGGATGGTCCCGCGCGCGAACGCGACGATCTGGATCGAGATCGCGTCGCGATAGCGGTCCCTCAGCGCAACGATCGCCTCGAGGTGGCGGAGCTGGAAGTCGAGGTCGACCTCGACGTGCGTCCTGAGATGGGTCGTGCCGCGCGAGATCACCCGTTCGAGAAGTGCGGTGGCACGCTGTTCGATGGGCGCGGCATCGGCGATCAGCTCCTTCTGTATCGCCACCCTCTCGGCGACGTTGAACCCGTTGCTGCACGGCCGGTGCGGCCGCCAGCGATCGCCGAAGAACGTCGTGTCGAGATGTATGTGGCCGTCCACGAAGCCTGGCGTCACCAGGGCGCCTTGGAGGTCCACCCGCTCCTTCGCGGCAGCGGCCTGCAATCCCGGCGGCTCCAGCCCGGCGATTCTTCCCCCCGCCACCAGGATCGTGGCGGGCGTGCCGTCGGGGAGCCTGGCACCGTCGAATGCAACGTCAATCTCGCTCAAGATGTCCTCCGGAGTTCCTCTTCGATGAACCGATGCGGGATCAGTGGGCGCAGAATGCACCGTCGCGCGCCACCAGCCGGCCGTTTCTGTATACCGCCCGGCGGACGGGTCGCGCCACGACCGCCTCCTGGACATGGGCGGCATCCATCACCACCAGGTCGGCAGGCGCACCGGGCTTGAGGCCGTAATCGGTGATGCCGAGGGCACGCGCCCCGTTCGCCGTGACGATGTCGAAGGCCAGCGACAGCTCGTCGTCGGTGAAGAAACCGGAACAGTAGCCGAGCAACATGGCGCGCTGCAGCATGTCGGCTTCGCCGTAGGGCCACCAGGCATCGCGAACATTGTCGTTGCCGCTGAACACCAGGACGCCGGCATCACGCAACACCCTGATCGGGGGAAACGGCCGGTAGCCCGGCGCATTGGTCATGATGGCGATGCCGGCTCCGGCCAGCGTTTCGGCTGTCCGGCGCACGACGTCGAGCGGAACGTCGCCCAGGCAGTAGGCGTGGCTGACCGCGACCCTGCCCTGCAGGCCGAGGGCAGCGGTGCGGGCGGCAATCTGCTCGAGCTGGAATACGCCGAGCAGCCCCGGATCGTGGAGGTGAATGTCGACGGCGACGCCGCGCCGATCGGCAATTCCGAAGACGACGTCGAGCTGCCCCTCGATGTCGCGATCCATGCCGGCGGGGTCGATGCCGCCGATGCGATCGGCGCCAGCCTCGATGGCCGCGTCCAGCAGGGCGTCGGTTCCCGGGCAGGAGACGACACCGCGCTGGGGGAACGCCACCAGCTCCATGGTCACCGCGTCACGGTAGCGTTCGCGCACCGCGAGCAGGGTTTCGAGATGCCGCAGACCGACGATGGCGTCCACGTCGACGTGGCTGCGGATGACGGTCGAGCCGTGCGAGACGGCGAGTTCCATGAGCGCGGAGGCGCGGTGGTCCATCGGCGCGGCCCCGGCCAGCAGTTCCTTCTCGAAGGCGAGGCGCTCGCGGACGTCGAAGCCTGCGGTATGCGGCCGGTGCGGCTTCCAGGTATCGCCGATCCAGCTCTTGTCTAGATGAATGTGGCCTTCGACGAAACCCGGCACGACGAGGGCGCCGGCAAGGTCGATCGTCTGTTGCGCGCCGCCAGCACCGGCCGAACCGGCTTCGATCGCCGCGATCCGGCCGCCGGCCACCACGATGTCGGCGAGCCTTCCGTCGGGCAACCTGGCCTGCCGGAAGATCGTGTCTGCTACCGGTGACAAGGCATCTCCCGCATGGTCTGACAGATCGATCGCCGGCGCGGGGGAAACCCGTGCCGGCGATCGGTTCGCACTGCCGGCCTAGCCGCCGAGCTGCCCCTGGACGCCTTCCACAAGCCAGTTCATGCCGCGGAGGTCGTCGTCGGGGATGGTGCTGCCGGCGGCCACGCGCTGGGTCCCGTTCTGATCGTTGATGGGGCCGGAGAACGGGTGCAGCTTGCCGGCCGCGATTGCCTGTTCCGCCGCCTGCATCTCCTTGAGCACGGATTCAGGCAGTTCGGGGCTGTGGGTCGCCATCTTGACGAAACCGCTCTCGCCGAGACCGCGCCACCGTGTCTTGGGCTCCCAGGTGCCTTCCATGACAGCCTTGGCGGCCTCCAGGTAGGCCGGGCTCCAGTCGAGGACGAACGACGTGAGCTGCGCCTTCTTGACATAGTTCGAGAAGTCGCCGGTGCTGCCGATCGCCCACACCCCCTTTTCTTCCGCCGCCAGCCCCTGGACCGGCGTGTTGGGGCTGCCGGAGATGACGTCGGCACCCTGGGCGACGAGGGCCGCCACCGCATCCTTCTCCTTGGCGGAATCGACCCACGCATTGGTCCACACGATCTTGACCACCGCGTCGGGATTGACGCTGCGGGCGCCCAGCATGAACGCGTTGACGCTGTAGGTCACCTGCGGCACCGGGAACGCGCCCACCCAGCCGAGGATGTTCGACTTGGTCATGCGACCGGCGGCGATACCGGTGACATACGTGCCCTCGTAGTGGCGCGCCTCGAAGATGCCGAGGTTGTCGCTCGCGGTGATGCCGGCGCAGCATTCGAAGTGGGCCGACTTTACCGTGGGGGCGAGCTTCTTGAGCGATGCGTAATGCGAGAACGTGGTGCCGAACAGGAGCTTGTGCCCCTGGCTCGCGAGCTGGCGGAACAGCCGCTCCGCGTCCTGGTTCTGCAGGATGTTCTCGATGACGGTGGTCTCGACCCGGCCCGGATAAGCGGCCTCGAGGGCAAGCCGGGCAGCGGCCTGGTAGTACTCCCAGCCGGTGTCGGAGATCGCTCCCTGGTGGATGATGCCCACCTTGAGCACCTCGTCGGCCGCGGCGAGGCGCGGCAGGCCGCTACTGGCCGCCAGCACCGAGCCCGCGGCCACTCCTCCCAGAAACCTGCGTCGTGACAATTCCATGGTTGTTTCCTCCCTTTGAGCGTTGTCGTCATTCGGCCTGGATGAACGGGATCACCTCATGCATCGGCATGGAACGGCTTTCCCAGTGAAACCGGTACGTTGAGGCGGATCAGCGCCGCATCGCGCGAGATCAGCACCAGTACGAGAATGGTCGCGAGGTAGGGCGTCGCCGACATCAGTTCGGGCGGCACCGGAAAGCCGGCTCCCTGCGCGAACAGCTGCATGCTGGTCACGCCGCCGAACAGATAGGCGCCGAGAAGCACCCTCTCCGGCCGCCAGGTGGCGAACACCACCAGCGCCACCGCGATCCAGCCGCGGCCGGCGGTGAGACCCTCGGTCCACAGCGCGGCGTAGATGACCGACACGTAGGCGCCGCCGATGCCCGCCATCGCCCCGCCGAACAGCGTTGCGAGATAGCGGATGCTGATAACCGGGAAGCCGATCGCGTAGGCCGACGACGGCGATTCGCCGATCGAGCGCAGGATCAGCCCCGACCGGGTGCGGTAGACGAAGTAGCAGACGGCAGCCAGCAGGATCCACGACAGCCAGACCAGCGGATGCAGCTTGCCGAGCAGCACGCCGACGACGGGGACCTGGCCGAGCGCGGTCGTCAGTGACGACGGCTCGAGGACAACCGACCTGCCGACGTATTCCTTGCCGGCGAACGAACTGAGGCCGGTGCCGAAGATGGTGAGCGCGAGGCCGGCGGCGACCTGGTTGGCCTTGAGGCTGATCGTGATGATGGCAAACAGCAGCGACATGGCCGCCCCGGCCAGCATCGCGGCGCCGACGCCGAGCCAGACATTGCCGGTGATGAAGGTGACGATGAAGCCGGCGATGCCGCCGGTCAGCATGGTGCCCTCGACGCCCAGATTGAGGACGCCGGAGCGCTCGGTCACCAGTTCGCCCAGCGCGGCGTAGAGAAGCGGCGTCCCCGCGACCAGCGTCACCACCAGCATGGAAACGATGGCGTCGGTCATGTGGCCGCCTCCTGGCGCACCCGCACGCCGGGGACATAGCGGATGCGATAGTTGATGAGGACGTCGCAGGCGAGGAGCAGGAAGAACAGCGTCCCCTGGAACAGCGCAGTCGTCGACGACGGCATCCCGAGCAGCATCTGGGCGGCGTCGCCGCTCATGTAGAGGAGCGACATCAGGAGGCCGGCGAACAGGATTCCGATCGGGTTGAGCCGACCGAGGAAGGCAACGATGATCGCCGTGTAGCCGTAGCCGGGCGAGGCGGTGGGAAAGATCTGGCCGAGCGGGCCGGCAATCTCGCCCACCCCGGCGATGCCGGCAGCGACGCCGCCGGCCAGCATGCCGATCCAGACCATTCTCCTGGTGCTGAAGCCGGCGAACCGGGCGGCGCTGCCAGCCATTCCTGTAACGTCGAGCTGGAAGCCGACAAAGCTGCGGGCCATCACCAGCCAGCCGAGGATGACCGCGGCAAGGGCGATGAAGACGCTCGCGTTCAAGCGCGTCCCCTCGACAATGATCGGGAACAGCGCTGCCGGTGCCAGCGGCTCCGACTGGGGGAAGTTGAAGCCGGCCGGATCCCGCCACGGGCCGAAGATCAGGTAGCTCAGCCACAATGCCGCAACGTAGTTGAGCATCAGGCTGACGAGGATCTCGTTGGCGTTGAAGCGGGTGCGCAGGAAGGCGGGGATCGCCGCCCACAGGAAGCCGCCAATGGCCCCGGCGACGACCATCGCCGGCAGCAGCAGCCCGCTGCCCGTCGAGCCGTAGGTCAGCGCAAGGGCGCCGCCGGCGATGACGCCGACGGTGAGCTGGCCCTCGGCGCCGATGTTCCACACCCCGGCGCGGAACCCGACCGCAAGCCCCACGGCGATCAGTATCAGCGGTGCTGCCTTGATGAAGATTTCGCCGATGCTGTAGAGGTCGGCGAACGGGGCGGTGACGAACACCACCAGCGCCGAGACGGGATCGAGGCCCATCGCCGCGAACAATACCAGGGCGAGAACGCCGGTGGCGGCGAGCGCCATCAGCGGCGACAGGTAGACCATCACCGGCGACGGTTTCGGCCGGGGCTCGAACCTAAACGGCAACACCACTGCCCGCCTCCTCTGCGCTGGCGCCGGTGTCGTCCGCCCACAGGCCGGTCATCGCCACGCCGATCTCGGCAACGCTCGTCTGCTGCGTCGGCCTGGCCGGCGACAGCCGCCCCTTGGCGATCACCGCGATCCGGTCGCAGATCTCGAACAGTTCGTCCAGTTCCTCGGATACGACCAGCACCGCCGCCCCGCGGTCACGCAGCTCGACCAGCGACCTGCGGATGAAGGCGGCTGCGCCTACGTCGACGCCCCAGGTCGGCTGGGCGACGATCAGCACCTGCGGCTCCTGGAGGATCTCCCGGCCGACGATGAACTTCTGGACGTTGCCGCCGGACAGGCTGCCGGCCTCGGCATGCGCGCCGGCGCACTGGACGTTGAATTCCCTGATGCAGCGCTCGGCGAACTCCTGGACCCGGTTGAAGCGGACCATGCCGTAGCGGACCATGCGCTCGTGCGCGGTGAGGAGGGCGTTCCGCGCCAGCGAC
>Ga0079224_100015105_pt1 | contig 10800 bp, 10 predicted proteins | sample Stecom2015_FD_80414 | JGI IMG/M metagenome (GOLD analysis project Ga0079224, IMG submission 80414) | Agricultural soil microbial communities from Utah to study Nitrogen management - Steer compost 2015 | ecosystem: Environmental > Terrestrial > Soil > Agricultural land | place: USA: Utah...
CGTATGCACACACGCGCGCGCGTAAAATATTTTCAGCGTTCTAGTTTTTACTACTTTAACACATAAAAGCACAAAAACGTTAAAGCGTTAACGCGTTAGCGTATTAGTACTTTAACACACAAAAACGCAAAAACGTTAAATCGTTAGCGTATTAGTGCTTTAAAGTGTTAAATTTGTTACATTTTTGTTACATTTTTTACAATTATGTTACAATTATGTTACAAGCGGCAGGGGGACACGAAATCCGCCACCCTTTAGCCGAGTAAAGGCATTTACTAGCAACCGACACCAGAAATCTCTCGAACATTTTTTTTTTTTTTTTTTCGACCCCCCCTCCCCCAGAAAAACACGGGACTCCAAATAAGGAATCCCATTTGCAGTGCAATGACAACACCTACATAATACTGAAATCCTTTCTACTTGTCAACATCTTTTTCACAAAATATACTTGCATAGTTGATTGATTTCGCTATAAATGTTATAATTTAGTAAGATTTGGAGGGTTGCTTATGAAAAAACTCCCAATAAAAAAATCGTTTGAAAAAGACGAAACAGCACAGCAAATTATTCGGTTAATGATGGACGAAAAATTTGCGGATATGCCAGACATTTATAAAGCCGAAACATTAGGAATTTCTTTACAAGAATATGAAAAATACATCAACGACCCTTCTTTCCTTCGCTATGCAGTTAAAACAATGCAAGACCTTTTTATAGCCAAGCTTCCAAAAGTGTTGAACACGATTTACCAGCAAGCGTTAGAAGGAAAAGGACGTCAACAGAAAATGCTTCTTGAATTTATGAAAATTTCTAATGATGACAAAGAAACGAAATCTCCAAACATTGTAATCGTAAACAATATCCCTAACCCAGATGATTTAGTAAATCAACGAAAAATCGTAAACCTGGAGGAACTTTCCAATGGCGGAACTTCTTCCTTACAGTGAACAAGCGTGTAAAATGTGCGGAAAACCTTATAAAGAAGGTTCAGACGTATGGTGGGGATTTTGTCCGACTTGTGGATATTTAGAACAGTTTTACAAACCTCTCCCAGCCCAGGCCGCGTTTCACGCGTCTAATGCGAAATATCGTCTATATGCTGGAGGTTTCGGTTCTGGAAAAACGTTATGTGGCTGTCAAGAAGCGATCCAACTTGCCCTAAGGTATCCAAATAATTTCGGTCTGGTAGGCGCACAAACATATCCAAACTTACGTGATACAACGCAGCGGACGTTTTTGGAAATTGTCCCCCACCCTGTTCTAAAAGGTGGAAGATTGGAAACTGCATTTAATAAATCGGAAAACTCCATTGAATTTTACAATGGTTCAGTTGTTATTTTTAGATCGATGGACGATCCAAATAAGTATAAATCTTTAAACTTAGGCTTCTTCTATATAGATGAAGTTTCTGAAGTCGCTGAAGAAATTTGGATGATGTTGGAATCTCGGCTACGTCGAAGTAATGTGCCTCGTCGAACAGGTTTTGGGACAACAAACCCTGAAGGCGGAAGCTGGTTATTCTCTAAATTTGTACAAAACAAAAGTGAAAACTACGCTTATTTTCAAGCTCCAACTACTGAAAACGTTTATTTACCCGAAGATTACGTTCGCGGACTGCTTGAAAGTTATCCAGAAAGCTGGGTTAAGAGATATATTTACGCTGACTGGTCTGCTTTTGAAGGTCAGATATTTCCAGAATTTCAACCAACGTATCCATACGTTATCCCACATGTTGATCCAGACCCAGAACACCCTGTTTATTTAGGTATCGACCACGGTCTTCATAACCCAACAGCAGCAGTTTGGGGTTCGGTTGATCCGAAAACTGGAAGAATTTATGTCTACCAAGAATATTACGAGACAAATCAGCTTGTTGAACATCACGCAAAAAATATTAAGTTTATGTCAAAAGATACTGCAATTTTCGGACACTGGATTGATCCTTCTACTCAAAACAGAAACGCAGTAACTGGAAAATCTGTCAGGTCTGAATATTTACGGCACGGCGTTCCAGTGCTTCCAGGCAATAACGACATACATGCCGGAATTCATAAAATTTCTGAATACCTTAAAAAAGATGAAAACGGCATGCCAAAATTAGTAATTTCTGAACGATGTGAACATTTGATAGAAGAACTTTCTCAATACAGATGGCAAAAAGCAAAGCCTGGACAAAATGAGCCTGAAAAACCTCACCCATATAAAGACCATAGCGTAGACGCTCTGAGATATATGATTATGGGGATTCCAAGATACCATGATACATCAATTGCTTCGATGGTTACGTCTGTACCACCGCCATTGCCGGAATTTTATGAAGACGGAGAGGAGGATATTGACCGTGTTGAGGTTTATTCGGGACTGGTTTAAAAAAGAAAAAGTTATCATAGAACAAAGAAAACAATTAGAAAAATTGAAAAACGAGTTAAATCAAACAAAGCAAGAAATTGAAAAATGGAAAGCAAAATACCAAAATGCGAAAAAGTGGATTGATGAAATTACAAATGATTTCCACTCTTATGAGGAGAGTGATAAGTAATGGCTGAAAAATTGTCTAAGAAACGCGAAGAAGAAATTGTAAATAAAGTGTGGAGCGATTACCGTTACGCAATGGAAAAGAAATCCGATCTCCATAAAAAGTGGAGGAAATATGAAAAGTTCTATAAAAACGATCAGTGGAGCGACGCTAAAATCGACCCGAACCGAGTAAAGCCTACAATTAACTATATTTTTACCACTGTTGAAAGCTTAATGCCATATTTAACAACGAACGTTCCTGACCCAATTATTCTTCCGACTAATCCAGAAGATGAACAAGTTGCAAGAGATTTAACGAAAATCGTGAAAATTATTCTTGAGAAAAACGGAATTGAAAAATATCTACAAATCGGTGAACGCGAGCGTTTAAAATTCGGAACGTGTATCTGGAAAGTGTTTTTCGACCCTTCTAAACATAACGGTTTAGGTGACATTGCTTTTGAAATTGTAGACCCTGTTAACTTTTTCATTGACCCGAATGAAGTTAATGATTTACAAAACGCAGATTTTTGTGGGACGTCAGTAAGACGCTCTATTGAATATCTCAAAAAACGTTACCCAGAAAAAGCAAATGAAATTGAAGCAGATCAAATGAATTCTGAAATCACTGTTTACGATACAGAAGATGAAGAAGACCCAAGAAATCGTCAATCTACATTAATCGAATATTGGACAAAGGATAAAGAAAATGGATTAGTTAGAATTGTTGTTGCCGGAAACGTACTTCTTTCCTATGACACAAATTTTTATAAACATGGCTTGTATCCATTTGTTCGAGGAATTAACTACCCTATCCAGAAAAGTTTCTGGGGTATGGGAGAAGCTGAACAATTAATTACAATGCAAGAAATTTTAAATAAACTTATGCAGCTTGTCATCGAAAACGTTGCTCTTGCAAACGGCCAATTTATCGTAGATAAAAACGCTTCTGGAATCCGTGATATTAAAAGTTTGGCAAATAAATTATGGCAACCAGGTCTTACGATTCCTGTAAACGATATTAATTCGATTAAAAAACTTGACGGCGTACTTGCTCCTGGTTGGGTGGTCAATTTAATTCAAATCATTCAAAAGAATATTGAGCTTGTAACAGGAATATCCCCTCTCTACCTTGGTGAAGCGCCGGGTTCAGTAACTGCGGCATCAGGTATTATAGCCCTTCAAGAACAAGCAACAGCTAGAGTTAAACTAAAACTGCAAGAACAAGGACGTATGATTGAAGAAATTGTAAAATTTGTCGTTGCTTATATCGCTGAATTTTACACAGAAGATCGTTACTTCAGAATAGTCAATGAAAACCGAGAGACGGACTGGATTAAAGTACGCAGAGACGATATTACTAAAGTTGACGAAAACGGAAACCTCACCCTCCCAGAGTTTGATGTAACGATCGAAGTCGGATTTGATGCTCCAATGAGTAGAGCTTATATTGAACAAATGGCTATGCAACTATATCAAATGGGCGTAATTAACGCAGTTGAAGTTTTGAAGACCATGAACTTCCCGAACAAAGAACAAATTATCGAAAGACTAGAACAAGTTTCAGAACTTCAAGGTCAAATTGCTGGACTTCCAGAAGATATGGTTTCGCCATCTACAATTGGTGAATTGGCGCAATTAACCGCACTGGATATTAACAAACCCACTCTTCCAGGCGGATTGAATATAAATAATACAAATTCACCGCAAGACGCTATGGAACAGCAACAACAAATGTCACCAGAACAAATTTTATAAGGAGGGAATTGTTTTGACACGTTCTGAAGTTATTAAAAAGCTATCTGACTTAATCGAAGAACATAATGACGAAGAAGTGATTGTTCTCGATCGGGAATTAGACAGCGGTTACCTCTTTATTTCGGTAGATGATTTTGTCAATACTTTTGCTGAACATGAGTTAACTTACGAAAGTTTAAAAACACATGAATATTTCAACGCTGGATGGAAAGAGTATTTTGATCGCTGGAAAGAAGAAGGAATTATTAAATAATTTGACATATTGACTACTCTATTGTATAGTTATTATGAATAAAACTATCTTTTTACTATGACCAAGGCTCATGATGTTACATCAGGACCAAGGCTCAATGTGTAGAGGCGTAGCTCAATCGGCAGAGCAACGGTCTCCAAAACCGTGTGTTGCAGGTTCAAGTCCTGCCGTCCCTGTCCTTACACTGAGAGTACAGTCCTAAACATCAATGGGTACAGTCAAAAGGAGGATTTTATTTAATGAACGATTCTCAAAATTTAGAACAAGTTCAAGACCAAAACACAGTACAGTCCCAGAATGTGGACCAAGGCAGTGTTGAAGGTCTAAACCAGTCTCAGAATCAAGATCAAAATATTGATTACGAAAAAGCGTATCGTAATCTGGAAAAGGAATTTACACGTAAATCTCAAAAATTGGCTCAACTTGAAGCGTGGGAAAAGTTTCAAGAAAAAACTGGAATTACAGCGGAACAAGCGCTGGCGCAGTTTGAAAAATATCAACAGCAACAACAACAATATCCGTCTGGAGTTGTTCCAAATCATAACCAATATCCTGATCCTTATACACAACCGTATTATGAAGACCCTAGAATAGCTCATTTGGAGCAGCAAATTCAAGAAATGAGACAAGCACAACAAATTGAACGTTTGCGGAAACGTTTTCCTCAATTTGATGAAATGTATTCTGACGTACTCAATTTAGCGCAAGCTGAAGGGTTAGATATTGAAACTGCATTTGGACGTCTCATGGTGGAACGTTGGGATGAAGTAAAAGAACGTACAGAAAAACAAATAGTAGACCAAATTCGTCAAAAAGGCCTAAAATCTGTTGAATCCTCTACTGATCCCAACGGAAATGACGATGAGACGGCAGGTCTAACTCAACAAGAATTAGAAGCTGCGCATTTAATGGGCATTAGTCCTAAAGACTATGCTGAAATGAAAAACGTCAGGTCTATCGTTGACTAATAATTTGTAGGAGTGATTGACGTGACTTTGCAAACTAGTCAACCAGGTTGGAATAGGCTTTTAGAACCGGGATTGCGAAAAATATTCTTTGAAACATGGAAAGAAGTAGAACCACAATATAATAAAGTATTTAACGTACTAAACTCAAGAAAACACGCTGAACACGACATTAGCTTGACAGGTTTCGGTCCATGGGAGCCGCGTACATCTGAAATTTCAGAAGTGCCGTACGATGATCCTATGGAAGGCTTTGAAGTCAGCTATACGCACACTGAATTTTTAAAAGGTTTTAAAGTATCGCGTGCGATGGTTGACGACGAGCTTTATAACCAAATTAACAAGCTTCCTAAAAACTTGGCTCGTGCTGGTCGAGCAAGAGTTGAAACGGACGCAGCTAATGTTTTGAATAACGGTTTTACTACTACTGGATATGACGGAGAGCCTTTATTCTCTACAGAACACCCTATTGTTCGTACTGGAGGTAAAGGCAGTAACTTAATTGAAGTTTCCGATGTTTCTAGTCCAGAAGATTTGCTTAATGAGGACACAGTAAACGAAGCGCTTCTACTTGCGCGTCAAACAACAGACGATGCAGGTTTGAAAATCGTTGTTCGTCCAAAAAAATTGATTGTTCCTCCGAACTTAGAACCGCAAGCACAACGTATCGTTAACTCGGCACAACGTCCTGGAACAGATTTGAACGACATCAACACAGTGAAATCGAAACTACAAATCGTCGTTATGGATTATCTCACAAATACGAATGCGTTCTTCTTAGCAGACGACGATGTTCATGAACTAAACTTCTTCTGGCGTGTGCGTCCAGAGTTTAAATCTGAAGAAGAGTTTGACACGCTTGAAGCAAAATATCGCGGTTACATGCGTTATTCTTGTGGTTACTCTAACTGGCGCGGCGTTATCGGTGTTCGCGCGGTGTAAAACATGAAACACAATCGTTTTTAAGGGGGTAGTGTCTGATGAATTTAAAAGAGATTAGAGACGATGTTCGATCTCTTATCATCGAGCCTACCCCTGGTTTTCGTTCTGATGAAGAATTAAATCGTTGGATAAACCAGGGACATCAATTGTTAGGCGCAGCATATCGAATTGAAACCTTTGCTCAAGTTGAAGTAATCACTGGAACAACGTTCAACCCCCTTCCAGAAGACTTGTTAGTTTTTAAAGGAGCTTGGGATGAAAATAACCGATCTATTCCCATTATTCCAATTGGTTCTGGTTCGGATATACTTGATAAAAATATTGAATCTACTGCAATTTTTCGATTTGGAGATAATTTTGTCTTATTTGATCCAAAAGAAGAAGTTAGTACAAAAAGAACAATTACTATTTTCTACGACAGAAAACCTAAAATACTTCGTGCAGACGAAGACGAACCAGATATTGCCCTCCCATATCATATGTATATAGTTTCGTTTGCAACGATGCGCGCTTTTCAAAAAGATGAAGATTTTGAAGCCGCTGAATTGTATCGAAATGAATTTATGGAAGGTCTTGAAAGAATTTCAAGACATAAAACTCCTATATCGCAAGATTACGACATTATTTTAGAACTAATTCGATTGAACGTAATCAACCCTGCTGAAGCCGCTGAGTGGTTAAACATCCCTATGAAACAAAAGGTTTGGAATCGTGTTGAGATTGAAGAAAAAGGTATGGCATTTATGCAAACAGGTATTATTGACCGCGCTGACCTACTTGAAAGAGCCGAGTTCCCAGATAAGTCGGATATTGTCGAACGTCTGAAACAGAAATCTGAAGATTTTATTACATTGCCAGGTTGGGACGTGAGAGACGATGAATAGACTTGAAGCTCAAAAACGTGGAAGACATCGACTTCAATTTGAAGTATCAGATTTAACAGGAGGTTTCGTCTCTCAAACTGCAACTTTCACAATAGATGAAAAATTTGCTGAAGACGTACAGAACATGGAACTTGTACAGGGAATGTGGCAAAAACGAAAAGGATTTAATTATGTAGGATCGTATTTCCCTGTTGTAAATACACCTGGTACATCGAAAGGAATGCACGTTTTTAATCAACGTGAGCATATGTACGTACTCTCGGTGTATGGAAGTATTTTATATTCGACATATCAATTGTCTAAAAATAACAGTGGTAAAGTTTTATACAACCGTATTCCAAACGCCGTTTCAAGGGTTCGGTTTGCTGATTTTGATAATTACTGTTACATCGCACATGGAAAAGGAAATCTTTTACGGTTTGATGGAAATTCCGTATCTGAAGTTCCTTCTCCTTCAGGAAACGTACTTGCTGTTTATAATAATAGGTTGCTCATAGGCGGACTCATTAGTGACCCGATGACATTTTATTATTCAAAACGCGGTAATGCGGAATCTTGGAATGCGTTAGATTACGTTACTCTCGATGGTGGTTCTGGAGAACGAATCACTGCAATGATACCGCTTCTAGGTAAATTGTTTATTTTTACGAATCGTGCAATCTACTCTTTAGTTGGAGACTTAGAAAGCTTCTCGGTTACGAAAGAAGTTAACGGTATTGGAGCAGTTTCTGCTGAAGCAGTTTATGAACATGGTAGCATCTTCTACTTTGTATCTGAAGACGGTAAAATTTATCAGTTTGATGGCGGAAACTATCCTGTTGAAATTTCAAAATACATTTCTCATTATTTACAATCTGAATTAACGTTTAACGCAATTAAAAACGTTGTAACTACTCATCATAAAAATAGCATTTGGTTTACATTTGATAACACAAGTAACCCAGAGAGACGGCTTACCCTCGTTTATTTCCCAGAGTATAAAGCCTGGTCGAAATTTATTGGAATTCCTGCTGCTCATTATGTTCATATTAATGACGCATTATTTTTCACAGGTTCACATAATTCAGGAGCAATTTATCAATATGGAACAAAGTATATGGACGACTTATCCCCTATTAAAGCGAGACTGAAAACAACGAAATGGAGTTTTGCCGCTCTTGAAAATATTAAAAGATTTAAAACGTTATACGTTCGAGGAGCAGTACAAGGCGGTGGCGGAAACGGATTTGACATCGAATTTTATGTTGATGATTCATTAACTGCTACGGTCAAAGCGACTAATGAGATTGCTTCTGAAAATGAACTCTGGGGCAATAACAATAAATGGGGAGAAATGTACTGGGGTTATGCTGCTAAGTCGTCTGGAGTGATCTGGGGTCAGGCACGTTGGAATGAGTTTGACTGGGGACAGTCAGAACGTAAATTCGCTCCACGTTGGGGCGGGGCCGTTTGGAAATCGTTTATTTGGGGCGACCATAAAGAAGGTACGCTTCGAGATGATGTAAGTATGGTTTATCGCAAGATTTATTTAAGTCAATACAACATAATATCTGGAAAAACCCTTCAATTAGTATTCAAGGACGATTCTCCAGATCACGGGTTTAGGCTTGAATATTTATTATTAGAATTTATTCAAAAAGGAGCGAGATAGCTGTGGCACAGATTACTCTTCCTTACCAATTGACAAATGGTACGGTAGCTGACGCTACTCAAGTTATGGCTAACTTTAATGCTATTGTTAACGTCGTTAACGGTAATTTGGGTTCAGATAATATTGGAACAATTACCGGTGCAGAAATTACAACTGTTGACCTAAATGGAGGAAGTATTACCTTAGATAAATTTACACAGCGTTTCCAATCCGGTATCGAAGTATTAGAAAATATCCCAACAAAAACTACTTACAGCAGACGTGTGAATTTTCCAAGGTCCTTTCCAGGAAACCCATATATTCTATTCGGTAAAAGCGGTACACAGCCACATAATTTCCATATCTCTTATTTGAACGTAGATAGAAACGGCTTTACGCTTTACTTCCACAGCACATATGCAACAGATCGCGAGCGTGTAAGCATTCCGTGGATGGCAGTGTATGTTGGTTCAATGAGTTAAGTCTCTAATAAGGAGGCCATTGTATGTCTAATCCTATTAATTTAACAACTATTACAGAAAGAAGTACGTTGGCGCAAATTAATAACAATTTTAGAAAATTACAAGCCGAACTCTCAGGATTTAGACAAAATGTTGAGCCCCGCCTTCGTGCTAACGAAGAATTTCAAGATTATTTTAATCGGTATCTCGGCGGAGGTCGTCCTGTCTCCAGGCAACAAGCAATGGAATATACTGATGAACAAATCGCAGCGAAAGAAGCTGAAATTTTAGAAGAATTGGATTCTCGTATTGGAGACGTTAACGCTAAAATCGACAACCTTGAACAGCTTGGGGAAGATTTAATAGAACAAATTTCTACATCAATTACAGAGCTTGAAAACGAATTGACAGAAACAAAAGAAGCGCTTTCTGAAAAAGCAGATTTATTGTGGACTGAAGCTCAGTTAGCGTTAAAAGCTGACCGAGAATTGCTTGATACAATGGTTACAGATTTGGAAGAAAGCATCGCAACTAAAGCAGACGCTGAATGGGTTGAAGGGCGTTTACAAACAAAAGCAGATGTAGAAAATACTTATACAAAACAAGAAGTTGACAACGCACTTAATTCTAAAGTTTCTGTTACAACGTACACAGTTGATAAAGAAGGATTTATTCAACAATTTGAGAACCATGAATCAAGAATTACTCAAACGGAAGAAGCGATTTCGCAGACTGTGTCTAAAACAGAATTTGAAGAAGTGCAAAACGAATTGGGGGACGTTGTCACTAGATTATCGAATGCTGAAACAGCGATTATTCAAAATGCGGAACAAATTGAATTACGCGCGACTAAAGATGAAGTTGATGGTTTGGAAAACCGTTTAGGACTAGCTGAAACTGCAATTATGCAAAATTCTCAAGAAATCCAATTGAGAGCTACAAAAGCAGAACTTGATGAAATTGAAGATCGGATCAGTTCTGCTGAAACAATGATTACGCAAAATGCGGAGCAAATACAATTGCGTGCGACTAAATCAGAATTGGAAGAACTTGCAACTGATGTTGCTAGGTTAGAAACTCGTTTGTCAAATGCAGAAACATCTATTACTCAAAATGCAGAAGAAATTGAATTGCGTGCAACAAAAACTGAAGTGCAACAATTAGAAAACGAATTAAACGCTATTTCAACACGTGTGTCTAATGCGGAAACTGCAATTATTCAAAATGCGGAAGAAATTAACTTACGTGCTACAAAAGAAGAAGTTCAACTTATTGAAGATGAAGTTAGTTCTATTTCTCAAAATGTTGCTAATTTGACAGTTGCTTATGATAATATTTCATCTGAAGTTTCAAGAGTGGAACAAGATTTAGATGGAAAAATTCAAGCTAA